>Ga0138256_10003765_pt1 | contig 16103 bp, 9 predicted proteins | sample KNB2016incub_MG_FD_105486 | JGI IMG/M metagenome (GOLD analysis project Ga0138256, IMG submission 105486) | Active sludge microbial communities from wastewater in Klosterneuburg, Austria - KNB2014incub_MG | ecosystem: Engineered > WWTP > Activated sludge > Unclassified | place: Austria... | reverse complement strand
TGCTTACACATCTCACCGATTGTCTTGAGAGGAATCAGGGTACCGATCTCATTATTGGCATGCATAAGCGATACCATGCTTTTCGGATTTGATTTCAGGAGATTGTCCAAATCATTCAAATCGATTCTGCCTTTATTGTCGATCTTCACCAAACTTAGCTTAATCTTTCCTTCCTGTTCAAGCCCTTGTAGAGTATGCAAGACGGCATGATGCTCAAGCGGAGATGATATCACATGCTTTATACCCAGATCACGCACACTGCAAAATATCGCAGTATTATTTGCTTCTGTTCCTCCGGAAGTAAAAAATATTTCTGCAGGAGAAACATTCAAGAAACGTGCAACGTTCTTTCTGGCTTGTTCAATAGCTGATCTTACCTCGCGCCCATAGGAATGAATGCTGGAAGGATTGCCGAATTGATTTTTAAGCACAGGAATCATGGCCTCTATGACTTCAGGGTCAATAGGGGTTGTTGCTGCGTTATCAAGGTAAATTTTCATGCGTCTTATAATTTATTCAAAAATTATTTATTCAAAATTGATTTCTCAAACCATTTCTCTACTCAATCGCCTTTATAGAAATCATATCCTTAATGTCCCGAATAATTTTCTCGGCAAGATTATCGGCTGTAGTGCGTGACTGGCTCTCAGAATATATCCTGATAATAGGTTCAGTATTGCTTTTACGAAGGTGAACCCACTCTTTATCAAACTCAATTTTTACTCCGTCAATGGTGTTTACCGGTTGTTTGTTGTATTTCTCTTTTATCCCTTCGAGAACCGCGTCTACATCGATCTCAGGAGTAAGTTCAATTTTATTTTTTGAAATGAAATAGTTTGGATAGGACGCACGCAACAATGAAGTGCTCTTTCCGAATTTTGCAAGATGCGTTAAGAATAATGCGATGCCAACCAAAGCATCTCTGCCATAGTGCAATTCAGGATAAATAATCCCGCCATTGCCTTCACCTCCGATAATGGCATCATTCATTTTCATTGCTTCCACTACATTCACCTCTCCAACAGCAGCGGCAAAATATTTTCCGCCGGCTTTTTCGGTCACATCGCGTAATGCACGTGTGGATGACAAATTAGAAACCGTATTGCCTTTTTTATTCTTAAGTATGTAATCAGCTACGGCAACAAGGGTATATTCTTCGCCGAACATTTCTCCGTCTTCACAAACCAAGGCCAAACGGTCAACATCCGGATCAACGACGATTCCTAAGTGAGCATTTCGCTTTTTAACTTCTTGTGAAATATCTCGCAGATGTTCAGGAAGTGGCTCAGGGTTATGTGGAAATTGTCCGTTTGGTTCGCAGTATAATTCTATCACTTCCTCTACTCCCAATGCTTTGAGTAATGGCGGCAAAACAATACCTCCGGTTGAATTGACACAATCAATCACCACACGGAATTTTTTGGACTTGATAGCTTCTACATCCACCAACGGCAATGCAAGAATTTTATCAATATGTTTCAGATGAAAATTAGGCACCGAAGTAAAACGGCCCAATTTGTTAACATCGGCAAAATTGAAGGCATTGTCTTCCGCAATTTGAAGAATCTGTTCGCCGTCTTCTGCAGAAATAAATTCTCCCTTAGCGTTGAGTAGCTTGAGTGCATTCCATTGTTTGGGATTATGACTTGCGGTAATGATAATTCCACCATCAGCATTTAATTCTGTTACTGCCATCTCAACCGTCGGTGTGGTGGATAAACCGAGGTAGATCACGTCAAGGCCAAGACCTTTCAATGTCCCGGCAACAAGGTTCTGAACCATTTCACCTGAAATACGCGCATCGCGACCGATTATGATTACCGGCTTTTTCGTATTGATGGGAAAGCCTTTGAGCAACCAAGTCCCATAAGCCGCAGAAAATCGAACAATATCGACAGGCGTTAAACCATCTCCCGGCTTTCCTCCAATTGTCCCTCTGATACCTGAAATTGATTTTATTAGTGCCACAGTGCTGCGTCTTTAATTAGAAAATAAGGCCACAAAGATAATTTCTTTCCGCCGTTTTTCCTTTGTTTATGGGTGCTTCAGGTTTAATTTATTAACTAATTATTGAATGAAAGTACCTCCCGCCTATGAAAATTGCATTCATTTCATTTTTACGGTTTGCATAATTGAAATTTGAAGATAAGTAATTGCCTCCCGAAATTAGTCCATGGCGATCGGTTCTTGATTGCTTTCAAATTGAAAAAGTGACAGTAAATTCTGAACCAGATTCCTTTTCAAATTGCTTGAATTCCTATCCAAAACCAAAAAGGCCTACAGGAAAACCCATAAGCCTTTGATTATCAAGTGAACCCGGAGGGAGTCGAACCCCCAACCTTCTGATCCGTAGTCAGATGCTCTATCCAATTAAGCTACGGGTCCATTATTTGAAGGCCGCAAAGATAGCCTAAATATTATTTCTACAAATTCTTTCTTATTTGCCGGGTTTGTAATATTTCAAAGCGGTTGGCATGAAGTCTTTTAAGTTTTTAATGCGGGTTTGATCACTCGGATGTGTACTTAAAAGCTCCGGTGGTTTAGCGCCACCTTGAGCGGCCATACGTTCCCAAAATGTAACAGCTTTCTGCGGGTCATAGCCGGCCATTGCTGCAAAGATGAGTCCCAATTTATCCGCTTCAGTTTCATGCAATCTTGAATAGGCTAATACACCCAGAGTAGATCCCACTCCATAACTTGCAAGGAAAATATTCCTGATCTGAGGGTTCTGTCCGGATGTGGCAAGGTCTATTCCAATACCGAGTCCAGCCGCAGCCAGCTGCTGACTCATACGCTCGTTTCCATGTCGGGCAACAGCGTGGGCTACTTCGTGTCCCATAACAATCGCAAGGCCTGATGCATCAAGCGTCAGTGCTAACAAACCTTTGTAGACAACCACTTTTCCTCCTGACATACACCAGGCATTTGCTTCCGGCGAGTTAACCAGATTAAATTCCCATGCATATCCTTTGATTCGGCTCCCCAACCCGTTTTGATTCATGTAACGTGTAACTGCATTGGAAATATTCATTCCAACAGTCTTTACCATCGCAGCTTCGGCTGTATTTGTTACCGGAGGGTTATCTTTTAAAAAATCCCGATAGCTGGTAAGACTCATTGCCATCATCTGGCTCTCCGGCATTATATTTAATTGATTGCGCTTTGTGATGGGAACTTTACTGCATGCAGATACCAGCATCACTACAAAGAGTGAATAAAGAATTTTTGTTTTCATAAAATTTGGGTTGTTAAGCTTTTCAATAAAGCATCTCAAAGATCAGACCGATCTTTAAACTTAGTGAATCACTGCACTCAATCCCCGGTCACACAAAGCAGTGCGCATGGGGTGAAGATTCTTATAGGTGCCGTTTTTCACAACGCACTTGCCATTATAATGAACGATATAAGTGCATTGCTCCGCTTGAATCAAATCATGTTTGCAGATATCGATTAATGATTCAATAACAAATTCAAAAGTATTTACATCGTCATTGTACAGAGTCAATGCCCTCTCTCGTGCAGTGGTTTCATCGGTGACTTCGACTTCTTCAAATTCGAAATCTTTGTTTTCGCTAAAACGAATCATGTCTTTCTGTTTTGTATTGCTACAAATTTACAGAAAAGAAATCAATATTGATTTAATATAGTGAAAAAAAGCTGTATTCATTTAAAACACAGAATCTGCTCTCATTAAAATTGTACAATTTTAACTTCCATGATTAAATCAGAAATAAAAACTACCAATCTATTCTTCTTTAGGAAGTACACTTGAAAGTGGAATTCTTTTCCCATTAGACAGCACAACTACGAATGCATCTGTTACACCCTTCCCAACAACTTCTTCTCTCAGCAATCTTGCTGATTCGATATTGTCAAAGTCACCGGCATAAAATATATTCAAACCTCGATCATCCGTAACACGAACAATTCCTTTGTCACTGATTTTCAAAAATGTTTCCACGGTTTCAAAAGGAACGTTCTGTTTGAAGGCTCCAAGTTGGACTTTAAAGCGCAATCCTGTTTGAGGAACTGATGATGTCTTGATGTCAGGACTCACTTCGCTCTTTACAGGTTCAGTTGAAGCAATAAATGGAGCTTCTTTCGGGGGATTCACAGTATTTCGAGTTAGCGATGGAAGTGCGACACTTTTAGTTCCACGTACCGCTACAACAAAGGCATCACTTATACCTACACCTATAGCACGGTCTTTCGCAGTTTCAGCATCAGCCCTTTCAGGGTAGCGACCGGATGTAAAACGGTACAGCCCTCTAGATAATGCCTCTGTATAAATGGGTTCCAGTGAATTCAAAATTACCGGAGGGTTTGCTGTTCTGTAAACTCCGACTTGTACAGAATACTCCAGCTCTCCTATGGCTTGTTCAATTACGGTTATAGGTTTCGGAGAATTTCCATAAAACAATTCTTCGTCGTTATCCTTAACAGCACTCATCGATGCCGTTGGAATCACATTAAGTTGCTGTAAGATGGCAATCTCTTTTTTCATCTCGCCATTGTAGGCCATTTGATTATCCTGCCGATTCAGTAAAGCATTTGCTTCCTGCAAGGAAATTCTATTTCCATCAAGGTAGGCTACAACAAATGCATCCTTATAGCCTGTTCCCCTTAATTCTTTCTTCACAAGATTTGCCGGTTCGAAGGTTTTGAATAATCCAACACAGTACCTCAACCAACCCGGCCTTGTAGTTTCAGCAGTTACAGGCTGAAGATTTTTGAAACTATTATCAGGGATAGGTTTTCTGAATGCACCAACCTGTACTTTAAATACAAGTCCTTCGGGAAGTCCCGGATTTAATGGAATCGGGTTGAGTTCAGAATAAGCCGGCCCACCACGCTTGCTGTACATTTTAATTGCCATCGTTTCCAACTCCTTCGCTGAAACAGCACTGTAAGTTTCATTCTCTTCAGTGATGGAAACATCGTTATTATTGGTTCTGCTTTCTGCCGATGCTACAGTTGTATTTTCCTCTGCAGCAGCTGTTTTTATCTTAGCAGTCTTTTCCTTCAGGCTTTGAGGGTTCGCCCCTGTTTGTCCTGAATTTAATTCGTCTGCTTCTTTTCCAATATCAGCTGATGGATAGATTGATGTTCCTGAAGGATCCATTTTAATTTCTGCCTTCAGAGATTCCATTTCAGAGGAGAGTGATTTAACTTCTGAAGTTTTCTGTTGTGAAGCCGAAAACTTCTCTTTACTCAAGACCTGATTTCTTTCAGAAGATTGTCCGAGTAACTCTGCCTGCTGCAATAAATCATTCCGAAGACTTTCATCACTTATCTTTTGAGCGCTATCAAGGAGATCCACCTGTTGTTGCTTTTCTTCAACGGATACTTTATTTAGGTTTACTCCTTCCGCAAATAAATTAATGGTATTAACTTGTTCCTTGGTTACATTTTCCTGAGCCTTTTCATAAGCAGGATATTTGGGATGATTTACATCAAGTCCTTCGCGGGTAGCAATTTCAATTTGCTCAGCTTTAGAAATCACAGGTGCAGTAGCAAAGGTTTTCTTCGTGCTTGCTTTAGTTTCTGTGGAAGAATTCGTTGACGGAACTGAACTGGCAGTATTAATAGCGACAGCCTCTTTAAATTCTGTTGTTGGAGATTCATTAATACTAAGACTTCCCGGATTTTGATCTGAAGTTTCACCCGATTCTTCTGCAGCCTGAGTTTGAACTGAATTTTCTTCTCCTGCCCTTCGTAAAGGTTCACTTGGATTTGCAACAGAAGATTTAACAGGAGAATTTGCCCTTGCTTGCGGGACAACTGCAATTTTAGAATTCAATACTTCCGGATCCGGTCTTGAATCAGTCGATTGTGAAATTTCTTTTTCATTGGATGGAGAACTTGGTTCGACCTGATTCTCTGCTGCCAACTCATTCGAACTTAACTTTGCATTACTTTCATTTGAACTTGCAGAGAAAGTTTGATCTGAAGATTTATTTTGTTGATTATTATCTGCCAGCGATGATCCCGGTATAATTACCGGTGCCTTAGTATATTCAAGTTTCTCTGACAAGCTAGTATCCATTTGCATAGCGTCCTCTAACTGACTTTGCGCAAGATTGTACTGACTTCCGGACTCACGGCTCAAAGCATTAGATACCTGCAATAAACTGTCACGCTCAGGGCTTTTTGGCATAGCAAGAACTCTGTCTTGAAGGGACCTGCTTTGCACAAATAATTTTTCCGAAATTTTGAGATTATTCTCGTAGGATTCATATACGATTTTTGCCTCCGGATCGATCCGGCTCCGCTCCTCTTCAGCAAGGCTGTACTTTTCACGAATCGGTACAGCAGCGGCAGAAGTTTGAGCAACTTTCGCTTCAGTCTTCGTAACATTCTCTTGTCCCACGGCTTTACTCCTTGAAGAATTTACCGCAACCTGCTGTTCGGAAACTAAATTATTAGCTGATTTAACTTCCTCGTCCAAGGAATGAGTATTGGTTTTACTCTGAGCATCAGGTTCAGGCAAGTTCAGGCTTTCAGTGGAAGAACCGGCAGGATTTTGAGGATTAGCTGTCGAAGATTCAAGGACGATATTTTCTGTCGAATTATTTGAATTACTCGTTTTCAATTTTTCCTCAGCTGCAATTTTAGGTTCAGGTATATCTGACACATTATTATTTGAAGCCGGGTAATCAGTAGCTGAAAGATTCTTTTTAAGGTTTTCTCTTGCCGCAGCTATACTTTCGCTATTACTGATGGGTCTTGAAGTGGAATTGTTTCCGCTGTCGTCAGTTTTTTCGGTCTCATCTACTTTCTTATTTGCTAATACCTTTTGATTTTCTGTGGCTGATGAGTGAGCAGTTTTTGATTCGCCTTCTTCAGATCCAGAATCATCCACAGATGAAACAATATCTCCTTGCTTCTTCTGCGAATTATTGTCCAATGCTAATGTAGCCTCAGATTTAATATCGTGATCTGCCTGTCTCGAAACTGCATTCTCATTATTCAAACTAATATCTTTTAACCCATCACGATTTTCGGCTCCGCTATTTTCTTCATTCTCCGATGCTGATGTATTTAAAGCATTTGTATTACTCAGGTCAGTTTGGGAATCCATGCCGGACTTGGTATCACTCTGCTCATTGCCTTGTGCAAGTTCGTTAGTGCTTGCCTCTTTACTCGAAGGACTAAGCTGGACTTTGTTTGCATCATGCGCGGCTGATTCCGGTTGGCTACTCTTCTCATTCTTAGCTACAGAACCGGTCTGAATTTGAGAACTGTTGCTTTCTATAGAATTTTTATTTTCCGTATTCGCAGATTCGTTTGAAGAAACATTTGCTTCAGATGTACTCTGCATTGGTTCATTTTCTGAAAATTGATCTACATTGACAGCTGATCCGATCTTCGAAGAAGTACTGCCGGTTCCCCGGGAATCGGGTGGAATTTCGTCTGAGCTTTTCGACTGAGTTTCGGCAGGAGAAGACTTAACTTGTGCAGCAATATTCTCCTCGGAGGTATTCGCTGTTATTTTTTCTGAATTTGATTCTAGCTCTTTGTTCTGATTCACAGATTCTGCAGATTCCTGTGAGACAATTGAATTTTCTTCACTCATAGATTCAGAATTAGGAGTCTGTTCCTTTAATTCTGAATTCTGCGTAGATTCCGGTTCAATCTTCCCGGTTAGTTCTGTATTACTGGCAGCAACATTCAAAGCGTCAGTATGATTTTCCTCTGTGGTCGGAGCAAAATTGGCATTGCCGGCCGAAAATTCTTCTCTTCGACTTACCGTAGTGCTTTCAGAAGCAGTTTTCGTATTTGTCGAAGATGTAGATGTATTGGAGGCCAGAGATGGACTACGACCGGAACTTACAAGGATCGCATCTGCATCCTTACGGGCTGATCGAGACTCATCCATTTTAATCGATGCCTGCAAAAGCAAATCACTGGCTTGTCTATTAAGTAATAATGACTCCTCTTTCAATTCAGTTGCGCGGGACTTAAGTTCAGCTTTTTTATCTGCTTCCGATTTAGGCAAACTTTCTGCCTCATCTGTTAATGATAAAGACAGACTGTCACTCAGAACCGCATTAGCCTTTATACTTTGAGCACGCTCTTTCATGCGCTCAGCTTCTTCTTGCAGAGATTCAGCATCATCCAGAGCAATTTGCGCGAGCTCATCATTGTCAATATTGAAATCGATCAAAACAGTCGGGTTCTTCTCTTCCTCTTCAATAATCTGTGCTCTTTCCTTCTCTTCTTCGATTTGTCTCAATTCATCAGAATCCATTTTCGCTTCAAGTGTTGGATCATAACGATCCTTTTCTTCGAGAGAAATGGTTGGGAGTCCTTTTTTTGCAGCTATATCCTCAACTTCTACTTCATAATTATTTGATTTCCGGTCTTCGGTATATCCGTAAGTAGCAACATTAACAGCTTTCCCCGGAATTAAGGTTTCGTTTTCTGATTTGTTAAGTTTCGGATCTTTTATGTAAACAATTTCATCGTTGAGACGAACAGGAATAAGATTGGTACTGTCTTCCCCTGCGTTTAAAATAGAAGAAGTGGAAACATTAGTTGGAGTATTTTTAAATGCAAGTACTTTTTCGTTTTCTTTTATACTGACCGGTGTAAAGAAATTCGAAACTGTCATTTGTTCACGTTCTTTATCCTTGTTCAACTTCACTTCCTGTCTCATTCCGGCGACAGCTAAATCAGGGAGCGAAAACTCTTCTGCATGCGTTACATAACCGCCACCTTCTACAATTAGTGTATAATCATTTCCGGGAGGTAGTACTAATTCATATTTTCCGGATTTAGGATCAGTGCGAACGGAATTTACAACTGCATTGTCCGAAGCCCGCACTACGCTGATTCTGGCATCCCTCCTGGTCGCCTGATCAAGTGAGAAATATGTTCCTGAAATTATAGCAAAGCGATTATTCACCCCGGCAAGAGAAATGGTGCGAAAAGTTACTTCATCCGGATTGCTTTCGAAGTTGGTGGAATATGAAGCCTGTTCACCTGTAAGTGTCGGTACAAAAAAGAATTCATCAGAAGCTGTATTGATAGGGACTCCCATATTTTCCGGGACAGACCACTGACCTGTATTATAATTAAAAACAGATTTGAAGAGATCATAGCCACCCATGCTTGTGTGACCGCGACTGGAAAAGTACAAGGTCTTCCCGTCACGGTCCAGGTATGGATATTCCTCATCTTCAACAGAATTTAGAATCGGCCCGAGATTTTCGGGTAGCCCCCACTGACCATTGACCATTTTACGGATCTGGTAAATGTCTTTTCCTGCATTGCTGCCCTTTCCATAACTACTATAGTATATGTTTTGTCCGTCTTTCGAGATGAACATCAAGGGGTTCTTTGTTTTTGACTTGTCCAAAGAACTCAGGAATTGATCAGCGGCTGGTACCAGCTTTCCTGAAGTTTCGGAAAAGTCATAGGAAGTATAAAATCCGGCTCTCTTAATAGCCCTGGAACTTAATATCGCAATATCTTTTCTGTTCTTGCTGACTTCTATTGCATTTTTGCAATTGGCAATAAGTAATTCAACTTCCAACTTTTTGGCTTTCGATGGATTGGCGATGGATTTAAATTTTTCAAATGCAGAGGAAGCCCCGGAAAAATTACTTTTCTGCATGTAAGCTTTACCCAAATACCACCATGCTTCTTCAGGTACCAAAGAATTCTTGGTTGCAAATTCAAGATATACGATGGCAGGTGTTTTCTCCTTACCCGCCTCAACCAGGCTCGATCCGTACCTGTAGTTGTACAGGACATCGTGTGGAAACAAACTCAGCAATTGCGAATAAACAGGTGCGGCCTCGGCAAAATTGCCGCTGGTGTACAGTTTATCAGCTCGTTTTTGCAACTCCACTTCTGAAGTAGTAGGCTTTTGCCCACTTGCAATAACCGATAAGCAGATAAAAATTAAAATAAACCAGTATTGTTTTCTGGTTGTCATGGCTGTAATAAAACTAAAGATTCATATTTTTATACTTGAAAACCTTATTCATTGTTGCTCGAAATGAATTCAGTACCCATAAATTATTTTTTTTTAAAATAAATCATGTAAGAATTCCGGACAATTATTCTTGCATTTGGAGGACTGCGATGAACATAGAATCCGCACCCTTATCAGATCCTTCCAAATAGGTGGCTGAAATGCTCTTCAAACCCAGGTTTTTTTCAAAATAGGCAATATTCTCTTCATTTTCTTCTCTGAACACTGAACAAGTTATGTAGACTAAGCTGCTTTGTGGCTTCAAAGCTGCTGTAAGATTTCGAATGATATTTCTCTGCAGAGGAACAAACTTGTCGAAGAGGCTTTGCTCAGAAAACGAACTCAGCAACTCAGGACTTCGGGCCCAGGTTCCGGAACCTGAACAAGGTACATCTGCAATAATGCCATCAAACATTCCCGGCAATCCCGGTTCTGCTGAATTTAGATCGAGAACTAAAGTCCGTGCTAATTTTTGTCCTGTTTTCTTAAGCCTTAATTTTAAATTCTGCAAAGTTGACTCTCTCAGGTCACTGACCGTCAAACTCAGGCTCGGTTCTTTATCCAGGACAGCAAGACTTTTACCTCCGGAACCGGAACATGCATCCCACCAATATTGATTTGGCAAAACAGGGACTTTTTCAGCACATTTTTGTGAATTTAAATCCTGAATTTCAAAAGCACCTTTCAGGTAACTTTTCAATTCATGTACAGGAGTTCCGTTTCTAAATGAGAAAGTGAGAGGCGAATCTACGGTATTTTCATAGGAGATTTGCTTCTCCCCTAACTCCGCAAGGACTTCATCCTTAAAATTCCTACGCACACGAATCCATAATTTCGGTTGCACCAGAAATGAATTCAGAAACATCTCTTTGTTGATAGCAGGAGAAATATGATTTGCAAAAGGGAATACTTTTTCAATATCAAATAGAGGCAATTCAGTTTTGATATGTTCAAGTTTAACTTGAAGGCTTTGCTGGATTTCTTCCGGCTGAAATGGTGAATGATTACTTATGATATAATCAAGTTCGGCGCTTCGTGTATTGTTGCAGATGAAACTGCCGATAGCAACACGTTCGGAAATGCTCTTGTCCGGGTAGTTTCTTCCAATCCGGAAATAGTTGAAAATATCTTCACGGGTTTTTTTTCTGTCGCGTGAGCCCATATTTCTCCGCTTATTAAATTCTTGTCTGAGGTAAATCGAAAGTGGAAGATTAAACTGATAGTTTTTAATCAATTCTTCCAAGCGACCGAGGTAAATTCTTTCTCGCATTGTACAAAGATCGTAAAACTCCTGAAAAGCCTGAGTTTTCAAGAGAAAATACCTTCAAAAAATCAATTTAATGTCGCTAAAGCGTCCAAAATATTTCTTTCAATCCTGCTTTCGATATTCAGATTACCGGCTTTTTCAAATTTCTTCCCTATAATAGTTTCATAGAGTTCAATATATCGATTGGAAATTTGCTGAATCCATTCTTCAGTCATGAATGGAAGCTTCTGCCCTTCCTTGCCCTGAAAATTATTTGCAATCAGCCACTGACGGACAAATTCCTTCGACAATTGCTTTTGTGGTTTTTGTTGATCAAATAATTGATTGTAAGTCTCCTTATAAAAATACCTGGAAGAATCCGGAGTATGAATCTCATCAATGAGCATTATTCCATTTTCATTTTTCCCAAATTCATATTTGGTATCTACTAAAATCAATCCGCGCTTATCTGCTAACTCAGTACCTTTTTGAAACACTGCATGGGTATATTCTTCAAGACGAGCATATTCTTTCTCCGAGACAATTCCCTGACGGATGATTTCCTCTCTTGAAATATCCATGTCATGCCCTTCGGAAGCCTTTGTTGTTGGAGTGATTATCGGTTGTGTGAATCGTTCATTCTCTGTCATCCCTTCAGGAAGAGCTACACCACATAAAATTCTTTTTCCGGATTGGTATTCTCTCCAGGCATGTCCGGTCAGATAGGCTCTGATAACCATTTCAACTTTATAGGCCTCGCATTTCAAGCCGATTGTTACGTTAGGATCCGGAGTACTGATCACCCAATTGGGCACAATCTCACTTGTTGCCTGAAGCATATGCGCAGCTATTTGATTCAAGACTTGCCCTTTGTAAGGGATAGCCTCAGGCAGGACTACATCAAAGGCAGATATTCTGTCTGTCACTACCATGACCAGGTATTTATCATCAATGCTGTAAACATCCCGAACCTTACCTTTATAAAAAGAAGTTTGTCCGGGCAGATTAAAGGAAGTTCCTTTTAATGCCTCAGACTTTATTCCGCTTGCACTCATCATTATCTGTTATAGGCTTCAATAATTTCTTTCACCAACCGATGGCGAACAACGTCACCTGCATCGAGATAAACAAAATCAATACCTTTTACATTGGTAAGTATTTTAATAGCCTGGACCAGACCGGAAGGCTGATTACGAGGAAGGTCGATTTGTGTGACATCACCTGTCACGATAAATTTTGCGGAAGGTCCCATTCTGGTGAGAAACATTTTCAACTGACTTTCAGTAGCATTCTGCGCCTCATCAAGAATAACAAAGGCATTATCTAAAGTTCTGCCTCTCATGAATGCAAGTGGTGCTACTTCAATCACTCCTGTCTCCACATAGCTTTTCACTTTTTCGCCCTGAATCATATCGTACAAGGCATCATACAAAGGTCTGAGATAGGGATCGATTTTTTCTTTGAGATCACCCGGCAGAAATCCAAGATTCTCACCTGCTTCGACTGCTGGTCTTGTAAGGATAATTTTCTTTATCTCCCTGTTCTTAAGTGCCCTGACAGCCAAAGCAACAGCTGTATATGTTTTACCAGTTCCTGCAGGTCCTATCGCAAACAGAATGTCATTCTTTTCAGAACTCTCCACCATTTTTTTCTGGTTTACCGTTCGGGCTCGAACCATGATTCCATTCTGTCCGAAGACCAGTACATCGCCCGTTGGTGGCTGCGGAGCGCCTTCTTGTCCGTTTTTATCGGCCAGAAAATGCTGCACATTATCGGGAGTCAGACTTCCGAATTTTTGATAATGTTGGATGAGACGGTTCAACTTTTCGCTGAAGATGTGAATGTTCTTTTCATCGCCAATAACTTTAATCTCATTACCCCGTGCAACGAGTTTAAGTTCAGGAAAATTCTTGCGAATCACTTCCAGGTTACTGTCGTTAACTCCAAAAAATTCAACGGGGTTAAATGTGTCTATCGGAATTATTACTTCGCTCAATTTGTTTCGTTTAAAAATAAGACTGCTGAGTCAGGAATGCTCCTGTAGAGAAAATAATTTTCACTCAGTTAATTTTCGTTTCAATACTAACTAAAACTCCCTACTTTTAGCCTTTCCAAAATCATAAGTTATCAACAAGAGTTATGAAAAGAGCTATTCCTTTTCTGACAATGACAACAGATTGGGGACTTCGGGATCATTATGTCGGCTCTTTTAAAGGTCAGATAATGAGTCGCGCTCCTCATGTTCATGTCATTGATATTTCACATCAGATTGAACAATTTGACATTCTCCATGCATCCTTTTTAATTCGAAATTCATTTTCAAATTTTCCGGCGGGAACTGTTCACTTTATTGGCCTCGACAGTAATAACACTCCGAAATCAATTGACCAGAATGCATCTGTTCTCGCCATAAAAAGCATGAATCACGTCTTTATCGGAGTCGACAGTGGGATTTTTTCCCTCATCATCGAAAACGAACCGGCAGAAATTTACAGACTGAAAATTAATTCTTCAGAAGGAAGAGCCGGAATGTCCGAACGATTGACAGAAATGATTGGAAATATTTTAAATGGACACGCTATAAAAGAACATGGTGCGATACAAGAAGGATTTCATCAGAGTTACCTGGCAAAAGCAACTTTTGATCCGGATGGAATCAGAGCCGTTGTATTATATATAGATGATTTTGGAAATGCTATTGTAAATGTTCGACAGGTTGAATATGAATCTGTGAGAAAAGGAAGAGAAGTCATCATTCATTTCAGAAGGGCGAACTATAATATTAATAAAATCAGCACCACTTACGAGGATGCTATCGTTGGAGAGATCGTTGCCTTTTTTAATGAAGACGGATTTCTTGAGATCGCCCTAAATCGTGCCTCCGCCGCCGGATTGCTTGGAATTAAAGTAATGGAATCAATTAGAATTGAATTTTATGATAAGCAGATTGGTTAAAATGACCTTCGACCCATTAAAAGTCGAAGAATTTCTTAGAATATTCGAAGATAATGCTGAAAAAATAAGAAACTTTCCAGGCTGTGAACACCTTGAACTCCTTCATTCATGCGAGTTCCCGAACATCTTATTCACATATAGTTTGTGGGAAACACCCGAAAACCTTGATGAATACAGGCGTTCAGACTTATTCGTAAAGGTCTGGGTACAAACAAAAAAGCTCTTCACCGCACCAGCAGAGGCCTGGAGTCTTAATAAAAAATGGTCCAGTGCTGATAATTTAACAAAAAATGTGGAAAATTAGTTGTATCTTTCAATACTATTGTGATGTCAAAACAAGAGGCAGAAGCAGCTTAGTAAAGCAAGCGATCGTTTTTGCAAGGGAATAGACAACACTCACCACGTTTAATTCAGGTTTCACAAAAGAAAATTAATTATTCAGGTTCCAAAACATTATTTTTACAGCAAAACATAAATTAATCCGAAAATAAACAACCCAATTCCATACATGATGAAAACAATTTACTCAGTCTGCGTTTCCTTATTCCTGCGAAACAAAATTACATTGATGCTTCTGATGTCAACTTTGTTTGGCGCTCAGGAAATTTTCGCCAGCCACGCTGCCGGTGCGGATTTAACGTATCAGTCTATAGGAAACAATCAATTCATTGTTACTTATAAGCTATATCGTGACTGTGATGGTATCACTGCTCCGACATCCGTTTCCTTGCAATATGGGTCTGTTAGTTGTGGCATAGCAACAGCTTTTGTGACGCTCCAGCAAGTACCTGGAACCGGTTATGAAATAACAAGAAATTGTTCGCTTGCTACGAGCACTTGTAATGGCGGATCTGCAACCGGTATTCAGGTATATGAATATTCGGATACTGTTACGCTTCCTGCCAACTGCCCGGACTGGTCATTCAGTTATAGCGAGTGTTGCCGTAACATGACCATTACGACGCTCCAGAATCCTGACTCTTATAATTTGTATATCGATGCATATTTAAATAATACCAATGTAAATAACAGCTCACCAACATTTTCTAATCCGCCAATTGCCTTCATGTGTATAGGCCAGGCAAATAACTTTAACCACGGTGCTATCGATGCTGATGGAGATTCATTGGTGTATTCATTTGCACCTCCACGCGATGGTCCAAATGATCCGATCGGCTACAATCCAGGATATTCAGTTGCTCATCCTTTGACAACTTTACCTGACAGTTTCTCAATCAATCCAAGAACAGGTGACATCTTTATGTGGCCAACTGCAAGTGAAATTGCTGTGTTAACGGTAATGGTTCGTGAATACAGAAATGGTGAACTTATCGGTTCTGTAATTCGTGATATTCAGATTTATACCACAGCCTGTTCAAATACTTTACCTGATGTATCAGGAATCGATGGAAGTACAACGAACTATTCCACATCATCATGTGGAGGCCAGATTTGCTTTGACATCATTACTTCTGATGGAAACCCTGGCGATTCCTTGTTCCTTACCTGGGATCAAGGTATTCCGGCAGGAACATTTACAATCTCCGGACCTTACAATGCACCTGTAGGACATTTCTGTTGGACTCCAACCGCTGCTGATGCAAGACCTTCCCCTTATACTTTCACTGCGACTATCCGCGATAATGCCTGCCCTTCACCTGGTACGCAAAGCAGACAGTTCTCAATTCAGGTATCTCAATTAGATGTGACTGTTACAAGCTCTCCAAGTGTGGCTTGTGCAGGTGCCCATACTGGAACCGCTTCAGCAACTCTGAACACACCTTCTCCCGGCACCACATATATATGGTCTGGTCCCGGAATTCCTTCCGGTGGTGCATTCACACCAAGTGTGACTCATCTGACTGCCGGGAACTACACCGTAAATATTATTGATGCTACAGGATGTGTCGCTACGAAATA
>Ga0138256_10003763_pt1 | contig 16109 bp, 13 predicted proteins | sample KNB2016incub_MG_FD_105486 | JGI IMG/M metagenome (GOLD analysis project Ga0138256, IMG submission 105486) | Active sludge microbial communities from wastewater in Klosterneuburg, Austria - KNB2014incub_MG | ecosystem: Engineered > WWTP > Activated sludge > Unclassified | place: Austria... | reverse complement strand
CTTGCTTACGCGCGCGCCTCGGATTTGGTTGGTAGTTGGGTGGCGGCGGCGTTCGAGCGACAGACAGCCAAGCGCGCCATCCCTGGCGCGCCTCGCATTGCTGGATTTGGGGGCGGGAATCAGTGTTCCGGGCGGTGGCGGCGTTCGGGGGAGTTGCAGCCCCGCGCTTGCTTACGCGCGCGCCTCGGATTTCGGTTGGTAGTTGGGTGGCGGCGGCGTTCGCGCGACAGGCAGCCCGGCGCGCCATTCCTGGCGCGCCTCGGATTTCAGGATTCGGGAGATGGTGGTGGCCGGGGAGGCAAGCAAACAGGCCGCCCGGTTGGGCGGCCTGTTTGCCTGGTAACGAGTAGCGAGCGCTTAGTTGACGCGCTCGAAGATGGTGGCGATGCCCTGGCCGCCGCCGATGCAGAGGCTGACGATGCCGTAGCGGCCGCCGGTGCGCTCGAGCTCGTACATGAGCTTCACGGTGAGGATGGCGCCCGTTGCGCCGAGGGGGTGGCCGAGGGCGATCGCGCCGCCGTTCGGGTTCACCTTCGCGGGATCGAGCACGAGTTCGCTGCTGCAGGCGCAGGAGACGCTGGCGAAGGCTTCGTTCAGCTCGATCACGTCGATCTGGTCGAGATTCATCTGGGCCTTTGCGAGCGCCTTGCGGATTGCCGGGATTGGCCCGCTGCCCATGATCGATGGTTCAACGCCGGCTTCGGCGCGGGCGACGATGCGCATGCGCGGGGTTGCACCGAGTTCTTTCGCCTTGCTGGCACTCATGACGGTGACGGCGGCGGCGCCATCGTTGATGCCGCTGGCATTCCCGGCGGTCACCACGCCGCCTTCCTTGAAGGCCGGGCGGAGTTTGCCGAGCGCGTCAACCGTGGTTGCGCGTGGGTATTCGTCGACATCGAAGACCTTCTCTTCGCGCCCGACCTTGACGGTGATGGGAGCGATCTGGCCGGCGAAGTGGCCCGCTTCGATGGCGGCGATAGCGCGGCGCTGGCTCTCGACGGCGAACTCATCCTGGGCGGCGCGGCTGACTTCGAACTGCTCGGCCAGGTTTTCGGCGGTGATGCCCATGTGATAGCCCTTGAAGGGGTCGCTGAGCATGTGGATGATGCCGTCTTCGATGCTATCGTGGCCGAGGCGGTAGCCGGCGCGAGCTTTGCGCAGGTAGAAGGGCATGCGCGACATGTTCTCGGTGCCGCCGGCGACGATGACGTCGGCGTCGCCGCTCTGGATGATGCGCGAAGCGGTATTGATGGCTTCGAGGCCGGAGCCGCAGATGCGGTTGACGTTCATGGCGGGCGTGCCGACAGGGAGCCCGGCCTTCACGGTAGCGTGACGCGAGAGGTAGGCGTCTTCGGCGGCCTGGCCAACGATGCCCATGACCACCTGGTCGACGTTCCCGGGAGCGATCCCCGCGCGGGCGACGGCCTCGCGGATGACGTGCGCGCCGAGATCGGAGGCGGGGACATCCGCGAGGGTGCCCTGGAACTTGCCGATGGCAGTCCGGACGCCACTGGTAATGACGACATCTTCCATGATTCTTCAGTCCTGGGTGCGAAATGCCGGGTGCCGCCGAGGCGCGGCCCGCGGGATGCACGGCTCGCCCATTGTACGGAGGCGAAGCACCCGGTGCCAGCGGATAGGAGAGGGTGGAGGCATAGGCGAAGACTATGGGTCTTCGCCGGGGCGCCGTTCGGCGGCGCGGCCCCGGCGGGCGGGCGCACTGCCAAACGCCATGCCTTCGCGGCGCATGGAGACGAACGTGCTCGCACCGATCACGATGTGGTCCAGGAGCTCGATATCGAGCAGCGTGCCAGCTTCGATCAGGCCGCGCGTAACCACGATGTCCTGGGGACTTGGGCGGGGGTCGCCCGAGGGGTGATTGTGGGCGATCACGACGGAGACGGCGTCCTGGACGATCGCCTCGCGGAAGGCCTCGCCAGGCCGCACGACAACGGAGTTGGCCGCCCCGGCGATGGAGGGCGCGAGCGGGCCCAGCAGGCGGCCGCGGGCATCGAGCGGGAGTACGTAGAACTCTTCGCGCCGGCGCCCGGCAAGGCGAGGGCCAAGCACCTGGTAGACCGCTTCGGGCTGCAGGAGGACGGGGCGGTCGGCCGGATCGGCCTGCTGCGCGCGGCGGCCGAGCTCGACCGCGGCGAGGATCTGGGCGGCCTTGGCGGGGCCAAGCCCACGGGCACGCTGGAGGACGGCCGCATCGGCGCGGACCAGTCCGCCGAGGCCGCCGTTCGCATCGAGCAGCGCGCGGGACATATCGATGGCGTTCTCGCCGGGCATCCCCGCGCGCAGCACGATAGCGATCAGCTCGGCATCGGAGAGGACGCCCGGGCCGTGTTCGAGCAGGCGCTCGCGCGGGCGCTCATCGACGGCCCATTCGCGGATCGTGCGGTAGTTGGCGGGGGCGCTCTCGCTCATCGAATGGGGATCATAACGCACTTCGGCTGGCGGTGGAGGCTCAATCGCGGCTTATTTGCCCAAGGGTCAGCCGGAATCCCGCGGGCTGCTGGGTGGGCTTCGGCGTGGGGCTCGCGGTGGGCGAGGGCGAGGGCGAGGCCTTCGGCGTCAGGGTCGCCGCCGGGGTTGGGGATTGGCTCTTGGCGGGAGTCGGCGAGGGTGTCTTTGTTGGCGTTGGGGAGGCGGTTGGGCCGGGGGATTCGGGGACGACGTAGGTGGTGAGCGAGGCGCCCAGGTCGCTTGCGTAATTCCGGAGTGCGGTAGCAACCGCGGGCGTGAACCTGACCGAAAGGTTGAGCTTGTCGTTCCCCACGGAGACGACGCTGAAAATGAACGCGCTTTCGGGGCCGAGCGCGAAGACCGGCGAGCCGCTCTGGCCCGGGAAGATATCGACCCTGGTGTAGAGGTAGGTGGTATCGACGAAGTACTCGGGAGAAGTCGCTGCCCACTGGGTTCCGAGCGGCTTGTCGCCCGGGTAGCCGGCTGTGCCGACGACAAACCCGCCTTTCTGGAAGTAGGCATCCGAGGCCGTGGCAACCACGGGATACGGGGCTATCTGGTCCTGCCAATCGGCGACGCCGATGACGATGAGGCCCCAATCGTAGGGGGAGGGCGGTCCGGAAGAGTCGTTGGACGCTCCCCGGCCCTCGGCCCAGCCCACGGGGACCGCCATCTTCACGCCCAGGCCCGCCCCGTAGGGCCAGTCGGAGCCGTCCCGTCCCGGAACGACGAGCACGCTGCCGGCGTAGCTTCCGCCGCTGTAGATGCAGTGGGCGGCAGTCAGGACAACCCGCGCGCTGAGGAGAACGCCGCTGCAGGTCGAGTCGATCTCATCGTATTCATCGAAGATGACGAGCTGGGCGATGGCCCGGAACGGCAGCTTCTGGGTATCGGTCACCTGCCAGCGGTCATCCGGCGAGAAGACGGTGGCGGCATCGACCGGGGCGCCCGCACCGTCCTCCCTGGAGCGGTAGATGGCGGCCAGGTCGGCCCGGGGTTGCGGGAGGGGGAACTCGACGAGGGTTGAAGGACCGGGGGGCACATTCCCATCGGCGCCGGCCTGCATGGTGCGCGCGCCGATGAGACAAACCAGGGCCGCGAGAAGCACCGGGAGAAAGAGCCGAGTGATCGCCGGAAAACGCATGATTGGGCCCGCCCGTGGAGGAAGTGCCCGACGATAGCACGCGCGCTATGACACCTCGTGACGCGATGGGAGGCCGCCGTTGCGGGGATTTGTGAAGAAATCGCCGGGACTACGCCTCGCCAGGCTCCGGCGGGGTGGCACGCTCGACCCAGACGAGGACGGCAGAGTGGGGATAGAAGGTCGCCTCGACGTAGTCGCCTTCCTTGATTTCCACGAGCAGGAGGACATCGCCCCGGAGGATGTGTTTGCCCAGGCGCATGTAGTGGGTGCGCATCACGAAGGAATCGCTGCGCGCCCAGCGCCGGGTGACCGGGCCGCGCTCGGTACGCGGGCTGCCGAGGTAATCGAGCAGCGCCTGGAAGGCCTGGAACCCGAACAGCACGGCAAACAATCCAAGGATGGTGACGAGCACCCAGGTTCCGCCATGTTCGCGATCGCGAACGGCCACATCGGCAAAGAAGAAGATGGTCCCGGCGGCGGCGGCGAGAAAGAGCGGCATCCAGAGGATGACCGAGCGGAGAAGCCGTCTGCGCGCAGCCTGGATCGCGAGCTCCCTGCCGAGCTCGGGGTCATCGGCCCAGTTCATGGCAGCTTGATCTCCGCACCCACCTGGAGCGTATCGGGATTGAGGCCGGGGTTGGCGGCAATGATCGCCTCCACCGTGGTCCCATTCGCGGCGGCGATGGCGGAGAGCGTATCGCCCGGCTTCACCTTATAGACCGATGACGATGGAGTCGCGGTGGCCGCCGCGGTCGGCGAGGCCGGGGGCGACCCGGTGGGCGATGCCGCGGGTGTCGCCGGGGTTGCGTCGGCCGTTGGCTGCGGGGACGCGGGGACGGTAGCAGTCCTCGCGCCGGGCGATGTGGGCGTGGCCGTGGCGCCCACGGCGGCCGTGCTCGTGGGCGCCTGGCGGATGACGCCGTTGGCCGCCTCCTTTTCGGGCGGCCGAAGTACGAGGAAGAGCGTGACCAGCGAGGCGATGACGAGCGTCAGGAGAGCCCCCCGGTAGACGCGGGCACTCGGCGCGGCTGATTCCGGCGCGAGGCAGCGCAGGCACACATCATCGCCATGGGCGGGGCAATAGAGCCGTCCGCAGGCCGGGCATTCGGCTTCAGCCGGGCTGTTGCAGTAGTGGCAGGTGGTTTCGGCCATGGCTATCTCCGCAAGCGTAGCGCCGAAGCGGGAAGAGGGAAGGGGAGCGAGCTGAAATGGGAAAGGGCGGGGTTCAGGCTGGCTCGATGGTGGCAGTCAACGCGGCCGATTCGAGGCAATCCCGGTAGTGTTCGGCGGCTTCCTTCGGGCATTCGATGACGGTCGCCTGGCCGTGGGTGTGGGCCGTCCACATGATCTCCTCCGCCTCATCGCTGGAGAGTGAAGGGACGCAGCGGCAAAGGCTGCGGATGACGTGGTCCATCGCGTTGTGGTCATCGTTGTGGAGGATGACGCGGTAGGGCGGCACGAGCCTGCGCACGGTTTCGCGATCGAAGGAGATGCCGGGAGCGGAGGCCGGAGACGCACCCATGGAAAGGAAGGATAGCGGCCCGGATCGGATCGATCTTCGCGTATCCGGGGAGACGCTTACGGGTTTCCCCGTAGTGACTGGATTCGCTCGCAAGCGGATGATCTCGTTTCGAGCAGAAAGGAGCCTTCCTGGTGATCTCCGAACCCCACGGCGTGACCCCTTACGACCGGCCCGAGCTTCCGGCCGAGCCCGGGCTGCGGCAGTTGGCGATCAGCGCGCTCACCTACCGGGCGGTCGCCCAGGAGCGGGAGATCCAGATCGGCGAATTGCTCGGCCCGGATGGCTCCGATCTCCTCTCCGACCTGCTCGCCACACTGACCAACGAGATTACCACCCAGCTCCTGCTTTCGGAGCGCCTGCTCAAGAACGGCTGGAGCTGGGACGACGTGCTGGTGGCTATCTGGTACAACGAAGACCACCTGCGGGCGGCCGCGCGCAGCGAGTAACCGGCCCGGATCAGGTTCATGGCGCTGCAGAATCTGGCCCGCTGAGCGGTTCGCGCGGCGCTTCCTCCACGTCGCGCCACCAGTGGGCCACCCGGTGGCGGAAGCGGTCCCAGCGTTCGCGTTCGAGGAGGACGAGGAAGCCAAACCCGAGCAGGATCGTCCCGGCGCCCCCCAGGAGCAGCCAGTACGGCGTGGAGAAGAGCCCCCCCGTGACCATCCGCGCGGCGGTGGCGGTGAGCGTGAGGATGGCCGCGGCCACCAGCCAGCGGGCGTGCAAGAGCAGCCCCCCGGCCAACAGCGCAATCCCGATACCGATGAGTTCGAGCCCGTACTTGCCGCCACCCGGCGCGAAGCTCTGCCCGGCGGGCGGCAGGACCAGGTGCAGCGCGCCAATGAGCATCACCAGTTCGTGGAGTTGCAGGTGCTCTCCGGCAACCCGTGCCGAGCGCCGGAACGTCAGCGCGATGACGATGAAGTAGATGCCAACGGGCGCGGTATAGGCCTGGACATTTTCCGGTTCGCGGGTGGCGATAGCCATGAGGAGCGCACCGAGCAGCCCTGCGCTCCCCGCGACCCAGGCGAACCTCCTGCGCAGGCGAAGGCCCTCGGCAGTGAGTGCCGCTGAGAACAGCGCGAGGACCATCGCCGCCATGCCCCAGGCCTCCGTGGTGACCAGCGCTTCTCCCGGCTCGAGGCGTGTCTGCTCGCGTGAGAGCAGCACCCCGGAGGCGATCCCCGCGACCAGCCACGGGGCCCACGAGATGTACTCCACCACCATCTCGCGTTCCGATGGCTGGCGCGTGTAGCGGCGGAGCGCAACGAGGGCCGCCCACTCCAGTATCGCCACCGCGACAAAGGCGAGCGGCAGATAGGCCATCTCGAATCCGAGCCAGCGCCAGCCCGCCCAGACTGTCAGCAGGAGGAAGGAATTGGCGATGCCCAGCAATGACCAGCGGCGAACGCGAAAATAGGCCGCCACCGGCCCCAGCACGGCGAGCGCAAGGACGCCCGTCAGCGTGCCCCAGGCGGGGGTGGCCGACCCCACCGCAATCGGCGCGGCGACGGTAGTCCCGGCCAGGCCGGCCGGGGCGAATACCCACAGCCCGGCGGGTGCCCGCCAGCGGGAGGCCGCGCCCAGCCAGCCAGCAACCGAAAGTGCGGCGAAGACGCCGGCGCGATCGCCATCTGAAATCTCGAACAGCCCGTTCAGAGAGGCGGCGGCGCCGAAGAGAAACGCGATGGCCCCGAGGGTGAGCGTGGCCCATTCCGCATCCTTCGCACGCGAAACCGGGTCGCGAACGAAGAGAGCGATGACTGCGCCCCGCGCGCGAAGCGAGGCAACCGCCAGCATGGCCGCGGCGGCCACCTGGACCGCGACCCCGTGCGCGGGGTGGCTGGCATCGATGGGGAGGATGGCCAGGGTGGGCAATGCGACAAGGGCAACGGCATAACCCCAGCCGTACGGCCCAAAGGCCGGGGCTGAACGCCAGGCGCGGGCGGTGGCCATCAACAGGGCTGCCACGCCCAATGCGGGATATGGCCACCATTCGGGGCCCGCGCCGGCCGCCCAGAGTGCCGTGGCGCCCAGCATCGCTGCCAGGGCCGGGGGAGCCAGCAGGCTGGAATCGCGCACGCGGAGCGAGTAGGCGCTCCATGCCGCCAGGAGCACGGCATAGGACAGCGGGAGCTGCCAGCGGACCGGGCCGGAGCCGAGGGCAACGGCATGAGCGGCAAACAAGGCCAGCACCCCGAACCCCACTGCGGCGGCCTGCCAGCGCGCCCGGAACTCCCTATCGAAGAGGGCGATGGCCAGGTACCCGGCCGAAGCACAGGCCGCCCAGGCCGGCAGCCAACCGGGGCGCATATCTCCCGCGGCCCAGCAGAGCGACGCACCGAAAGCAGCCGCAAGGGTGGGCACGAGTGCGCCGGCTTCGCGGCAGCGCTCTCGCCACCACCATGCAGCGAAAGAAGCCGCCGCCAGCCCTTCCCCGTATGCGGCCGGGAGCGCCGCTCGCGGGGGAGGAGGGGGCCCGCCCGCAAACTGGACCAGTTGAGCGGCAGCCACTCCGGCCGCGGAAACTGCCGCGGCGGCGGCGAGCCAGCGGCGGGCCCACGCCTGCTCGTCGGCGAGCGCCAGGGCGATGTAGCCGAAAGCGCCGGCCGCGCCGATCGGGCCGTACCAGGCGGGATCGATGCGCCATTCGGCCCAGGCGAACGTCAGGCCCGTCAGCGCGGCAAGCGCCGGGAGTGCGCCGGGGAAGGCCCGCCAGGCAAAGCGCCATGCGGCGAAGGCTGCGCTAGCGCCAGCGGTGACCAGCGCGTACGCGGCGGGAAGGGCGAGGCTTTCCGGGCCGCCGCCCCAGAGCTGGGCGGCATGCGCCCAGGAGAGCGCGCCGGCCGAAGCCACCAGGCTCGCGGGCCACCACCACCGCCTCCGGGCAGGGGCATCGGCGGCGGCAAGCGCGAGATACCCGATGCCGGCGGCGGCGGCGAAGGAGGCAAACCACTCGGGCTGAAGGTCCCATTGCGCCCAGCAGGCGGTGAGCGCGGTGAGCACCGTGGAGGCCGGGAGCGCTCCCGGCGCGACCCTCCACGACCAGCGCCAGCGCGCGAACGACAGGCCGGCCCCGGCGAGCACCAGGAAATGGGTGAGCGGGAGCGCCCGGCGCTCGGCGCCTTCCAGCGACGCCATCGCGATGTGGGCGAGCAGGATCCCGAGGGCCGCAGTCACCATCGCGGTCAGTTGCCAGCTCAACCTGCGAGCGGGGCGGTCGAACACGGCGAGCGCGAGGTAGCCATACGCGGCAAGGACCACGCAGGCGCCCTGCCATTCCGCTCCGGCGGCTGCTCCACCGGCCGCCCATGCGGCGGTGAGCAGGGCCATACCGCCAAGCACCGGGAGCAGTGCGCCGGCCGCCATCCACCCCCAGCGGCCAAACGCGCCGGCCGCCAGTACGAAAACGGCCCCGTAAGTCGCCGGCAGCGCCCCACGCGTTGTTTCGGGCTCCGCTGCGGCGGAATGGGCGGCGAGTAGCGCCACGGCCGCGAACACGGCGGCGGCGCCCGCCCAGGCGCGCGGGCGCTCATCGGTCTGGAAGTGCGCCACCACCAGGTAGCCCGCCGCCATGAAGACGAGGAAGAGCGGGTTCCATTCGTGCTCAAGACCGAAGGCGGCCCACCAGCCCGTGGCGATGGTAAGCCCGCCAAGGACGGGGAGGGCGGCCAGGGCCACGGAATCGCGCCGCCAGCGCAGGCCCGCAGTCATTGCGGTGGCCGCCAAACCGTAGGCGACAGGTGCGGCGGCATGGTGATCGCCCCCGAGCCCGGTGAGCAGGTGCGTCCAGGTCACGGCGAGCGCGCCGCCGAGGATTGCGAACCACTGGAGCCAGGCCGCCCTGCGCCAGCGTCGGTGCAGCCCAACGCCGGCGACATAGCCGGGGGCGAGGAGGAGCAGGTACCAGACGCCCCACCATTCCTGGGGGAGGCCCAGCACTGAGCCCAGCGCTCCCCAGGCGATGACCGCCGCCGGGACGGCCGGAACGAAATAGAATCGCCCATAGCCGCGGAGGGCGAGAACGAGGTAGAGCGCGGCACAACTCGCCGAGGCGGTCAGCCAGAGCAGATCATCCGGGAGCTCGCCCTCGCCGAGGACCTGGAAGCGCAGGGCGATGAAATCTATCGGCACGAGGATTGCGCCAAGCGCGAGAAATGCGGGGCCGGCCTCTTTCACGCGCTCCCAGCGGTGGAGCACAAGGCCAAGCCCGAGGAAGCCCACGGCATAGCCAGTCAGCACCGCGAAGCGGATGCCGCCGCTCAGTTCTTCGCCCTGGTAGGCGACAAAGATGATGGCTGCGATGGAGAGCAGGAACGCGCCGACATAGAGCAGGATGTCGGCCTGGCGTTCGGCGGCCCAGCCAATGACGGTACGCCCCATTTCGGCGGCCGAGGGCCCGGGGGCGGCCGCCGGAACCGGGCGGGCAGCTGCGGGCGGGGCGGCCTGGCGGCCCGGGATGGCGGCGGGCGGGCGCGCTCCCCCGGGCGCCGCTTCGGCCGGCGCGACGGGGAGATCGCCGGCTTTCCGGCCAGCGGGGAGGGCGGCAGCGGGACGAGTTGCCGGCGCCGGCGCCGGCACTTCCGTGGGTGCTGGCCGCAGCGCCTGGATGCGTCGTTCGTACTCGGCCTTGATGCGGCCGTAGGCGCTCGGATCGATCAGGTTGCGCTGGCGGGCGCCCGCCAGGTGGTTCAGGAATCGCGCGAGCGCGGCGATGGAGCCATCTTCCGGGGAGGACCAGGCCGCGCCGCAGCCGGGGCAGGCGCTCAACTGAAAGGTGAAGCCGGCGCCGCAGGATTCGCAATACCGGCGCACGGCGCCATCGGCTGGCCCGGCTGAATCGCTGCCGGGCGTGGTGATCACGAACCAGCCGGCTGCCACGGCGATGAGCAGGCCGAAGAGGACCACTCCCGGTTCGCCCATGCTGGCGTAGGCGGCCGCCGCCCCGAGAGCGAGGACGGGGGACAGGGCGAGCAGCGCCACGGCGGCGAGGATGATCTTGACGGCCCAATGCTGGGCGCGCAGCTGTCCCGCGCAGCCGGGAGGCGCAGACTCACCGCCACCGTCCTGCATCGCCGAGCCTCCTAACCGCCGGGCAGGCGGTGGGATTGTGTACCGCGGCCGGGTTCTCGCCAAGCCCCGGAACCAGACAGCGGGGAGCGGAGACGGCGGAGAACCGGCTAGCCGGCGGCGTGGCTCTTCACGAGGATGACCGGGACTTCGGCCAGCTTCACCACGCCGAGCGCGGTGCTGCCAGCGACCAGGTGCCGGCGAGCGCTGTGCCCGTGCGTCGCCGAGGCGATGGCATCGGCGCGAAGCTCCCTGGCGGCCGCGGCGATGGCCGCATCGACACCGGCCCCCGGGGGTACCACCCGCGCGACCGCTTCCGCTTCAATGCCAGGGGGCAGGCGATCGATCAGTGGTTGGAGCGAGGCGAGCGCGCGTGCTTCGGCCTCGGCCTCTGGTTCGAGCGCCTTCATGATGGCGATTTCGAGAAGCGTGACGCGGATGCCGCCCGGGACGAGCACGCCGGCGAGCCCGGTGAGCACGCTCCGCGCATCGGCCGAGCCATCGGAAGTGATGAGCAGGTGATAGGCGCCATCGTAACCGGGCAGCGGGGGGCATCCCCCGAGGGTCATCACCGGGAGGCCGGCCTTTGAGATGACGCCAAGCGTCACGCTGCCAAAGAGCGCGTGCTGGATCGCGCCGGTCCCGCGGGAATCCATTGCCAGCAGTGTCGCGCCGAGTTCATCCGCGGCACGGTGGATGGTCGCGGGGACATCCTCGCCCCACTTGCGTTCGGCGACGTGAACGCCGCCGGAAATGGCGCGGGCCGCCAGCACACCGGCCAGCTCATCGCGCCAGCGCGCGCGCACCCGTTCGAGAGCTTCTTCGAGATGTGGGGCAACCTCGCCCGCGGCATCCGTGCGCGGATCGAGGACGCGCACCAGGGTAAGCTCGGCGCCCGTGGCCGTGGCAAAGCGCGCGGCATGGGGGAGCACGCAAAGCGAGCGCTCGGAGCCGTCGGTGGTAACGAGGATTCTCATGGGCGTATTTCATCACGGCCCGGGGAGGGGCGCCATGGGCGAATGGGTCCGCCGGGAAAGGCCGGCCGGCGGCAGGTCAGGGCAGGGGTTCCGGTTCGCCGGCCGGTAGCGAGACTTCGAACACGTTCAGGGTCATGGAGACGAGGCCGTAGTAGCCGACGATGCCGACCAGGTCCACAACGCCCCGTTCGCCGAGTTCGGCAAGGGCGCGGTTGAAGACCGTATCGGGAACGCGGTTTGCGGCGAAGTAGGCCGTGACCAGGTCGTAGATGGCCTGCTGGGCGGCATTTCTGCAGGCCGGCGGCTGGCCGGTCCGGACCGCTTCGATGATGTCCTCCGGGAGCCCTGCCTCGCGGGCGAGGCGGGCGTGCGCCCAGAATTCGAACTGCGCGCGCCAGTGCTTGCCGGTGAGGAGGATGGCGAACTCCGAGAGATCGCGCGGGAGCGCGCTTCCGAAGCGGCAGTGTTCGCCGAGTGCCTGGGCGGGGCCGGCCAGCCCGGGGCTCCGGAGCCAGGATTCGAAAGGGCCACGCAGGCCGCCACGGGGGCCGCTGATGATTGCATCGGCAACGGCCCGTTGTTCGGGGGTGAGGTTTTCGAGATCGAGTGGGGCGAGACGGGCCATGCGGAACTCCGGAACAGGGTGAGGCATTAGGCAACGATTGCTGGCGGCGTGTCCACCGGTGGCCGCTTCGTTGACAGGGCGTGCCGCTCCAGTACGATCCATATGAACCCTGGAGTAAGGAACTCGAACAGGGGGCGGGCCCTCCCGGCGCCGCCCCCTGTTGCACACCGGACTATGCAAAACCAAGTTGCCCGCCGCCTTTCCATCAGCGTCCAGCCGGTCCCCAAACAGGACCCCGAAATCCGCAAGCGGAACTTCGATGAGACGTACATCGGCTTCGACCTGAACCTGGCGAAGATCGAGGCTTCGCGCTGTATCCAGTGCCCCTCGGCGCCGTGCCAGGAAGCGTGCCCGGTGAACAACGATATTCCCGGGGCGTTTGCCCTCCTCGAAACCGGCGATGCGCAGGGGGCGGCAAACAAGTTCCGCGAAACCAGCAACCTGCCGGAGATGTGCGGGCGGCTGTGCCCCCAGGAGAAACTCTGCGAGGGAGCCTGCGTCGTTGGCTTCGCCATCCGTCCGGGGGGCCAGAAAGAGCCGCCGGTCACGATCGGCAAGCTCGAGGCGTTCTGCACCGATTACCAGCGGCAGGAGTTGAGCGGCTACCCGCTGCCGCCAGCGCTGCCGGAGGCCACGGGGTTCACGGTGGCGGTGATCGGTTCGGGGCCGGCTGGCCTGGCCGTCGCCGAGCAGCTGGCCATGTGCGGGCACCGGGTGACGGTTTACGAGTTCTGGCCAGAGCCGGGTGGTGTGCTGGTCTACGGCATCCCGAACTTCAAGATGCGCAAGAACATCGTGGATGAGTACATCGCCCACCTCGAGGCGATCGGCGTGACCTTCCGCTGCAACACCTACGTCGGGAAGGACGTCACCATCGATAGCCTGCTGCAATCGGGCTTCGATGCGGTGTTCCTCGGCACCGGGGCGGGCGTGGGCAACCAGATGGAGATTGAGGGCGAGAGCCTGGTGGGCGTGTACAGCGCGACGGAGTTCCTGGTCCGCGGGAACCTCTCGGTAGACCAGCTGCCCGAGCACTTCCGCGAACCGCTCCCCCGGCTGCGAAACGTCGTCGTGATCGGCGGCGGCGATACGGCGATGGACTGCGTGCGAACGGCTATCCGCCTGGGCGCCGAGCACGTGAGCTGCGTCTACCGCCGCACCGAAGCGGAGATGCTCGGGCGGGGCGAGGAGCGCAAGAACGCCCGCGAAGAGGGCGTGAGCTTCGAAATGCTCACCCTGCCGACGCGCATCATCGGCGACGAGCAGGGGCACGTTATCTCCGTGGAATGCCAACGCATGGAGCTTGGCGAGCCGGATGAATCGGGCCGCCGCCGGCCAATCCCGGTGAAGGGGAGCGAATTCACGATCCCGGCCGATGCGGTGGCCATCGCGATCGGCTATGGCGCCGATCCCGTGGTTCCGCAGACCACCAGCGGGTTGAAGGCCGACCGGAAGGCGCTCATCCAGGTCGACCGGGGCGGCCGGACTTCGCGCCCGGGTGTCTTTGCCGGGGGCGATAACGTGAACGGCGCCGACCTGGTGGTGACGGCGATGGCGGACGGGCGGCGCGCCGCGCGAGCCATCGGCGAGTACCTGGCGAAGCTCCCCCCGAAACGTCCGCGGTAGCAGGTGGCCAAAGAATTACACACGGTTTACAAATGGGGGCTGTAGAGAGAACCCGCGGCGTTCGACCTTCATAGTGAGACTGCCAGGGGACGCCCCATGAACAAGCCGCCGCTACTGAACGCCTTCCTTGTGCCTTCAGCCGATCAGAGAGAGCTCGGATCCGTCGAGTCGCCGCTCTACGTGCGGATGATCCGGCCGCTCACGTTCACCCTGTGGATCATCGTCTTCTGCGTCGAGGCGCAGCGGATCATCTCGGGCGAAACTTCGAACTTCCTGATCCTCGGCGTTTCGACGCTGCTCTTCGCCAGCGTGCACATCCAGTTCTGGTACGAAGAATCGGAGCAAGGGCGGCGGTTCCACCGGACGCTCGATAGGATGCGCGGCGGGATCTACGAGGATGACCTGACCGGGCTGCCCAACAGCCGCCACTTCGTGTTCGAGCTGCGCCGCCAGATGATGCGTTCTGTGCGCAACGGCCGCGGCTTCTCCCTCGTCCTCACCGAACTCGGCGGGACCGAGCGGGTGAAGTTCCCCGAGGAGAAGGTCCTGCCGGCTATCTCGCGGGCGATGCGCCATGCACTGGGCGAGGGCGCGTTCGTCGCCCACCTCCAGGGCGCGGTCTTCGCGGCAGTCATCTCCGATGACCACGACCAGACTGCCGCCGAGAAGGCGGATAACCTCCTGCCGGCACTCGGCGGATGCATCCCGCTCGAGCACGCGAGCTGCGTGTTCCCGGTGGTCTCGTTGACGGGATATGAAGGCGAACTCGAAGTGCGCGACTTCCTGCGGCGCGCCCAGCGCGACCTTGCGAGCAATCGCGGGAGCGGCCCGCGGGTAATGGTTCCCGCGGCCCGGCACAACCCGAAGCGGGCTGCCGCCTGATGTAGTGTCTCTCCTCCGCCGCTTCCCTGGCCGGAGTTTGCAGAGCCCGCCTGGACTGGCCACCGGCGGGCTTTTCGCATGGCCCTTCGCCACGGTCCGCCGCGGCCCGCGGGGCAACAAAAGAGGGCTTCCCGGTGTGGAGCGGACACGCCCGGGAGAGCCCTCGCCTTCTATCATGCACTACCCGGTCAATGGATGTCAGCACCGGCCCATGTTCCAGCATTCAGGAAGAGTAAGGGACTCCCCACCACGCCAGGCCACCTGCCCGGCAGGCGGTTTCGGATTCGCGACCCCGTTGGCTGGCGGCCGATTCAGCGCCGCATCGACCACCAGGTGACCGCCGCCATCACGACCAGCACGCCCGCCGCCAGCCGGAAGCCGAGTTCGTAGCCGGACTGGCTGGTGCCGATGAGCCCGATCGCGACCGGGCCGGAAGCCCGGGCCATCGCCACGAAGAGCGCCTGCAAACCGATGACCCGCCCGAAGTACGGCCCGGCGAAGCGCTCGGAGACGACGAGCGCGCGCAGGGGGTAGACCGCGCCGAAGACGGCGCCGAACACCGCGATGTAGACCCAGACCTGCCACCAGGCCCCGGCCACGCTCGCGAGCCAGGCGGCGACTCCAAGCAGGGCAAAGCAGACCGCCAGCAGCGTCGCGCTCGGCGCCCGGCCGGAAAGCATCGGCAGGATCAGCCGCGCGGGGAGGCTGACGATGCCGGTCAGGGCGATGCTGTTCGCGACGGCGGTCTCGTCGAAACCGCGCGTTTCGAGCTGGGAGATCATGTGGAACGAGAACCCGCTGAAGGCGATGGTAGCGGCCACGAACGCGAGGGTGAATAGCCAGAATGCGGCATCCGCCTGGCGAAGGCCATCGCGCGCTTCCGTCGCGAACCGGCGCGGCGTCAGCCGGGGAGCGCCATCGACCCGTTCGACGGACTCCTGCAAGAGCGCCGGGACGAGCGTCCCCACAGCGAGCAGGATGGCGCCGAGTACGACCAGCGCCTGCCGCCACCCCAGTTCATCGACCAGCCAGCGGGTGAGCGGGGTGAAGATGGTGATCGAGATTCCGCTCATCAGGGTGAGGACGCCGTAGGCGCGGGGCCGGTCTTCGGCGGCGAACCAGCGGTTCATGAGCACATAGACGGGTTCGTAGAAGGTGGCGGCCATGGCGGGCCCGAGGACCACAGCCATCACGAGGATGAGCTGCCAGGCATCCTGCACTGCCCCGAGCAGTGCGAGCCCGGCGCTCCCGGCCACTGCGCCGGCGGCCATCAAGCGGCGCGTGCCGAGGATATCGGCGATGGTCCCGGCGAAGATGCCTGCGGCCCCGGAGACAAGGAGGGCGAGGCCAAACCCCAGGGAAACGGTGCCAGCCCCAAATTCGCCGCCCGGGCCTGATTTCGTGACAAGCACGCTGAAGGCGTAGGAAAGCGTCCCGTAGCTGGTGTTGATGAACATGGCGGCGGCGGCCACCTGGAGCCACCGGCGCGTCAGCGCTCCATGGAATCCGGCCGCCAGGTGAATCGCCACGGGGCTATTCAACCACGAGGGGAACCACTATCGCAATTTTACGATTTCCTACTTGCCTGCCGCGCCGCCGGGGTCCGCGCCGAGGGGGTTCAGCACCGGCACATGGGCCTCGAGCAGGCGCGCGGCATAGACGGCCACGCCCACGATGAGGCCTGTGCCCATGAGCGGAGTGAAGATCCGTTTTGGGGCGGTCCAATCGCCGAGCAGGCCCACCACGAAACCGGCAATGCCGACGTTCACCAGGATGAACACCGCCTGGTCCACGCGG
>Ga0138256_10003762_pt1 | contig 16109 bp, 13 predicted proteins | sample KNB2016incub_MG_FD_105486 | JGI IMG/M metagenome (GOLD analysis project Ga0138256, IMG submission 105486) | Active sludge microbial communities from wastewater in Klosterneuburg, Austria - KNB2014incub_MG | ecosystem: Engineered > WWTP > Activated sludge > Unclassified | place: Austria... | reverse complement strand
TCATCGACCACGATGCCGATCGCAAGCACCATCGCGAACAAAGTCAACGTATTGATCGAAAAGCCGAATAACAACAGCACGGCAAACGTGCCAACGATGGACACCGGCACAGCCAGCAGTGGAATGATCGACGCGCGCCAGGTCTGTAGAAAAATGATCACCACGATCACGACTAACAGTATTGCTTCCAGCAATGTGGTCACGACCGAGCGGATCGATTGTCGAACGAACATCGTGGGATCGTAGTCGACCGACCAGTCTACGCCCGGCGGGAAATCCTTCGCCAGTCGCGCCATGGTGGCCCGCACCTCGTCCGACACCGCGATGCTGTTGGCGCCCGGCGCCTCGAAGATGATCAATGCAAGGCTACGTACGTTGTTGCTCAGGGCCCGCAGCGCGTACTCGGACGCGCCAAGTTCTACTCGCCCGATGTCGTTGATCCGGGTCAATTGCCCCGCTGCGCCCGTCTTGACTATGACGTCCCCGAACTCCTGGATCGTGCTGAGGCGTCCCTGCACATTGATGGCCACCTGCATATCCGCGCGGCCCGACTGCGGCGGCGCTCCGATCGAGCCCGCTGAAACCTGGATATTCTGCTCACGCAGCGCGTGCACGACATCGCTGGCCGCGATGTCGCGTGCAGCTAGTTTGTCGGGATCGAGCCAGACGCGCATGGAATAGTCCCCGCCGCCAAGCGGTATGACTTGCCCCACGCCCTCGATCCGATTGAGCTCATCGCGAATATGCAGCACCGCATAATTACGCAAGTACAGATCGTCATACTTCGGATCTTTGGACTTCAGAAACACGGCCATCGTGAGGGTCGATGAGGCTTTAGTCGTCGACACACCAAGCTGACGCACCGCCTCCGGCAACCGGGGCAAAGCCTGGGCGACGCGATTCTGTACCTGCACTTGCGCAAGATCGACGTCGGTGCCGATCTCGAATACGACGTCGAGCGTCATGATGCCGTCGGACGACGCCACCGACTTGAAGTAGATCAAGTTGTCGACGCCGTTCACGACCTCTTCGATCGGAGCAGCGACCGTCTGCGACAATACGGTTGGGTTCGCGCCCGGATAAACGGCGCGTACTTGTACCGTCGGCGGCGTAACCGCCGGATACTCACTGATCGGAAGGGCTGGAATCGCCAGCAACCCTGCGAGAAAAATGACTATCGACAGCACGCCCGCGAAGATCGGACGGTCGATAAAAAATCGCGCTGCATCCAGCTTCATGGGTCGTTGGCGGGCTTGGGTGCAGCGGCGGCCGGTTCGGCCACGAATTCGGGCTGATCCATCGGAACCAACGTCGTCTTGACCGGCGCACCCGGAAAAAATATCTTGCGTACGCCATTCACGACAATCCGATCCGTGGCCGCCAATCCTTCGCGCACGACTCGCAAGCCCTCGACCTGCGCACCCAGCGTGATGTCGCGGCGCATCGCTTTGCCGTCTGTCCCGACTACATAGACGTATTTGCGATCCTGGTCGGTAAGGATCGCGCGCTCATTGATCAGCAGCGCCGGGTGTTTGCCGCTGCCTAACAATTGCACTCGCGCGAACAAACCTGGCGTAAACACCCGATCCTTGTTGTCGAGAATGGCGCGTGCTCGAATTGTCCCAGTGCCCGGATCCAGTGCGTTGTCAACGAACACCATCGCACCTTCGTGCGGAAACCCCTTTTCATCCGCGAGGCCAACGCGGACCGGGTTGCGCGTATCGCGCGAACTGCCGCGCTCACCGGCGCGCGCCATCTCCTGATACTTCAGGTACATGCGCTCATCGCCCTCGAACTCCACATATATTGGATCCATCGAGACAACGGTCGTTAGCAGTGTGCTGGCCGCCGTGACGAGATTCCCAGGGCGCACCGCCGCCGCGCCCGCAACGCCTGCAATCGGCGATCTGATCCGTGTGAATTCGAGCTCCAACGCCGCCTGCTCTTGGCCGGCACGAGCAGCTTGCAAGTCAGCGCTCGCTTGGCGCAGCTCACCGCGTTGCGCCTCCAATTCTTCCTGCGACACCGCGCGAATCTCGAGCAACTTCTCCGAGCGTCGCAGATTGTCGCGCGCAACGTCAACGCGCGTCGCCGCGCGCGCCGCGTTGGCCTTGGCGCTCGCCAGCGCAGCGCGGTACTCGCGATCGTCCACGGTGAACAGCAAAGCTCCCTTCTCGACTTCGCCACCCTCACGAAAATGCATGCCCATGAGATAACCACTAACGCGTGGTCGTATCTCGACCGACTCGATTGCTGCGATACGACCGTCGAAACCATCCCACTCCGTTATCTCGCGATCCACGACCTGCGCGACATTGACCTCGGCCGGCGGCATCTCCGGCGGCCCTCCCTGAGGCGCGCAGCCGGCGAAGGCCAGTGGCGCGACAAGCAATAGCAGGACGTGGCGGCGCTGCGGCGATGCGCCCTGAGGAGAATCAGTCATATAGGTCTTTTCCGGTGCGACCGATGGGTAGTTTTGTGCGCGCGGGGCGGGTTATTCTAGCCTAGAAATCTGACCCAAAATCCTGTTGATCGAACGGTAGGAGGAACGCGCGTGACAATCAGTGAAATTCGCAAGGCGATCGTTGCAGTGCAAGATCTCGCCGCGGCGCGCCGTTTCTATGCGAGCACCTTCGACTACATCAGCCACGGTGAAGTCGATGTCGCTGGCGCGGGCTACGAATCTTTGTGGAACATGCCGGCCGGGCTGGCGGGAAAAACGGCGCTCCTCGGTCCGGCGGGTGCAACGACCGGACTGCTCCAACTCGTCCAGTTTGATCGAGCAGGCCAACGCATCTGGGGTGACTACCAACATCCCGAGAATTATGGCCACTACGCACTCAACGTGCGTGTACCAAGAATTCAGCCGGCGATCGACAAAATCCTCGCGCACGGCGGTCGCGCCAAATCCAACCCCACGCACTGGACTGTCTCGGCGGAGGTATCTGCATGGGACTCGCTGTCCTACGATCCGGACGGCGTCATCCTCGACGTGTTCGAACTGGAACTAGCCCCTGGCTCACTCTTGGCCGACTACGACGGTCGCTGCTCGCCGCTGCAGACCGTTGCGTTGCATGTCAGCGACGCACGCCGCTCCGCACGATTCTATGCCGCGCTCGGTTACCGACCCTGGTACGACAAATTGCTCGAGAACATGGAGCAGTTCTTCAACATGCCCAAAGGCACGTCGCTGCACAACATCAATATGGTGCAGCCGGGCGCCCCACTCGGTCGCATCGAAATTGCACAGTATGTAGGCTGGCCGGGCCGATCGCAGCGCGACCGAGCCGTACCGCCTAACACTGGCATTCTATCGATCGCAATGGAAACCGATGATCTCGACGCGACGATGCAACTGCTGGCGAGCATTGGGACGGAACCTTGCAGCGCTGCTGCGGTCGTAGTACGCGCGCCGCTCTCAGGCAACGTCAGGGCGCGCAGCTACTACGGCCCTGACGATGAGTTGCTCGAATTCTATCAGCGCATCTGACGGATCGGCTGATAGCCGTCAGACTAGAAACGCACCGGCCTGCTCGATCAGAGCGTCCGCTCAAGAATCTCGAGTACCGCACGGTCCGCGGACTCCATGGCTCCCTCCATACCACGCTCCAGACGCGCCGTATGTTCGCCGGCAAAGTGCATCCGGCCGTGGATCTGGCTGATCTGATTGGCGAAGGCCGTGATCTGACCCGGCGCCCAGGAAGCCCACGTACCACCCGTGTAACGCTCTTGCTGCCACGAGAATACCTTGATCGGTGTCAGGGCTTTGGCGGCTCGCGGGCGAATACGCTTCAGCACCGCCATGCTGCGCTCCACCAGAGCCGAGTGCGAGAGTTTGTCTGCCTCGAAGGCGGCGGCTCCCGATATCCAGATTGAAGCCGATTGCGTAGCACCAGCCGGGCCATACGGGAATGCTAACAATTGGCCAATCTCCGTATCGGACCAGATTGTTGGCGGCAGGCCGTCCTGCTCCCAATAGGCGTCATCGACGCGAAACAACACTTGCGTCGACGTGCTGTAGGTCAGGGTATCGATGCCGAGACGCTGCGCCCGCGGAGGTTCCGGCGTGATCTTGATATGTCGCAATGCCGTACACGGCACGCTCACCAGTACGCGTTCAGCCTCGAAGTCCCCATGCGCGGTCGCCGCCGTCACGCCTTTGCCATGATCGTGGAGCGCAAAAACCGGGCAGGATGTCTCGACCGGTTCCTGCAACGCCTTCGCCATGGCTTCCGGCAGGCGCTGATTACCGCCTTTGATGTGAAAATAGACATCCCCCCGCTGCCGCTGATGCTTGGCCCAGGTGAGCAGTTGCAACAGATGCAGTGTGGAAACCGTGGTTGGCGATTGACCGTAAGCTTGGTTCAAGGCGACGCCCATGGCGATGCCGGCATCGGACAATCCCATCTGCTTCAGCGTCGTGGCGAGCGGCACGTCGTACTTCGTCGCTCCCTGCGTGAGCCAATCGTCTAACTGTTCGAGTGGATTGGTAGTCGCGAGCATGGCGAGATCGAGGCTCCAGGGCGGCTGCGACCGAAACGCCTCTGGAAACGGGTTGCCGTCGAACGTCGGCCAATCATTGAAGCGCACGTAGCGGTCTTTGAGATGAAACACCACGCGCTCTTGCAGCTCATCGGGCGGGTTCTCGAGCGGCTCGCGCGGACGCATGGGCTCGAGATCCAGGCCCAGGCGCTTGATAGTGTCCTGTACGCGTGCATACAGGCCGCCGATGACGCTGCCACCCGCCTCCGGTCCATTTGGCACATCGTCGTGCGTGTAGAGGCGCCCGCCGATCCGGTTCCTCGCCTCCAGTACCTTCACCTTCAGACCCTGCGACTCGAGCTCGAGCGCGGTTCGCAGGCCAGAAATGCCGGCTCCCACGACTATGACGTCCCAACGTGGCGTACTGGCGCGCAGTCGTTTGCTCATCAAAGACAACGCGCCCAGGCCGCCGACCACCTGCCGTCGATTGACTGTACTCACAACAATGCCTCCAGTTTGCCGCCCGCTAGTTGATTGCTCGACACAGGTCAAGACTCCGGTTCGATCACGCCGAGATCACGCAACCGAACAATCACTGCTGCCTGCTGTGCCTTGAAGTGCTCTCGCGATGGCTCGACATCAGCCAGATTGTTAGCCGGATAGAAATCCTTGCGTGCGTAGGTATCCGCGTAGAGCTCCATGCGCATGCGCGACAGGAAATTGTTCTGCTGTGCCTTGTTGCGTTCACGGCGCAATGCGCTGATATTGATGTCGGCGTAGGCGACCGCGGATTCGCCCGGCCCGGCCTCCACCAACACGCGGCCATGAAAATCGATGATCTTCGACAGACCGTCGCAGGTCGCCTCGAGATACGGGATCTTGTCGATACCCGCCGTGTTAGCGGAAACGACATACGCCATATTTTCGATCGCCCGTGCCCGCTTGGCGATGTCCTTTGGTGTCAGCCCCATCATCAATGGCTCAGAGCTCGGGTGACACAGAACTTCAGCTCCGCGCAGCGCGAAACAGCGCACCAGTTCGGGGTAGAGGATTTCCTCCGACGCGATGACGGCCAAATTGCCGATCGAAGTGCGGGCGACCGGGAAGATCGAATCACGCCCGTAGATCGCCAGATACCGATCCCAGTAGTCATGCGGCGTTGGCGAGAACATCGACGTCAGCCGACGATACGTTAGGACACGTTTGCCGGTCGGATCGAAGACGAAACAAGCCTGGAAAAAAATGCCCGGAAAGTGCGGATCCGTCTCGTACGCGTTACCGCAGAGATAAATTCCATTCTTGGCGGCCATTTGCGCAAGCGCCTGATACTCGGCGCCCTGCGGATCGAACGCAGCGCGCTTCGCCCATTCCGACACCGAGATACCGAGTGGAAAGCCTGTAAACAGATACTCCGGCAGCACGACGAGCTTGACGTCCTCGCCAGTCATGATCCGCAGGCCATCCAGCGCCGGATCAAGACGCGCCAGATTCGCATTGATGATCTGCCGAGACTCGGTCACGCCGACCGCCCGATTGATCGGATAGCACTTGAGCTGCAGGGCGACCGCCCGGTATTGCAGCATGTTAGTTGCCAGGCTTCAATGACAACCCGTCGGGGCTCGGCGTATCGATATCGCGGTAGATTAGCCAAGCTCCATGGCTATCCTTGCGCAACACGATTAGATAATAGCCCGGGTCCTCGACGCCCTTGCCGGGATCGACGGCCAGGAACTTGCCGGTCACGAACGCGGCGTCACCGAACACGCGCAGTTCCGACATCGACGAATACAGCTTGCGGCCGGACTTCACCCCGTAATACTGGCGGTAGAAGTCGCGCACCCCCTTGTGGCCGACGAATTCAGCCTGATTGCGCGTCATGATGCGCATCTCGGGGTGGTAGACAGCTACCACCCCTGCAACATCGCCGGCATCCCGCGCCTTGCCCCACTCGGCGAACACCGCCAGTATTGCGTCGATTTCTTTCTGTGGCCCTTCGAATATGGTCTTTTCTGCCGCAAAGGCAGGCGCCACGAGACCGATGGCAAAAAGAGTGATGGCGATCATCAGGCGCATTGGTTCAACTCCCGAAGTGAGGCTTGGTCGGTTCGACATCGGCCGATGGCTGGTCGAAGTCCATGAAAATTCGCCATTTGCCATCTTCGCAATGGCGCAGCACAACGATGAAACGACCAAACAGGTTCGTGGCCACCGAACCATCGCGCGGTGTCAGCGTGATCCAGGATCGCCCGTAAACGTAGCCCCAGTTCGCCTCGCGCTCCGCCCGATCAAACCGGACCGTGACTCGACGGTCATATTTCACGAGCGATGCCCGCAATAATTCCGCGATCGCCGCACCGCCGTTGACGGTCGCACGGCCTTGCACGGCGACCACCGCGTCGGCCGTGTACAGGTCGATGACGCGCTCGGGATCGTCGCCTTCGTACGCTTCTACCCAGTCCTCGATGACTGTAATCAACTCACTGTCTAGCTTTGTCATAGATCTCAACTGTTCAGTCTGGTTTCTGGACACTCAGGAACGCCACGGCTGCGATGAACACCCACAGCAACACCAGAATGGCGGTTGAGCGTACGTAGACATGGCGAATGACGGCGTTGGTCTCGGCGGTCGGGCCGTCGCGTTCCATGACGGTCCAGGTGCGAAAATGGCCGAGCAACGAAAGGCGTATGCCGACGCCGCAAGCCATGACACCTGCGAAGCACGCCAGTTTCCAGCGCAACCACCCCGGCATCGACCACGCGCTGCCAATCAGTCCCACGGCAATTGCAACCAGTACGGCCATCAACACATAGCGCGACCCGCGGTCGAATGCTGAGAGCGACTTGCCCACTGACCGGGTAGAAAGCCTGTGCACGACCTCGACGAATCCCAGCCATAGCAGACCCACGACAGCCGCGACCGTCATCAAGGTCGTCCCGCCGGGAAGGTAGCCAAGATAGGCCGCGAGCATCGTGCCGAGACTCGCCTGCAAGACCAGCGCGTAGCGCACATGCTGATCCACGTGCATGACGTGGCCCATCAACCGCGTGCGGTCCGCCAGTGCCATTTCATCGTGGTAGCAAACGTACCGGTACGTCGAGTTGATCACGAGCTCGGAACCGAGCCAGTATCCAAGCACCGCGATATGTGCGGCTAACAACCATTGATAAGCCATAGCAGGCGAATACCCTCAAGTCTCAAAACGGCTGCGCGATACCGAGCCACGCCATCGTGACGATCAGCGCCCAGAACACGAATGCTGCATATTTGGCGCGACGTCGGCCGTCGCTGAACAACGCATCGATATCCGGCCCACTCTCGCCCTTGCGCAGCCGAATGAAGCCCAGTCGCCAGCCGCGAATGCTGACGCGCAGATACAGCCCGACCACCAACAGTGCAGCGTACACCAGCAGTTTGGTCGCGATCCACTTGGCAGTGAATGGTGCGCCGCGCAGCAGCGAGATCACGCCAAGCGCCACCAGTATGATGATGAACGCTACTCGCCAGGACACATCTATCCGTTGCCAGAACGGCCCGGTCGGCTGCCGTGTTTTAAGGTACGCCAGCCAGACAACCGCGAGCCAGGCAAATCCGACTGACCACGCCACTACCAGCGTTGCGCTGGATACGTCGATTGAACCACGCATCGACGCCAACTGCAGGCCCACGAAGGGCAGCAGAACGATGGCGGTACGCGGCAGAATATCAATCGCCAGCAGGGCCTCGAGGAACCGCTCGCGCTCGGCGAGCGGCAAATCAGGCCGCACGATATAGCGGGAGCATGTGAAAACGCCGAAATCGGCACCCAGCCAATAGGCGAACAAGACCACATGCAGGACGACTAACAGAAAATACGGTTCAAACATAGGATCGGACAGTCTTTGTCGGCCCCTCCAGGCGTGTGCCTGATCAGAGTGCCTAGGGAGGTGGCTGGGGTGAAACAACTTCCAGTTGCTGGCGGACAGCCGCTGGTTGCGGGCGCTATCATTGCAAGAATGCGACTGCAGCAACTGCGATATTTTTTGGCAGTGATCGACGAGGGTGGCTTCACACGTGCGGCTCAGCATCTCGGGCGGACACAGCAAGCCATCAGTAAAGCGCTCGGCTTGCTGGAGCAGGAGCTGGGGGTGCGATTGCTCGATCGCGAGGCGGGATCGCCTGGGCCAACGGTGTTTGGACGCGAGCTCGCGACTTTCGCGCGTCGCGTCCTGAGCGATGAGGCTGACCTAAAGAAGCGCCTGTCGGCCGTAGCAATGGCCAATACGGGCATCGTGCGGATCGGTGCGAGCCCAACCGTGGCCGGGTCGCTCATCGCTCCTGCGGTTGCCACGCTCGCTGCCCGGCATCCCGCGTTGGAGGTCAACGTTCTCGATGGTATCCAGCCAAAGTTGCTGCAGGGCCTGATCGATCGCAGCGCCGATGTGGCCGTTTACATCCGCACCGTCAACAAGGCCGACACTGACGCGCAGATTGTCAGCGAAATCCTGGCACATGAAGATTACCGGATCATCGCTGCGCCCGGTCATCCGCTCGCACAACGGGCCGGCTCGGTCAGCACCCGTGAGCTTGCCGCCGTGCCCTGGCTTCTGGGCTCCGACAGCGGGGATTTGCAAGCCGCCTGGCGCGAGGCTTTCGAGTCCGCTGGTCTGGCACCGCCATCGGCTCGAGTCCTAACAACCTCGGTCGAATTTGCACGCAGCTTGCTGCTGAACGGCACGCACATCATGATCATGCCGCTAGGGCTGGTCGCAGATGCTCTCGAGCGCGGCCAGCTGCTGGCGATCGACGCACCGCAGTTCGCGTGGCAACGTCCCGTCATCATGAGTTATCGCGCGGAACCCGCGCCGACCCGGGCCGTGTTGGCCGCAATTCACGCCCTGCAGCTCGCGGCCGACGCGCTGTTGGCACCGGACGCCCATTCCTGCTAACGTCGCGCCCCTCCCAACTGGACGACCTGTCGAAGTACCGCGCTGGTGCGGCTTGCGGCTGTGCGATAACGCGATGCTTGCTACGTCAAATCTGTCTATCCAATTCGGCGCCAAACCGCTGTTCGAAGGCGTCACCGTCAAGTTCTCGGACGGGAATCGCTATGGCTTGATCGGTGCCAATGGCTGCGGCAAATCCACGCTGATGAAGATCCTCGGCCGCGAGCTCGAGCAGAGTTCAGGCGAGGTGATGCTGCAGAACGGCCTGCGCCTTGGGAAACTGAACCAGAACCAGTTCGCTTACGAGGACGAGCGGGTGCTCGATGTGGTGATGCAGGGCCACGTCGAGATGTGGCAGGCGATGCAACGACGTGACGCCATTTACGCCAATCCGGATTCAACCGAAAGCGACTACATGCGCGCTGCTGATCTGGAGGCAAAGTTTGCCGAATATGGCGGCTACAATGCCGAGGCGCGTGCGGGGAGTATTCTCGCCGGCGCGGGCATCGAGGAAGCACTGCATCACGGACCGATGCGCGAAGTGGCACCCGGCTGGAAGCTCCGGGTATTGCTTGCGCAGGCCTTGTTCTCGCGTCCCGATGTGCTGTTGCTCGACGAACCCACTAACAATCTGGATATCAACTCGATTCGCTGGCTCGAAGACGAGCTCAACGACTACGACGCGACCATGGTCATCATCAGTCACGATCGGCACTTTCTGAACCAGGTTTGCACGCACATTGCCGATCTCGACTTCGGCGAACTCAGAATCTATCCGGGAAACTACGACGATTTCATGCTCGCATCGACCCAGGCGCGCGAGCGTGTCGCTGCGGCGAATGCCAAAGCGAAGGACCGCGTCGCGGAACTGCAGGAATTCGTACGCCGCTTCTCCGCCAACGCGTCCAAGGCGCGTCAGGCCACGTCGCGCCGCAAGCAGATCGAGAAAATCAAGATCGAGGAGATGAAACCGTCCTCGCGCCAGAATCCGTACATTCGATTCGAACAGGCCAAGAAGCTCTATCGCTCTTGCGTCGCCATCGAGAAGTTAGGCTTCACCTACCCCTTGGCCGACGTGCCGGTACTCAACAATATCAATCTCGAGATCGAGGCGGGTGAACGCGTCGCAATCATTGGTGCGAACGGGATCGGCAAGACCACCCTGCTACGCTGTTTGGCCGGCGAATTACAGCCGAGCAAGGGCTCGATCAAATGGGTCGAGAACGCGTCACTCGGCTACATGCCGCAGGACCCGCAGGCAGAGTTTGCGCAAAAGGTCAGCCTGTTCGATTGGATGAGCGAATGGCAGGTCCCGAGCAACGATCAGATCGTACGCGCAACGCTCGGACGGATGTTGTTCTCGGGCGATGAGACAAAAAAATCGGTGACCGTGCTATCGGGTGGTGAAAAAGGCCGCATGATCTACGGCAAGCTGACACTCACGCGCCCGAACGTCCTGCTGCTGGACGAGCCTACCAACCATATGGACATGGAGACGATCGAGTCGTTGCAGATCGCACTGGAAAAGTACCCGGGGACCCTGTTCTTCGTGTCCCATGACCGCGAACTGGTGGGCGGCCTCGCAACTCGCATCCTCGAGCTGCAGCCTGGCGGCAAACTCGTCGATTACCGCGGCAACTACGACGACTATCTCAAGGCCCAAGGAATAGCGGCCTGAGGAGATCGTCATCGACGGCGTGCACGGGCGCGCCGGTCTCAGGCGATAGAACCGAGATCAAGCCAGATTGATCTTGCCGAGATAGAGGCTCTCTTCAGCGAGTTCGAAATCCGCCGCGCCAGTGTGCGTCGATCCTTTCTTGATGACCAACCGATAGCGACCGCTGTTGGGCACCAGCTTGTCGATCTTGAACTCGCCGAACATGTCGGTGGTCACTCGCGCGATCTCGGCACCATTGTGCTGCAGAGAAACCTCGGCATTCTCGGCGCACTCCTCGACACCTTGCACGATCATCACCACTGCACCGGACACGAAGCACTTGGTCATCAGGTGCAGGTTCTTGTAGTAAACCCGCGGCTTCGAGCCTAACTCGGGTTGCAACACTTCCAGACCTTCGTCCGCTTTGATCCGCTGCATCTCGGCATCTTCGACCTTCAGGGAACGGAACGCGACGGTCGGGCAACTCTGCTCCATACGCGGTTTGGTCCACCCGTTGTCGAGCAGATGCGCGTCGAAAATCCACGCTTGTGGCAACTGTCGCTCTTCATTCCAGTAAATTGCGCCATAAGGACAGGCGTCGACGATCTGCCGCTGACCTTTCGCCTTCTCCGGATCGATGATCACGATGCCATCCTCGCGCTTGCGAATCGCCCCGTCCTTGGCGGCCTTCATGCACGGCGCATCGTCGCAGTGATTGCACATCGTCGGCATGAAGTGCGCCTCGACCACAGGATAGGTGCCGCGTTCCTTCCTGACGATGTCGACCCAGTTGTGCCCGTGAGCGGGTTGTGGCGCCGCATAGCCGGGAAACTCGTTACCGATGTGCTCGTCCTTGGTAGCTAGAAAGCAGTTCCGACAGTTGTCGCAGCGAGCGATGTCGACGATCAGATTCCATTTTGCGGCCATCACACTGCCTTTGCGCGTTGCCAGGTATCGACGCCAGTCCACTTTTCAATCTGGATCAGTGTCGTATTGGGTTTAATACTATGCGTCTGCTCGGTAATGCCCTTGCTCGGATTCAGCATGTTGACACAGCCGCCGAGATCGGTGGAGTTGCCAGGTTCGCCAACCGGCCGGTATTGTGCCGAGGCAGTGGATGCACTAACGACCCCCGGTCGAAGTCGCTCGGTGACATACGCCGCGCACACGACCGAGCCGCGATTGTTCCAGAGCCGAATGAGATCGTCACTGCGGATGTTCCGGGCTTCAGCGTCCTCACGATTGATCCGCGCAACGAGATAATAGTGGCCATCGACCAGCACACGATGATCCTTGATGTCCTGGAGCGCGCTATCAGTGTCATCGCCCATCACGTGAAAGGGGTAACGCGAATGCGGCGTCAGCAGCTGCAAGGGATAGTCCGCCAGTTCTTTGTCCTTGCGCGGATCCTCGTAGCTCGCCATGTACTTGTTGAGTGGCGGACGACCGGGGTCGTCGATCCGCTTCAGGGTGTTTGCCACGAATTCGAACTTGCCGGACGGCGTTTGCAAACCTTCGCCGTATTGACCGCCATAATCCGAGGGTAACGGATACGGCTCTGGCACGTCCTTGGGCCGACCCTCATAGAACCACCGATACGCGGTCGGAGCGCGCGTAGCCTGCGGCTCGGGCGGTACAACGAAATAGCCCTTTTCGAGGAACTTCTTCCACGTAATGTGCTGCGGCAGATCAGACGAATCGAACACACGCTTGCACCAGTCGAGCTCGGTGTTGCCGCCTTCGGAATACATCGCACCCATCCCGAGGCGTTCCGTAATCGCCAGGAAGATGTCGTAGTCCGACTTCGATTCGCCCATCGGTTCGATGACCTTGTGTTGCATCGAGATGACGCGGTGGTTGTTCATCGAGTACATATGGTGCACGTAGCCTGCGCCCACGTTGTACCACTCGCTGATATCCCAGCGCTCGAACACGGTACAGGCCGGGAGAATGACATCGGAGTAGCGCGTCTCGCCTTCATTCCAGACCGACTGGTTCACCACGAACGGCAGATTCTCGTGCTGATACATCTTCACCCAGCGATTCGATTCGACCATCGTGCCGAACGACGCACTGCCATACTTGTACATCATCTCGATCCTGGCGCAGCCCGGCGCCGGGTAGCCGATGCGCTGGAACTGGCCGTGCACCGACGCAACGTCAGTCAGGTAGCCGAACGCCTTGCCCTCCATGATCGCCTCGGGCAGGTAGATGCGAGGAATACTCTGTCGCACCGAACTCATCGTCACGATATGCGGCATACGCTGGTAGTTGTTAGCCGCATTGGCACTGTACTGCAGATCGCCCGACATGCTGCCTTCGGCATAGCCCGGAAAATAAAAGTTGAAATCGAGCGGCGCGCCGAACTGCAAGTTGCCGAAGTTCACGCCTGGCCGCCCCATGCCCTGCATCGCGCCCAGAATCGTCATCATGCGCGCCCATTGGATGCCCATTGGTCCGCGGCCCGCGCCGCCGATTCCGCCGCCCCAGGCGCCGGGTCCGAGATAGGTCTTCTTGCGGCCCCACTCTCGCGCCAGCGCCCGCACCTCGCGCGCCGGTACGCCGGTTTCACTTTCCTGCCACTCCGGCGTCTTGGGCGTCCCATCCGATTTGCCCAAAACGTAATCGCGCCATTCTTCAAAGCCCTCGGTGCGTTTCTCCACGAAGTCTTTGTCGTAGAGTCCCTCCGTGATCCACACGAAACAGAGCGCCTGAGCCAGCGCCGCATCGGTACCGGGCTTTGGCGCGATCCACTTGCCGCCCAGATGTGCGGCCGTGTGATTGAGATACGGGTCGATATGCACCATCTTGATACCGAGCTCTTTGGCCCAGTTGCGGCGCACCGTGCCGTCGAAACCGTAAGTCGCGTCCGGATCGCTCGACCAGAACACGATCATCTCGGCTTCTTTCAGGCAATCCTCGACCGTGCCATAGAACTCGGCCGTCCCGAGCCGCATGCTGTTGCCCCAGTGGTGCATGGCACCCCAGAACCAGCCTTCCCAGCTATCGGGATTGTGGTGCAGCTTACTAACACCAATCAGATTCCAGAATCGATTGAACGCGCTCAGATAATGGCCGAGATTGCCCCACTGATGGTGTGAGCCGTTAGCCACCAACACCGCACCGGGGCCCTTCGCCTTGGCGCGCTTGATCTCCTTGACGACGATATCCAGCGCCTCGTCCCAGCTGATGCGCACAAACTCAGACTTGCCGCGATTTTGAATGTTGCGGTTGCCGTCGGGGTCGAAGTCGACGCGCTTCATCGGATAGAGCACGCGCTGATCGGAATACACCATCGACTTCTGCACCATGCCGTGTGGCGCCAGCGAGCTGCGTCGCGGCGGCGTCAGCGTCTTGCCGCGCGCCTCGATCGACCACGACGGTGCATCTTCGGCATCGAATTCGATCGGCGTGATGCGCACGATCTTGTCGTCTTTGACGTAGACGAATATCGGCCCGCCATTCGTGCCGTTGGTATAGCGCACGGTGCCGTCGGGCATCTGCGTGCCGCTCTTCCAACGGATCGTCTGCATCCGAGTGAGCGTGGCCATGAACCAGACCGCGAGCTCGTCCTTGCCTTCCAGCGTGACCTTGAAATTCTTGGCTGCGTCGATGCGCATCAACTGATCGAATGGCGGCGTCAGAAATTCTTCAGCGATCGCCTTGTTCTTGAAGCCGATGATGATGTCCGGCTGGTCGTGAATGCCCTTGCTCGAACTAATGTCGCCGTTTTCGAGTTTGATCCATCGCCCTTCGGGCTGGTCCTTGACGCGGAACTGCGCCGTGAGGTTGCGCTCCTTGAGACGCGCCGCGAATTCGGGGTACTGCGCCTTTGTGACGCGCAGTGCCTGCACCATCCCCCACAGTAAGAACGAAAAATTCATCTAAGCGTCTCCGGATGCGGACCGTTTGCCGATTGTAGGGCGTGCCTGGCGGATTGGGGCGCAGTAGATATACTGCGTTCTACAGGTAGCCGCGACCAGCCGCCAAATCGACCCGCAATGGCCTGTTGTTCTTATTGTCGCATAGGACATCAGGCGTGACGGCCGTTGATCGTGCCGCCCGCCATTTCTCGACCCGCGACATTGGTCTAGTTCTTGAGGACTTGGCCTCGCCATGTCGAATACAGGTTAGCCCAACGAACCGGATCAGCCACCAGTTCGAATACATCGCCGTCCGAGAACTCGACATACTTGAAGTCGGGACGCGCAGCTGCCAACCGCTTGTCCATTTTGTTGACCGGTTCGCCGGTGTCCGATAGCAGGAGCACTGGAACCTTGATCTTCGGGATATCCAGCATCATGTCGTAGTGGTAGGCCGCCCAGTGACCGATATCAGGGCCTTGCATGTAACTCGTGATCGCAAACCAAGTTTGCGCGTCGAGGATAGCTTGCCGATTCGTCTTGTTGATCCGATGAAAGGACTGCGTCAAATGGGAACCGTCCAGCAAAGGCGTGCGGGGCTTTCTGTTTGGATTGGCCAAATAGACGCTCGCTTCCTCGCGCGTCATCGCTGCAGCACCGTGCATTACCAGCGCCAGGACACGATCGCCGTGGTTGGCGGTAAAGGACGCCGCGATATGGGCGCCCGTGTGGTGGCCACCGATCACCACTTTGCTCAACCGCAAAGCGTCTAGCAGCGCCAGCAGGTTATCGGCATAGTCCTTGATTGACGGCTGCTTGCTGGGTGGATCCGACAGACCGTACCCGGGGGTGTCGACGGTGATGCAGCGAATGCCCATCTGCGCGAGCGCGTTCTGTACGCCCGCCCATTCAATCATCGACATCGGTGACTGGTGCAGCAGGATGAGTGGGTGCTGGTCGTCGCGCGGCCCGATATCCCGGTAGTGCAATTGACCCATAGGCGCGGCGATATAGCCCTTGCCGCCTTTGAGGGCGCCAAAACCCTGCCAGTCAACGACAGAAACACCACGCCCAAGTTCATCGGCCAGGATCGATTCGGAGTGGCACGTGACCATGCCGATCACGCCGGCCGCTATAGTCCGAACAAAGATGTGGTTCGACATGCAAAGTGCTCCTTTGAAATT
>Ga0138256_10003761_pt1 | contig 16115 bp, 12 predicted proteins | sample KNB2016incub_MG_FD_105486 | JGI IMG/M metagenome (GOLD analysis project Ga0138256, IMG submission 105486) | Active sludge microbial communities from wastewater in Klosterneuburg, Austria - KNB2014incub_MG | ecosystem: Engineered > WWTP > Activated sludge > Unclassified | place: Austria... | reverse complement strand
TCTCGGTGCGCGTGCACCTTCCGGATGCCGAGACGGTGGTCACCGATCTGCGGCTTGGTTCACTCGACCAGCATCCCGCCCGCGAACATGGCGACCCGGTGATCCGTGACGCGCGCGGGCAATGGACCTACCAGTTCTGCGTCGTCGTGGACGACCTGCTGCAGGGGGTCAATCTGATCGTCCGCGGTGAGGATCTGGTTGCCTCCACCGGGCGGCAGCTGCTGCTCGCGCAGCTTCTCGGTCGCACCACGCCGTTCGTGACGGTGCATCATCCGCTGCTGCTCGCCGCCGATGGCAAGAAGCTCAGCAAGCGCGATCGGAGCGAGACGGTGCGGGCAATGCGGGAGCGAGGGATGGCGGCGGAAGAGGTGTGGGGGAGGGCGGTGGGGTCGGAGTAACCAGTGACCAGTGACCAGTGCCGACGGTCCCGTCCCCCGTCCCTGGTTACTCTGGTTACCCCTCACCCCTCACCCCTCACCCCTGACACCCCGACCTGACGGCCGCGGCTGAAAACTCATCGTCCATACACCATCCGATACACCGCCCAATTCCGCAGCACCGCGCGCACATAGCCGCGCGTCTCGTCGAAGGGAATCCGTTCCACGAAAATCTCGGGGTCTGCCAGTGGCGCCCGCACCTGGCCCTGCGGGATGATGCCCTTGAGGGTGGCGCGACTCCAGCGATCCACCGGTGTGCCGCCGGCGTTGTAGGCGGCCAGGGCGCGCTCGATCTCGGGGTAGCGACCGAGCCCACCGGCAAGGTGGCGCATGCCGAAGGCGAGGTTCACTTCGCCGACCCAGAGCAATGCGGGATCGAACGAGGTGAAGCCGAAGCGGCGGCTCAGCGACGGCGCGTTCGCCGGCATCACCTGCATCAGACCGCGGGCCCCCGCTGCCGACGTGGCGCGCGGCTCGAAGCGACTCTCCTGGCGGATCACCGAGGCGGCGAGCAAGGGATCCACGCGCTCACTCGCGGCCGTCTCCCGGAGTCGCGTCTCGAACGGCAGCGGATAGATCAGCTGCCACAACGAGCCGTCGCGCGTGGCGCCCGCCGCCAGCGCCCGCTCGGCGACGCGCGTGGCGCGGTTCGGGTACCCCGCCATCGCCAACCCCTCGGCGGTGCGTTGCAGTGTCTCGGCGGTGGTCGCCGCACTGGCGAGTCGGTCGAGTTCGAAGCCCGCCTCGGTGCCCATCGCCAGCGAGTCGAGCAGCGCAGCGCGGGCGAAGGCCGCCTGCATCGCCGAATCCGGCGGCGTCGGGTCGTGCAGCGAGACGTCCCACGGCATCGTGTCGAGCCGGGCGGCGGCACGCACCGCGTAGTAGCTCTCCGGTCCGCGGGCGAGGGCGTCGCGCAGCCCGGCCGTGCCACCCTCGCGATCGCCGGCCGCGAGCAGGGCACGGGCGCGCCAGTACCTAATGGCGTCGCTGTTCACCCCGACCGGCGGGTTGGTCTTGAGGGCGTCGTCGAGCTCACGCGCCGCCGTGGCCGCATCCCCCTGCTCGAGGGCAATCAGGGCGGCGAGGATCACGCCGCGCGGCCAGTGACTGCTGCTCGGATAGCGTGTCGTCAGCGTGCGGAAGATGGTGCGCGCCGAGTCGGTCATCCCGGCGTCGATGGTGAGGTCGCCGAGGAGGTAGAGCGCGGTGCCTGCCGCGACGGTGTCACGCGGGAAATCACGGATCACGTTGCGCAACGCCTGCGTGGCGCCGCCATCGCCCGCGCGCAACAGGGCGCGCGCGGCGTAGTAGGCGGCATGTCCCGCGAGTGCCTGATCGGTCACGCCGCGAAACTGCGCCGCCGCCTCGGGCCAGCGGCCGAGCCCCCCGAGGGCGGTGCCGTAGCGGAATCGGTCGGCCGAGCCGAGGGCACCCGTCTTCGCCGCCACCGCATATCGGGCGATGGCCTGCCCCTGCAGGCCCAGTGCGGCGGCTCGACGCGCCACCACGAGCTGCTCGGTGCGACTGAGCGTCGGCGCGAGTTGCTCAATCAGCGCGAGTGCTTCGCGCGAGGTGGCCGAGGGTGTGGCGTCACTGAGCAGCGCCAGCAGTTCGTCGGTGATCGTGGCGCGGCGGCGAGCGTCGCGCGTGTGATGCCACCGCAGTCTGAGCGCCGCGACGCGCGCGCCGAGTCGTTCCCAGGCCGCGATCGCGCCCGTGGTGTCGCCGGTGCGCTCGCGGGCCAGCGCCTCGGTGCGTGCCACGCGCGGCGTGGCCGCGTCGAGCGAGAGCGACCGATAGACTGATGCACGTCGCGCGGAGTCGGATTCCACCCCCGCCGCACGAAGCGCAAACCAATCCTGCAGCGCGGGGAAACGCTGACCCGCCAGTCGATAGTGCGTGGCTGCCGAATCGAGCTGGTTGAGTCGGTCATAGCCACGGGCCAGCAACAACAGCCGCCGTCCCTGCTCGGCGGCCGTGCGTGCATCGGAGTTGTTGGCCGCGGCCAGCGTGGCATGCTGCACCGCGTCGCGTGCGCGCCCCTCGCCCAGTGCCGCCTCGGCGAGGAGGCGCCGTCCGAGCCGATCGTACCGCGCATCGAGCCACGGCTCGCGTGCCAGCAGCTTCGTCACCGTCCCCCATCCCTGCCACGCGGCCGCGGCCTGCGCGCCAAGGATCACGGCATCCGGGGTCCGCGTGGCCGGTGCCTCGAGGAGCGGCCCGAGGAGCTGCGTGGTGCGCCACGCCTGCCCTGCACGCCACGCCGCCTCCGCCTCGGCCAGTGGGGACTGGGCGGAGACGGAGGCGGAGGTGACAATCAGGAACGTCAGGAAAACGGTACGCATGCTGCAAGATACGATGCCCGAGGACGGAGGACCGAGAACCGAGGCTCGCGACATGCGGCTCGGTCCCCGGTCATCGGTCCTCGACTATCGGCCCTCGGTCATCCCCCGCAGCGCCTCGCGAATCCGCGGTTCGTCGAGGCGGCCCAGCAGCGAGACGACGCGCCGCCTCCGCGCCGCGGGTTCGGGCTTCGATTCGGCAAGCGCAAGGAGCCAGTTGACGTTGTCGCGGCCACCGGCGGTGCCGAGTGCGTTGACTACCGCGTCACGTGTGCGGTCGCTGTCGAGCGACGAGTAGAGATCGCGCAAGAGGCGATAGTCGGCACCCGTGGCATACTCTCCGCCGATGCCCTGGATGGCGAGCACGCGCAGGTCGTCACCGAGCGTGGTGCGACGCACGGCGTCTCTGGTGAACTGCCGAGCACGCGGATCGCCCGAGCGCGACAATGCGGACCACGCCTGCCGGCTCAACCACGGATCGCTCTCGGCGGCAAAGGCGATCATGGCCGTGACGCCCTCGCCCCGGTCGAGCGACGCAATGGACGACAGGGCGGTGGAGCGGATCGACTCGTTCTCGCTGCGATCGCGCACCACCTCGTCGAGCAGGCGCGCCACGGCCGCCGATCCGATGCCGCCCGACTCCGCACGACGGCGCGAGAGCCAGCTGATGGCACTGCGCCGGAGATCGCGCGAACGCTCGGGATCGCGGGCGATCGTGGCGAGCGTCGGCGTGACGGTGGCGCTGTCTCCCAGCACCGCCGGAAGGAGCGCCTCCCGCGCCGGCCGGCCCTCGAGTGCGGTCGCTTGCGCCAGCAACCAGGTGGCCGCCTCGCGGGCCGGGACGGTTCCGAGATCCGTGCCGGATTCCGGCGTGGCCGTGAGGGGCCCGGCGAAGGTCTCCATCTTGATGATCTCGCGGCCCACGCGGACGACCACAACGCGCACCGGCCCGGCCGTGCAGCTCTCGGCCTGCCCGACATCGCTCGCGAAGCTCGTGTAGTAGTTGCTGCCATCACCGGTGCGCAGGAGCCCGGCGCCGTTGCCGCAGACCCCGGCGCGCGCTGCGAAATGGAACTGCACGTTGCCCTCGGGCGCCGTCGCGATCCGACGATCGAGGCCCTGCCCGGCGAGGGGCATCGCGCCGGCGAGCAGCGCGACGACGAATCCTCCGAGGCGGCGGCTCACTTGTCCACCAGGTCGAGCAGCAGCTTGGTGGCGCGCGGATCCTTGCTCTGGGAGAGCGCCGCGATGGCCATGCGCCGTGCGCTGGGATCGGTGCCGCTCCGGGCGATCTCGATCAGCTTGTCGACCGCTGCCGGCTCGCGTCGCTGCGACAGGGCGTCGATCAGGGCGCTCCGGATCCGCTGATGGGTCGCACCATCATACAGCTGGGAGAGCGTGGCCACGTCTACGGTGGCGCCGATGGCCCGCATGGCGGCGAGTCGCGAGTCGAGTGGCTCGTCGTCGTTGCGGGCGAGCGCCGAGAGCCACTGCATGTTGGCGTCCCCGCCGAAGCGCGCCACCGCGGCGGCGATGCGTCCCTGCAGGCGCGTCGAGGTCGTGCGGGCGTAGAGCCCGCGCAGCCAGGCGAGGTCGTCCAGCGAGGTGCGCTCCGCGGTGAAGCCGTCAATCATCGCCATCCGGAGCGATTCGTCGGTGTCGGTGCGTTCGATGAAGGTGCGGACCGCTGCGCGAGCCCGCGGGTTCGGGTGCCGCGCGAGGGCGCGCGCGGCGACGCGCTGCACCGAGGCGTCGCTGTCGCGGGTCAACTGCTCGAGGACCGTGGCCGCTTCATCGCTCGGCATCTGGGCGAGCCAGTCGATCGCCTGGATCCGGAGTGACGTGGACGGGTCGTTCCGCGCGACACCCACCACCGTCGTCATCGCTGCGGCGTCCTTCCGCTCGGCGAGCAGGAAGAGCGCAGTGCGGCGGAGCGGCACCGAGCACTCGTCCTTGCGGGCGAGCATCCGCGTCGCAGCCGTCCGGGCCGATTCCGGATCGCTGCGCATCAGCGCGGTCAGTGCCTCGCTCCGCACAGACTGCTCCTCCATGTCGCACGCGTCGCTCGCCCGTGCCGTCAGCGCACGTCGGACGGCCGGGTCATTCGCCATGCCGCGCGAGGAGAGGACACCGGCAATGCGAGCCGCGAGGGCGTCGCCATCGGGGCGCCCCCCGAGGTGCAGCATGGTGACGTTGCCGGTGGTGCTGGAGAGGACCGCATCCCGGGGGATCAGCGGTGACGCAGGGGCGCGCGGCGCCTGCGCCGCGGGCGTGGACGCCGGCGTGGCCTGGGCCCGCCACCGCTCGAGGATGCCGAGGGCTTCCTGCAGCTCCGGCGTGCCACCGATGCGGTAGAGCGAGAAGGCATGCCAGTAGGGCACGTCGCGAGCATAGACCGAGGTGGGGAAGCGCTTGCTGATGTCGCCGAAGAGGGTTGCCGCCCGGCGGTAGTCACCGCGATTGAGGTGCTCGCGGGCCAAGCGATACAACGAGTCCGCCGGATCGTTCGGGGCCCAGTTGCCGCGCGGCTGCACCTGGAGATCGCCGAAGCCCGAGAGAGACATCGCGTCGCGGAATCCGCTGCTCGAGAACACCTGGTCGGCAAACAACGGTGCCGATGGGGCATACGCGTCGGCGTAGGCGGTCTCGAAGTCACCCGCGAGCGGCGCCAGCGATCGGTAGCGGTCGACGCTCGACAGGATGGCATCGTAACGATCAGGCCAGGCGAGCGGCGAGATCGCGGTGGGGGGCGTCGGCGGCGTGGGGCGGGACGGGGCCGTGGTACCCTGCGCGGCGACCGCGAGCGGCAGGAGCAACAGCGCAAGGTGGAGTCGGGTTCGCATGGGCGTTCTCAGTTGATGTGCGAGGAGAGGGAGACAACGGCAGAACGCAGGCGCGGCACGAGGTCGCGCTGGTTGACCGCATCACGAATCAGGGAAAGGTCATCGCCGGTCCGGGGCTCGAGCCCCGCCACCTGCACCAGCACCAGCTCGAGGTCCTCGAGGAGCGCGAACATCCGCGGATCGCTCGCGACGGGCGAGTCGAGCAGGAGGCGCGTGGTCTGCAGCAGTTCGAGTCCCTGGCTGACCAGGGCCTCGTTGCCGAGCGGGGTGGCCGCTTCATCGGGCAGACCGACCAGCAGCACCGCCGTCTGGCCGAGCAGTTCCTCGGTGGTGCGATGGTAGGGCGCGGCGGGCGTACCCGCCGCGAGGGTGGAGGCGTTCGCGGTCGGGCGACCCGCGGCCGACTGCCGGCCAAGGGCCACGCCGAGCAGCAACGAGGCGGCGATCGCGGTGACGAGCATGCCCCAATCCCGTGGCCGCCAGCGCCGATGGCTCGGCGTCGGCGTCGCGAGCCGCGGCGCGATCGCCTGCCACATCGCCTCCCGCGGGATGTCGGTCGGTACCCGCCAGTGCGCCGTGGCATCGCGCAGCAGCGCGTCGAGTCGGTTGTCGTCGGTCATGGTCGATCCTCCAGGTGCAGGGCGAGGGTCTGGCGCAGCCGCACCCTCGCCTCGGAAACACGAGCCTTGCTGGTCCCCTCCGCCACTCCGAGCGCCGCACCGATTTCGGCGTGCGTGTAGCCCTCCAGCGTGTGCATCACGAGGGGGAGGCGGAGATGGTCCGGCAGGGCGTCAATCGCAGCACCGACGGCATCCCGCAGGTCGGGATGCACGGCCTGGTCACCTGCCGGGAGTTGGTGGTATTCCGTCAGGTCCTGCTCCCGCGTCCGGAAGCGCTTGACCCGGCGCATGGCATTGAGGCAGGTGGTCGTGGCCACCCGATGCAGCCAGGTGGCGAACGAGGACTCCCCACGGAACTGCCCCAGGGCGCGGAAGAGCTGGACGAAGACGTCCTGGGTCAGCTCGGACGCCAGGTGACGATCCCCGGCGATCCGATAGGCGAGGCGGTAGACCCGATCCACGTGGGCGTCATACAGGCGACGGGTCGCCTCCTGGTCGCCCGCAACCGCGCGGGCGATCAGCCACCGCTCCTCGTCCTCTTCCGTCCCCGGCGCCGGGGTGATCCGCAAGGCGTTGGTCATCGTCTGGAGGGTTGGACACATGGGGGGCGAAAATCGTTGCGGGGTCGAGCCGACGGTCGTGGCGGCGGGACGGCTCGCCTCTCCACGCAACGCGCCCCGCGGCCGAGTGTCATCGTCCGCGGGGCGCTGGTGGCGTGCGAGGTGCTCTTCAGCTCTCGGCGGGCTTGAACTCCCCTTCCCAGCGCGCCATCACCACCGACGCGAGGCAGTTGCCGAGCAGGTTCACCGACGTGCGCGCCATGTCCATGATCGCATCCACGCCGAGGATCACGGCCACGCCCTCGAGCGGGAGGCCGAACGAGGTGAGCGTGCCGGAGAGGATCACCAGCGAGGCTCGCGGCACCGCGGCGACCCCCTTCGAGGTCAGCATCAGCGTCAGCATCATCAGCAGCTGGGTGCCGAGCGTAAGCTCGATGCCGGCCGCCTGGGCCACGAAGACGGACGCGACGGCGAGGTAGAGCGTCGAGCCATCGAGATTGAACGAGTAGCCGGTCGGCAGCACGAAGGCGACGATCCGCTTCGGCACGCCCATCTTCTCGAGGTTCTCCATCGCCAGCGGCAGCGCCGCCTCCGATGAGGCGGTCGAGAAGGCAATGAGGTACGGCTCCTTGACGTACTTCCAGAAGAGCTTGAGCGGCACCCGGGCAATGAGCGCGATCGGCAGCAGCACGATCAGCACGAAGACGATCAGCGCGCCGAAGAGCGTCAGCACCAGCGCGCCGAGGTTGGCCAGCACCCCGAGGCCGCTGTTGCCGATGGTCACCGCGATGGCCGCCGCGATGCCGAAGGGCGCGAAGAGCATGACGATCCCGGTGAACTTGAACATCACCTCGGTCAGCGACTCGCAGAAGGCGAGCATCGTCTCCTTCGGCTTCCCCTTGACCTGCGCCAGGCCGATCGCGAAGAGCAGCGAGAAGAAGACGATCTGCAGCACCTCGTTGTCGGCCGCCGCCTTGAAGAACGAGGCGGGGACCGTGTGGTCGAGGACACCGGCCAGCGTGGTCTTGTTCTGCGCGAACTTCTCGCCCGCCTCCGCACTCGCGGTGAGCTGCACGCCGTCGCCGGGGCGGACCAGGTTCACCGCGCCGAGGCCGATGAAGAGCGCGGCCGTCGTGGCGATCTCGAAGTAGATGATGCTGCGGAAGGCGAGGCGCCCCACCTGCTTGAGGTCATCGCCGTGGCCCGCGATGCCGACCACGAGCGAGCCGAAGATCAGGGGCACCACGATCGACTTGATCATCTTGATGAAGATCATCGAGATCGGCTGCAGTGCCGGCGCGAGCGACACGCCCGTCCACACCGCGTTGTCGAGATAGCCGATCAGGATGCCGACCACCATCGAGATGCCGATCCACCAGGTCAGGGGGATCTTCCGCAAGGCAGCGAACATCAGGACTCCGGGGGAGGAGAGGGATCAGCCGGCGAGCGTGCCGGCCTTCTGTTCGACGCGGTCGAGCAACTGCATCCAGCTCTCGGCGAACTTCGCCACGCCGTCGGCCTCGAGGAACGCGGTGCGCTCGGCGAGCGTGCCGACGCCAAGGGCATCGTAGGCCGCCAGCGTGCGTGCCGCCTCGGCTTCGGCCGCCGGCGTGATGCGCACGTGGGGATTACCGTGGTCGGCGTAGGCGCGGAAGGTCTCCGGCGGCAGCGTGTTCACGGTATCCGGCGCGATGAGCGCCTCGACGTAGAGCACGTCGGAAAGTGACGGGTCCTTGGTGCTGGTCGAGGCCCAGAGCGTCCGCTGTGCCTTGGCGCCCTTCGCGGCGAGCGCCTGCCAGCGCGGCGTGAGCAGCGTCTCGCCGAAGGCCGCGTACGCCGCGACCGCGTTGGCGATCGCCACCTGGTTGCGGAGCGCCGCGCCGGCCTCGCCGGCTCCGGCGAGCGCGGCATTCGCCTGGCCATCCACGCGGCTCACGAAGAACGAGGCCACGGAATGGATCGCATCAATCGGCAGCCCGGCTGCGGCGCGCTGCTCGAGGCCGCGACAGAAGGCATCCACCACCTCGCGATAGCGCGAGACCGCGAAGAGGAGCGTCACGTTGACGTTGATCCCCTTGGCGAGGCAGTGCGTGATGGCCGCGAGACCCTCGCGCGTGCCCGGGATCTTGATCATGGCGTTCGGTCGGTCCACGCGCGCCCAGAGTCGTTCCGCCTGCACGATGGTCCCCTCGGTGTCATGCGCCAGCGTCGGCGCCACCTCGAGCGAGACGGTGCCGTCGCCGTGTCCGATGGCGTCGAACACCGGCCGGAAGACGTCGCACGCCGCCTGCACATCGGCCACCATCAACGACTCGACGATCTCGGCCGAGGTGGCGCCGCGCGAGGCGAGGGTGCGGATGTCGGCGTCGTAGTCGCTGCTCCCGGTGATCGCCTTCTCGAAGATCGTCGGGTTGGACGTCATCCCCTTGAGGCCGTCCTCGCGAATCAACCGCGCGAGTTCACCGGAATGCACCAAATCGCGGGTGATGAAGTCGTACCAGGGCGACTGGCCGAGGAGGCCAAGCTGCACGAGGGGATGGGTCATCAGGGAGCTCCGAGTCAGACCAGCGAGCGGACCGCATCCACGACGCGGGCCGGCGTGAAACCGAATTCCTGGAAGAGGCGGTCGCCCGGTGCGGACGCGCCGAAGTGATCGATCCCGAGGGCGATGCCGCGGTCGCCGATCCAGCGCGACCATCCGAAGGTCAGCGCCGCCTCGATCGACACGCGCGCCGTGATGGCCGCGGGAAGGACCCGCTCGCGCCACGCGGCGTCCTGCGCCGCGAAGAGCTCCCACGACGGCATCGACACCACTCGCGTCGGAATCCCGTCGGCCTCGAGCGTGGCCGCGGCGGCGGTGGCGACGTGCGCCTCCGACCCGGTGGTCAACACGATCGCCTTCGGCGCCGTGGCCGGCTCATGCAGGATGTAACCGCCGCGCGCCGTCTCCGCCACCGCATCGCTCCGCCGCGCGAGTGCCGGGAGCTTCTGGCGGGTGAGGATCAGCGCCGTCGGGCCGCTGGTCCGCAGCATCGCCGTGCGCCACGCGGCCACCGTCTCGGCGGCATCGGCCGGGCGCAACGTGACCAGGTTCGGGATGCCGCGCAGCATCGCGAGGTGCTCGATCGGCTGGTGCGTCGGGCCATCCTCGCCCACGCCGATGGAGTCGTGCGTGAAGACGTAGGTGACCGGGAGCCCCATCAGCGCCGCGAGGCGGATGGACGGCTTGCAGTAGTCGGCAAAGACCAGGAAGGTCGCGCCGTACGGGCGCACGCCGCCGTGGCACGCCATGCCGTTGAGCGTGGCGGCCATGCCGTGCTCACGGATGCCCCAGTGGAAGCGCGGTCCGGTGCTCGTGGCCGAGAAGACGTCGCCGAAGGTGATGTTGGTGCCGTTGCTGCCACCGAGATCGGCCGAGCCGCCGGCGAGGCCGGGCACCACGGGCGCCAGCGCCGCGAGCGCCTGCTGCGATGCCTGCCGCGTGGCCAGCGACTGTTCGCTCAGGTCGGGGAGGCCACTGTCCCAGCCTTCGGGGAGGGTGCCGGCGAGTTGTGCCCGGAAGGCCTCGGCCTGGCTGTGCGCCGCCATCCGCGCTTCCCACTCGCCCACCAGCACCTTGCCCCGCTCGACCAGCGGCGCCATCTCGGTGTACGCCTCGGGCGCCACGTGGAACGGCTCCGTCGGCCAGTCGAGCAGGGCCTTGGTGCGGGTGATCTCGTCGGCGCCGAGGGGCTCGCCGTGTGCCTTGGAGGAGTCGCGCTTGGTCGGGGCCGGGTCGCCGATGATGGTGCGGAGCACGATCAGCGTCGGCGCATCCTTGTGGGCGGCGGCCTGCGTCAGCGCCGTGTCGATATCGTCGAGATCATTGCCGTCGCGGACATGCAGGACGTGCCAGCCATAGGCGGCAAAGCGCGCGGCGACATCTTCGGAGAAGCAGAGATCGGTGCGGCCATCGATGGTGATCTTGTTGTCGTCCCAGATCACGGTGAGGCGGTCGAGCTTGAGGTGACCGGCGAGCGAGGCGGCCTCGCTGGCGACCCCTTCCATCAGGTCGCCGTCGGAGCAGAGCACCCAGGTGCGGTGGTCGCAGACGTCGGCGCCGTACTGATCGCGCAGCATCCGCTCGGCGATCGCCATGCCCACACCGTTGCCCACGCCCTGCCCGAGCGGGCCGGTGGTGGTCTCGACGCCCACGGTGTGGCCGCGCTCCGGGTGACCGGGCGTCTTCGAGCCCCACTGCCGGAAATTCTTGATCTCCGCGAGCGGCAGGTCGTAGCCGCTCAGGTGCAGCGCGCCATAGAGGAGCATCGAGGCATGGCCGCAGGAGAGCACGAAGCGGTCACGATCGGCCCACTCGGGGGCGTGCGGAGCATGCTTGAGATGGCGGCGGAAGAGGACGTAGGCCACCGGGGCCAGCGCCATCGGCGTCCCGGGATGCCCGGAATTGGCCTGCTGCACGGCATCCATCGCCAGGACGCGGAGGGAGTTGATGGTCTTCCAGGCGGCGTCGGTGGCGATGGGGGCGTCGGTCACGGTCGGTCGGGCTCGCAGATTTGGGATGAACAATGGCCAGCCCGCCAAAGATAATGGAGGCTGGCCATTTCAGACCCGGACCCGCCCGAGGCAACGCCTAGCGCTTGCTGCGCGCCCGCGCGACCCCGACCCCGGCGGCGAGCACGGCCGCGGCGCCGACCACGGCGGCAGCGACCTTTTTCCGCTTGGCGACCTTTGCCTCCTTGCCGCTCACCTTGTCGGCCAGCTTCTGGACCGCCTTCTTGGCGGCCGCGCCCGACTTGGCGACTTCCTTCTTGGTTTCCTTCACGGCCTTTTCCATCGTCTTGGTGGCCGACTTCTTGGCGCTTGCCGCCGTGGCGGCCGCGCTCTTCTTGGCCTTCGTCACGGCCTTGGTCACCGCTTTCTTGGTCGACTTCGAGATTGCCATCGGATCCTCGCGTGGTTGACGTGCGCAGGGGGGAACCTCTTGGTGACGCTGCACAAAATCTAATCTGCACCACAGCGTTCGCCGTTCGCCGTTCGCCGTTCGCTCCTCGCCGAATCAGAGTGGCTCGGTGTCCGTCCGGCACGGCAGCAACGCACGGCCGAGCATCGTGCCGAGCCGATCCACCGCCTCCTCCGCCATGGCCCGGTAGGTCGTGAGCTTGCCGCCGGCCATCGTCAGTACGCATCCCTCGTGGAGCAGCAGGTGTTCGCGGCTCCGCGAGCTCTCGGCGCCGCGCTGGTCGAGCAACGGCCGCACGCCGGCCCAGGCATCGGCCACGTCCGCCGTGGTGAGATGAAGCGCGGGGAAGAGGTGCTGCACGGCGCGCAGAAGGTAGCGGATGTCGTCGTCGCCCACGGTCAGCGCGTCCGGCGCTTCGGTGGTGACGGTGTCGGTGGTGCCCACGAGCACGTGGTCGTGCTCCGGCTCCGGAATGCAGAACATCACCCGCTGGTCGTCGGGATGGCGGAGGGCAATGGCATGGCGTAACGGGAGGCGGGTCGCCGTGAAGGTGATATGCACGCCCTTGGTGCCGCCAACGAGGTGCCGAGCGGGGAGGCCGATCGCCTCGCGGACCCGATCGGTCCAGGGACCGGCCGCCAGCACCAGCGTGCGCGCCTCGATCCGCTCACCGTTCGGGAGGGTCGCCACGACCCCACCGCCTTCCCCCAGCAGCTCGACGGAGGCCTCGGTTTGCTCCAGGATGGTCGCCCCGGCGGCGCGGGCCCCGGCCGCGTTGGCGCGGACCAAGCCGATGTCGTCGCCCCGCGCGTCCTGATAGAGGGCTCCGCCGATCAGGGGCGCCCCGGCGAGGGCCGGCTCGCGGGCCACGATCCCGGCGCGCGTCAGCGGATGGTGCGGTCCCAGTGAGTCCCGCCCGGCCAGGAGCTTGTAGAGGGTGACCCCGATGCCGATGCGCAGCCACTGCCACCACGCGCCACGATCGAGCACGAAGAGAAAGGGCGCCTCGTGCACCAGGGTCGGCGCGACCCGCAGCAGGATGCCGCGCTCATGCAGCGCCTCGCGGACCAGGCCGAGGTCGCCGAGCTCGAGGTAGCGGATGCCGCCGTGGATGAGCCGGCTGGAGCGCGACGACGTCCCCCAGCCCACGGTCCGCCGTTCCAGCAGGGTCACCCGGAGCCCGCGCATGGCTGCGTCCCGGGCCACGCCGGTTCCGACGATGCCGCCACCGAGAATCAGTACATCCTGCATCCGGCCTCCTCTCGGTCCTCGGTCCCCGGTCCTCCGGACCCCAGCTTCAGATGCGGGGTAACTTACCCATCACACGTCCCCCCGGCCGGAGTCCCGTGAACTCAGCGTACCGCACCTACGAGATCCATGAAGTCGCCAACCTGACCGGGCTCACGCCGGATCGGCTGCGCGTCTGGGAGCGGCGCTACGAGGTGGTCCGGCCCGGTCGGCAACCGAATGGCTACCGGGCCTACACCGCCGACCAAGTGGCGCTGCTGCGCGCCTTTGCGCGCCTGGTGGGCCGGGGCGCCCGGATCGGCGAGCTGGTCGGGCGACCGGCCGCGGAGGTGGTCGAAAAGGCCTGGGAAGAGACCGAGGACGGCACGCCGCTGGGGGCGATGCTCGCCGCCATCCGTCGCCTGGACCGCGGTCCGCTCGAGGTGTTGGTCGCCGACGAGCTGGCGACGCGGGGCCTCAGCCGCTTTGCCGACGAGATTGTGCTCCCCTTGGCGGAGTTGATCGGCGACCTCTGGGCCGTCGGCGACCTCCCGATCGCCGGCGAGCACCTCGCCAGCGAGGTGGTGCTTCATGTCCTCAAGGGGGGGCTCAACAGCCAGCGGAACAACGGACCGCTGCTGCTTTGTGCCGCGCTCCCCGGCGAACGGCACGAATGGGGCTTCCTGGTCACCCTCGCCCGCCTGCACGGCCTCGGCTGGCAGCCGGACTACCTCGGCACCGACCTGCCGCTCGAGGAGGTCATCCAGGCGGCGTGGCGCCTCGCGCCGGCCGGCGTCGCACTCAGCGTGAGCGACCCGGAGAGTTGTGCCTTCGCGTTGGACGTGCTGTTGACGCTCCCCTCGCGCCTTCCGGCCGGGTGTTTCGCCGCCATCGGGGGTGCGGGCATCGAGGGGCGCCAGCGCGTGCTTGCGGACGCCGGATTCCGTCTCGGGCTGGAGCACTTTGCGTTCCTCCCCTCCGCGATCGCGCGTTAGACTTCCCATGACCTCCCCGTCCCCGACCCGACTGCCATGACTTTCGACCCTGCGACCCTGACCGCGCCGCCGGCCGGCGCCGATCCGCTCTCCGATCTCCCACCGCCGCCGGCCGTGCCGAACGGCACGGGCAAGACGGCCGTGATCATCGGTGCCGGGATCGGTGGCCTCGCGAGCGCCATCCATCTCGCACACGCCGGTTATCGCGTCACCGTGCTGGAGCGGCACGCGATTCCGGGTGGACGCAACGGTCGCTGGCTGTCGGAGGGCTTCACTTTCGACACCGGGCCGTCGCTGCTGCTGATGCTCGAATATTGGCACAAGCTCTTCGGCATGGTCGGGCGCAAGCTCGAGGACTACCTCGACATCGTGCAGGTGCTGCCCAATTACAACGTGCACTTCGCCGACGGCACCGTGCTCGAGATGACGCCCCAGTTGAACGTCCTGCTCGAGGGGATGGAGAAGCTGGAGCCGGACTGCGGGCCGCGCGTGCTCGAATATCTGGCGCGCACCAAGCGGATGTACGACTCGGGACTCGCCTTCATCTCGAAGAACATGACGTCGCCGCTCGACATGGTGGCGCCGTCGCGGCTCGGGGCGCTCGCCAACCTCGGCGCGCTCGGCGACCTGCAGAAGCTGATCGGGAAGTACGTCAAGGACGAGCGGCTTCAGCAGGCGCTCTCCTTCCAGGCGCTCTACCTCGGCCTCTCGCCCTACGACGCGCTCGCCATCTATGCGCTGCTGCCGTACACCGAGATCGGCGGCGGCGTGCACTATCCGATGGGCGGCATGCACCAGATTCCGCTGGCGCTCGAGAAGCTCGGCCGCGAGCTCGGCGTGCAGTATCGCTATGGCGCCAAGGTGGCGACGCTCGAGAAGACCGCCGACACGGTGACCGCGGCGCGCCTCGAGGACGGGACCCGCATTGCCGGCGACGTGATGCTCGTCAATGCCGACCTGCCCTACGCCTATCAGGCCTTGCTTGGCGAGCCGTATCCCAAGATCGAGCAGAAGCGCTTCTCCTGCTCGGTGGTGCTGATGTACCTCGGCGTGAAGAAGGAGTTCGCCAATCTCGAGCACCACAACTTCGTGGTCGCCAAGGACATGCGCGAGGCGTGCCGACTCCTCTTCGAGGAGCACGCCATGCCGGAGGACACGCCGTACTACGTCGTGGCCACCACGCGCACCGACAAGAGCCAGGCGCCCGAGGGTTGCGAGAATCTCTTCGTGCTCGTGCTGGCGCCCTCGCAACACCCCGATCCGGCGAGGCGCATCGACTGGGCCGTCGAGGGCCCGATCGTCGAGGCACGAATGCTGGAGAAGCTCGAACAGTGGGCCATGCCGGGACTGCGCGAGAACATCGTCACCAAGCGCCTGGTCACGCCGGACGACTTCACCGCCAACTATGGCAACCTCCGCGGCGAGGCCTTCGGCCTGGCGCACAACCTGATGCAGATCGGCGCCTTCCGCCCGCAGAACCGGCACCCGAAGTACGGCAACCTCTTCTTCGTGGGGCAGAGCACGCACCCGGGATGCGGTCTGCCGATGGCCCTCATCTCGGCAGAGTGCGTGGCCGAGCGGATCGTCGCGGAGCGACCGGCCGCCGGATGACCGACGCCGTCGAGCTGGCATACGCGCGGGCCGAGCGGGTCACGGCCGAGTGGGCGAAGTCGTTCTACTTCTCCTCGCGCTGCCTGCCGCTTGCCAAGAAGCGGGCGATCTTCGCGCTCTACGACTACTGCCGGCACGCCGACAACCTCGTGGACGATCGCGGCGAGCGCTCGGTGGTCGAGGTGCGCGCCGACCTGGCACGACTCGATGCCGACCTGCGCCGCATCCACGCGGGCGACGCGCCGCTGGACGCTCGCTGGCTCGCGCTCCGTGACACGCTGCAACGCTTCCCGATTCCGCTCGAGCCGCTCACCGATCTCCTCGTCGGCGTGGCGACCGACCTCGAGCCGGTCGAGTTCGACGACTTCGCCACGCTGCACCACTACTGCTACCTCGTGGCCGGTGGCGTCGGTCTCATGCTCGGCCCTGTCCTCGGCGCGCCGACGCAGGCGTTCCGCGATCCCGGTGTCGGCCTCGGCGTGGCGATGCAGCTCACCAACGTGCTGCGCGACATCGGCGA
>Ga0138256_10003760_pt1 | contig 16123 bp, 15 predicted proteins | sample KNB2016incub_MG_FD_105486 | JGI IMG/M metagenome (GOLD analysis project Ga0138256, IMG submission 105486) | Active sludge microbial communities from wastewater in Klosterneuburg, Austria - KNB2014incub_MG | ecosystem: Engineered > WWTP > Activated sludge > Unclassified | place: Austria... | reverse complement strand
GGCGGTTTACAGCATTGAAAAGTTCATCGTTGCCAGGCGATTGATGTATTGGCAGGTTTACTTGCACAAAGCGGTAGTGGCGTGTGAGATGATGCTGGTGGAAACACTTCGGCATGCCAAGGAAATGGCACTGAACGGCACCGTACTTTTCGCCTCACCGGCCTTGCAACAATTCCTTACGAATAGGCACGATCGCACTTCCTTCCAAGATCCAGAGGTATTGAATGATTTCCTGAAACTGGATGATCACGACATCATGGGTGCGATCAAGGTCTGGTGCGATCATCCTGATACTACACTTTCTCGCCTCGCCACGGATCTTGTTCAACGGCACAACTTGCGGATCAAATTGCAGGACACCCCATGGCCGAGCGAAAGGATCAACGATCTGAAGCAACGCGTAGCTAAAGAACTGAACGTCCCCCTTCCTGAAGCGGACCGGTTCGTACTGCACGGTAGCATCATCAACAATGCGTATGACCCAAGTAAGGATCGCATTGAACTGTTGTACAAGGACGGCACCTTGGTGGACATCGCCGAAGCCAGCGATAACCTCGGCATAGCAGCCATGGCAAAACCGGTGGAGAAGTTCTATTTGGCGTGGCCGCGTTGGTTGAAAGAACCCGCTTGAGCGCTAAAGCACCCTAGATCGTTGAAAACTAGGCTGTTTTGTTGACAATTCGATCAATTATGCAAGGCTAGATCCACTCAAGGTCAGGACCTTTACGCTGTCGCTCCCGACAATGCTAAAAACAAAGAATACTTGGATCGGTCATCTTCGCGATGAAGAGATGGCCTCGGCTGGTTTTACCACTGCGTTGAACCCCATTCCGCATCTTCGTCATTCTGAAAGGACCCTTACTCTCCCGGAGAGTGTAGCGCGGCCATCGATTGATCGTCGCACTGACAATACTTATAAAAGTATTCCACCGCTTATCCACTATGTATGGTTCGGCGGCCAACCGCATCCTCCAGCTATGCAAGCGCGCATTGCAACATGGCGCCAGCTTATGCCGGCGCATAGGATCATTGAGTGGAACGAGAACACGTTGGACATTGATGCCCATCCGTTCATGAAGCGGATGCTTGAGGCCAAGCAGTACGCATTCGCAAGTGATGTTGCGCGACTGTTGGTACTGCGGGACCACGGAGGGCTGTATTTGGATACGGATGTGCAGATGAAGAAGAGCCTTGCTCCTTTCTTTGATCGGCGGACCTTATGGTCGTTCGAATTCGACCACTTCATTTCCACAGCGATCATGGGTAGCGTTGCCGGTCATCCGTTGCTGGATGCATTGCTGGCCCATTACGACGGGCTAGTGGAACCAGTGGTCAATAATGTTCTTGTAACGCACCACTTCATCGAGACATTCCCGAAATTCCGGTTGAATAACAAAGAGCAGATCATAGGAGGTGATATCCGGATCCTACCCAAAGAGTATTTCATCCTACCCTCTTTCAGTTCCGACAAGAATTTCAGCGTTCACCTTGCTGATGGGCAGTGGCGCAGGAAGGATGGTTCCTTTGGTATCGGCACGGTTGCGCGAAAGATCCTCGGAGATGTACTCTTCTTCAAGCTCTATAATCTGCAAATGGGCTGGCGCAGCGATTTCCCGGCCATGGAAAAAGCCAGACGATAAGAACGGTGGACGCTCTTTAACGGCTTCGGTCCTCCATTAGATTCTTGATCACATTAATACGGCTGCTGCCATTACCTTCGGCGCCATGAATGCCATGTGGATACGGATCAGCTCTTCAGCTTGTCCGGCCCTGCATTGATTCCAGTAGTTGTATGATCGGTTTTAACAGGCTACCGGAAAACCATCCACTGAAAAAGAAATTGATAGCGATAAGACCCATTGAAGCAATATGTCGAAAACAGTAAAACGCATCGTGATCATTTTGGCCGTGCTCGGAATTGGGGTCTATGTGGCCATGAGATTCATGAAAGCGCAGACCAAGCAAGCAAGTCCGGAAGTGGAGCAGACCTATGTCGTGGGTGCTCTTACCGCAGTGGTGCATTACAGCAGACCGGGCAAGAAAGGCAGGGAGATCTTTGGAGCCTTGGTTCCCTATGGCAAAGTTTGGCGCACTGGCGCGAACGAGGCTACGACCATTACCTTCAATGAACCCATCACCTTTGGTGGAACCCCTGTACCAGCGGGCACATATACCTTGTGGAGCACACCCGGTGCTGAACAATGGAGCGTGTACCTCAATAAAAAAATGTACGGTTGGGGGATCGACTTTGATGGAAATGCCATGCGTGACCCTATGGAGGACATCGCTGTAGCAAAGGTCACCCCTGAGACACTTACCACACCGGTCGAGCAGTTGACAATTGAGATCGGACCGACACCGCCAACATTGGTCATTGAATGGGACCTGACCCGTGTTGAGGTGCCGTTGGATAAATAAATAACGGCCGCTCCAAGGATACTGGAACAACAAATGCCACGGTATCAACGTCCTATCTTCGCACGCAAGTAACCAGCACATGCAGTTCTCCGCCGGACAGATCGCCGATTTTCTTCAAGGAACAGTAGATGGCGACGCCCAGATCCTGGTCTACGATGTGGCAAAGATCGAAGAAGGCAGAACAGGCACGCTCACGTTTCTTTCCAATCCGAAATACACCGAGTTCCTCTACTCCACCGCAGCGAGCATTGCTATCGTTGAGGATGGTTTTCAACCCAACAAGCCGTTGGCAAAAAGCCTTACGCTCATTCGGGTAAAGGATCCTCGCGCTGCGTTCGCCAAGTTGTTGGAAATGCATGATCTGCAGATGCACAACAAGGTGGGCTACGAGCAACCTAGCTATATCAACCCAAAAGCCAAGTTGGGCGATGACGTTTATGTTGGAGCCTTCACCTACATTTCTGAGAACGCGGTAATTGGCAATGATGTGAAGATCTACCCGAACTGCTTCATTGGTGACGGTGTCATCATCGGATCCGGTTCGCGGCTTTACGCAGGGGTGAAGGTCTATGCCAAGAGCGAGATCGGCGCGCGCTGTATCCTGCACAGCGGAACCGTTATCGGAGCGGATGGATACGGGTTCACGGTAACGGAAGCTGGCACGCAGGAGAAGATGGCCCAGATCGGGAATGTCATCATCGAGGATGACGTGGAGATCGGTGCCAATTGCACCATCGATAAGGCAACGCTCGGATCCACATTCATCCGGCAAGGCGTTAAATTGGATAACCTCATCCAGATCGGGCACAACGCGGACATTGGTGCGCACACGTTGGTGGTGGCCCAGACCGGCATCGCTGGTAGCACCAAGATCGGCACACATTGCATGATCGGTGGTCAGGTAGGGATCTCGGGCCACCTGACCATTGGGAACCGCGTGAAGATCGCTGCACAGAGCGGAATAGGATCCGATATTGCGGATGATTCCGTGGTCCAGGGCTCACCAGCGTTCAGCATCGGCGAGTACAAACGCAGTTACGTGGTCTACCGCAACTTGCCCGACCTTAAAAAGCGCTTGGAGCTTCTTGAAAAGGAATTGGAAGCCTTGCGCAAAGCTTCGGAATAGCACCTTTTCGGTCGAACTTTCGTGTATATGGCGCAGGATCCTACCTTCGCGGAGTCCTTGCATGATCTATGTGCAAGCGCGCAGTGCAAGCTATGACCGACCAACAGCATACATTGAAAGGCAGTGCCACCCTGAAAGGCGTAGGGTTACATACCGGCGAACCGGTTACGTTGAATCTTCGTCCTGCACCCATTGGGCATGGCTACAAGTTCCAGCGGACGGACCTGGATGGTGAGCCCATCATCGATGCCGATGCGGACCTTGTGATCAGTACGGAACGCGGAACGACGCTTGGGAAAGGCAACGTGGTGGTGAACACCACTGAACACGTTCTATCTGCACTCTATGCCTTGGGAGTGGACAATTGCCTGATCCAAGTGAGCGGCCCGGAGATCCCGATCATGGATGGTAGCGCTTTGCCTTTTGTTATCGCCATTGAGAGTGTAGGGCTTGAAGCACAGAATGCCCCGCGCAACTGGTTCGTATTGAAAGAACCGATCTGGTTCGAGACCAAGGAAAAAGGCACTGAAATGCTCGGAGTTCCTACTCCTGGTGGAGAATTCCGGTTGACGGTAATGGTGGATTACAACAGCCCTGTTCTTGGAACGCAGCATGCCAGCATGTACCGGTTGGATGAGTTCAAGGATGAAATTGCGCCATGTCGTACGTTCGTTTTCCTGCGTGAATTGGAACACCTCGCCAAGCAAGGACTGATCAAAGGTGGTGACCTCACCAACGCCATCGTATTGGAAGATCGGGAAGGCACCACCAAGGAACAATTGATGGAATTGGCCAAGACCTTGGGCCGCGAATATGAGGAAGTGGAGATCCGCCGGAATGGTGTTCTGAATACCCCGGACCTGAAATTCTTTAACGAGCCAGCACGCCATAAACTGTTGGACATCATTGGTGATCTGGCTTTGGTGGGCCGCCCGATCAAAGGTCATATTCTGGCTGGTCGTCCGGGTCATTTCGGCAACACCAGTTTTGCTAAACGCATCAAGGAAAAGATGCGTGAAGAAGATAAGAATCCTGTATCGCACATCGACCTGGGAGCAAAACCCCTCTTCGATATCAACGACATCCAGCGCATGCTACCGCACCGCTACCCGTTCCTCTTGGTGGATAAGGTGATGGAGATGGATGAAACGACGATCGTGGGCGTGAAGAACGTGACCATGAACGAGCCACAGTTCACCGGACACTTCCCCGGAAACCCGGTAATGCCAGGCGTTCTACAGCTGGAGGCCATGGCGCAGGTGGGCGGCATATTCGCACTGAGTAAAGTCCCCGATCCGGAATTCTACACCACCTATTTCCTGAAGACCGATGGCATACGGTACAGACGTAAAGTGATCCCGGGCGATACCATCGTATTCCACTTGGAGCTCATCACTCCCATACGCCGTGGCATCGTTCACATGCGCGGCAAGGGATACGTTGCTGGAGTGTTGGCGGTGGAAGCAGAAATGATGGCCCAGATCGTGAAGGACAAAGAAGATCCCGCCCCTGCGGCAAAGCCAGCAACTGCTACTGCGCAATGACCATCTCAAAATTGGCTTACATACACCCGGATGCCAAGCTGGGTAAGGATGTCACCGTAGAACCCTTTGCATCGGTCTATGGCGATGTGGTCATTGGTGATGGCTCTTGGATCGGCTCGAATGCCGTTCTGATGGATGGCGCACGCATCGGAAAGAACTGTAGGATATTTCCGGGCGCGGTGATCAGTGCCATACCACAGGATCTTAAATTCCGAGGCGAAAGGACCACTGCCGAGATCGGCGATGGCACCACGATCCGCGAGTGCGTTACGGTAAACCGAGGTACTGCCGACCGAGAGCGAACCACCGTGGGCGAGAACAGCCTGCTCATGGCATACGTGCATTTGGCGCATGATTGCATGGTGGGCAGCAACGTTGTTATTGCGAACAGTGTAAACCTTGCCGGACACGTTACAATTGACGATTGGGCCATTCTGGAAGGCAATGTCGCGGTGCAACAGTTCATCCACATTGGCGCGCACAGCTTTGTGGCGGGAGCAAGTCTTGTTCGCAAGAACGTACCACCCTACGTGAAGGCTGCACGCGAACCCTTGAGCTACATGGGTGTGAATGTTGTTGGTCTACGGAGGCGTGGCTTCAGTGATGATGCGGTCATCCGGATCGAGGACATTTACCGCGAGATCTTCGTGCGCAATACGAACGTTGACAGAGGCGTGCAGAACGTGGAACAGACCATGCAACGCAGCCCTGAACGCGGTACCATTCTCGATTTCATCCGCAACAGTCCGAAAGGGATCATGCGTGGGTTGGCGGAATAGCGCGTTGCATTCCAATGCACGTAACGCTCCACGATATCGCCAAACAATACGGTCGTGAAATTGTATTCCGAGGGGTAGATCTTTCCCTTGAAGCTGGCAGTCGCACAGCGATACTAGGACCGAACGGCAGCGGAAAAAGCACCTTGCTCCAGATCATTGCCGGTGCCATCATTCCCACCAATGGATCTGTTGAACATGCTGTCAATGGCAAGACGGTACCACAGGAACAAGTGTACACCCACGTTAGCATTGCAGCGCCCTATTTGGGATTGTATGAAGACCTGAGCCTGCGCCAGACCATTGCGTTCCACGCACGTTTCAAACCTTTCCGCCAAGGAATGACGCCCGACGCGCTGGCCAAGCTTGCTTACTTGGAACATGCCTTGGAAAAACCAGTAAGCCACTTCAGCAGTGGCATGAAACAGCGCTTGAAATTGGCCCTTGCGATCCTGAGCGATACCCCCTTGTTGCTCTTGGACGAACCCACAAGCAACCTCGACGCCGAAGCCATTGCGTGGTTCAGCCAGCTACTACGAGATAACGCGGATTCACGCACGTTGGTGGTAGCGAGCAACCGGCAAAAAGTTGAATTTGAATTGTGCGAGGAGGTTGTGGAAATTGGCAGTTATAAGTGAAGACACTTACGGGGGGCAGCGGTGCTGGTCAGCTATGCAAGAACTACCGTTCCTCAAAATTTAGCTCATACCGACTAAAACTTAAGGCTACATTTAACTACATGATCGCGTACAAACTGAAAAACTGATCGTAAAGCCGTAATGCGCATTACGATGCATAGCAAACTTCTGGTGGTGGCCTTATTGGCCGCCACCAGCGGTGCTGCGCAACAACCATTTGATTTAGACCTTAGTTTCAGGACAACAATTTCCGAGCGTGGTATTGGGGAGGTGTATGTATTGGAAAATGGACAGATCTACATTACAGGGTATATGATCCGATATCCCGGGCAATTAGATAGCCGTAGTTTTTTGCGCATAAATGCAGATGGTTCAAGAGACGATACTTTCCCAGATTCGAATCGGGGAATAGGCACAATTACTCCGTGGAATGGCGGATATTACGTTGGTGGTAACCCAGGTGTGTGGAGGCTTTTTTCAGATGCCTCGCGAGACACTAGTTTTCACCACGATTACGAAGGAAACCAACTCTATACAACTGGCCAAGGTGCAGACTACCATGTGAACCCCGATGGCAGTGTGATCCGTACTGGAACATATACGTTGAACGACCCCGAACATGGATTTATTGGCACTCACCGGCTAATTTTTTTAACCAACACTGGGCATTTAGATACCACCAAGACCCACCGCACAGGTAATGCAAATGTTTGGAAAATTCAGACGTTAAGCACCGGTAAATTGATGTGTAGCATTTTTGGATCGCAATACGATGGGCAAGCTGTAGGCCCTGTGTTCCGGATAGAACCCAATGGTGATCTGGATCCGACCTTTAGTGCCCTTCAAATTGAATGGGGTTATAGTTACGCTTTTACTGAACTTAGTGATGGTAAGCTGTTGATCGGAGGGAATTATCGTGCAGTTAACCATCCAGATACCATATGCATTGCTAGGTTGATGCCGGATGGACAGCCTGATCCAAGTTTTCATTTGGCTTCTTTCAAATCATATATTCCATTTGGCGGTGTACAAACGGTACAAGACATACTTGAATTACCCGACCATCGTCTATTAACAGTAGGAAATTTTGATACTGTAGATGGTTATCCACGGAGTGGAATAGTAATGCTACATGCAGATGGTACAGTAGACAGCACTGTATTTAACGATGCCGGTTGTGGCCCGTTCAACTATCAACCCAATGGCCCGAATGGAGAAACATACCCGGCCCGCCAGATCGTTGGCATCACTGCAGGTCCGGATGGAAATTATTACATCTTTGGTTCCTATGTAGGATACGATGATGGAACGAATAACGATCCAAGTCAGCGGTTTGTTAGCCGGATGTATGGCTTGAGCGTTGGCATTGCAGAACACCAACAACTACACCTAACTCTTTACCCAAACCCGGCAACTACTGCTGTTACGCTTCAGTTAGAAAACATACCCACCAACGCAACCGTAATCATGCGCGATGCACTTGGCCGAGAGGTGTTACAGCAACGCATAACCAGACATTACACAATACTTGGCACCGCTGGGCTTGGTGCGGGTGTGTATGTGGTTGAGGTTTGGGAAAGCGGGCAGCGGGTTGGTGTTGAGCGGGTGGTTGTGGAGTGAGGCGCTTTGTTTTCGGCATAAATAAACGCATAGGGCTTAACCGTTACAGTGACCTAACTGTTTATCTCCTCGAACGGCGCGATCTAAGACGATTGAATTTCGGTAACATTGCTATAAGAACGACCCCAACGGGGTCACAGAAACTGAATGTCCACCTACCTGAGCTTGCATTACCACGTGGTATTTTCAACGAAGAACCGTGTCCCTTGTTTAGATCGAGAATGGCAAGGTCGTTTACACAGCTACATGAGCGGAACGGTCAAAGGTCTTGGTGGCTTTCCTCAGAGCACGGGTGGCTGGAATGACCATGTGCATTTGCTGTTCGGACTTAAAGCCACCCATGTTGTTGCAGACACGGTACGCGAATTTAAAAAAGCATCCACCAATTGGATACATCAAGAGATCGGTCTACGTAATTTTTATTGGCAAGAAGGTTATGCGGCTTTCACAGTTGGTCATCGGGAGCGTGACGCGGTAAAGTTGTACATCGACGGGCAAGAGGAGCACCATCGGGTAAGAACGTACAAGGAGGAATTACTTGATCTGCTGAAGGAGGAAGGTGTTGAATATGACCCCAAGTATTTCGTGTGAACAGGAATTGAATGTAACGTGCGACCCCGTTGGGGTCGGGGGGCCTAAACATACTTTCACATGCTAATATCTATGACCCAGTTGGGGTCTCGGTGATCTGAACATTATTCCATTTGCTAATATCTGGGACCCCGTTGGGGTCGTACTCACCGGAACTTGTTTGCTAATGCTAATGTCTGTGACCCCTTTGGGGTCTGGGCGCTCGCAAATTTCTTACTAATATCTAAGACCCCTTTGGGGTCTGGATAAGACCTCTATTCAATTGCACGCATCATACGGCACAAACCCTGTTCAATTCAACTCATCGTACAACCCTTTGAATTCCAAGTTCGCCATGAACTTATCCTTTCCAAGGTCCATGATCCTGCGCGCTTCTGCAGTGTCGCCGGCCTTATTCTTGAATTCTGCGTAGCGGATCATTCCTTCGCGTAGCAGGCGTTGCTGGTCTTTCGGTAAACGATCGATATCCGAAATGGCATCATAGGCTTTTTGGAAGGCCTTCATGCTTTCACCCGCGTCCCGTGCAAGTTTGGAGCGGTATTGGACCAACGCCAGCATTAACCATGCTCCTGTCTTCTTCAGACCATGATCCTATCCTGTTCAACTCAACAACATCGGTACAGAAGCGCCATTTGAGGTAAGCGTGCATTCGGGGTTTTGCGTATCAGCGAGAAGGCGGGTCGAAATGCATATGCAATTCAATTGGTCCGGGATATTCCGAAATCCCTAAATTCGCGGCCCTCATACACAGCAAGCGCAACCTATGGCCACTTCCTCAGACATCAGCATCGGCACCTACCTCCGTTTCAACAATGACATTTGCCAGATGATGGAGTGGCAGCACCGCACACCCGGCAACCTGCGTGCCTTCTACCAAGGTAGGATGCGCAACCTACGCACCGGTAAGCTGAACGAGCACCGCTGGCGCAGTGGAGAGGTGATCGATATCCTGCGTGTAGAGATCCACGAATTGCAATACCTCTACCGTGAAGGAGAAAATTTGGTGTGCATGGACTAGACCACCTACGAGCAGAAGCATATTCCCGTGGCGTTGTTCGGTGATGGGTTCCGTTTCATGAAGGAAGAAATGGTAGTACAGGTCGGCTTCGAGAGCGACATTGCCATTTTTGCTACTCCTCCTAAGACCGTTGAATTGGAAGTTACCTACACGGAGAATGTTGTGAAAGGTGACACCAGTAATAAGGTGATGAAGTCCGCAACGTTGGATGGAGGTGCAGAGGTCAGCGTGCCGAGTTTCGTGGAGATCGGAACCGTAATTCGTGTAGATACCGAAACAGGTACTTACATGGACAGAGTAAAAAAATAATTTCTGATTCCTGATCTCTAATTCCTAGGCTGAATTCAGGACTCAGGAATTAGGGATCGAGCAAAGCGAGTAATTAGGAATCAGGAATTAACTTCACACTCGTGGACCTAACACCATCCAGTACCGCTAAAGAACTCGCTCAGTTACTGGGCGCTGAAGTGAAGGGCACTACGGACCTTGCTGTTACAGGGATCAATGAGATCAACCGCGTGCGTTCTGGTGATCTGGTCTTCGTGGACCACCCGAAGTATTACGAGAAAGCGCTGAACAGTGCAGCCACAACGATCTTATTGGATAAGGCCGATGTCGATATCCCACCGGGAAAGGCGATCATCATTAGCGCGGAACCTTTCGCGGATTACAACACGTTGATCAGGCACTTCAACCCGCGTAAAGCATGGGGAAGTGTTGAACCCTTGATCGGGAAAGGCTCAGAGGTACACCCAAGCGTGGTACTCGGTGCCAATGTGCGCATTGGAGTGGATTGTTTGATCATGCCCGGAGTTGTGATCTATGAGAACACCACCATTGGCGACCGTGTCACGATCCATGCCAACACGGTGATCGGCGGCGATCCATTCTACTATAAAAAACGAGCAACCGGTTATGACAAGATGGTCCCCGGCGGATCGGTGGTCATTGAGGATGATGTGGAGATCGGAGCGCTGTGTACCATTGATCGTGGGGTCAGCGCGGAGACACGCATTGGCCGAGGCACCAAGATCGATAACCACGTACAGGTCGGTCATGATACGTTGGTCGGAGCGAACTGCTTGTTCGCATCGCACGTTGGGATCAGTGGCGCTGTGGTGATCGAGGATAATGTAACGTTGTGGGGCCAAGTTGGTGTTCCCAGTAAACTGCGGATCGGCAAAGGCGCTACGTTATTGGGCCAAAGTGCGATCATGAATTCTGTGGAAGGTGGCAAGACCTATTTGGGTAGTCCTGCGGGTGAATGGCGCCAGAAAATGCGGGAGATCGCATTGATCGCCAAATTGCCTGATCTCTTTAAAAAGATGGAGGGCTGATATGGCACGCCTGGAAAGGATCATAGAACGATTGGACCTGAAGGAATTTCAGCTTCGTGCGTTGTTGGATGTCACCAAGGCCATCAACAACAATACTGGTCGTGAGGAACTCTTGAAGATCTACGAGCACGCGTTGCACGAGGAGTTAGGGATCACGCGTCTGATGTTGTTCGAATTCACGGAACGTGGGTGGGAACGCATACTGGCCTACGGAACCGATAGTGGAACGCCGGACATTGACGTGATGGCGTTATTCGGCCAGAACAAGGATATTCAAGTGATCGGGGCGGAACACGCTCACAGTTTAGGTTCCTTCGATATTGCGGTACCGGTGCACCACATGGATAAGCCACTGGCATTGCTGCTGATCGGTGACATCGACGAGGAAGAACAGCGGATGAGCCCGGCTGTAAAGCACTTGAACTTCATTCAGACCATGACCAATTTGATCGTGGTGGCCATGGAGAACCAGCGAATGGCGAAACAGGCCTTGAAACAAGCGCTCGCAAAACGCGAACTGGAACTGGCTGCGGAAATGCAGAACATGCTCGTGCCGCGTGATCTACCCAACAACGAGCGCATCAAGGCAGCAGGATGGTACCAGCCACACAGTGAGGTAGGTGGCGATTACTATGATGTGATCAGCTTGAATGAGGATGAGGTCGTCATTGCCGTTGCGGATGTGAGCGGAAAAGGAATTGCAGCAGCGTTGCTGATGAGCAATTTCCAAGCAAACCTCCATGCAAGTGTTCGGCATGGCAATGATCTTACTGCCGTGTTGACGGACCTGAACGAAAAGGTCTTTCTCAGTGCGCGTGGTGAGCGGTTCATTACCCTGTTCCTTGGCCATATCAACCTAAGAACGCGGCTTATCAAGTACGTGAATGCTGGGCATAATGCACCTTTGGTCTGTGATGCGGATGGAATTCGCACGTTGCAGGATGGGAGCATTGCGTTGGGCATGATGCCGAAATTGCCATTCCTGAATGTTGGTTCAGCCGAACTGCCAAAACCAGCAACGATCTTGTGCTACACGGATGGTCTGGTAGAACAGGAGGACATGCACGGCAACGCGTTCGATACGAATATCGTTGAACGTATGATGGTGGAGATCGGCGCCAATGGTCCGGAATTCCTCAACAAAGCATTGATCAAGTCCTTCGAGACCCACCGCGGTACACAGCCTTATCTGGACGATATCGCGTTGCTCACGTGCCGGATCTATTGAGCCGAAGATCGTTCAAGCGATCATCCGTCCGACCTCAGCGCATCTTCAGATCAACTTCGTTCTGGCAACTTTCGGATACTTCAGATCCAATAGCACGATCATCGCTGTGAATGCCCAGAACGGTACCGATGCTTTGTCGGTATCGAGGAAGTTATTCAACCCACCGTGCAGGTAGTAGGTGACCAGCCCAAGGATCAAGGCCATAAGAATGGCGCGATCGGTACCCGGTGGCATGCGATAATGCAAGTGTACCGCTGTGATCAATGTTACCAATACCAGCGCTACCATCAGCAAAAAGCCAAGCACACCTTGTTCAGAAAGTGGGCCTAAGTATTCACTATGCGCATTGCCCTGTACCCCGAAATTCGTTGAAATGATGGTGCGATCCTCCGAGGCTTGGAACGGTGCGTATTGGAACATGTAGGTGCCCGGTCCCCAGCCGAACAACGGTTTCTCCTGGAACATCCGGAATGCGGAATTCCAACGATTGATGCGTTCAAGATTCGACGCATCACTTGAGATATTGGAGATGGACTGCACGTGCTGGCCGAGATCGTCCGATGACTCTTCCGTATTACTAGCCATTGCAAGCGTGATCTGTTCCTGGTTCGCAAAGTAGATCCCTCCACCAATGATCAACAGCACGGCCACGGACCAAAGCGGGATCCGCAATTTCATGAACACAAAAACACCGATCGCACCCACAAGGCTCACCCATGCTGCACGTGTATAGGAGAAGATCAGTCCTGCGGTAAGCAACATCAGCAGAAAAAAGGCAAGGCCTTTCCAAACAGCGGAACGTCCAGGAAGCCACATGGCCGTGATCGCGAAAGGCAGGAAAAATGCGATGATGGCACCGTAGCTTGTATGGTCCTTGAAAAAGGGTTCCATGACCCAGTGAGCGGGTTCGTGAGCGAAGGAGAATTGCGAATGTTTGATCAACGTATAGATGATCACGATACAAAGACCACTGATGTATGCCCAGATGAACCGTTGCATGTTCCGTTCATCCTCGAATACCCGTGTGGCGAGAAAGAACATGGTTACCACGAACCAGAGGCGCGCCGTGAAATACTTGAACGATACCAACGGCATGCTGCTGGGAAGGATACAGATGAACATCCAAGCCAACTGCAGCATGATCACCCAGGTGATGGGATGCCGGAGCACTTTGCCGCTGATCACGTTCCGTTCCACGGAGATCTTCAATAGCATCAGCAGCATAAGCCCTACCAGCAATGGTTCCGTGGGCAGGGCAATGCCGAGTCCACCAAGATCCATTTGCTCCAGATTGATGGAGAGCGGCGTTGCGAAGGCGATGAACAGAACGAGTTTATTCAGTGAGGTGAACATCGCCCATATCACCAACAACACGGCAGGTAGCGCACTGAACCAATAGATCTCGCGCACAATAAGAGCAGCATTGATCAGAACGAACAACACGCATACGGAAGCGATCCAATGTTCTTTCAGCGCGCGTACCATCTTCTATTCAGGATGGCCGGACCGGTCAGTGCGTTCCTTGATGATGAACAGCGCGAAACACAGTACCTCCGCTGCCACTAGTGTGATCAGTAGGATCAACCACCGGATGGGATACACCTTTCTATCGCTCACTTCAGGATAGGTCACCACATTGGTATAGGTCAGCTCTTTGGTAACATCATTCACTGCGACCTCATATTCAGTGAGCAGCCGGTTGTAGTTGTACCGGAACATATCGCTAAGCCCGCTCAAGTAGCGGAACTCACCACCCTTCTCTTCGAGCTCTTTCATGAGCGTCTCCAGTTGCTGTTTTTGTGCAGTATTAGCGCCAGAACTTGTGAGCAATTTCACGTATCCTTTGGTCACTTCTTTCGCCTGTACCTCGTAGGCCAAAAGCCCGCTCCCCTGTCGCAGAAGATCCAAGCGGGCCTCGATGGAATCCAACTTGTTGCGTTCGTTCTTCATCGCTCTTAGCGCCATGCGCTCCACTTCCCGGGATTTCTCACGTTGTAGGCGGCGCGCCAAAAGATTGGCCTGGTCCAACATTTCCAGCACCATATCACGGGCTACCCTCGGATCTTCATCCAACACCTCGATCATCACGGATTCATACCGCGTCTTACTGATCTCAACCCGATCATTGAACTCGTTGTACAACGCGAAGTACCCACCATTCACAGCAGTATCAACGTCATAGGACTTCGCTAGGTCGAAGCGTGTGATCAAACTATCGCGGATGATATTGCTTTCCAGTAATTGGAGCAATTGATCGGTACGCGTTTCCTGGCTATAACTGTTAAGGTTCACCGGATAGACCGTGGCTGTTGAAAGAAATTTCGGCGGGATGAAGTTCGGCCCACTGAAAATGTAGGCAAGCACGATCGCAGCGGCTCCAACTCCGGTGAACGTCCGCCAATTATTACGAACGATCCGAATTAGCCACGGAAGGGAGAGATCATTATCAGACATTGCTCTCCCGGATCTTTTGAATGTTTACTTGAATAACGATCAACAGCAACGCCAGCAAGAGGCCGGCAATAGCACTTATGGCAACCAACAACCACCGAATAGGATAGCTCTTCTTATCGGCCGGCACCGCGCGATCAACAATGAATTTATGCGGCAGCGTACTTTTCAGATCTGCTTCGGCATGTCTCATCTTCATGCGGAGCACCCCAAGTCTGACCGTTTCCTCCCGGATCAGATCCTGCAGGGTAACGTAGGCTCCACCATACTCGGCAAGTACACTGAACCGATCCTCCAATTCGCGCACCGCTCGCTTATCCCCTTTGAGGATGGCGGCACCCATGTATTCGTTGTAACGCTCGGTCTGTGTGTGATAATCGTGCACACCAAGTTTGCGCAACACTTTCATACTGTCCTCCAAGAGTGAAATGACCTGTTCCATTTCCAGAACATTCTTCTGTACGATGCCATAGCCGACCATCGCGCGTTCATCCACCATTTGCGACCACACCGTATCTACCTGATCGGCAATGAAATTCGCCATATCCGATGCGCGTTGAGGGTCATCATCCATAACACGGGCCTTGACACTTCCGAATTTGGTGTATTCGAACAGGACATGATCCAGGTACGCGTCCTTCAGTTCAGCTTCGCGCGTTTTGCTGTCCGCCTCGATATTGTACACATTGTACAGGTCGAATTGCTTCGCAACGTGGTTCCGTACCATATCCGAATAGAGGATCTGCATCAACTGCTCGCCATCCTCCTCATCACCAAGTGCAAGAATATCCTCGGAGGTTCCGGAGTATTCATACAGCAACGCTTTCGATGTGGATTGTGTGATAGCAGGGAACATGACCACTTCACTTTTATAGAGCGGTGTGATCATGTAGGCGGCTATGGTGCCGCAGATAATGGCCAATAGCGTTATTCCGATGATCAACTTACGGTGTGCCCATAGAAAGAGCGCGAGATCATAGGAATTCTGTTCCTTGGGTTGCGAGGTCTGCGACATGCGAACGAACTACTTAAAAAAGGTCGGCTAAAGTACGCCTTTGGCCCGGTGAACGTGATATACTGGAATTTATTGGTCCTGACCACAAATTTCCGCTCAATTCATGTCCTGATCAGCGGCGGTTCCCTCGTAATTCGAAGCAAACAACGTTCGGATAGCGCGGAGATCCAACATACCGGTTACCACAGCAAGCCCTAAAGCGCCAATACCGAATATGGCAAGGGATAGAACAAACGTGGTTCCGGTCCACAGAAGTAACCAGGCCATGCCTGCTAAGGCCAGTGTATAACCGAATGCACGACCAAGAACCGCGAGCGGCATGCGAAGCTTATAGATGCGTACGGCAAGTATTACCTGCGCC
>Ga0138256_10003759_pt1 | contig 16123 bp, 13 predicted proteins | sample KNB2016incub_MG_FD_105486 | JGI IMG/M metagenome (GOLD analysis project Ga0138256, IMG submission 105486) | Active sludge microbial communities from wastewater in Klosterneuburg, Austria - KNB2014incub_MG | ecosystem: Engineered > WWTP > Activated sludge > Unclassified | place: Austria... | reverse complement strand
GGCCCAAAAAGCTGGAAAAATTAAGAATAAGTGTCCCAAGTGCATCGATGTTTTTAGGCTAAGCCTCCGGAATGCCTGATTTTATTGGCATTTCTGTTTTTTTGCACCTTCACAGGGGTGCCTTTCAGGGCAAACGCATTGCTGCCGAAACACCTGGGGCGTTGCCCCAGGCTGACATGTTGTGGCCCGTTGGTCCGAATCGCAGTGTTTCAGTGGGCTTTCAAGAGTTCGTGGGCCTGTGTGGTTTGCCACACTTCCCGACCCTTTCATTCAGCCAATATGGGACAGTCGAACTATTAATGTATTCCTTGCGTGGCATCATCCAGATCCTCGTAGCGGCATGCGTAGCCTGGCTGCTGAGAGCGAACGGTCTCTTCTTCGAATGCGGCCAAAACCGCCTTCTCGATCTGATCCCGGCAGGTCGCATTGATCGGGTGGGCAATGTCCGCGAACATCCGACTTCGTCCACCAGAATGATCGGCCTCAGGAGCGGGCGGCAGGGGAGCGCCGCAGTGGGAACAGTACCGTGCTCGCACTTCGTTCTTCGCAGAACATCGACCGCACTTCTCTGTCAATTTGCGGCTGGGCATGGCGACAAAATGTCCGCGTTGCCCCTGAATAATCTTCAAGTCCCGCACGACAAACGCTGCGTCCAGCGTAATGGAGCAAAATGCACGTAAGCGGTCATCAACATCGGAAACAAGCTTGATTCGAACCTCAGTGATTTCCACGGAGTTTTGCCTTGCAGTCAATCGTACGACGTCGAGAAAGGTTTGTTTCGTTCGGCCCAGAACAAAACACCGCTCGCCGCGCGGCTGAGATCCCTCCAACTATGTGTCGGCAGAAGGCATCTGTCAACTCATTAAAATCGTATCACGCCGAGGGATACTCCTCTCGTGATGATGGACAACAGGACAGACAGTGTGGCGGTAATTGTGCGGAATGGATGGCTAAGATTGTTCCACCAGGTATCATTCCCGTTCCGCCGAAGACGACGCTCGGGCGGCAATGTTTGCCAACAGGGAACTCAAATGAACGTTCTGATTCGCGCCGCAACAGTCGATGATGTTGCTGTCATCACCGAATTCAACTGTCGCCTCGCTGTGGAAACTGAAAACCAACATCTCGAACGGCAGACCGTAGCCGCCGGGGTTCGACAGGGGCTGGAACTCGGCGACGAAGTACGGTATTTCGTGGCGGAAGATGAGACTGGCGTCATCGGCCAGATCATGTTGACGCGGGAATGGAGCGACTGGCGCAATGGCTGGATGATTTGGCTGCAAAGCGTCTATGTGGCCGCCGACAAGCGAGGAGTCGGCGTTTTCAGAATGCTCTTCGATCGCGCGGTGGAACTCACGCGACTGAGTTGCAACGCTGTCGGGGTGCGACTGTACGTCGAACATGAAAACCAGGCCGCAACGGCGACGTATCGCAAACTCGGTTTCCGCGACAGCGGATATCTCGTGATGGAAAAGTCGTTCGAGTCAGAGTAGACCAATTGTCTCAATAACCATCCGCCGCCGCATCCGCATCAAAGCGAATCGGCTCCAGTTTCAGCCGCACTCGGCAATCATCCAGCATGGCCTGAGTGGCGCTGGCACCAATCCGGGTGACGCCAATTTCGCGGCATTTCAGCAGGCTGTCCATGTCCCGCACGCCACCGGCCGCTTTGACCTGAATCTGTGACGTGGAATGTTTTCGCATCAGTCGCAGATCATCCATCGTCGCGCCGCCGGTCCCATAGCCGGTTGACGTTTTGACCCAGTCTGCATTCAGTTCACTGCAGATTTCGCATAGCCGGATCTTTTGGTCATCGTTGAGGTAACAGTTTTCAAAGATGACTTTGACCTTCTGCCCGGCGGCGTGCGTGACATCAATGACGGCCTTGATGTCCTCACGGACATAGTCCCAGTCGCCGCTGAGGACGCGACTGATGTTGCAGACCATGTCGAGTTCTTCTCCACCGTCGGCCAGCGCCAATTTGGCTTCCGTGACTTTCGCCGCTGTCAGGTGTCCGCCATGAGGAAACCCGATGACGGTGCTGGCGGCGACGCCACTGCCGTTCAGAATCTCCCCACATCGCCGCAGATAGTGTGGCTGAATGCACACGCTTCCCACCTTGAAGACGACCGCCATTCGGCAGCCGACTTCGAAGTCTCCGAACGTCAGCGTTGGCTTCAGCAACGAATGATCGATCATGCGGGAAATGTCTTCGTAGGTGTAGTCCATGTGCCTGATGCACTGCTTTCGAGAGAAACGGGGGGAGTTGTCGAACCTGCATTAGCCCAATGGCACTCACTTTGTGTTCGTAATCCCGCCTTCAGGTGGAAGTCAGCGCAGCGGTCCGGGCAAATACCGCCTGAAGGCGGAACTACAAACGCGCCTACGGATTCAACGCTGGGTCGGCGACGGGTGTCACCGGCTTCGCCGCATCGACCGTGACGCCGCAGTTTCCGCTGGCACATCCTCCAGTCGAACTTCCGCCGCAACAAGGCGCACATGTTGAACCGCAGCAGACAGTTTCGGGAATCAGCACGCAGCGATTGTATGGAACCTGCTTCATTACCTGTTTCGCCACCATGCGAGTGCATGTCGTCTGAACTTCTCGCGGGACAGTCTTGCATACTTTTTGTGTGGTCGTGTAGGCAACCTGCTTTGAAACACAGTAGGGGACTTTGCGTGTTTTCTGTTCGGTGACCATTTTACAGACAGTGTACGGGATCTCGCGGGTTCGCTGTTCGCTCACCATCTTGCAGACCTGATACGGAATTTGCTGAGTCTTCGTTTCGCATTCCATGCGGCACACGCGATAAGGAATCTGCTGAACCACTTCTTTGCAAGTCATACGAGTCACCTGAATTGGAATGGTTTTGACCACAACTTCAGGAACATACCGCGTCACCTGAACCGGGCACTGCTGCCGAACAACCTGAGGCACCATCACCGTGTACGGGCACTGTTGCTGCACAATCTGTGGACACCAAACGCGGCAACAAACCTGTCTCGGAGGACACTGAGTCATGCACAGTCGTGGACCACAGGGACCGCAGACGATGCGAGGAATCACGGGACCGGGAATTGATTGAGTTTGCGTCGTCCACTGGCCCGTCATTTTCTGAACGCAGCGGGTGCGAGTTTCAGGACGCATGACAGTGTAGCAGCGCTCCTGCTGGACCGTTTCCGTGACGCACTTCATCACAGTCTGACGGCACTCCTGCTGAATCGTTTCACAGACAGGCTGCTGAATCGTGTAACGCTGCTCGCGGACTTTATCTTCCCAGACCGGACGCTGAACGGTGTAATTGCACTCTCGGTACAGTGTTTCCACAGTCGGACGCTGGACGCAGTAAGTTTCCTGACGAACAGCATTTTCAGTGATCGGTCGGCAAACTGTATAGCATTCGTCCCGATATGCTGTCTCGTTCACTGTGCGGTAGCAGGTCTGCTGCACATCCTCGTAAACTTTTTCGTAGACGGTGCGGCAGGACGTGTATTCCTGTGGCTCGTAAACGGTTTCACAAACCGTGCGGTAGCACGTTTCAGTTGAGGCCCGGTACGCCGTGTAACACGACGCTGGCGCACACGCTGCCGTGGGACAGCAATTGTACGAACCGACTCCACACAGTCCGGCAAACCCGGATATCGGTGCCGCCAGAAAAGCCGCCAAAGTAAGTAAAATCGTTCGCATTCGCATGAGTCAGTCTCCAAAGAGATCCAACTGTCTGCACATCCTTTTGCAAACGTCTGGAAGAGAGGCCTCGGCATCATTCCGAGTCACCAAAGATTACCGACGCTGATCATTAGACCCAAAGGACTTTCTTCAATCATCAGCGTTTTCCTGACCGAAAGTTCCCGAACTTCCGTCTGGTGAAAGAGAATAGCCTGGAACCCGCAGAGAAAATGCGGCAAACGAGATGAATACGGAGATTGCGTGTTCCAAAACGCAACATAACGTTCCAAATCGCAGATTCTGGCCTTTTGGAACTGTCGGTAGCTTGCGTTGTTTGGCGCGGCCTTCAGGTTCTCGCATTCGTGCCGCAGGAAAATCCCGTCGGCGGAGCGACGGGTGTACTGTACGCCCGTCGCTCCGCCGACGGGATTGTCACCGGTGGTAGATACAGAATCAGGCCTCAACCAATTCACGAACAGGTTCTTGCTTCCAGACTTGTAGCCTTGGGCAACATATGCTTCACGCAGTGCAGACTGAGGTATTTTCAAAGTCAACGCTTTCCATGTCCCTTCTCCCCCTGGCAAGCAGGCTGTCGATTTAATACTAACCCGAAGCGCCAGCGAGGCAAACACTTCACGCGGAAGGGCCGACATAACCAGTTTGCCTCGCTGGCGCTTCGGGTTAATATCAGGACAGTTTGCGCAACTTCAAAACTAGCGCTTCGGGTTAGTAAAACACAAAAAAATCGACAGCCTGGCAAGGGGGAGAAGGTGGCCGACAGGCCGGAGGGGGCTGACCTGGAGTTCACAGGATGAACCAGAAAACAGTGGAGTCGTCCCCCTCACCCTCTCCCCCCGTGGAAAACGTGTGCCGTTGGAAAATCAACTGCGGGGGGAGAGGGGACAATCGCAAGAAAATCCACTGCATCATTTCTGACCACGCGAAGTATAAATGAGATGGATGGATTAGACGAAAGGATCTTGACAAGCTGGAAGCTTATCTCAAGTTCTGGCTCTCGTTCAATCAAGAGTCCATTCAGGGAACTGCACCCGATCTGAAACGAGGGTCATTTTCAGCCCGCCCTGTTGTATTCCTCCCAGCGAGCCAACTTATTGCGGAGAGTGCGGGCGGTGACACCCAGTTCCGCAGCAGCTTCGGCCTTGTTGCCACGGAAGCGTTTGATTCGAGACAGAATGATCATTCGCTCGATTTCATCCAGAGGCAGCGTCAGAAACTCTGGTGGCAGATTGTCGTCACCGGGAACCGTGAATTCGGATAGTCCGAAGTCGATCGTTTCAATTGACGACGAATCCGCTTCGACACAGGCGCGATGGATGGTATTTCGCAGCTGCCGCACGTTGCCGGGCCAATGGAAGGAAATCAATTGCCCAAGCACATCCGCCGAGACTGAATCAACGGGCGTTTCATTCTCCGCACCAAATTGCTTGATGAAATGCCGCACGAGAACGGGGATATCTTTTGGCCTTTCGCGAAGCGGCGCAAGACGCAGCGAAAGGACATCCAGGCGATGAAACAGATCGGCCCGGAATCGCTTTTCCGCGACCTCTTTTGCAAGGTCGCGATTGGTGGCCGCGATGATTCTCGCGTTGACATGCTGAACTTCGGTGCTGCCGACTCGCAGATATTCTCCCTCTTCGAGTACACGGAGCAACTTGGCCTGAGTGTGCAGCGGGAGTTCGCCGATCTCGTCCAGAAACAAGGTGCCGTCTCCGGCGGCGTGCAGAAATCCGTCGTGGCGGCGAGAAGCACCCGTGAATGCTCCCTGTTCGTGTCCAAAAAGTTCACTCTCCGCCAGTCCGTCGTGAAACGCGGCACAGTTGACGCGTACGCAGGGGCGACCTGATCGCGTGCTGTGTTCGTGCAGATACTGCGCGAGCAATTCCTTGCCAGTGCCACTCTCGCCCGTGATCAGCACCGTGCCAGACGATCTTGCAAATCGCCGGGCACGGGCGAGAACGGAATGCATGGATGATGATTCGAAGATGAACATAGAAATCGTTACCACGTGCTTTGAAAGTACATCAGTCTGGACCGCGTGAAGCATAAGGCTGGATCTAAACAGTCCTGAGTGATTTCTGATAAGCCGATTGCATGGTTCGGCGGCGGGTGTCGGTATCGAGTTGTGAAGAAATGTCGTTGCGGACGGATTTGAAGACTTCCTGCAGCGAGTCAGTGCGATCGATGAGTGTTCTCAATTGCTGCTCGTGGCGTGCCAGTGCTTTCCTGAGGGTTGCAGACGGCGTGCTCTTCAGCGTCTTGAATTCCGCATGAGCGGACGCAACGCTTTGCTGCGCGGAGACGACACGATCGAGCGACTTCTGCAACTGAGCAACGAGATCCGGGTCGCCCAGTTCTCGACGATGCGCGGCGCGTTCCAGTTTTTCAATGAGCTGAACGGCACTTTCGAACACGGTGCTTTGTTCCTGGATGCACGTGAGCAAGTGATGCTCCGGCGAGGTCTCCGCTGTTGGTGCGGCCAGTCGATTCGTTCTAATGGAGGTGTTCGTCATGTTTCGACTCCTTCAGTTTTGACTTATTGACTGCGGCAGGTTGTGGATCAATCGCATGCTCAGCCAGCATCTTTTCCAGAAGCCGAATCTGCTCCAGTGTTTCAACCCACCAGCGTGCCTGTGTACTGAGCCAACCAGCTTCCGGCTGATCGGCCAACCTGCGATACAAGTTCGACGCTTCAGCTGGTTTCTCCATCCTCCGCAGACAATTGGCGGCCTGGTACTCGACCCAAAAATGCTGGTGCGATGTCAGCGCTGTGCTATCGGCCTGCTGGTACATTTCCAGCGCCAGCGGATACTGGCCAACGGCGAAGAGATTGTTAGCCAGCCCAAGACGATCGATTGGACCATCAACGACCATATTGTCCAGCACAGACGCATTCGGAGAGGTGGATTGCGCGGCAGGATGTGAATCGCGCTGCGCAGCGTTTTGCTCGCTGTCGTGTTCAACGTTGCCCTGGGGCGTATGTTCCTGAGCGACGACAGTGCGAGAATCGTCAGCAGTCGTAGCGGCTTCGTGTCCGTGATCCGTGTGATTCGCCGGGATCTCGGGCGCGACATCAACCGAATGTTCCGGGACCGGCGGTGCTGGGTTGCGGACATGCTCTGGAGCAACCTGTCGCGTGTACGATTCAGGAGAATGCTCCGCCTTCGCGGCCTGATTAGCCCGCAATTGCAAGAGTTGCATTTCCAGACGCAGATACTTTTGCGCGCGTTCGCGGACGTATGGATCGGTACTCTTTAGATCTGCTTCCAGAGTTCGCGTGAGACCAATGCGGGTATTCGCGGTGGGCGGCGGTTCTGAATGATCCGACGAATGCGTTTCCATATCGTGGTTCGACGCGGAGCCATCAACCGTTGGCGGCATCCTAGACGCAGGCGGACCGGTGAGCGAATCCGGATTCATGGCGATCGCAGCCCCATCAGCCGACTTCTCCCGTTGAGTCCTGATCGCGTTCAGCAATTGTTCCTTGATCGATATTGACGGCGTCGAATTCTCGTCATTTGTGTCGTGTGATTCTTGCGCATTGTCGTCTGCAGAATCCGTCAAGACTGCGAAAATGACTTTGCCTTCCTCCGCCCCGCTGGCGCTCGTGAATCGGATTCTGGGGGTGAACGAGGATTTGCCTGTTGATTTCGTCCACGCTGGTTCACGACGAGTTGCCGCGCGAGTCCAGACACGTTGCGACAACTTGTCGGCATTTTGCGTGACACGTTGCGGCAAAGGAAATTCAGGCGTTGGTTTTGATTCAAAGAACTGCGCCTGCGAAGAGTCCGGCACGGAAAGTTGCGGATTGGCAGACACCATGCGTGGCACGGTCATCGTGGCCATTATGAAGGCGCACAACAAAGAGGTTCGCAGGCTGGTTCGACGCGGAATGAGCGGCATCATCGGCTGCCTCTCTTTTTTTCGGCGGGGACAACGGGAGAATCGTCCTTTCGCTCCTTACGGTTTTCGTCCGGCATCATTCCAGCAAAGCAGTAAATCGCCGCCTGATGGTTTTTCTGCTGTTCGTAGGCCTGCCCCATGATGCGCAGAGCCGCTCGTTCCAACTGCGGCGTGTCGGTGGAATCGATCAGCAGCCGACAGGTCTGAATGGCCTCTTCAGGACGATTCTGCTGCAGCGAAACTTCCGCCGATCGGAGTTTGGCCTGGAGGGCCAGTTGATCTGCTTCGGTTGTGGTCAGCGTCACGAGCAGCAGCCGCGCTTCTTCGAAATCATGATCTTCCTGATACCGCGAAGCCAGGCGGAGCACGGTTCGGTCGCGCAACCAGGATGGGGGAAGCTTTCGGAGCGCCAGCGAGTAAGCATCCGTCGCCTGCTCAGTCAGTCCCAATTCATCGCAGGCCTCCGCCACCAGCACGGCCCAGTGACCGCCGCAGTACTTGTCCGGCTTGAATTCCGACAGAGCCGCGACAACGGCCCACCCTTCTCGTTCCCTTCGATCGGCCAGCACAGCGGCGCGAAACCGAGCGAGCGCGGAGACAAACGCAGCAGCTTCACGACCGGGGCCATTGGCCAGTTCGTCACGTCGTTCCATCAACACGCTGTTCGCTCCCTGAGGATCTCCGAAGACCAGATACGCACTTGCCAACTGCAGCGCGGCATACAGCCCCATCGGCGAATCTTCGCTCAGGGAGACCCCTCGCATCATGTTGGAAATGCACAACTTGCCCTGATTGTCTTCCAGCAGCAGGCGACTGGTAAACACGTAGGCAGCAATTTTCACTTCCGCCTGTCCGCCTGCGGCATCAATGCTTCGCAGAAACGCTTCCCGCGCTTCGTTGCGCTGATTCAACGCCATCAGACATTTGCCGAGGTTAAACGCGGCTTCCGTTTCCACGACCGAACGTGGTTCTGTTTCAATCTGAATCTGGAGAAATTGTACCGCATCAGCCGCTCGCTGCTGTTCATACAACAATGCCGCCAACGCCAGTCGACTGTGCCCTGCTTGTCGCGAAACCGGTCCATTTGTGACCGCGACCCGCAGGATTCGCTCGGCGGAATTCAAGCGACACTGACGCAACTCGTCCACTGACGCCTCGCCACTGTGTGTGATGACCACGGCATCGTTGCGCAGTTGCCAGCACAGGTCATAGGGAATGGTCATTCCATCGAGCAGCACGGCCAGGGTGGAGTCATTCACATGAATCTGTTGCGTACGTCCCTGCAACTGTCGAATTGCCTGAGGCGAGATGTCGCACTTCAACCGACAAGCGCTTACAAGATCGTTTAGCAGCCGCTCAAGACGTGTGGTGCCGCAACTGAGCAGAACGGAAATCCCATCGGGTGTGTGGCGATCTTCATGGAGCACTTCAAACTTAATCGGTCCGATTTTCGCCGGCGTTTCGTGGATCAGCAGCGGAAATTCGCTCAAAAGCCTCGCCGGGTCCGCCGTCCATTCAGGAACAACGAATGATTTGTCGTCCAGCAGATCAACGGTCGTCGTCGGAGATTGTTCCTGCCACAGATCGCGACCGATCAGATGCATGACTTCATTGCGAACTGTCGGCAGAAATTCCGATTCGTCGAGCAGCACGCGTCGCAGCAGATCCGACTGCAGTCCATCGTGGCGTTTCACGGCTGCCAGACAGCGTGCCTCGCCATAACGTGCGACTCCAGCCCATGCCGGATCGCTCTGGATCACCGTGACTTTTCGATAGGCTTCCAGGGCGGCCGCGCGACGACCGGCCGCTTCCGCGCACAGGGCCAGGCGAATCAGGATCGCGGCTCCCGGTGATCCCTGAGATTTCTGGCGGATGGACTGATACGCATGCATCGCCTGCACGTAACTTCCACTGGCAAGCTGTTCATCAGCAATCGACATGAGATTGACAGTCTGCTGCGTACTTTTGTCTTCATTGACGAGAGACCCGGCTGGGGCAACATTGTGCCCGCGCGTCTCGTCAATGGACATTTTTTCGCTGCGACGCTCACCGGCAGCCTCGGTTTCGTCGTCAGTGTCATCAGACAGCCAGAGCTGAGATGGGGTTGCGGACGATGCTTGCTGGTTCGAGAATCCCAGAGCCAACTCGCTGAATGGATCGTCGGACGCCTGTCGGTGATCAGAGGCGTCAGCCGGAGCTGTATTGTGGGCGTTCGATATATGTTGCGAAACTGCGGAGCCCTCCTGCGGTGCAGGCGTTGCAAGTGCGTCTTCCAGTACTGCGTCGGCCTGAAAAGTTTTCGCGTCGGATTGCGGGGAGACGCTGTCCGCTGCGGGATTCTCCTCATGAGTGAAGAGTTTTGTGGACTGCAGCACCAGTGATCCGGCAGCGCCCAGCAGCGCCATTCCGATCATGGCCGCAGTCATTATCAGCGGCCGCGAAAGCGATGAAAGTCTGGTTTTTACTGACAAATCGGACACCTGAAAGCCTTTGTACAAATCCGAAAACGTCGCAATCGATACGACCGCTACATTCACATCGTCTGTCAGTCTTGCGAGGTTGAGCCAAAAAATTCCCGCAAGTTCCTGGCGGACCGTTCGATAGTTAAGCCTGACTCAGGTTTCTCACCGGGAGATAAGGCTATGCAGATTCATCGCATCGACATTCCAGTGCCTAACGACACATCGTGTTCAGCGAGTGCTCCAGGGACGAATCCGACGCATGGACCGGCATCTGCGGCGTCTCGAAAAAACGAAGCCGAGAGGGCTGCGGGCGGCAGTGAGCTGGATCAGCTGACTCGTCAACTTGACGGGATCAGTGACGTCCGGCCCGATGTCGTTGCAGCAGCAAAGTTGAGACTACAAAGAGGGGATTACCTGACTCGTGCTGCTGCTGAACAAACAGCGGCAGTCATTCTGGACACGGATGTTTAGAAAAGCTTTCTGTAGAGAAGTGACACAGTGGGAAAGGGTGTTGCTTCGGTCATTCGGTTCAATTTCGGACCGGCAGCATGTGACTCTTTCTTGCTGAAAGCACAGCTGGTTTTTCTATACAACATTTTCGTCGAAGGAATTGATCATGGGGTTGTCCATTGCAAACAATGTCACGTCGCTGAACGCGCAGCACAATTTGAATCGCGCCAGCATGAACGTGTCGAAGTCCGTTGAACGTCTGTCATCCGGCCTGAAAATCAACCGTGGTGCCGACGGTCCTGCGGCTCTGGTGATTTCTGAAAAGCAGCGTGCCCAAATCGCCGGACTGAATCAGGCGATTGATAATTCAGAGAAGGCCGTCTCGGTCGTACAGACGGCTGAAGGAGCCCTGAACGAAATCAACTCATTGCTGGTCAAGGTTCGCAGCCTGGCAATCGACTCAGCGAACTCCGGTGTGAACGACGATGAAGCATTGGCGGCCAACCAGGCGGAAATCTCCAATGTTCTCGATACAATCGACCGAATTGCCACGAACACACAGTTCGGCTCGAAGAAATTGCTCGATGGTTCAGCCAGCGCCGCGACAACCGGCGTCGCAACCGATTCCGACGTTTCCAACATCGTTGCTACTTCAGCCACAAAAAGTGGAAGCTACGACGTTAATGTCACAACGGCTGCTGAAAAAGCCAAGGTGACTGGATCTGCGACTGGCGTTTCCGGAACAGCAAAATTGTCAGGTGAAGAAACTCTGACGGTGACTGGTTCAGTTGGCACCGCAAGTGTCACTCTCGCTGCTGGATTGACGCAAAGCGGTGTTATCGATGCGATCAATGCAAAGACAGACGAGACGGGCGTCGTTGCTCAGGTTGATCCGACGGATTCAACGAAACTCCGTTTCACCAGTTCTGAATACGGTGCTGCTGAGTCCATCAGCGTTAAGTCCGATACCGCGCCAGCTGGATTTGGCGCTCCGCAAATCAGCGGAGCGAGTGGTGGGGTTCTGGGCGCTGACGAAGTATTGACGATTACCGGTGCCGGAGGAACAGCCACCGTCAACCTTTTGGAAGACGACACCCTGAGCCTGGCGGTTCAGAAGATTAACGATACGAAAGGGACAACTGGCGTTGAAGCATTTCTTGATCCGGACGACAACACAAAGATTCGCTTCAAGAGTCTGACTCCAGTTGGAGCAGCTTCAGAGATCTCCGTGACTTCAGACACTGCCGCAACGACTTACGCCGCAACGACCGAAATTGCGACAGACTATGCGACCCTATTGGCCGATGAAACACTGACGGTGACAGGTTCCCTGGGCTCTGCCGATATCGATCTGGCCACTGGCGATGATATCGATGCGGCAATCGCTAAGATTAATAATGAACAGTACACAACTGGAATTCTGGCTTCCAAAAATGGCAATAAGCTGGTCTTCACCTCGAAAGACACAGGTCTTGATGCCACCCTTTCGGTCGTATCAGATGTGAACGGTGGGGATACCGGGATTTCCGACACAGCCATCACTGCAAATGGCAAGTCCTCGTCCGGAATTGGCACAACAGCACTAGCAACGCAGGGATCACTGTCGAGCGGCGTTGGCACGACTGCACTGACCGATGTTGGTGTTGACGTTGTCGGCACAATCGACGGTGTTGCAGCAACAGGTCTGGGGAACACTCTCACAGCAACGACCGGCGACGCGAAGGCATTGTCGCTGAAAGTTGGTGCCGACACTGATGCTTCATCGACAGTCACAGGAGCACAAGGCACGGTTACGGTCACCGACAATTCGCTCGTCTTCCAAATTGGTGCAAATCAGAACCAGACCGCGAAGATTGCTATCGGAAATGTGAAGTCCGAAAAACTCGGAACTGGGGTTACAGACAATCAGTTTGCCAACCTGGGTGAGATTGATGTCACGTCGGCAGCAAAGGCTCAGGATTCGCTGGCAGTCATTGACAAGGCGATCAGCAACATTACTAATCTGCGAGGTGAATTGGGTGCCTTCCAGTCGAACACACTGGAATCAACCGCCAACAACCTGCGAGTGACTCTGGAAAATACAGTGAACGCTGAGTCGGTGATCCGTGATACGGACTTTGCGTCAGAAATCGCAGCGTTCACAAAGAATCAGGTACTGGTTCAGGCCGGTTCATCAATGCTCAGTAACGCCAATCAGATTCCGCAGTTGGTACTTTCACTGCTGCGATAATCGACGTTTCTGGCTGACAAAGGAGACTGACGCCTCGGCATTCCTTGAATGCCGAACGTCAGGGGCTCAGATTTGTCAGCGTGGACGACAAAAAAACTGTTTAGCATTCGCGGTCCGATCGGAAGCAGGCAAGCCTGTTCTGATCGGACCTCTTCTCGCTTAGGATCGCTTGAGGAATAGCCATCGATTTTTGGAGCGTAGGACAGGCTTCCAGCCTGTCTGTTTGCAGAAGACAGGCTGGAAGCCTGTCCTACTAATTTCTCTATCGATCCTTAATCGAACATCGCCACGTTTTTCGAAATAGCAGCCCGAGGCGTAAGCAAGGGAACGAGTTAGGAATAATCCCTCGCTCACGCTTCGGGTCGTAAAATGCTCGGTTTCCGCAAAAACTGGCGATGTCCAATTAGGCGATGATGCACGAGCCACGACCGAGTTCAGTGTTCAGATAGGGAAAGAGTTTATGCCGGTCAAAATTGATGGACTTGTGTCCGGAATTGACACACAAAACATCATCGATGGGCTTCTGAAGATCCAGAAGCAGCAAGTCGATCGCTTTGCCGTTCGGAAAAGCGAAGTCCAGGCAAAGCAGGCCGCGTTCAAGGGCGTCGAAACCCGGCTTCTCAGCCTGCAGCTTGACGCTACCAAGCTTGCTCGTTCTCAGAACAATCCCTTTACGAAACAAAAAGTCACAGTCAGCGACGAATCCGCGATTGCAGGTTCGGCGAGTGAATCTGCTGCGACGGGAGTTTATCGGTTCACCGTGAATTCGCGGGCGGCGGCGCATCAGGTTGCCAGCCAGGGATTCGCAGACTCGGACTCTGAGATTTCGACGGGAACATTCGAAATCCGGCAGGGTAACGGCGATGTCATGACAATCACCGTGGACAGCAGTAACAACTCGCTCGCGGGAATAGCAGACTCAATCAACGCCAAACGCGGCAGCGTGACGGCCAATGTTGTCAAGGACTCATCGGGGGGCAGCACGCCGTACAAGCTGCTGTTAACCTCATCCAAAACCGGTGTGGACAACAGCATTTCTCTGACAAACAATCTCGCCGCCAGTTCTGGCACCGCTGTTCGACCGGAAATTGATTTTGGTACACCCGTTCAAGCAGCCGCAGATGCCAGCATTACATTTGGCAGTGGTGCCGGGGCAATCTCGACCACGAGTTCGACCAATCGATTTGACAACGTAGTGCGTGGAGTCAGCTTTGATTTGTTGAATCCCACTGTTGGTCAGGAAGTTGCCCTCACCATCGGACGCGATACCTCATCTGCGGTGGAAGACGTCCAGACGTTCGTGACTTCCTTTAATGACCTTATTCAATATGTCGATGATCAGTCTCGTTACGTATCGGCGACTGCCGATAGCGGACCTCTGCTTGGGAATCGCAACGTCCAAACTATCAAACAAAAACTATTTTCAAACGTCTTGGATGTTGTGCCCGGAGTTGGCTCGAATGCAAACAGACTGTCCGCGATCGGCATTTCGGTCACAGACTCTGGTCGCCTGCAATTGGATTCGTCAAAATTACAGAGCATTCTTGACGGTCAGGTGGAAGGTGTTTCGGGAGCGGACGTCAAAAGGCTTTTCGCACTGAGCGGCAGCAGTGACAACCCCGGTGTCAATTTTGTGGTCGGAACTTCAAAAACCAAATCCTCCGCCACGCCCGTGCAGGTCAACATCACGCAGGCCGCTGAGCAGGCAGCGTTGACGGCAAATTCCGCTTTGAATTCGACGGTGGCGATCGGGGCGTCGAATAATCAACTGGCCTTGAAGATCAATGGGACCGAAGCAACGGTGACTCTGGCCTCGGGTTCCTACAATCAACAAGAACTCGCAAATTTGCTGGAGACGACGTTGAACAGTACGTCCAGCCTGGCGGGATCTCCTGTGTCCGTTGGCCTGGCTGATACCAGTCTGAAAATCAGTACGAAAGGTTTTGGCAGTACGTCGAAAATCGAAATTCTGTCGGGGTCAGGGATGGCCGACCTGGGCCTGGTTGCCGCCCAATCGGCGACGGGAAAAGATGTCGTGGGAACGTTTCGTATAAACGGTGAGAACGAAACGGCGACAGGAAGAGGCCAGATGCTGGCAGGCGATACACTCAACGCAAATACCGACGGGCTTCAGGTTCGAGTCACACTTTCTGCCGCCAACATCTCCAGCGAAACTGACGCAGAATTGACTGTCACTCGAGGATTGGGAGCCATTCTTAATAAGTCCCTCGACGAAATGTTGGCGGCACACAATGGTCTTGCTGCCACAACAAATACGGGCTTCGACAAACAGTTGACAGATCTTCAAGCCAGCATGGATCGGCAGCAGGCTGTGTTCGATCGTCAGCAGGAACAACTGTCGAAACAGTTTAGTGCGCTGGAATCGGCGATCAGCAGTCTGCAAAGCACCAGCAGTTATGTTTCCGCGCAGTTGGCGAATCTTACTGGACTAAGCCGCTGAAAATTGTTGCATGTTCCCAATCGGAGATCCGATAACTTGGGTGGAGCCGTATCAGCATCGAGCGGTGTATTTTCGCCTTATCTGCCGGAACGCGCCAGCGTCCGGTTCTTCGCAAACCGTGAGTTAGCGCTCTGCGGCTGATTCGTCTCAATACTCTGAGAGAACTATGAACCCGTATTCAAAGTACAAGCAGGCAAGTTCGCTTGCATGGACACGTATCGACATGTTGCTTGTCATCTATGATCAGGCCGTATTGGCGCTGGACGAAGGCCGACGGCTGCTTGGAGAAAACCGAGCTTCTGAACTGGGACCAGTTCAACTCCGAGCGATGCGAGCACTTGTGGCAATCGTGGACGGTCTGGATCTGAGGCAGGGAGAACTCCCAATCCAAATCGTGCGGCTTGTCGAGTTTTCTCTTGATCAAATCAGGAGTTCGTCACCGAATGCGTGGCATTCTGCTGCCGAAGTAATCAATACGCTGCGCTCCGGCTTTCAGCAAATCCAGGAACAGGCTCGAAACGACGAGTACGAAGGCCGTATCCCGGCACTCGGCGCAGTTTCGTGAGCGGCAAGACGCTAGCCCAATGGCACTTACTTTGTCTATGTTGCTCGTTTGTAGTCCCGCCTTCAGGCGGAATTCGCACGCACCGCTGCGCCGATTTCCGCCTGAAGGCGGGACTACGAACACAAAGTAAGTGCCATTGGGCGCTAGCCGCCGGTTTTACCTGTAATTTTTAATCAATCACCGGTGCCCAGACCTGCAAGTCAGAAACGATGGCCAATGAACGGGTGAGTTTTCCCATAAGGCGAGCGGCAGGAAAGGATTTACATCGGCGAGCCATTAGGTCGAGCGGACCCGTGCGACTGAACTACGCCAAAGGAAGCAGATCTGAGGACAGATCTGCCTACGTAGTCCGACCTCTCTCAGG
>Ga0138256_10003758_pt1 | contig 16127 bp, 13 predicted proteins | sample KNB2016incub_MG_FD_105486 | JGI IMG/M metagenome (GOLD analysis project Ga0138256, IMG submission 105486) | Active sludge microbial communities from wastewater in Klosterneuburg, Austria - KNB2014incub_MG | ecosystem: Engineered > WWTP > Activated sludge > Unclassified | place: Austria... | reverse complement strand
ATTACGCGGATGATTTCGGTCATGTGTGGTCTCCTAATTGGTTATGTCACCCTGAGCGACAGCGAAGGGTCTCCTACACGATGAGGAGATTCTTCAGGCGGTGAAGCGCCTGAAGAATGACATGACATTATTTGATTTGTCTCCTCAACAACAACCCATTCCCCACCAGCCAGAGCAGGGATGCAAATGCAAGAGCGAGGGAAAGAGTCAACGTTGGGATTTGGAGGGGCGGGAGTGAAAAGGCGGGTAATTGGTCCCAGAGGGATGCTACGCGATAATTAGTAATTGTTGTAAATAATGTGATCCATTGCGATTGAAGTTGAATCAGGAATTCGGTGAAGGATGGCATTTCAATCGCGGGCAAGAGATTCATCACGAAGGGCGCGGCGACGATCAACGCGATCAACGCGAGCGCGGTTTGGAGAGTCGCTGTCAGCGTGAGCCAGCGCGGGAGTTGCGGGGACGATGTGGCGTGGAGCGTGATTCGTGAGGCGAGGGAGTGAGTCAATTCCAATTCGGGGAGAGAATCCAATTCGGCGAATAACGTTTGAAGCGCGATGAGACGCGCCGCACATTCTCCGCATGAATCAAGATGCGATTCGATATGCGCGCGATCCGCAATTTCGTTATCCAAGTATTCATTCAGTTGATCGTCAGTCAGGTGCATGGAGTTTCTCCGCCAACAATTTGCGGGCGCGGAAGAGATGACTCTTCACGTCGCTCAATGGGATTTTTAATTCAGCCGCAATTTCATCGTACGATAATTCTTGATAATGCCGTAATTCGACGACGACGCGATAATTTGGCGGAAGCGACGCGAGCGCGACGCGAATCTGCTCGCTTCTTTCTCGCGCCTCAACCTGCTTCTCGGGTCTGACACTTTCATCGGCATCCCGATCCTCATCGAGCGGCGCGGTGATCTTCTGAGACTCGAGATGATTGAGGCACAAGTTCGCGGCGACGCGCCTCACCCACGGACCGAACTCGCGTTCGAGATCGAATTGATCGAGGCGATTATACGCGCGTATGAACGTCTCTTGCGCCAGGTCTTCGGCTTCGCCGCGCTCGTGCAGGATGCGATAACAGACGTTGAACACGCTCGTCTGGTAGCGCGTGACGAGTTCGCTGAACGCGCCGCCGTCACCGCGACGGGCGCGGACAATCAGGTCGCGGTCGGTGGGCGCGGTCATGGCTAGAGTGTAATACAGGAGTCGGTGGGAAAAAGTTGCAGGGGGGAAAAAGAGATTAGAGAATTAGAGATTAGAGAATTGGACATGCCTTACCCTGAAAGATTAATTTCGGGGCGAGTTTCTTTTTAAGAACAAAACGGGACGCTGATTCACGCTGAAAACGCAGATTTTTTCTTGAATCAGCGAAATCAGCGTTTTTCTGCGTCCCAAAACGATTGTGCAAGGTAATCAATCTCTATCATTTACTTCGCCAAAATCTTATTCCAATCCATCATCGTCTTCATATGCTCAATCGGCGTCTGACCTTCTGGCACAAAACCGACAAACGAACGGTTGTAAAAATCTTCCGTGCCGTCATCGAGATTCCAATTCAGGCTATTGCGGAAAACGCCGAGGCAGGAAGTGCCGCGAAAATCATCGGGCAACGAAGTCTCGAAGGTGTACACGTACGTCCCGTCGACGGTATCCACGACCTCAACGACCGTCGCTTCATGAATCCATCTCAGCCATTGATGTTCAGGGATCGGTTTCTTGTTGGCGTCCAACGTGGTGCGACTGCGCGTGATCGGCTCGCCCATTTTATATTGCCACGAGGGAACAACGGGCGCGTTCTTTCCGCTTCGATCTTTTTTCTGCTTACCAACAAAATTCCCTGAAAGCAACCCCACGCCGTTCGCATCTTCCACGCCTTTGGCAACCTGCCACGGGCTTGGTTCGCCGCCGACGAACCTCAGCCAAAAAATGCTGGCGCCCTGAACATAATGCTCCCCTCCCGTCGGGCGGATGAAATTCACGCCGGGCGTTTTGGCTTTGAATAATTTGAAATACCGCGCCGCGTTTTCGGTGAGTCCGCCGGGAGGTAAATGCCCGCGAATATGTTGCAGGTGTTCGGCGGTCTCGTTGCAGACTGCGCGCGAGACGATGAGTTCGTGGCTTTGTCCATGCTCGGGTCTCCACATGCCGGTGTTATCCGTCGCCCACTTGCTGAGGAGCGGATAGAGAGTCTTATCGGCAAAGCGAATCTTGTCTTCCTCGACGCTGAACGTTTCCCAGCCCGGCGCGGCAACGTGATTGACTCGCAGTTGCGTCAGCATAACGATCATCTTCCACGCCCACGCGGGGAACTGACTCTTCATCGCCTCCAACTTCGCCAGCGCCTGATCTGTCGTCATGGTCATGAATTCGTATTTGGCTTCCGCCTCCGCCAAGCCGTCCAAACCGATGCGGCGGGATTGCGGCCCGCGCGCTTTGACTCCCTGCATGTGCAAGGCGATGCGATCCTTCCAGACTTTTTCGGTTGCCTTCGCCAGACCGGGCTTGTTCATCCCCGCCCCTTCGTACTGGGCGATCTTCTCCTTACAGCGCGCTTCCACCTCCCCGTCGGAAAGAGCCGCTTGGGCTTTCTTCACTTCACCCACACGCAGACGCGCGAGTAAATCCTTCGGGTCTGCCCACGATCCATGCGCGGATTTGTACCGCATCCCTGAAAAGTGGACGATCATATATTGAAGCCAGACCGGGAAACGCTTCGGCTCTTTTTCGAACCTTGCGCGGATATCCGCCAGCAGTTGATATTGATCTTTCGCTGCAAGCGTCTTGGCGAATTGCTCCACTTTCAAACGCGCAATATCTTTCACGGTGATGGGCGTTTTCGAATCGTACGCGCGCAGAAATTCTTCCTCGGGAGTTTTAAAGTTCGGGTCGGCTTTGGTGAGTTTGTACCATTCCAGTTTTGGCGCGCCGAGTTTGTCGTAGGTCAGGTCGAACTCGCGCAGTTTTTCCATTTCCTCCAACAACATCGGCATGGACGATTCGCTCTTGAGTTTGAACTCCGCCTGCACCTTTGGGCGGTTCGGGTGTTCGGGGAGCATCCCATCCAGTTGACGCTGGAGGTAGCGCGCGCGGTCGCGCGCGAATCCCAACTGCAACTTGAACGATTCGATGCGGCTTTGAATGAAGCCGCGCTCCCCGCGAATATCCTTGGGCCACGACGCGGCGAAGAGGTCGTGATTTTTTTGAATGAGCGCCATCGCCTCGGTCTCGACGGGTTTGTATTTGGCGAAGGAAGCGCTCACATCTTTGGTGAGGAAATAGGTTTTTAGTTTCGAGTAATTGTCAATCTCGGCTTTGCGCGCGGCTTCCATCCCTCTTTTATATTCCGCCACATCCGCAGTCAATGTGGATATGTTCTTATTTTTATAATCCGCCCACAGGTCGGCTTCCTTGAAGAAGACCAGAACGTCGCGCAGTTTGACCAGCCGCATCGGGTAAATATCTTTGAACAAAATTTCGTTCTGCCATTGGAAATATTTTTGAGCCGCCATGATACGCTCCTTGAAATGGAAACTGTCTCTCCCGGTATTTATGGGAAACCTGAAAACCTTAGCCACGGATTTCACGAATTCACACGGATTGGTTTACAAATTAGTGGAAATCCGTGTCAATTCGTGGCAAAGAATTTTCCTGATTGATTGTATTCCATTTTGAGGAAAGACTGCGAATCAAAAACCCCTTCGGGCTGGTTCGCCTTCGGGGGCTTTTTACTTCCTTTCAATATTCGCGCGTCATTCATAAGTTCTTGACGCAGTTACACTGCGTCAAGGCAGGATTCAGATCTTCGCGCGTCATTCCCATGGGATCGGCCCGGTCTTGCGGTAATTCTTCGCCAGCAGTTCCAGGTCGAAGATGTTGATGATGCCGTCGTTGTTCAAGTCTGCGGCGGGCGGCTCGGATGTTCCGTAACTGAAGCCGATGGTCATGGCGTCGAACTGGTCAATGGAACCGTCGTCGTCAATATCGCCAGCCAGCAAGGCGATGACAGGCATTGCGTGGGTCTCTCCGTTAGACAACGTGATCTGTCCTTGAATGCGGAGGAAGCCGTTCGCAGTGGCGACAATGTTATACGTTCCCGCCGGCACGTCGAGCCTGAATGTCCCATCGGGATTCGCGTTGACCGACGCCACTAAATTATCGCTCAGATCATATAACCGCACGGTGACTACTTTCGAGGCGATCACTTGTCCCGTGACTGCCGCGCCAGATACTGTTGTTGCGGTGGGTGGCGGCAACGGCGTAAATGAGCCTGTCGGTATAGCCGTCGGAGTCGGCGACGCGCCCGGAACTGAAGTAAATGTCGGCGTTGGCGAATCGAACGGAACGGGCGTAAATGTCGCTGTTGGCGCCGGCGCGCTCGGACCCACGATCTTCTGCACTGTGCCGGTGGAATAATCGGTGAGATAGAGTTCGCCCGCTTCATCTTCCCCGAACGAGGAGATGAAGAAAGAGGTGTCCGCGATGAGATCGGAATCCCAAACGCCGGGAGATTGCTGCAAGAGTCCCCAAATCTCGCCGCTGCAATAATCGCCGTAGAAATAGATGCCCGTCATGGGCGCGGACTGCGAGCCGCGATAGACATAACCGCCGGTCACCGCGCATGTCGCTCCGGTGTTGTCATATTCTGCGACGGGAAAAACTTTTCCGCTTGTGTCGCATCCGCTGGAGGGGTTGAAACACAAACTTCCTTCCATTACCCGCCAGCCGTAATTCAAACCGCCCGAGGATGAAGTTGATTCAAAGTCAATTTCTTCGCGGCTGCCCTGTCCCACATCGCCGACGTACATATCGTATGTGCCGCGGTCAAATGAAAACCGCCACGGGTTGCGAAAGCCGTAATCCCAAATCTCGCCGCGCGCGCCGGAGACGCCAACGAAAGGATTGTCAGATGGAATCGCATACGGACTGCCTGAGTTCACATCCAAGCGCAGAATTTTTCCCAAGAGGATGTTGGTGTTCTGCGCGTTGTTGGGAACATCTCCCGCGCCTCCGCCGTCGCCTACCGACCAGTACAAGTAACCGTCATTGCCGAAGGCGAGCATCCCGCCGTTGTGATTCGCGTTGTTGGGATGCGAGATTCCTAACACGGTCACTGCGCTGGCAGGGTTCGCAACATTCGGGTCTGCTGAGACGGAATATTTTGCAAGAACCAGATTTCCAGACGTATCGGTGTAGGCGACAAAAAATAATCCGTTCGATTCATAGTTGGGGTGAAAAGCGAGTCCCAGCAAGCCTTCTTCACTTCCAGATGAACCGACGATAGAGGTGAGATCCAAAAATGAAGTTGGCAGAAGACTGCCTGTGTTGGTAATTACCCGAACGCGCCCAACTCGCTCCAGAACAAACAATCTCCCAGAACCATCGCCCGCATTCGTGACTAAGACCGGTTGAGATAGACCCGTGACGATTGGAACGAAAGACAAGGATGGAACCAAATCACCGGGACCGAGCGGGGTGGAGATCACTGTCGGGGTAGCGGAGGGAGAGGTCGAGGTGGGGATCAATGTTGAGGTGGGCGAGGCAGGCACAGGCGTCGAAGTGACCGTGGGCGTCGGCGTGGATAATCCAAGAACGGTGATGCTTGTCCCAACATACGGGATGCTTGTCAACGCGCCGTTCCCTTGTGAAATGCGCGCGGTGCAATCAATGGCGGTCAGTCCCGCTTGCAAACCTTTCACGGTGAAGGTAAAGACTGTTCCGCTTGTGGTTGCTCTATTTCCTTTTTTGCCCGCGATGGCGGCAATGAAACTTCCGCCTTGCGGACCAAAGATGGTCGTCGCGGCATCGGCGCCGAAAAGATTCGTAAAGACGATGTTACTCGCTTCAATGAGACTCGCGTTGTACGCGCATGTGATTTCCGCGCTGGTATAGCCCTCGACAGGCACGTTGTTCAAATTGACCGTGACAAGCGCGGTATCGCCCACAGCCACAGTCGGAGTGTTGACCGTCGTCGAAACATACGGACCCGACGGCGCGGCGCTTGTCGCTGTTGGGATCAGCGTTGGGGTTGCCGGGGTGGACGATGTCGGCGTGGTTGGTATCGGCGTCGGCGTGGTGGACGACGACCCCATCACATTCAATAGAGGCTTGAACAAGCCTTCACTGTTATTTTCTTTTTTGAAGGTGGTGGTTTTGAATAGGGCGTTGTATCTGAACTCCCAACCCGCGAACGTTGCGCCAACCATATTGGGGCGAAGTGAAAAATGCAAATGCGGGGTATCCGTTTCGACACTGCCGAGACACACGGGCTGTTGAGCCGAAGCATTGGCGATCACCGCCAGGCGCTGGTTGCGCGTCACCGCGTCGCCCAACTTCACTTGAAAGTTCGCAAGGTGTTGATATTCAGAAACCCAGCCGCCGCTGTGAGCAAGGATCAAATGACATTTGGAAATCGCCACCACCGTGCCGTTCGCGGCGGCAGTCACCCAGGCGTTGGAGGTGTTTTCCCCTTTTTTCATATCGGGGTGTGGGGCAAAATCGACCGCGCCGCCATTGGCAGGGTTATGCGCGCTTGTGGCGTGACGCCCGAACCCGTCGTACGCGACCCATGCCTTGCCCAACTCCCAGGGCAGTTGGAACATCTCCACCGGCGGGAGCGGCGGGGCGGCGCGAACAGGCTGACCCTGCGGTAGAAGCGAGGTCAGTAAAAATATCAAAAGTAGCGCGCGAAGGATCTTGCTGGACATATCTCCTCGCATCTTTCCACGGGGCGGCTTGATTCGCCTTCGATCAGCCGACTCTGCCGCCCCGCCATTATTATGAGGGTCTTCGCAACACGCGGTACACGCCGAACAAACCCACCGCGATCAGAATCGCAGTGACCACCGCGATGCCGCCGATTGAAATTCCGCCTTCGAGCTCCGGCGGATCGAGCGCGAGCATCGAGCCGCTATCCGGCGGAGCAACTTGCGTTACAACTTCCTTGTCAATGAACAAGGAAATATTCCGTTCGCCGACGAGAACGCTTAATAACGGGGCGGCAAACCCTTCGGCGTTGCGTATTGCCAGCGCGGCGCTTTCGAGATACAGGCTGGTTTCGCATCCCCGCAGGGCGGTGAATCTCACTTCTGCCAGCGACCCGTTGATGGTTTGAGGCGTGGCGCTGGCGTATGAGCCATCCACCAAGCCGGTCAATTGCGGAAGTTGCAAACCGTTCATCCCCACGATCGGGCTGGAGGCGTTGACCGGGGTCAGGCATTCCGGGTCATAGCGGATCTGGAATGTGAATCCCTGAACGGGCGTGGCAGACGAGGCATTGACCGTGACGAGAACAGTCTCGCCCGTTTTGTACGATGTGTTTACAGAGCTTAACCAGATCGTTTCCGCGCCTTGGGCATTCGCATGGCGAATACCGATCAGCGCGACAAGGATCGCCAAAAACAAGGGAACGATTCGTTTCACTGCATACTCCAAAATACCGGGCGCGCGTTTGCGCGCCCGGTATTTCATCATTCGATTATTCCCAAACTGTCGGACCCGTATCGCGGTAGTTTTGCGCCAGCAATTCGAGATCCAGCACGTTGATGGCGCCGTCGTTGTTCAAGTCGGCGGCGGCGGGCGCGGCGGTGTTGTAGCTCATGCCGATGGTCAACGCGTCGAATTGATCGATCACATTGTTACCGTCGATGTCGCCAGCCAGCAGTGTGATGGTTGGTTTCGTGGTTGTGTTTCCCGGCAGGATGTTGGCAGAACCCTGCGCGGAGAGGAAACCGCTGGCCGTGGCAATCACAACGTAGTTGCCCGCCGGCGCAACCAGGCTAAACGTCCCATCCGGGTTGGCATTGACCGAGGCAATCGCCACATTGCCGGAGAACAGGGTCACAATCACCTGTTTGCCAGCGATGACCTGTCCTGTGAGCGTGCCATCCGGGGAAGCGGTGGGCGTGGCTGAACTCTCAGGAGTGAAGGTGGATGTGGGTGTCGGCGATTCAGCCGGTGTGGAAGAAGCCGTGGGTGTGGCAGATTCAGCCGGGGTGGAGGTGAACGTCGGCGTGGCAGTTTCACCGGGCTGTGAAGTTGGCGTGGCGGTCTCACCGGGCTGTGAAGTTGAGGTGGCGGTTTCGCCGGGTTGGGAAGTCGGTGTGGCAGTTTCGCCCGGCTGTGAGGTGGCAGTCGGGGTGTCGCCGGGCGCCGGCGTGAACGTTGCAGTGGGTCCGCTCCCCGTCACGGTGAGGTTCATTCCAGTGGACGGGAGGGAAGTCAACACATTATTCCCTTGCGAGACGCGCGCTGTGCACTCGATGGCGGTCTCCCCAGCTTGCAAGGCAGTCGCGCTGAAAGTGAACGCCGCGCCGCTGGTGACGGCTTTGTTGCCGTTACTGCCCGCGATGGCGATAATGAACACGCCGGGTTGCGGCGTGTTCATGGCAACAACGGCGTCGGCTCCGAAAAGATTCGTGACGACCGGCGCGCCCACGCTGACGAGGCTGGCGTCAAAGGTGCAGGTGAACTCCGCGCTGGTGTATCCCTCCGCGGGAACGTTGTTCAAATTCACGGTGACAACGGCAACCTCGCCCACATTCACACTCGCGGGTGTGACAACCGTAGAAACGGAGGGACCGGCAATTACCACATCCCGCAGGGTCATAAAGTAGAACCCGGCGCCCGAATCCGGCTGAACTTGCACATAAAACGTTCCCGCCGATTGGGAGGTGATGAACGAGCCGGCGCCGCGCGTGATTTCGACGCCATTCACATCCTGCAAGATGAGCAGGGGCGCCAGGTCTCCAGCCGCCGTGTTGGCTTTCACCTCGAAGGTGTGCGCTTCGGTAAGTTCGAGCCGCCATTTTTCATGGATAACGGACGACACGTACCCGATGAAGGTGGCATCCCAAATATTCAGGTTGCGGTTGATAACAATGGGGTCCTGCGGGACAGCGGCAGGAGAACTGGCAGACACCACCTGTCCGCTTCCAAACGCGCTGAACAGCAATGCGATCAAAACAAAGACTTGAAACCGACGTTTTAATTTCATGATTTTTCTCCTCATATTAAACGTGACATATCAACACAATGAATATGTTCTGTTTCCATTGTATGACCTGGGTTACGAATCACGCGTTGCAGTAGGGTTGCCGCGAGGTTGCAAAACAATTGCTTAACGCGGAGGACTTTTGGGTGAGGCGGAAATCGTTTGCATTCGTTGAATCGACGCGCGTTCCGTGAATTGTTCAGGGCTTATTCGCGTCATTCGCGTTTAGAAAATGTAGATTTTGAGAAAGAACTCCCATTCTTTCTTGACGGGCTTGGCGCGCTTCGCGGTGGAAACGATCGAATCGACTCATACGAAAAATAAAAAATCCTGATAGAATGGAAACGAGAAAGCCCTTCGCGGGCTTTTTTGATGTAAAAATGTAATGCCGGCTTAAGTCGGCGCTGTTCAAGGATGCCATTCATGCACTACAACTTCCGCCTATTCTGGCGCACGTTCTATCGCTCGTTCTTCAACTGGAAAAACTCTCCCGCCCCCCTCAACAAAAAACGGCTCACCTTCCTGACCCTCTTTTATCTGGTCTGGCCCCTTGGGTCGCTTTTCATCTGGCTCTGCTTTGGGCTCGATGATATCTTTTTCCCCGGGTACAAAACACACATCATCGAGAAGCCGCTCTTCATCATCGGCAATATGCGCAGTGGGTCAACCTTTTTGCACCGCCTGCTCTCCCGCGACACATCCACATTCACCAGCCTCACCACGTGGGATATTTACCTGACGCCATCGGTCACCCAAAAGAAGTTTACACAGTTCGTCTCTCGGCTTGATAAAAAGCTGGGCGGGTATCTGCATCGCGCGCTATACGTCTTCGACCGCCGCACGCTGGGGCAGATCAAGATCCATCCCATCTCGTTCTTCCAACCCGAAGAAGATGAAAACATCCTCATGCACGCGTGGGATTCTTTATGGGTCACGTTTCTCTTCCCCTTCATGGACGAATTCCCCAATTACCAACACTTCGACGAAGCATTACCCCCCCAGTACAAACGAAAGATCATGGCATTCTACAAATCCATGTTGCAACGACACATGTACGCCACCGGTAAAAAATATTACGCGGCAAAGGCTCCCGCGTTCAGCGCCAAGATCGAAACGCTGATCGAGTTCTTTCCCGACGCGCGCATCATCTACCTAGCCCGCAACCCGCTCGACATGCTCCCCTCCACAGTATCGTGGGTCAACTACTCGCGCGGCGTGTTCACCGGCGGATTCACAAAATACCAATATCTGGATGAAATCACCGACCTGACCCAACACTGGTACCGCTATCCCCTACAATACATCGACACGCATCCCTCCCCCAGATACCTGATTCTCAACTATGACGATCTGATCCAACGCCCGGAGCAGGTCATCCGCGGATTCTACGAACAGCTCGGCTACCCCGATAAACCAGGCTTAGACAGGATCGTAGACGAAGCCGTAAAAGACACACTCGCCCACCGCAGTGACCATACCTACTCCTATGAAGAGATGGGCTTCACCCGCGAGAAGATCGTCAAAATGTACGCGGATATCTTCGAACGCTTCGGCTTTGATACGCGCGAAGAAGCATCTTCCATTAAGCGCTCACAAGTTGTAACTGTCACCTCGATTGAATGAAATCAGGTCAGGCGAAATGCCTGACCTGATTTTTTACTTTTCCTTGCGGGTCGTCTTTGGCTTACGAGGCGGAGTTTCTGTCTTCGCCTTTTTTCGGCTGGCGGTCTTTACTTTCGCCGTTTCGCTTTCCATTACAGGGGTTGCTTTTGTCGTGTCAGCCGCCGCGATCGCATCCGCGCCCTGAGCCTCGACCTGATACTCATCCTCCCAGTTTTCGGCGCCGGGGAAATTAATGGCGTTGTAACGAATCATCAACAGGATCGCGCCGGCGACTGCCATCAGCGCGGCAACCGCCATCGAATAACTGATTCCCGTATCGCCGATCTTCGGCTGGTCCGGGCGGAAGAGTTCGATCCACGTTCGACCAATGCCGGCGAGGAGAAGCCAGCCGGCGAATAACGTCCCGGGCTTGAGCCCACTCGCATGGCGGCGAGACAGCCACAAGAGGAGTCCCGCGGCGGCGAAATTCCAGAGCATCTCGTAGGCAAACGTCGGGTGAAAGCGGGTAGTCGCCAGGTAATTGATCACGGCGTCCACCGGTTGATCGCGCATTTCAATTGGGATTTGATAGGAATACAGTGTCGAAATCTTCAGCCCCCATGGAAGCGTGGTGGCGGGACCGTACAACTCCTGATTAACGAAATTGCCGAGACGCCCGATCCCCTGCCCGATCAACATGGCGGGTCCGATCGAATCCAAGACCAGCCAGCGGTCAACATTATATTTACGCAACAACCAAAACAACGCGACCGCGCCGAATAGGAAACCGCCAAAGATGTGCAAACCGCCATTCCAAACCCGCAGGATTTCAGATGGATTATCCAAATAGGTTCGGTTTCCGCCGACCGTGGCATTTATTACATACCACAACCGCGCGCCAATAATGCCAACCGGCAGAACACCAAGCGGCAAACCGAGCTGGAAGGCGCCAAACGGGAACTTCATCTTGGGTCCGATATCGGTCCAACCCACCAGCACATCCCAGATCACATCGCCGTTCCCGCCGCGACGGATCAGTTCCCGTTCGGCGAGCAACGCCCCAACGATCACGCCTGCCATCACGATCAAGCCATACCAGTGCAGGGAAAAATTACCGATCGAAAAAATAATAGGGTTAATCATCCATACCTCTACCGTTGATTTTCAGAGATTATAACATTGCAATTCTTCGCCACTTGTCAATCGCCCAATCAGGGTTAAAATTAGCCCATGCGCTCCTTCGAACTCAATATTTTTATAGACCGGCCACGGGATGAAGTCTTTGACCAACTCGCGGAACCGATCAACATGATCGGGCTTCGTCCGCGGCTTACGACAATAGACGTGCTCAAGGAACAAAAAGATACCGAAGGCGTGACGCTCCGCCCGTTCTACACTGTGGAAACCTATCGCTGGGCGGGGCTTCCCATTTTTCGGAGCCGCGTTTACCTCGTTATTCATCTTACCCACCCCAAACGGGAGATGACCATCCGCCTGTACGGCAAATTGGGCACCCGCATCGCCTTCCACTACGAATTCCACGAGGTGGAAAACGGGAAAACCCATCTTGTGCAAAAGGTTGAATTCGAGAAGGTCAACAAATTGATCGAAAACTTCGTCTACAACGAAGCCAATCGAAGCCAGCGAGCGCTACTCACAAACTTGAAAGTACGCCTCGAAAAGTAGCAAACCCGCTTGCCTTGCAAAATCTACCGTGCTATAATAATCGCGCTTCCCCAGTACTGTACAGCATACCTTTGTGTTATCTGAAAGCTTGGTCATTCAACCTGCGCGGGTGACACGTCCGGCAACCACTTGATAGAAGATCCAAACCTACCTACAAACTAAGGGAGACTCCCGAACAGCGCCGAACCTCGGCGCGTTTATGGCGTTCCCTGTCAAAAAAATCCCACCTTAGAGAAAAGAAACATGAAGATACTTGAATTAGAAAACGAACCCCTTTCAAAACTGCGCTCGCTGGGAAAATCGCTGAACATTCCCAATTCGAACCGTCTCAAAAAAGAGACCCTCGCCATGATGATCCGCGAGGCGGAAGCGCAAAAGGAAGGCATCGAACTGCGCGGAGGCATCCTCGAGATCATGAGCGAAGGGATCGGGTTCCTGCGAGCCACGAATTACCGGATCAGCGACCAGGATGTGTACGTATCGCAGGCACAGTTACGACGTCACGATCTACGAGCAGGCGATCTCGTCATTGGGCAGGTACGCCCACCGCGAGAAAGCGAACGGCATTTTGGTTTACTCAAGGTGGAATCCATCAACGGGCTAGACCCCGAAGAAGCCTCCCGCAGACCTGTATTCGAAAACCTCACCCCGATCTTCCCAGACAAGCGATTTGATCTTGAAACCGATCACGACACGCTCGCCCCGCGCCTAATCAACCTGATCGCCCCCATTGGGCGCGGTCAACGCGGGTTGATCGTGTCCCCACCCAAGGCGGGAAAAACAACCATCCTCAAACAACTCGCAAATTCGATCTCAATAAAATATCCCGACGTGCATTTGATCGTTGCCCTGATCGGTGAGCGCCCTGAAGAAGTGACCGACATGGATCGCTCGGTCGACGCCGAAGTGGTCGCCTCCACCTTCGACGAGCCGGTCACCTCGCACGTGCGCACTGCGGAGCTCGCCTTAGAACGCGCTAAGCGCCTCGTGGAGATCGGCCGCCACGTGGTAATCTTAATGGACTCGATCACCCGCCTCGCCCGCGCGTACAACCTGGTTGTCAACCCCAGCGGGCGCACCCTCTCCGGCGGTATGGATCCCTCGGCGTTGTACCCGCCCAAGCGATTTTTCGGCGCGGCGCGCAACATCGAGGAAGGCGGCTCGTTGACCATTATTGCCACTTGTCTGGTAGATACCGGCTCGCGCCTCGACGATGTTGTCTACGAAGAATTCAAAGGCACCGGCAACATGGAATTGCATCTTTCGCGCAAACTACAAGAGCGACGCATCTTCCCCGCCGTGGACATCGAACGCTCCTCCACGCGGCGCGAGGACCTCTTGCTGGGTCCCGATATCCTTCAACGGGTCTGGCTTATGCGACGCATGTACATCCAGATGACCTCTCCCCAACCGCAAGGCGCCGGGATGGATCAATCGGTTGCCACGGAGGCGATCGTCACCCGGTTGGATCGGGCGCGCAATAATCAAGAATTCCTCGAAAACCTCGGCAGGGATGCTTAACTCGCCAATTTTTTACATGTCGAACGTGATTTTGTTTCTCAAGGAAAATAAATTCTCCGTCATCAGTTGGGTCGCGACTCTTGCCGTTGCAGGCGGGATGATCTTCGGGGCGCTGGCATGGCGGCATGCTCATGCTCCGCAACAGCCTGCCGCTCTCAAGCCGACAATCGCCCCACAGGAGGAACCGCCTCAGGTGGCGATGCCAGCCTTACTTGGGTCTGACCCGTTCGCGTCCATTTCAAGAGTCATCCAACTCAAGACGAACATCCCCGCGGATAAGCCGCGTTACAAGCCGGTGGATTATCGCGTTTCACGCGGCGATTCGATCTTTGCCATTGCGAAAACGTACAACGTGGAGCCGGAGACTGTGCTGTGGGCAAATTACGATGTGTTGCAGGATGATCCGCACAGCCTGAAGCCGGGTCAGGTGTTGAGCATTCCCCCCACAAACGGGATTTATTATCAGTGGAAGGTGAACGATACTTTACAATCGGTTGCCATTGAATTTGATGCAAGCGCCGACGATATCATCAATTATCCCGGCAACTCCATCGATCTGACCGACCCCAAGGTCACCTCAGGCTCGTGGGTGATGGTGCCCGGGGGCTCACGCGAATTTGTGCAGTGGCTCATGCCGACGGTGGGCACAGGCAATTCAGGGACCGGCAGTTCCCCAACCAACCAAAGCGCCTGCCCCGGTGGCGCGGTCGGTGGCGGAGGCTTTGTATGGCCCGCCGATTCGCATTCTCTTTCCGGGAACGATTATTGGAGCGGACATCTTGGCGTTGACATTGCGGCGGGCGAGGGCGCGCCGGTCTACGCGGCGGATAGCGGCGTGGTGACGATGGCGCAGGGCGGGTACAACTATGGATACGGCAATGTGATTCAGATCGATCACGGCAATGGGTATTCGACAGTATACGCGCACTTAAGCAACATTGGCGTATCGCCATGTCAGAGCGTGAGCGCGGGGCAATGGATCGGCGCGGCAGGCAACACTGGAAATTCACAGGGCGCGCACTTGCACTTTGAAGTGCGCCAGGGCGGCGGTTCGATCAGCCCGTGGTTTGTCCTTCCCTAATAAACGATGAATCAAGCATCGCTTCAATCTCTTCGTTCTACTTTGGGGCTCGGGGAAATCAAATATTTCAATTCCATCGGTTCGACAAACGATGAGGCGCTGGCGTGGGCAAACAAGGGCGCGCCAGATTTTTCAGTCGTTATTGCAGACGAGCAAACGATGGGACGCGGCAGGATGGATCGTCCGTGGTTCACGCCCGCCGGCACGGCTCTCGCGTTCAGCGTGATCCTGCGTCCCACGGCGGCTGAAAGACCCTTCCTTTCAAGATTTGTCGGGTTAGCGGCCCTTTCCATTTGCCAACCTCTTCAACACTTCGGTTTGAATCCCCAGATCAAATGGCCCAACGATATCTTGTTGAATAATCGCAAGATCGCCGGCGTGTTGATCGAACTCGTGTGGGCTGGGGAGGATGTGCAATGCGTGGTGATCGGCATCGGGTTGAACGTTCTCAAGCGCGCGGTTCCCGATACCGATGTGCTTCGATTTCCCGGCACCAGCCTTGAAACCGCGCTGGAACGAGAAGTGGCGCGCGAAGAAGTTTTGCGCGATATTCTCGCCGCTTTCGTATCCCTGCGTTCTCAATTAGGCTCGGACGATTTGATGAATCAATGGGGGACGGCGCTGGCCTTTCGAGGCAGGCAGGTGCGCGTGGAAATGGGCGCCGGCAAGACCGTGACCGGCAGGCTGGAGGGGATTCTTTCGGATGGCAGTCTGCGAGTGCGCGACGACAATAACAACTCCGTGACAGTACAATTTGGCGACGTGAGCCTTCGTCCATTCACAGGTATACTTAATCACAGGTAACTATGTTCGATAATTTACGCGAATCCGCATCCGACTCCCCGTTCTACGAGGAGGAAACCAACGACTTATACCGGGAACCAGCATCCAAACCCATGGATTCGATCTCTGCGCCGCCTCGCAAGCGCGGGTCGCGTTTTCTTGGCATGAATGGCTCCCAGCGTTTTTTCCTTTCCATGATGTTGTTCTTTATCGTTTGTCTGCTGGGCACGCTGGCGATGTTGCTCTTCGGCAAGATGGCTGTGTTTTAACGTCAATAATAGTATTACAACGCAAAGTCGCTATCGAGGCTCATAGCGCCCCAAACCATCCACGAATAAAAAACCACGAATACTCGAATTCGCGCCGGGCATTCGCGTGCTTGTGTTGAGTCTATCGAGGCATTCGTGTATTCGTGAATATTCGTGGACGGTTTACCCATACAACAGATTAACCTTGCGCT
>Ga0138256_10003757_pt1 | contig 16128 bp, 11 predicted proteins | sample KNB2016incub_MG_FD_105486 | JGI IMG/M metagenome (GOLD analysis project Ga0138256, IMG submission 105486) | Active sludge microbial communities from wastewater in Klosterneuburg, Austria - KNB2014incub_MG | ecosystem: Engineered > WWTP > Activated sludge > Unclassified | place: Austria... | reverse complement strand
GATTTAAAATAATCATAACTTTTCGCACTTAAACTTTTGATTTGTTTGTTGTAAATTTGAGAGACAAAAAACAGTATCAATAAATTCCTTGTTCAACAATTCATCTATGTAACAATTGAACAATTTATTCAGGATAACAAAATGTTTAAAAATAGCTTTCTCATATCTGTCTTCATCATTTCCATAAACTTTGCACAAAATATTCATGATTTAATCCAACCAATAAATCTTTTGCAGGATCAAACAACTAAAATTTTAATCAGCGATATTTTTTATTCTGATAGTTATGATGTTGAATTTACATCTAGTAAAAATGTTGATGTTAGTTATGATAAATCAACAATGGAACTATCATTAAATCCGCATAAAGATTTTTCCGGAATGGAATTAATTTCATTCAAACTTGGTGAAGAAACTTTTCAAATTCCTGTAAGACTGGTTAAAAGTCCAAAATATCTTTTTACTTTCAAACCCCAAGCAAATGAAAAGGAAATTAGTTTGTTTGGTCAGTTTAATAGCTGGGATAGACACAATCTACCAATGAAAGATTTTAATAATGATGGAACGCTTGAAATCGAAATTCCGCTTGATCCCGGAAGATATGAGTACAAGTTTTTTGTAGATGGTAGAGAAGTTGTTGATCCGGCTAATCTTTCTAAAGTGCCAAATGGAATGGGAGATTTTAATTCGTTAAGGATTATTGAAGAATCAGCAAAGGATAAAATGTTTCTTCATGTTCTTGGATCGGAAGAAACAAAGAATGAATTAAAACTAAAATTCTTCTACGAAAATGTTGATCGAAGCAATCTTGTTAATAAAGAAAGTTTAATAGTGCTTTTTGATAATAAAATATTCCCTGCGGAGCTTATCAAAATAAATGGAAGAGAAATTACGCTTACTGTAAAAGGTAAGATGTTAAGTGGAAATCATTCAGTTAGGTTAGCTGTTAATAGAATGGCAAAGAACAGTAACATTCAAACCGTTCAGTTGTATAGTGGTGTCATAGCTGGCAATTCTGATGTTCACACTTTAAATGATAATATAATATACAGTTTAATGATTGATCGTTTTAGTAATGGTGATAAATCAAATGATGGTCCAATTGTTCACGATTCACTTTTCTCGCAAGCAAATTATCAGGGTGGAGATTTACAAGGAATAATTAATAAACTTGAAACTGGATACTTTGACAAACTTGGTGTAACAGCTTTTTGGATTTCCCCAATTATTGATAATACAAACAATGCTTATCAGGAATATCCTGCGCCGCATCGATGGTACACTGGTTATCACGGCTACTGGCCAACATCTGCAAATAAAGTTGAAGAGCATTTTGGCGATATGAATCTTGTTAAAAAGTTTATTGATCTTGCTCATCAAAAAAAATCTAAAGTGTTTTTAGATTATGTTGCTCACCATGTTCACAAAGAACACTGGATGTGGAAAGATCATCGTGATTGGTTTGGCAATTACAATTTGCCAAACGGAAGATTAAATTTACGTTTATGGGATGAATACAGATTAACAACCTGGTTTGAACCTTACATGCCTTCGTTTGATTTTACGAGCTCTTATGAAGCACTTGAATTTATGACTGATAATGCTGCGTGGTGGTTAAAAGTTACTGGTGCTGATGGCTTCCGTCATGATGCAGTTAAACATGTACCAAATGAATATTGGCGAATGTTAACGAGCAAAATAAAAAGTGAAATTGCAATTCCAGAAAAAAAAGATATTTATCAGATCGGTGAAACTTTTGGTGGTATTGATTTGATTGCTTCTTATGTTAACAACGGACAGCTAAGTTCACAATTTAATTTTAATCTTTATGATGTTGCTGTTCCAGCCTTTCTGGATGAAAAAGCTTCATTCAAATTGCTTGATTATCAAATGCAAAAATCATTTCAGGTTTTTGGCTATAATAATTTGATGGGCAACATTATGGATAGCCATGATAAGATTAGATATATGGCTTATGCTGATGGTGATCTTACTATAAATGATGGAAGAGCTAGTGACTTTGCATGGAATAATCCGCCTAAAGTTGATGATGTTAAAAGTTATGATAAGCTAAAATTACATTTAGCTTATTTGTTAACAATTCCGGGAATCCCAATTATTTATTATGGAGATGAAATTGGAATGACCGGGGCCTCTGATCCTGATAACAGAAGAATGATGAGGTTTGACTATGAGCTTAACGAAAATGAGATACAAACATTTAATGATGTAAGTAAATTAATTCACATCAGAAAAGAACATTCTGCGTTACGTTATGGTGATTTTTTAACCTTACAAGCTGATGAAAATATTTACGCTTATTTAAGATCTGATATGAATGAAAGAATACTTGTGGTTGTAAATAAAAATTATGATCAACAAAAAGTTGAGTTTACTTTGCCGGGCATGTACAAAGTAATCAAAGCAAATGATCTTGTAAGCGGGAAGGAATTTGAAATCAAGAATAATAAACTTGATGTTAATATTGGTGGAATTGAATATTTAATTTTAAAATTAGAAAACTAATCGGAGACACAATGGCTAAACTAACAATCGTTTATGGTGTAATATTTATTGCTATGGGTTTATACGGTTACTTCGGAATCAGTACTGAAAGCATAACTGCACTTATTCCAACATTTTTTGGAATTCCAATGTTGATTTTAGGATGGTTAGGATTAAATGAAAAATATTTAAAACACACAATGCATATTGCCGCTGTCCTAAATATTTTAGGATTTGCTGGAACTGTAAGTGGACTAATAAAATTTTTCAAAATGCTCGGTGGTGCAGAAACAGCAAGACCAGCCGCAGTAACAGTTCAGGCTATTATGGCTGTTTTATGTTTAGTGTTTTTAATTTTGGCTGTTAAATCTTTTATTGATGCAAGAAAAAACAGGATTAAAAGTGAATAAGTTATTTTCAATTGTTTTAATAGGAATGCTTTTTATTTCCTGCACAGAAAAAAAAGAAACAATTATTCCAACTGATGTAGAGTTAAAAATGAATACTATAGCAGAAGATTATGTTAAATTGGTTTTAAACATCGGACAGTACGACACAGATTTTGTAGATGCTTATTACGGACCAAAAGAATGGCGTGATAACCTAAAATCAGATTTAGTTTTTGATTCTTCTGCTTATAAGAATTTATCTTCAATTACAGATAGTTTACTTAACGAACTTGAATCACTTAGCGAATACAAAGCAACTGAACTTGAAACACTTCGCTATAGATATCTTTACAAACAACTTCTTGCATGCAAAACAAAAATCTTTATGTTAAACGGAATCACACTTCCATTTGATGAAGAAACAAAATCTCTTTATGATGCTTCTGCTCCAACTCACAACGATGAGTATTTTCAATCAGCAATTGCAGAACTTGATAAGATTCTTCCTGGCAAAGGTGATATTGCAAAACGTTTAAATGATTTTAAAACTAAGTTTGTTATACCAACAGAAAAACTTAAAGATGTTTTTGATGCAGCAATTGACGAATGCAGAACAAGAACTTTAAAGCATATCAAATTACCGGAAACTGAATCATTTAAAGTAGAATATGTAAAAGATAAACCATGGGGCGCATACAATTGGTATAAAGGAAAATTCTTCAGTGTAATTGAAGTAAATACAGATCTACCAATTTTTATTGATCGAGCTGTAGATCTTGCCGCTCACGAAGGTTATCCTGGTCATCATGTTTATAATGCATTGCTTGAACAAAATCTTGCAAGCAAAAGAAACTGGGTTGAGTTTAAAGTTTATGCTTTATTTTCTCCTCAATCATTAATTGCAGAAGGAACCGCTAATTTCGGCATTCAAATGGCTTTTCCTGGTGATGAAAGAATTAAATTTGAAAAAAATGTTTTGTTTCCTCTTGCTGAACTAAATCCAGAAGAAGCTGATCTTTATTACAAGATTTTAGATTTGCAAAAAAGTTTTAGTTATGCTGGTAATGAAGCCGCAAGAAATTATCTGGATAAAAAATGGAATCGTGAATAAACAGTTGAATGGCTTCAGAAAAATGCTTTGCGCACAAAAGATAGTGCGGATAAGTATGTTTCGTTTATCGAAAAATACAGAAGCTATGTGATTAACTATAATCTTGGTATGGATATAGTAAAAGATTATATAGAACGTAATGGTGGAACAAATAATAATCTACAAAAACGCTGGGAATTGTTTGAGCATTTGTTATCAACTCCGCAAACTACGGGTGGATTGGTAAAATAAATTTGTCAACCTGAACCTGCTTGCAGCAGGTAAGCTTGTTTCAGGCTCTATCGAATAAATAAAAGATTCCGAAGCAAGTTCGGAATGACGGAATCAGAATTATGTCACAAAAATTTCAAACAGATAGCGCAGTAAAATTTTTTATTACAATTATTGGATTAGTTGTGATAGCAATTGTGTTAAGGGAACTTGGGCACATTTTTATTCCACTTGTTATTGCAATTTTTCTTTATTTTGTTTTTTCTCCACTTAATAACTGGCTAAGCAACAAAAAAATCCCAATGCTGCTTGTTACTTTAATTGATCTTATAATAATTTTTAGTTTATTATATGGTGTTGGAAGGATTATTGTTGATTCCTTTTTACAATTTAGTAATGGCTTACCAGTTTATGGTGAAAAATTAAGTTATATGGTTAGAGCAACTTCTGTTTCCTGGGGAGTAACAGACCCATTCTTTACACAATTTTCGTTCGATCAGCTTCTTGCAAGATTAAATATCCAAAATCTTGCCGGCGGAATATTTTCATCAACTATTTCTTTGCTTGGAAATATTTTATTTGTTTTGTTTTTCTTCTTGTTTGTTCTATCCGGCAACGAAACAATTTATAAAGCAATCAGGCGCAGATATGTTTTTAAAAAAGCTAGTCCTGAGCTAAAAGAAATAAAAGAAAATATTCAAAATTCAACTGCTAGTGTTGATGACCACAAGTTACTTGATAAATTTCATGACGATAGAAGAGAAAGAGAACAGCAACTTGAATCTACTTTTAAAAAAATAACTGAACAGATTCAGCGTTACATAATTGCAAAAGTGGGAATTAATTTGCTTGCAGGAGTTGTAACAACAATAGTGCTTTCAATAGTCGGAGTTGATTACCCGATTGTTTGGGGTTTGTTTGTCTTTCTTTTCAATTTCATCCCAACAATTGGTTCTGCAATTGCGCTTGTGTTTCCTGTTTTATTCACTCTCGTTCAGTTTGATTCTGTTGGAACAATGATTCTTGTGCTGGCTTTAATGGCTGGCATTCAGACACTTGCTTTCAATGTGGCTGAACCTATGATACTTGGTAAACGATTAAACTTAAATCCTTTATTAATTTTGCTTTCTGTTTTGGTGTGGGGATATATTTGGGGAATTGTCGGAATGCTTCTCTCTGTTCCGCTTACAGCAATTATAAAAATTATTATTTCAAACTCTACTTCACCAAATATGGAATTCTTTGAGCATTTGATGAGCCAGGAAAAGGAGTAAAACAAAAGGAAAGCCCCCTATGGTGGACTTAAAGATTTAAAATTCTTTTGAAACTATGCTATGCTGAAAACAAAATTATCTTCAATTCGGTTTTAAAATGATTTGATCAGGGCTATTAATATTTCTCCAAACTTTTCTTCATCAACAAAAACTTCCTTAAAAATATTTTCAATCATTTCTTTTGTTATGCTGTTAAAATCTTCTTCACGCGGAAAAACACAAACTCCGCCTAAATCTATTGCCGCAGGACTAACTAACACTTTGCTTTCATTTTCAACAAAGAAAATTGCCGGACGATGTTTTGCTCTTAAAAATATAATTACACGCCAACCAAATTCTTCTTCATAAAAAGAAACAAGATTTATCATTGGCTCCTGTTCTTCATTTATCAGATCAGAATAAGTTTTGTAAAACTTATTAAAAGTATTTACAACCAAATCTTTATCTAAGCTTTCAATCGAAACAAATTTTCTTAATCCATCGTCAATCGCATAAAAAGATAAATCATCATTTTCAAAGATCATCTTTCCATATTCATTTTTTAACTGATGAAATTCATCATCAATCGGCATAAAAGATTTATTGCCAGCTTGAAAATGTAAATGATCTGGAGCCGAAGCTCCGCATCTTGGCCCGTTATAAATAACTGTGTAATACTTAGAAATGTCTTTGCTTAAATCCAGCATATCCGCAAACGTATCGATGATGCGCTGAGGTTCGTGGTTTTTATAAGTTAAAGTAAAATGTTCAGGAAAAATTGGAAATGGATTGCAAAGTATTATGTATTTATCATTATATAAAATTCCTTTTTGTTCTTCGGGTAAGTTTTCGTTACACAAAAAACATTTTCTTTCACTTATAGATTTTGCATCAACTTTTGCAGATGTTGATGTAATTCTTCCGGCATTAAACTGTGCTTTAATCTTAAATCCATCAAACTGAAATGATTTTGATTTTACAGTTTCGAGCGATTTATAACCGGTTGTAAGCATTTGCCATTGTTCTTTTTGAAGTCCGAACAAACGCTTTGTTGCTTTACCAAAATTTCTTTCGCTGATTAAATCAATAATTTCAGCATTTGTACAATACACACTCATACAGATAAAATATTTTTAAATAAATTAATAAATCTTTTTAAGAGCAGCATTTTTAAAGTAATGAATTGCAATTTCATCAAATTGAAAACCTTGTTCTGCCATAACAGCCGCACCGATCTGACAAAGCCCAACGCCGTGTCCCCAGCCAGCTCCACGTAAAATAAATTTTTCCGGAGCCCCGTCTTTACTTCCAATCTTTTCAACTATAAAAGCTGAACTATAAAGATGAGTTTCTGAAAGAGTTCTTCTTATTTCCAACTCTTTACCGATTGTTAAAGTTTTTTTGGTGCCAACAATTTTTAATTTGATAAGTCGTGCAGATAAACCACGTTCAACGGGAATCAAATCCTTAATCTGTCCAAAATCAATTCCACTTTTCCTTTTTATAAGATCTGATAACTGAGATTGTGTAAACTCAATTGTCCATCTGTAAAAATCTTTTGTTTCCTGATCATAATCCAAAAGTATTTGATTTAAAATTTTTGGATCATTTGTATTACAAAAAGCTGGCGGATTTGCCTTAATCCATTTTTCAGCATTTTCTTCCTTTGTAAAATCATCATTAAAGTCATCAGCAATAAATTTGTAATCATAAATTGCAGTTAATGATGGATGTTTAACGGGTTCCCAAACATTTTCAAACGATTCAGAAATTCCACCACAAGCTTTTGAAAAACGCGCATCCAGAATTTTGTCTCCTTCAAGCAGCACAATACCGGCAGTTTGTTCAACTGCTTTTCTTGCAGCTTCGGAAGTCATTTTAGTAACACCCTGATAACGTTGACAATGATCATCAGCGCAAACATCAAAAAGTTTATGATCTTCTCTATCGTACCACTTTATTAATTCATCTTCGGTTTGATAAACAGTTGAGTAATCAGATTTGTTTGATTTTATAGATTTAGATTTTTCGATTTGTGCAAGCAGCCAGCTTCGCGATACAACAGCGGTAGCTTTTAACATTTGCAGCGAACATTTTGCACTCATCTCAGATGAGATAACGCTCATTAAATATTTTTCAATTGGAACAATATTTATTGCGGTAATTTTATTACCATCGCGAACAAGTTTTAATGAGTGGGTAAATCGTTGCTTCTCTTTTCTTTCCCAATGAAACTTAACTCCAATTACAACCTCACGGATTAAAAAAGATTCGTTGTCAGGTTCTTGAGGTTCAAAAATAATCTCATCTGTAATTTCAATTTTATCTTTTTCACCTTTGCAAATAATTCTATCACCAACTAATTCAGCTTCGTATCTACCACTGAAAAAATGTTTAAATCCGTAAGAACTATATTCTCCATAAAGCTCAAACTTAATTTTTGTATCACTAAGAATCCCAACACTAATGTGTGGTTCGCTGTCATATCCTAACATTTTAATGCCCGTAAAAATTTAAATAATTTATTAATCTTGATGTTAAAATATAGGAATTGTAAAGGTGAATATTTCACACAATCTCTTTAACTTGCCAAAAATGATTTTGCAATATTTAAGAAGTTTTTTATGAATGAACAAAAACAACAAACTATAACGGTAATTGGGTTTCCTATGGATCTTGGTTCTGGCAGGCGTGGTGTTGATATGGGACCATCGGCATTACGTATTGCTGGATTAGAAAGCAAACTTGAGCAGCTTGGTTACAGGGTGGAAGACACCGGCGATATTAACATTGAAATAATGGAAAAACAAAAACTTCACGATCCAAAGCTTAGATATTTAAATGAAATTCTAAAAACATCTAAAGTTCTTGCTTCACGAGTTGAAAAAGTTCTTGAACAAAATAAATTTCCACTCTGCATTGGCGGAGATCACTCGATGGCGCTTGGTACAATTGCGGGTGTTTCATCTTACTGTAAAAAAAATAAATTAACTCTTGGTGTAATCTGGATTGACGCACACACTGATATGAATACGGATGATACTACCCCCTCGGGAAATATTCACGGAATGCCGCTTGCCGCTTCAATGGGATTGGGAAATGCAGAGCTTGTTAATCTTTATGGATTTGCACCAAAACTAAAACCAGAAAATTGTGCAATAATTGCTGCAAGAAGTATTGATATTGAAGAAAGGAAAAACATTAAAAAACTTAATCCTAGCGTTTATACAATGAGCGATGTTGATAAACTTGGAATACACAGAATTATTAGCCGGGTTTTAAAACAATTCAAAGAAAAAGTTGATCACATTCATGTTAGTTTTGATGTTGATAGTGTTGATCCAAATTTTGCGCCCGGTGTTGGTACTCCTGTACCCGGTGGATTAAATTATCGCGAAGCTCACTCACTTATGGAATCTATTGCGGAGTGTGGTTGTATGTCATCATTAGAAGTTGCGGAAGTTAATCCGATTTTAGATGTACACAATAGTAGCGCAATGTTTGCAGCGGAATTAATTGCTTCTAGTATGGGGCAAAGAATTTTGTAATGAATCGATCTAAAGTTCTTTCACTAATATTATTAGCAATCCTTGTTATTGTTTTAATCGCAGTAAAAGTTTTTGATCTAAAAATACTAAGTGTTATCGCTTACTTTTTCTTTTTTATTGGTATCTATACTTTCTTTTCATCTTACCTTAAACAACACAAATCTGGTATAATAATCGGTTCAGCAGTATTTTTATTTGGATCGATGTTTTTTGTGATTACAAAATACGAGTTGCTTAATCTTGGAACCATTATTGTTCCCGCAATCTTAGCAGTTGTGGGAATGAGTTTTTTGATTGGAAATGTTTTAGCAAAGCAAGATGTTTTATCGATTATTTTTTCAACATTATGCTTATTTGGTGGATTGTGGCTAATAATCAATCGTAGCGATGCAAATCTTAATTTGTTTTTATCCGCAGCGTACTCGATTATTAAAAACTATTGGTTGGTTTTAATTGGTTCTGCGTGGATAATTTTTTTAACGGTTAAAAACTTTAAGAAAAAAGATTAGAAGCAAAATCTTTTTCAATAAAGTTTAAAAATGAAGTTGGCCGACTCTTTAAAAAATCAATTTCTTTTTGCTGGCTTTCAATATCCGAATTAAACTTAAAGAAGAATACAACCAACAAGGCAGCAAGAAAACCTATAATTATATAAGCAATTAACAATTTGTGGCTTAGTCTTTTCTCGTGCTCATCAAAGTGATATTTAAGCCTATCAAAATCCTGTTCAAGAGTTTTGAAAGCTTTTTCAGCAACACTTTTTTTGGTAAAATCTGGTTTTGATTGATCTTCGGTTTCTTCAACAAGTTTAGTTTCAACAACTGATTTAACTTCGGGAATTTCCGGAGTGTTAATTAACTGTTGTATGGGTTCAGGTTCAATCCAAACGTCAGCTACTTTTAATTCTTCAATTTCAGGAGTAGCTATTTGTGGTTCATCCAACAAAGTGTTTACAATAGGTTCGGCAGATAAAGCTTCTAAATCATTTTGTGGTAAAGCCGGTTCAGTTGTTGTAACTGATTCAAAGCCGGGCAATTCAATATCATCAAGATTAAAAGTAAGATCATCTGAACTTAATGGTGTGTTTAAATCTTCAATCTCATTTGGAACTACAGGATCAATATCGGTTTCGATCTCAATTGGCGGCTCTTCAAATGTCTCGTTAATTTCTGAAAACTCATCAACAACTTCATCAATCTCTTCTTCAATTATCTCTTCGGGCTCAACAGTTTTTTGTTGCTCTTCTTCAATAGATTTTTTTGCTCGTAATTCTTCAGTAAGCTTTATAAGTTTTAACGCTATTCTATCTTTGAGCTCTGGTTCGGGAATCTCTAATTGAAGAGCAAGTGGTAATAATGCTGCAGTATTTTGGAATATACCTAATTCATCCCACGGAAAAACAAAACCTTCGTTAATAAAATTTTGCAACTCAATATTTTCATCTTCATCAAGACAGCCAAGTGCCTTTGCTTGTAGTAAACCAAAAACTTTTTTATCATCAATCATTATTAATCTCTTTGGCAAGATTTACTTTTACACTATCAAGTGCTACGCGTATTTTAGATTTTACTGTTAATAATGGGATATTAAGTTTTTTTGCAATTTCAGATTCAGTTAATCCATCAAAGTAGGCTAATGATAAAACATACTGCTGTGCTTCAGTTAAATTGTTAAAAGCCGTGTATATTTTTTCACGAGAATTTAAAGTTTTGGTTAAACTATTTGATGGAATATGTACCGATAATACTGGTAATATTGAATTATCTTCATATTCATCATTATATTCTTGAGTAACCTGCAAAGTTTCTCTGCGTTTAAAATCCAAGGCTTTGTTTCTTGTAAGATTTATTAACCATGCATAAAGATTGCCACCGTTAATATCGAACTTAGCGCTTTTTTGCCAGATTAAAACAAACACTTCTGTAAGAATTTCTTCAGCAACATTGTTTTCAGTAACAATTCGTTTTACTAAAGTGTATAGAACAGGTGAATATCTATCGTACAAAGTTTCTAAGGCTTTGGAATCACGATTGGTAATTCGCTGGATAATTTCTATGTCGTTTAATTCTGAATCCAATTTATATCAATAATAAGTTCAAAAACATTTTTCTATGCTAAAAGTATAGCTCACGGCACAAAAAAGCAATTATTATTATTAAACTTTAAAGAAATTATTTTGCAAAAAACATTAACAATATTTGCTTTTGATATGATAATAGGATCATCTAAGCAATAGCATATAAATCAATTTATGCTAAAAATATAAATCAGCGTAAATAAAAACACCTGTAATTGTTGAAGTCAATGCGTTTTGATTGTAAATTTAAATGTCAAACTTAAAGGAGTGTTCAATTGAAAAAACTATTTCTGCTTTTATTTCTTTTACTTGTTTCAAACCTTTCTTTCAGTCAGGTAGAAATAAGTTCGAGATTACAAGATGCCTTAAACACGGCAAACCCAAACGATTACATTAAAGTAATTGTTTTACTTCGCTCTCAAGTCGATTTTGTGTCGCTTGATCAACAACTAGTATCAAAAAAAGTTAATATTCAGCAAAGAGCTTTTCAGGTAATAACAGCATTAAAAGAAAATGCTGAGAATACACAAAGTAGTTTAAAAAATTATCTTTCAGTTAAATCATCAACTTCAGATGTGTTTACTTTCCAATCATTCTGGATATCAAACATGTTTGTGGTAGAGGCAAAACCTCAAATCATAAATGAATTAATGAACAGGCCAGATGTGGCTGAAATAGATCTTGATGCGATCCTTGAGCTTGATAGACCAAAAGAAGTTGAAGATTATGTTGATGGTATTGAATCAGTTGAACCTGGTTTAAAAATTATTAACGCTCATTTATTGTGGGCTCAGGGTATAACAGGTCAAGGCAGATTAGTTATGGATATTGATACAGGGGTTCATCCAAATCACCCGGCATTAAACTTTAAATGGAGAGGAACACATGTACCTTCAAGTCAAGCCTGGTTTGATCCTTTAGGTACAACAGTTCCAAGTGATTGTGATGGACACGGAAGCCACACAATGGGCACAATGGTCGGATATTCTCCTTCAACCGGAGATACAGTAGGTGTTGCTCCTGATGCTGAATGGATTGCTGCAAAAACAATTTGTTCAAGTCCACACACATCAAACTCAGTTGCAGCTTTTCAGTGGGCAATTGATCCAGATGGAAATCCTGCAACAATTACTGATATGCCTGACGTAATAAATAATAGCTGGTATGATCCTGATATAACAGATGAATGTTCCGGAATTTATAAAACAACACTTGATGCTGTTGAAGCAGCTGGTATTGCTGTTGTGTTTTCTGCTGGCAATAATGGATCAGGCGCATCAACAATTACAAAACCAAAAAACATAAACACAAACAATGTTAATGTTATGTGTACAGCGGCTATTGATGGCAATGCTTATATTGGTGGTAATACAAATCCAATTGCTGATTTTTCAAGCCGCGGTCCTTCACTTTGTGGCGGTACCGGCTCTTTATTAATCAAACCAGAAGTTTCTGCTCCTGGTGTTAATGTTCGCTCATCGGGTTCGTCAACTGGTTATACAGTTTTAAGCGGAACCTCAATGGCATCACCACACGTAGCTGGTGCCGTTGCGCTGTTAAAACAGTTTGCCCCAAACCTTACAGGAAAACAAATTCTAGAAGCCTTATACAACACAGCAGTTGATCTTGGTGCTGCTGGTGAAGATAATAATTATGGAAGAGGATTGATTGATGTTTATGCTGCATTCTTAAGTTTAGGGACTCCAGATTCAACATCACCAGATGCAATAACAGATTTATCAGTTGTTTCGCCAACCTCTAATTCGTTAACACTACAATGGACTGTACCCTATGATTCTTCAATGAATGGAGTGCGAGGATATGATATTCGTTATTCAACATCACCAATTAATGATACTACAACATTTAATAATGCAATACAATTACCATATACAGAGTTAGCAGATACAACAGGGGCAACAGAAGTTTATTTGGTTGAAGGGCTAGACTTTGCAACACCATATTATTTTTCAATAAAATCAAAAGATGTTTGGTCAAATTGGTCTGATTTATCAAATAGTGCATCAGGAACAACTTTAGGTGCACCACAAATTGCTGTATCTCCTGATAGCATTCATCATATAATGCATTCTCTTGATGTTGTTATTGATACAATTACAATATCAAACGTTTCTACAAATCCATCTACATTGGATTTTTCAGTATCGCTACAAAACAATACATTTCCTGAAGGATTGATTAGCACAAGAGTTTTACCAAAGGTTAATGTGCTTGCAAATGAAAACGAAGTATCTTCAAAATTTAATCCTAAAGAAAATCCAGGAATCAGTATTGAAGGAACTGGTGGACCTGATTTGTTTGGATATAAATGGATTGATAGTAATGATCCAAATGGTCCACAATATGTTTGGGATGATATTACTGCAAGCGGTACATTAGCAACAAATTGGGTTTCAACCGGATCATTTGATCCTAAAGATGAGGGTTACTCTGGGCCATTTTCATTAGGATTTAATTTTAAATTTTATGGTCAGGAAAAAAATCAAATATACGTTAGTTCCAATGGTTTAATTCTTTTTAATACTGTAAGTACAGATATTTATACAAACGCACAGATTCCAACTACTGCAATTCCTAATGAATATATTGCACCTTTCTGGGATGATCTTGATGGTGTTTCATCAGGAACAGTTCATTACAAACAGGATGGAACAAAATTCATCGTTCAATATACCGGATGGCATAAGTATTCAAACACCGGTTCACTAACATTTCAAATTGTATTAGAACAAAACGGAAGAATAACTATATATTACAATAACATGAATGCAACATTAACATCTGCAACTGTTGGAATTGAAAACGCTGCTGGTGATGATGGATTACAGGTTGCTTATAATGCTGCATATGTTGCAAATAATCTTGCACTAATGTTTGCTGCCGATCCTGACTGGTTAAGCAACGATGTAAACGAAGGTACTATGTTTAATGGTAATTCTGTTGATGTTGAACTTACATTGCGTGCAGAAGATTATGTAATTGGTGACTATGGAATGGATGTTGTAATTGCAAGCAATGACCCGGTAAATTCTGTAGTAACTGTACCTGTTTCAATGCGTATTGAAGATGAAGTTCCTGTGGAGTTAACATCTTTTAATGCTAACACAGATAAAAACTCAGTTCAATTAATTTGGTCAACAGCAACTGAAACAAACAATTCAGGTTTTCAGATAGAACGCAAACTTAATGGTTCTAATGAATGGTCTAATATATCATTTGTTTCGGGCAAAGGAACATCAACAGAAGCAAGCAGATATTCTTATCAAGATAACGGACTTGTTGTTGGAAAATATACTTATAGACTAAAGCAAGTTGATTTTGATGGTAAGTTTGAATACTCATCTATAATTGAAGTTGATGTAAACGCTCCTGATAAATATACACTTTATCAAAATTATCCAAACCCATTTAACCCAACTACAACAATTGAATATTCTTTACCAGAAAAAGCTGATGTTACAATATCAATTTATACTGCAATTGGCGAGCTTGTAACAACATTGGTCAACGGAAGTGTTGAGGCTGGCTATCAGAAAGTTACATTCAATGCAGCAAGCTTAACATCTGGAACATATATTTACCAGATTAAAGCAGTTGGAAGTGAAAAGACTTTTGTAAATACTAAAAAAATGATTCTGATTAAGTAATGAACAATTAACAAAGCATGCAATATTAAAAAGGCACGATCACTCGTGCCTTTTTTTATAAATCCCAGTCTGAATTAAACTTATTTTTTAAATACTATTGGAATAGTAACCTGTACTTTTACATTTTTTCCTCGTTGTTTCCCTGGAGTAAATTTACTATTACGTACCGCATCCATTGCAACTTCATCACAACCTGCGCCAATGCCCTTAATTGTGCTTGTGGAAATTACTTTTCCATTTTCATCTACAATTGCTTGAACTAAAACTTTACCTTCAATGCCAACTCTCTTTGCAATTTCAGGATAAACAATTTTGTTTTGTAAACCTTTTATTCCACCAACTAACTCCGGCATTTCTTCAACAGCAACAAAAAATGCAGGTTCTTTGGTCTCATTCTTTTCTTCTTTTGGTAAAATTGTATTTTCAGTTTTTGCAGCAGCAGTTTGATTAACATCCTTTTTCTGATTTAAAGGCGTGTCATTTTTTTCATTTAAACTTACATAAGAATTTTCTTGTTTATCTATGTTTTGCTTTAATGGTGCTATTGTTACTTTGGATTCTACTTTTTCTTCAGGCTTTTCTTCTGCAGAAAGAAGATCTTTTTCTTCAGGTTTTTCAATCACAACTTCAGGAAATGTTGTTTCATAATTTTCAACCGGAACAGTTACGTTGGCTTGCAAATTTGCTGTTTGTGTGGTTGATTTTTTAACAACATTAGAACCTTTAACTGGTGTAGATTGCATGTTAAAATAAATAAATGCTCCAGAACCAATTAGTAAAACAAACATAGCTGCGGAAACCAAAATATTTCTTCTTAGTTTTTTCTTTAGTAAAACCAATTCCGTTTCATAGTCAGAGCTATTTGTAGAAGTTTTTAGCTCCGGTTTATCATCTGCTATTTTATTTAAAATCTCGTCAATATCTAATGATTCGTGTACCTCTTTATCCGTAATAACTTTTTTAATTTCAGCGGCTACTTCATTAATTGGAACATCAGTGATTGGTTTTGCTGCTTTGCGATTTGATTCTTCTTCAGCATACTTTGTTTCCCTAATCTTCAATCCTGATTTGTTATCTGCTGCCTTTATTCTCTCAAAGGATGAGGCTTCTTTTGTTTCCTGCACAATTGTTTTATTAGTTTGAATTGGATCAACCAAAGATTTTAATTCTACCTTTTCCTTTTCAACTGGCACGGAATCTTTTTTAGTCTCAACTATTTTTGATTCAACTGGTTTTAACTCTCTTAACTTAACAGGATTTTCATGAACAACTTCTTTTTTTATTTCAGTTGTTACTGGCTTTACAACCGGACTTTGAACGGTTTGATTTTGTTTTCTAATTTGATTTGCTTTAATGCTTTCAGCAAT
>Ga0138256_10003756_pt1 | contig 16130 bp, 12 predicted proteins | sample KNB2016incub_MG_FD_105486 | JGI IMG/M metagenome (GOLD analysis project Ga0138256, IMG submission 105486) | Active sludge microbial communities from wastewater in Klosterneuburg, Austria - KNB2014incub_MG | ecosystem: Engineered > WWTP > Activated sludge > Unclassified | place: Austria... | reverse complement strand
AAAGATTAAATGAATTTATTCAGAAGAATTTTTAAATATGTTAAGCCATATACTAAACAATTAATACTTGCCAATGTTTTTACCATACTTGTAGTTATATTCAGCCTGCTTTCCGTTCTTATGTTGTTCCCTTTTATTGATCTTCTTTTTAACGATGCTCCAAAGACCGTTTCTGAAAAGACAATCACTTCCATTTTCGATCTCAAAGACATTATTACAGTATATTTTGCAAAGATAGTCTCTAACTATGATAAGCTTGATGTGCTTAAGTATTTGTGTCTTCTGATTCTGATCACATTTTTTTTAAAGAATCTTTTTACTTATCTGCAGACATATTTTATGTCTGTAGTGGAGCAGGGAATATTAAAGGATCTCAGATTCGACCTGTACAGGCATTATCTAGAATTGCCATTGAGTTTTTTTACGGATGAAAGAAAAGGAAATCTTATTTCGAGGATAATAAATGATGTTCAGATAGTTAAGGATTCACTCATAGCTGTAGTTAACAGTTTGTTCAGAGATCCCCCTTCTCTGATTGTTTACTCTGTAGTATTGTTTATGTTCAACTGGAAACTTACACTGATAATCTTTCTTCTTGCTCCTGTAAGCGCTGTGATCTTAAGCAAGGTAGGCAACTCATTAAAAAGAAGCAGCATAAAGTCTCAGGAAAAAATATCGGATATTACTTCAACTCTTGATGAGACACTGGGAGCTATCAGAGTTGTCAAGGCATTCGGAATGGAGGATTATGAAACGAAAAGATTCAGGAAGGAAAATACCACTTACTTTGATCTGCTTGTGAAACTGTCAAGGAAAAGAGCACTCGGCTCCCCTATTTCGGAATTCATAGGTGTCATTACAATTGTCATTATACTTTACTTTTTCGGAGCTGATATTATTAAAGGTCAGAGTGATATGACACCCGGCGCATTCATTTTTTATCTTGCAATATTTTTTCAGATGATGCCATCGCTGAAACTTTTCGGTCAGATGTTCAACAGTTATAAGGAAGGAACTGCAGCAGCGGAAAGGGTTTTTGGATTGCTTGATACTGAAGCTACTATTGTTAATTCACCTGATGCTCTGGTACTGTCTGAATTTAATGATAGCATTGAATTTAAGAACGCTTCTTTTAAATATGAAAAGAGTGAGTACATTTTAAAGGATATTAACCTTAAGATCGAAAAAGGAAAGATCATTGCCATAGTCGGACCAAGCGGAGCAGGAAAATCAACGTTGGTAGATCTTATTCCCAGATTCTATGATCTTACTTCAGGAAATTTGTTTATAGACGGAACAGATATCAGGAATGTCAATATTGAATCTCTGAGGAAGCTGATGGGAATTGTAACTCAGGAAACTATTCTGTTCAATGATACTATCAGGCATAATATTGCTTACGGAGAAAATGATATTCCTATTAGCCAAATCATAGAAGCATCGAAAGCTGCAAATGCACATAAATTTATTGAAACAATTGAAAGCGGATACGATACTGTGATCGGTGACAGAGGCGTCAAACTATCCGGGGGTGAAAGACAAAGACTATCCATAGCGCGGGCAATTTTGAAAAATCCACCGATATTAATTCTTGATGAGGCAACTTCTTCACTGGATACTGAATCCGAAATTCTTGTTCAGCAGGCTATCGAGAGGCTAATGCACGGAAGGACATCGATCGTTATTGCTCACAGGTTATCCACAATTCAAAACGCGGATATGATTGTCGTGCTGGAACAGGGTAAGATAGCCGAAACCGGCACTCATAGTAAGTTACTCCTGACAAGTGGACTTTACAAGAAATTGTATAACCTGCAGTTCAGGCATCAGGAAACTGTAACTTAAACTTCTGTAATCAAAGACTTTTCAATATTTTAAAAAAAAATGTATGGATATTATAATTTATTTTAAAAACGGCAGATCCGGAAAATGAAAGTTTCGGGATTTACAATAATAAGAAACGGTATCTATTATGCATATCCCTTTCAGGAAGCCATACTTTCCATTCTGCCTCTTTGTGATGAAATGATCATAAACGTAGGCATCTCTGAAGATGATACTCTTGCTGCTGTAAAATCAATATATGATAAATATAAAAATAAGATCCGGATCTTAGAAAGTGAATGGGATATGAATCTGAAAGAAGGTCTGGTACTATCTACAGAGACAAACAAAGCTTTGAAAGAATGCAAAGGTGACTGGTGCTTTTATATACAGAGTGATGAAGTTTTGCATGAAAGATATTATGATGCCGTAAAGAAAGAAATGACTGATAATATTTCAGATAATAAAATCGAAGGATTAAGATTCCGGTACAGGCATTTTTACGGGAGCTATGATTATTACCAGGATAATTACAGAAAGTGGTATATAAGGGAGGTAAGAATTATTAAGAACAGAGATAATATTGTATCATGGGGAGACGCTATGGACTTCAGACATCCCGATGGTTCAAAAATATCAGCAATAAATATTGATGCAGAAATTTATCACTATGGCTGGGTAAGACCTCCTGACACATTAATTAAGAAAAGAAGTGATTTTGAGAAATTGTACAATAAAGGCGAAGCTGCCGAAACCAATATTTCTGGATTTCATAATTACGATGACCTGGGAAATCTAAAAAGATTTACGGAAGACCATCCGGAAGTTATGAAAGATAGAATATCTAAAAGTAACTGGGATTTTGATTCAGGAATTGAAAATCAAAAACCTGACTGGCTCCGGAAGATAAGTATATTTATGCAGCCTCTTACAAAAAGAATAATGAAAGAAAAGTAAAATGACATTTTTAAATGGATAATATTAAATACTTTTTAATATTTTAATTTGAAATGAATGTTTTCAGAAAATATTAATATTCACAAATGAACCGGAAAGAAGCTTCTTCACTAATACATAAAGCCATTCTGATCTTACTTACCGTTCAGGTATCATTTGTAAGCCTCTCGATCGCTGTGTCATCGATTGCATTCGGCATTTGGCTCGGACTCTGGCTCATAAAAATAATTTTAGACGGGAAGATCAATACAGACAGCAGGCTATTCAGTGAAATAAAGTATATTAATATTTTCATACTGCTTTACATTTTCTTTGAGATATTCTCAAGATTTTTTGCGGTATATCCTGAAGGGGCATTTATTAATCTTAAAAGACTCCTGTTGTTTCTTATCTTTTATATGTCCCTGATTGAAATAACCGATCATAAAACTTTATACAGAATATTGTTCCTTAATATTTGCCTTATATCTGCTATTTCAATGTTTGAATTAGTACTCTATGTATATAAATTCAGTGAGCTCATCTCTAAGATGTCATTTTCAGAAATAAGGATCGACTATTTTAACTACCCACTCACAACGGCTGAAATTAAAATGATGAGTCTGCTTTCATTGTTACCGGTTCTCTTTATTAAGGAAAGGTTTTTTGTCTCAAAAAAATACCTGCTGCTGATACTGATTCCGGTTTTGATTTCAATGCTTCTTACACAATCAAGGAATGTTCTGATTGCAACATTTTTATGTTTTATAATTTCAGGTATTATATTAAATAAGAAATTTCTTGTATCGATGTTAGTGATAATAATTATTTCCTCTTTTGTACTTCCATCCAGTTACATAGAAAGAGTCAAAAGCATAGCAGACATAAATCATCCCAGTAATGCATCAAGACTGCATATGTGGGAGGTCGGCTGGAAAATGTTCAGCGATCATCCCTTTACCGGCACAGCAGATTCTCATATCAAAGAGATATATGAAACATACAAAAAACCTGAATTTCAGGGTGAGGGAGTTCATCTTCATAATAATTTCATCATGATACTTGCCACAACAGGTATATTTGGTTTTATATCTTATATTATAATGTTCATTCTGATCTTCATTAAACAGATTAAATTCTATAAAATCGAAAGAAACAAAACAAACAGAATGCTTATTCTCGGAAGCTTACTTGTTATGATCTCTTTTCATATCTCGGGAATTTTCGAATGGAGCTTCGGTGACCATGAAGTAATGACGGTGTTTTTCTTTCTTATATCTGTGCCTTTTGTTTTATTTAAAACTGACAATTCAGATAATTCAATTTTAAATTAGAAAATCGTCATAACAATATTAAATAAAATATTTTAATCAATATTCAACAATATTTTTATCATGATCAAATTTATATTCGTTACTATTTTATTGTGTTTATCTCCTATCAAAAAAACTTTTTCCTTAGATACAGAGAAGCTGAAACCCGGGTTTGATCCTGTTGAATACAGACAGCTTCTCGAAATATCAACAAGACAGGCCGATACACCCTGGACCAGCTCAAATGTAAAGCTTCCATATCCTGACAATTGCAGAATGGTTTTCAGATCGGATACAGCAGGACTGGATAACAGGTGGGATCTTTGGGTCAGGGATGACAGTGTTGGGATCATAAGCATTAGAGGTACAACGCTTTCGATGAATTCGTGGGCAGAGGATTTCTACTCTCCTATGGTTCCGGCAAAAGGATCTATTATTCTAAACAGCAAGAATGTATTTGTATATAAGCTTGCTGAATCAGGGAAAGCTAATGTTCACACAGGCTGGCTGATCGGTTTGGCTTATCTGTCAGGTTCGATTACTGAAAAGATAAATGAATATCATTCTCTTGGAATAAAGAACTATTTGATCATAGGTCACAGTCAGGGAGGAGCTATAGCATATCTTCTTACTTCTTATCTTCATTATGCTGACAGTGAGAGAATACCTGATGATATTCGATTTAAAACTTATTGCAGCGCTCCTCCGAAGCCAGGGAATCTGTTTTATTCCTATGATTTTGATTTCATAACCGGAGGCGGCTGGGCTTTAAGAGTATCTAATATTGAAGACTGGGTTCCGCAGTGTCCACTTTCAATTCAAAGTGTAAAGGATTTCAGCACTGTTAATCCTTATACAGAAAGAGATTCTTTTATTGTGAAAATGAATCTTATTGAAAAACTGATATTCAATTACATTGTCGGAAGACTTAACAACAGTTTAAATGATTCAAGGAATATGCTGAATGAATATTTCGGAAAAATGGTCTATGATCATTCGATAAAAAAATATCTGCCTGATTTTCCCGAGCCTGTATATACTGGTGATTTTTATTATTATCCGTGCGGAGTACCGGTTGTATTAGTGAATCAGGAAGGATACAAAGAGTTTACTGAGACCGAGTCAAAAATTCCCGAATTATTTAAAAATCATATGATACCGGCTTACTACTTTCTGTTAAATAAAATTTATTTTAACAAGTAAATACTTTTTTATATACGCATAGATATATTTTTATTTTATTCTTCAGAATATATTAATACGAATTTATCTCCGGTAATAAGATCACTATATTTGTGAATATTAACAGAAATTATTAATAAGTATATTTTATAAAACTAATAACTTTACATACAAATGACAGACGAAAAAAAGAAACAATTATTTTTTTCACTAATATACAGTTTTCAGATGCAGACAATGATGCAGCTGGGAAAACTTGCCAATCCTGTAACCGGTACAATTGAAAAGGAGCTTGACGGTGCACAGGTAACAATAGATATGCTTGATATGCTTAAGGAAAAAACCAAAGGGAATTCTTCCGAAGATGAGGTCAGATTTCTTGATCAGGTGATAGCAGATCTTAAGCTTAACTATGTAGAAGAAAGAGACAAGGAAGTTAAACCTTCTGAAATCAAGGAAAAAGCTGATGAAAAAACTGATGACTCAGAAACATCTGATAAGGCCGAAGATGAAACAGATGAAAAAACTGATGAAAAAAAATAATGAATTAACTTTAGGAATTTTTGGAAATACCACGAAAGAAGAAGTATCGGACTTATTATCCGGGATCCTGATTTTTCTGGATTCTATGAATATCAATTTTCTGGTTCACGAAAGCCTTTCAGGAATTTTCCCGGGTAAGAAAAAGAAATATTTTACCACTTCGGCAGAAATATTAAAGGATTCTGACTTTATTTTATCACTAGGTGGAGACGGAACATTTTTAAATACTGCCAACATAGTCGGCAACAAAGATATCCCTATCCTCGGGATAAACTTAGGGAGGCTTGGATTTTTTTCCGAAGTTGGTCCTGACGAAATTAAAGATTTTATTCCCGAGCTTTTAAAAAATAAATTCAGGATCACGGAAGAAGTTATAATAAAGTCCGTTACCGGCTCAAACAAAATCCTTTATGCATTAAACGATATTGTCATTGACAAGAATACCTCCGTAAGAATGCTTGAGATCGAAACATTTTATAATAATGAAAAAGTAGTAAGAATAATTTCTGACGGGATAATTATCTCAACCCCGGCAGGATCAACTGGATATTCCCTGTCATGCAACGGACCTATCGTTAATCCTGACAGCAGGGTTTTCATCATTACACCTATTTCACCTCATACTTTAAATGTCAGACCTATTATTGTTCCTGATGACGGTATCATTAAAATAAAGATACACAAGGAAGGCAGAGCGCGGATTTCCGCCGATGGTCAGAATACTTTGACTATTAAATTTCCCTCAGAGATAATCATATCAAAAGCAGATTACAAGATCAAAGTGATCAAAAAGCTTAACTCAACTTATTTCAAGACACTTAAACATAAGCTGTTCTGGAATGTCGATAAGAGATACAGCTAGTAGTTGAAAATTGACAGTTGACAGTTGACAGTTGATAGTTAGTAGTTAGTAGTTAGTAGTTAGTTTCTACATGATCATTTTTCAACAATAAATTATTAACAATCAATCATCAACTATCAACTATCAACTATCAATAAGGGATTCCATCTGCAGCAGGTGGCTTGGTCTTTCCTATAAATCCGATCAGAACAAGAATTGTTATCAGATAAGGAAGCATTTGAATGAACTGAGACGGAATACTTGTGTCTGAAACCTGCAAGGTTATTTCAAGAGCTTCGAATGCAGAGAACATTAGACAGGCAAAGAAAATATTCACAGGTTTCCATTTTCCTATTATCATAGCTGCTAAGGCAATATATCCTCTTCCGGCTATCATACCGTCACTGTAGGAATTCTGGCTGGACGCCAGCCAAATGCCTGCAAGAGAGCTGAGGAAACCGCTTAACATTATTCCATATAATTTGTATCTCCTTACGTTTATGCCAAGGCTCTCAGCTGCCCAGGGGTTTTCTCCTGCGGAGCGCAGACGAAGACCGAATTTGGTTTTGTAAAGTATGAATCCCGAAAGAAAGATGAGAATGAAACAGAAGATAGTTATATAATCAGAAAAAATACTGTTCAGGAAAGGAATCGACTGGAATAAATTAAGATCCGGCAAACCTTCAAATCTTTCAGTATTGCTGGAACTTTTGAAAATATAAATCATAAGAAATTTAGTGATGCCGGCTATAAGAAGATTAAATCCCACTCCGGTAACTATCTGATTGATCTTTAATTTAACCGTAAACAAAGCGAAGAGCATACTGAAGATTAGATTAATAATGACAGACAAAACAAAACCGTAAGTAATATTTCCGGTAACAATAGAAAACAATGCGAAACTGAACGCCGAAAGATTCATAAACCCTTCTATGGATATATTTATTACACCTCCCCTTTCGGAAAAATTAGCAGCACTTGCTCCAAGATAAAACGGTGTCATCAGTCTTAATACCTGTGCAAGAAATGAGAATGATATTATTGATGTAACTATTTCCAATTTCTCTATTTTTTTTCAGTCATTAATAGATTTATAATAAATTAAAGTGTTATCACTTTAAAAACTTAGTTCGGTTAAAACCGGTATGATATTAATCCAAATAATTAACTAATTAACCAATTAACTAATTAACCAACTTTCCTTTCATAATATTTATTCACCAGTCTGTCAGTAGAAAGTATTGCAAGTATTATTACTCCCTGCACTACAAGCATTATCTCTTTTGGTACAAGCTGATTAATTGATAGTCCTCCGTAATCCATAACTGCAAAGAGCAGTGATGAGAATATAATACCTATGGGATTATTCTTTGCAAGCAAGGCAACTGCTATAGCAGTGAATCCGACATTATTAGAGAAACCCAGCTCATAAAAACCCTTATATCCAAAAACGAAATTAATACCGGTTAAAGATGTTATGCCTGCTCCCAAAAAAAATGCAAACTGGATTATTTTATCAGTCTTTATTCCAATATACCTTGAAGCAGTTTCATTGAATCCGACGGCACGGAGCTTATATCCGATTTTTGTTTTATAGATAAAAATATAAGTAAGCAAAGAAATAATTAAAGCAATCAGGAATGCTGCATTCAGAGATGAACCGTTGAATACAGGGAAGTAATCTGAAAGCTTGAACAGCATGTCATCATCAAGGATCTTTTCCGTTCTCATAGTTGATTTTACTGCAAAGAAATCCACTAAAAAAAAATTCACAAGAGCAATAATAATAAAATTGAACATTATTGTAGTAATGACTTCACTTACATCCTTCTTTACTTTAATGTATGCAGGTATCAGTCCGAATATACCGCTTACAATGAATCCGCAGATAAAACAAATCAATAGAAGAAGTGGAAACGGAAGAAATGAAAGTTTTAAAGCAACCAGGGCAATTACAAATGAGCCTGCATTAAGCTGTCCCTCAGCTCCTATGTTGAACAGTGAAGCATGAAAGCATACGGCAAGCCCGCATCCGCATATAATAAGAGGAGTGGCTTTAAATAAAGTCTGACCTATTCCGTAACCGCTGGTGAAAACGTCTGTGTAAATTAACCAGAATATTTCGAACGGATCTTTGCCGATAATTAAAATCAGGAGAAAAAATATTAGAACGGTAGAAAAAAGTGACAAGGAAATTGAAACTAAATTTATTTTAGACTTCCTGTTCAATTTGTGATCCCTATCATTAACTTTCCTATCTGCTCATAAAGAGGCTTGATAATTTCAGTATCCTGTTCAGGCTCAAGTTCACTTCTGACTTTTATTTCTGCATCATTCATATCAAATGTTTTTATGATCTTTCCGTTATACAATACACTTAATCTGTCTGATAGGCTTAAAAGTTCGTCTAGATCTGCTGAGATCAGGAGAATCGATTTGCCCTTATTTCTTTCTTCAATTATTTTTGAATGAATAAAAACAGTCGCATTTATATCCACTCCCCTTGTAGGATGCGAAAAAATCAGTATATCGTTGTCAAGTTCTATTTCACGCGCAACTATAACTTTTTGCTGATTACCTCCTGAGAGAGAACCGAGTTGCGCTCTTTTATCTGATACCCTGACATCATAGTTTTGTATAACTTCATCTGAATTTTTATCCAGCGTATTGTTTGTAATAAAATTCACTTTCTCGTTTTTTAAAATCATATTTTCTCCAATCGAAAATTCCTTTATCATTCCTTTCTTCAATCTGTCATCCGGCACCAAAGAGATATTATTGATCTTTGTAATATATTCTCCGGTGAAATTCTTTTCGATACCGGTTATTATATCAACTATCTCATTCTGACCGTTGCCTTCTACCCCGCAGATGCCATGTATCTCTCCTTTCTTGAGTTGAAGATTCAGCCTGTCAATGAACTTAACTTTATTTTTATAAAGTTCAATGTTTTTAAGCTCAAGTGAAATTTCAAATGAACTAATATTTTTAACTTTAACTCCGGTTTCAGAAATATTTGACTCACCGACAATAGCCCTGCTTAGTTTTCCGAGATCAAGATTATTATCAGTATTATCCTCTTCATAAACCAGTTTTCCTCTTCTTAAAACTGAAACTCTGTCGGATATTATTCGAACTTCATTCAGTTTGTGAGTGATAAGAATAACAGTTTTACCCGATTTCTTGAATTCCCTGATAATCTTAAAAAACTCTTCTACTTCCAATGGAGACAGCACTGCTGTCGGTTCATCAAAAATAAGTATTTCAGAATCTCTGAAAAGCAGCTTCAGGATCTCAACCTTCTGCTGAGCGCTGATGCTGATCTCAGAAATTTTCTTCTCAAGATCGAGTCCTAAATTATATTTTTCTATTAGCTCATTTATTATTTTTTTTGAACCGGATGTATCTAATTTTATTCCTTTTGTAATTTCATCGCCAAGTATGACGTTCTCCATAACTGTAAAATCTTCTATAAGCATAAAATGCTGATGTACCATGCCAATTTTCTTTTCTATCGCTTCATGAGGAGAATTAAAGTTAACCTCTTTGTCATATATTTTCATCCTGCCGGAATCAGGCATATACATTCCAAATAATATCTTCATTAATGTTGACTTCCCTGCTCCGTTCTCTCCGAGAATACAGTGAACTGTATTATTTTCTATGCTTAGAGAAATATCATCATTGGCCGGGAATTTTCCGAATCTTTTGGAAATATTTTCAAACTCTACTGCAGTCAACTGGTTTGAGATATTTATATTGTTTGATATTAAAGTTGTCAAATTTAGCAATTAAGAATTTAAAATGATAAGTGTAAAAGATTCCTTTATTTATAAATTGAATTAGATTAAGATTAATTTATCCGTATGTCTGATATTTCTTTTTATATAAATTAGTATTTGATATCATTATTTTGTTCCCAATAAAAATTATTCATGTTTTCAATAGATCATATCTTATTCTACATTTCTCTGCTTATTGTAATAAGCATTTTCATTACAAAGTTATCTGAGAATTTCGGACTTCCGGCATTACTGCTGTTTCTGGCTGTTGGAATGCTGGCAGGATCTGACGGAATTGGAAAAATATTTTTTGAAGATGTAAAAATTACTCAGGCTGTCGGAACGGTTGCATTGATATTGATTTTATTTTCAGGAGGTTTGAGCACAAATATCAGCTCGGTTTATCCGGTCAGAAAAGAAGCCGTCAGTCTTGCAACAATAGGCGTAGTATTAACTGCCGTTCTTGTCGGATTGTTCTGCAGATTTGTTCTCGGTTTTGATCTTGTGTACGGGCTTCTGATCGGCGCTATAGTTTCTTCAACAGATGCAGCTGCGGTATTTTCTATTCTTCGATCCAACAATATCAGCCTGAAAAATAATCTGAAACCATTACTCGAACTAGAGTCCGGATGCAATGATCCTATGGCAATATTCCTTACAATGACATTGACTGCAGTGATAGTCAGCAACGAAGTAAATATACTTAATATCTCTTTCAGCCTTATAAAACAATTTGCTTTCGGTAGCCTTATTGGATATGTAGTTTCAAAAGCTGTTGTAAATATATTTAACCGGATAAGTCTGAGCTATGAAGGATTGTATCCCGTACTTGCTCTTTCATTTGCTTTTTTGATCTACGGCTCAGCAGCGCTGATCGGTGGAAGCGGATACCTTGCTGTTTATATTGCAGGGATTATAATTGGTAACAGTAATATAATTCAGAAAAGATCTATGCTCAGATTCTTTGACGGACTTGCCTGGCTGGGACAGATAGGAATGTTTCTGACTCTCGGTTTGCTTGTTTATCCGAGTCAGCTGATATTAATAATCGGTTCCGGAATTTTGCTTTCTATGTTCCTGATATTTGCTGCCCGCCCTCTGAGTGTAATGCTTTCGCTTTATTTTTCGGGATATAAATTTAATGAGAAACTTGCAGTGTCCTGGATTGGGCTGCGCGGAGCTGTTCCTATTATTCTTGCTACAATTCCTCTTTCATCAGGAATTGACAATTCACATATAATTTTTAATATCGTATTTTTTATAGTAATTTCTTCGGCAATAATACAGGGATGGTCAATAAAATACATCACTAAACTATTAAAAGTGACGGCAAAACCGGATGTAAATATAAATTCTCCGATAGAGTTTCAGACTCTGGGAAATAACAGTTCGGAGCTTTTAGATTTTATAATACCTTATAATTCAGATATGAAAGATAAAACCATTATTGATCTGAATCTACCCAAAGACTGCCTGATAATATTTATCTGCAGGGATGAGAAATTTTTTGTCCCAAATGGTAACACTATACTTAAAGGCGGAGATGTTCTGCAAATTCTTATGAATAAAGAAGATATGACAAAAGTAATAGAGAAGCTCAAATAATATGTGTTCCATCTTCGGTCAGAGCCTGATCTCTTCAAACTTCAAAGTATCTTTTATTCTCTTGTTCAACCTCTTCTTATCTTTAGTTGACAAATGTAATGTTTTTCTGGGTTTAATAAGTTTCTGATTAGAAATTATAAAGGAACTGCTCAGAATATTAATAATTCAATTGTTAAAAATTTATATAAAAGTTATTTTGATTAATTATATTAAAATAACAATTGAGATCCATTCATAAAAAATTTGATGAAGTAAGAGAAATAATTGAATCAAGCAATAAAATTGTTCTTACAACACACGTTGTACCGGACGGAGATGCCATAGGAAGCGTAATTGCTTTCTCAGAATATCTTAAACAAAAGAACAAGTCCCCCTATATAATCAATCATTCACAGACACCTTTCAACTTAAAATTTCTTGATCCTGATAATTCAATAAAGATTTTTCAGGATAATGAAACAGAAAACTCGGAGATAATTAAAAACGCTGACCTGATCTTCATTCTTGATACAAATGAATTCTCGCGTACAAGATCAATGGAAGGTTGTATTTTAAAGTCAGCAGCAAAAAAGATCTGCATTGATCATCATTCAGGATTAAAACCTGAACTTTTTGATGCATATATCTCTGATACAGACTACCCATCTAACTGTTCTATTCTGTATGATTTTATAAAACATGATAATGCCGAATATATCACAAAAACAGTTGCATCAGCATTGTATGTCGGTATAATGACTGATACTGGTTCATTCAGATATCCGAGAACCACATCCGGAGTTTTTATGATGTGTGCTGACCTTATTGATAAAGGAGCTGATCCGGTTGATTTGTATGAAAGTCTATATGCAACTAACTCAATTGAAAATCTAAAGCTTGCATCAAGATTCATTAACAGTCTTGAATTTCATTATGACAAAAAAGTTATAACCGGTGTAGTTACTCAAAATGATTTCAGGGATCTCGGTCTGAACATTGATCATGTCGAAGGTTTCTCTTCCATAATAATGAATATACTTGGAGTAAAAGCCGGAATCATACTTGTAGAGCTGAAAGATAATATTAAAGTGTCTTTCCGTTCAAAAGGAAATATTCTTGTCAATGAGCTTGCAAGGGAATTTGATGGAGGCGGTCACAAGAATGCCGCAGGCGCTAACATTAAAGGCACAACTATTCCTGAATTAAAGAATGATATTTTAAATAAATTAGAAAAATATTTAATTAACTAATAAAAAATGAAAATAACTTTTGAAAAATCCGGCTTTGAAAAAATAAAAGCAGATGCATATATTTTTTTGTGCTATGAAGATAAAAAACTCTTTGAGGACGAGCTTAAATTCATCCAGAAACAAATGAAAACAAAGATAGTAGGTTTGAGTCTTGAAGATTTCAAAGGTAAAGCCGGACAGACAGAGCTAATCTATACTCCTAAAAGCAGAATAATTCTAAGCGGATTAGGAAAAAGATCTGACATTACTCTTGAGAAAGTGAGAGTAGCCGTTTATAACACAGTGAAGAAAGCAAGATCTCTTAAGATAAAGAAAATAGCGGTCGAAATTATTCACGATGAAACTTATCCTGAAAGTTTTGAAGAAATAGCAAGAGCAGAAGCTATAAGCTGTATACTCGGTAATTATTATTTCGGGAAATATTATACTACCAAAGATAAAAAGGAAGGAACTACCATAAAGGAAGCAGTATTTTTTACGGAAAAGAAGATCATGGACAAGTATGCAAAGGAAATCGATAAAGGAATCAAGACCGGCAGCATTATTGGGAACAGCACCAACTTCGCCAGAGACCTTGGAAATGAACCTTCGAATATTCTGTTTCCTGAATCATACTGCAACTTAATAGCTGAAAGAGCAGAGAAGAGTAAAAAATATACTGCTGAAATTCTGACATTGAAAGAGATACAGGAACTTGGAATGGGATGTGTAATCGCTGTATCAAAAGGAAGTCTGTATGAACCCAGATTTCTTATCTTAAGATATAACGGAGGACCTGAAGGCGAACAGCCTTATGTTGTAATTGGAAAAGGTGTAACATTTGACAGCGGTGGAATTTCGATAAAGCCCGGAGCCGGGATGGCAAGGATGAAAATGGATATGTGCGGAAGTGCTGCAACAATCGGTGTTATTGAAGCAGTTTCTCACCTTGGGTTAAAATTAAACGTGATAGGACTCATACCTATGGTAGAAAATATGCCCAGCGGAAATGCACTGAAACCGGGTGACGTTATAACCGCTTATAACGGTATGACCATTGAAGTTGATAATACTGACGCTGAAGGAAGGCTCATACTTGCTGATGCTCTTTCCTATGCCGATCAGTTCAAACCTAAAGCAGTGATAGACATGGCTACACTGACAGGTGCCGTCGTAATTGCAATAGGTGATGTTGCTTCAGCAATAATGGGAAACAACCAGGAACTCATAGATAAACTTTTTAAGGCAGGCATGAAATCAAATGACAAGGTCTGGCAGCTTCCTATGTGGGATGAGTATGACAGAAAGATTGATTCGGAAATTGCTGATGTTAAAAATCAAGGCACAGGCAAGCAGGCAGGCACCATTACAGCTGGTATGTTTCTGAAACGATTCATCGGAAAATATCCCTGGGCTCATATTGATATTGCAGCAACAGCCATGCGAGATTCCAAGCAGGATTACCTTCCGAAGAATGCAACAGGAGCGGGAGTAAGACTTGTTACGCAGTATCTGATGGACGAAGCTAAAATACAATGATCCTAAAATTGTCAGTTAAGCCTTCAAGCTTTTAGTAAAAGCTTAAATGATAAGTTATATATTTAATTCTTAGAAACAATTTTAATCTCATTTTTTTTAAAAGAAAAGACTACCGGAAATGAAGTTTTCAGAATTTATTGAACTTAATTTCCGGGGGTCTTTTCTTTGTTATTCTTTTCAAATATATTTTATACGGGCAAGTTAACTTGCTCAAATATTTTAAGGAGAAATAACAGATACAAATTTATTGCTGTTATTGTATGCAATTGTAATATCAGAAAGATCAACCAGATTATCTCCGGTCAGATCACTCAAAGGTTTGTATCCGGATACAAAATTTTCTGCATCATTATATATAAACAAAACATCATTAAGATCGATACTGCTGTTGTTGTTTATGTCTCCGCTGTATATACAGTATTTGCTTCCGGTCAGATGAAGATTGTTTCCGTAAGCCTTAGCCGCAGAATCAGAAAAATCATAATCATATACAGGTTCGCAAACAGTAAGTATTTCACCACCGGCTTTACTCCACGTTTCGAGTGAGTTGAAATGTTTGACTACTATAAAATAATTTCCTGCTGACACTTTTGAAAATTCAAAAAGACCGCTTTTACTAACAGAATCTATTGGCGCTTTAGCTGAATCAATTATGCCATACGGGCTTGAAGCTTTTCTTAAATACACTGATACAGTATCATTTCTTGAAAGCCGGTCAAGTACAGTATTATACAAACCTTCGGTAAAGACAGTTAAATTAATTTTTACAGGAGGAGGATTAAAATTCTGAATCGTTGTTTTGATCACAAACAATCCGTTACTGATATCGGAACCAATAATTTTGCCTGATGCGAATTTATAAACAGCCCAGCATCCGCTGAATGAGTTTGCATTGGACGAAGGGTAAGTGTCATACCATGCTGCTTCAACAGGATTGACAGGGTCAGTTATATTGACTAACCTGATTCCTGCTGTATAATGAGCTATCAATGCATAGTTCCCGTATATTTCCACATTGTGAACAATTGAGCTGGAGATCCCGGTTGGCGCCCAATCCCTGACGTAAGTAATATTATCCAGATCTTCAATATTCCAGACATTTAACCTTCCTGCCGGAGAACTTAACTCATTCGTCGTGAGTAGATATTTTCTGTCTGAAGTAATATCAGAGTTATGTGTGGAAACAACAGAAGTCGGGTAGGACTGAAAAGTTCTTACTGTAGACAAGACGCTTTTGTTAACAGCATTTATGATTGAAGTCTGCCCTGTATATACATTTGAAGCCCAGATTGTATCATTACGTACCCTGCAGTCGTGAACATACAAGGTTGTCCATTGTCCCATTTTAACTGGGTTT
>Ga0138256_10003755_pt1 | contig 16131 bp, 19 predicted proteins | sample KNB2016incub_MG_FD_105486 | JGI IMG/M metagenome (GOLD analysis project Ga0138256, IMG submission 105486) | Active sludge microbial communities from wastewater in Klosterneuburg, Austria - KNB2014incub_MG | ecosystem: Engineered > WWTP > Activated sludge > Unclassified | place: Austria... | reverse complement strand
TGGTTCCAAAAAAAAGAAGTTCAATCTTAGGATTGGACTTCTTTTTAGTTGTGGTGTGAGATTAATACACTGAGATACGGAGATTGCATTGAACCGATCAAATAAATATTCAAATATAACCGTATAGCAACTGTGTTGCCTATATTGGGTTAAAAATGACTTCTTTAACAAAATGTAAAAGTGACATATACCCTCCTAGAAAACTTCGTTTTCCCATGTCGGGTGAGAAAATGCTAAGCATTTTCTCATACTTGGCGGGCTGCTGTAGGATGCATAGGCGAGCAGTAACCGAAGGTTACGACCAGCCCAAAGGGAGAGTAGAACGTTGCTGGTTCCAAAAAAAGAAGTTCAATCTTAGGATTGGACTTCTTTTTTAGTTCATGATATTATTACGCTTAAATAGGATGGTTGCACTTGAATACCTTGAATACCTTGAATACCTTGAATACCTTAAACACCTTGACACACCTTGTATTAATCGTTAAAATGATTATGACAGACTGCATTTAGCGCTCATGAAATCAGGCTTCAATGAAAAACTCGGAGGAAACTATGGATCTTTTTGATCAAAAGAAAGAGAACAAATCTTTAACATCGCTCATTTTCGAGAAAATTCGTGAGGATATACTCAATGGTAGGTATGCAACCGGCGATAAATTGGTTGAGATTAAGTTGGCAGATGAGCTTGGTGTGAGTAGAACCCCGGTTAGAGAAGCATTAAAACAGCTTGAACTCGATGGTTTGGTAGATAATATTCCGAATAGAGGCGTTGTTGTCAAAGGGATTAGCAAAGAGGATATCGACGATATTCTTACGATTAGACTAAGTATTGAAGGTTTGGTGGGTCAATGGGCAGCTGAGCGTGTTACGGATCAAGAAATTAGAGAACTTGAAGAAATCTACGACTTAATGGAATTTTATGTTACTAAAGGTGACGTCGATAAATTATTTGAATTAAACACGAAATTCCATGAGACTCTTTATCATATTACCAAGAGTAGATATCTTGAAAGTGTTTTAAATGATTTTCAGCTGTTTATCAAAACAGCGCGCAATAACTCACTACGATCTGAAGGACGATTGAAAGATACTATTGAAGAACATCGCATCATCGTGGAAGCTATTAAGAATCATGATGTGGAAGCGACGCGGAATGCACTCATCGTTCATATATCAAATTCAAATGAAAATATTAAAAAACTTGTTAAAATAGAAGAAGAGAAGATAAAACGATTAGAAGAAACTGAACTGCTTGATTAACGCTTGTTTATTACTCATATTAAAGTGATATTTTAGTTGTACATAGGAGGGGTTATGTCTGAAGAAAGAAGGCGTTTGGTCGTTGAGAAATTGACTCAGACGGGTGAACCAATTACTGGCTCAGATTTAGCTGAGTTCTTTGGGGTCTCAAGACAAATAATCGTTCAAGATATTGCTATAATTAGAGCGAAAGGTGTACCTGTTCTTGCAACATCAAGCGGCTACTTGATCCAAAATAAACGGTCACAGGATAAATTGATAAAGACTTTTGTTTCAAAACATAGTGGCTTTGATCGCCTGGAAGAAGAACTTTTAATCATTGTCGAATATGGCGGTAAAATAATCGATGTCATTGTTGAACACCCAGTATATGGTGAAATAGTAGGTACATTACTCATTTCAACAAGAGAAGATGTTTTTAGATTTGTTGAAAAAGTAAGAAATTCGGATGCCATGCCTTTGGCATCCTTAACAAAGGGTGATCATATTCACACAATTGAAGTACCTAGTGAGAAAGTATTTTTACTGATTATGAATGAATTAAGAGAAAATGGTTTTGTTGATTAGTTTGTTTTTTAAGGAGAAATTTTTCTCCTTTTTTTAAGAGTTTAGGTGACAATACACATGAATAGCCATCAAAAGTGCTATAAGAGGAGACAGTATGAAAATTAGAAATTATTTAACAAAAACATTGAATGGTATGGCATTGGGTCTTTTTTCTTCATTAATAATAGGTCTTATTTTGAAGCAAATTGGAGAATTAGCTGGTATTGAAACTTTGGCAAATTTCGGTAAATTTGCACAAGTAATGATGGGTCCGGCAATTGGTGCAGCAGTTGCTTATAGTGTAAAGGCGTCACCTCTGGGTATATTTGCTTCAATGGTTGCAGGCGCAATCGGTGCAGGTAGTGTCAAGTTTTTAGAAACTGGACAAATGGCGATTTCAATCGGGGAACCTATGGGTGCTTTTGTATCGGGTTTAATTGCTGCGGAGTTTTCTAAGTTGATTGCGGGCAAGACAAAAGTCGATATCGTTCTCGTTCCAGCTGCAACCATTATTGTTGGCGGTCTGGTAGGTATATCGGTTAGCCCTGTCATCGCAAGCTTGATGAAAGCAATTGGTGGCGTTATTAATACAGCGACTGAACTGCAGCCCATTCCCATGGGCATTATTATAGCCGTCATTATGGGGGTTGTTTTGACACTGCCAATTAGTAGTGCGGCACTTGCTATTTCACTTGGATTATCTGGCATTGCTGGTGGCGCTTCACTTGTAGGTTGTTGTTGTAATATGATTGGATTTGCTGCGATAAGCTATAGAGAAAATGGCTTTGGTGGTGCAATCGCTCAGGGACTAGGGACCTCGATGCTTCAGGTACCTAACATTATAAAGAATCCGAAGATATGGATACCACCAATTGTTGCCAGTGCCATACTAGGGCCTATTAGTACAACTTTTCTTAAAATGGAGAGCAACAGCGTTGGCGCGGGTATGGGGACAAGTGGGCTTGTTGGCCAGTTTGGCGCATATGCAGAAATGTCAGATAAAGTAAGTACAGCGACTTTTTTTATCATGGTTGCTGCCATGCATTTTATATTGCCAGCACTAATCTCTTTGGCAGTCAGTGAGTGGATGCGAAAGAAAAATTGGATTAAACTGGGTGATATGAAGCTCGAAGGCAATAAATAAGGCCGTTAGCTAGTGCCCTTAACTAAGTATAGCGCTTTAAACAGAAAAAGTTTTCAAACAGGTCGCAAGATGTAAAACCATTTAAAATATGTTATAATTGAGTATATCTGAAAATGGTGGTGTTTGGTTTGGATAAGAATAGAAAAATAGGGGTTTTTGATTCAGGTCTTGGTGGACTTTCCGTTCTGCATACGCTTCGTGCGATGTTGCCGAATGAGTCCTATATCTATATAGGCGATTCAAAAAATGCCCCATATGGTACAAAAACTAAAGAAGACGTTTTTAAGTTATCGAAAAATATATGTGACCAGTTGGTGGCTTACGATGTAAAGGCAATTGTCATCGCATGTAATACGGCGACAAGTGCTGCAGTGACTCAACTAAGACAGCTATATAGCATACCTATTATCGGTATGGAGCCGGCTATAAAACCGGCTTTAAAACAGTCTGTAGGACCAGTGGTTGTCATAGCAACGGAAATGACATTAAAAGAAGAGAAGTTCTTGAAACTCGTTAATCACCTTGATGATGGGTATCGTATTGAAAAGTTACCCGCCCCTGAATGGGTCGAATGTGTTGAAAATCACATATTCAATGTTGATTATGTAAAGAGCTGTGTGGATTTATTTTTAAGAAGTCATATTCCAAATGCTCAGAATATTGTTCTTGGCTGTACACATTACATTTTTCTTAAGGATTTCATTCGTGATTATTATGGCGGGAATATAGAAATATTTGATGGTAATATTGGTACAGCGCTTCAGCTCAAAAACACTTTGGCCTCTCAAAATGGTCTTATAGAAGATGTCGATAGACTTGACACACCCAATATCATCATTTACAATACAAAATCTGATGAAAATGTGACGAAATCATACGACATGTTAACAGCATTGGGAAAGGGAATCTAGATGGATCCGAAACTGATTGAACTGGTAAATGAAAAACTCCGTCTCATCTTGGATGAGGCGGTTTTTGATGAACAATCCGAAATGATTTTTAAATACCATTATGGGATTGATTGCAAGCGATTGGAACCGAAAGCGATTTCAAAAGAATTGAAAATATCGCAGAAAAAAATGAAAATAGAGCTCATAAGAATCGATAACAAAGTGTTCAATATATTAAAAAAGCATCATTTGTTCACTGTTGAAGCGATTTTATAAATGACTTGAAAATGAGGTAGAAATGGCCATTTTAGACTGGTTTTTTATTGGCATAATAACTCTTTTTTTTACAGTGGTCATGTTTTTTTCGTGGTCTGATTTAGTGCGTGATATGGCATACTATAAAAGTAAAAAAAAGAACGTCAAAAGTATGGCAGAACATGTAAATAAAAAAAGTAAAAGTAAAATCAAGAGCAAAAGAAAAATAAATGAACATTGATAGGTGACTGCATGAGATTACTGCGCGCACTAAATAAGTTAAAGGCGTCACATTTGATTTCATTCCATATGCCTGGTCATAAAAATGGCAGATTGCTTTTCCATGGAATGGAACCTTTACTTGCTTATGATATTACTGAAATACCCGGTGCGGATCATCTGCATGATGCACAGACCTGCATTTTAGAAACAGAAATCGCACTTGCTGAGACCTATGGCGCAAAGCGTTCTCGGATTCTAGTTGGTGGCAGTACGGTTGGTATCCTGAGTATGATTTTAGGCACCACGGAACCCGGCGATGTTATTCTTATGAATCGCAATGCCCATAAATCTGTCTACAATGCCATCGAAATGAACGGCTTAAACCCAATTTATCTATTCCCTGAAATGGATGATTATCTTGGGATCCCAACGGACTTGAATGCGACTCGCTTTAATGCAGCGCATCTCAAAGAAAAGATTAAAGATGTTAAGATTTGCATTTTAACCTATCCAACTTATGAAGGGTTATGTTATTCTATAAAAGATGTGATTGATCAATGCCATGCGTTAAATATTCCCGTTTTAGTGGATGAGGCTCACGGTGCGCATTTGTTTTTACATGAAAAGGGTCCAAAATCCGCTCTTGAATGTGGTGCAGACCTTGTCGTTCAGAGTTTTCATAAAACTTTACCGGCGATGACTCAGACAGCAGGTCTTCATATTGCCAAACACACGATGCTTACAGAAATGCAGATATCGAGAGTGGATTGGTATTTAAAAAGTTTGCAATCGAGTAGCCCCTCTTATCTATTGATGGCTTCTGTCGATCATATGCTAGAAGTGATCGACGTCTATGGAAAACAACTTACTAAAGTTCTTGAGCAACAAATTGAAATCTTTTATAAGTCAGTGGCAGCATTAAAGTGTATTGGTACACACCGATTTGGCACTATGGATATCTCTAAAATTATTTTAACCATCAATAAAAACTACTATAAACCAGGTATTTTAGATGGTTATACCCTCTCAAAAAGACTAAGGTCAGATTATTGTATTCAGTCAGAGTATGATTCAAATACTATCGTATTATTGATGACAAGTTTTTGTAATGACGCATCAGACTTTGATGCACTAAAGATAGCTTTAATTGAACTTGACGCTATTTTTATGAGCGAATGGGATCGATTAAATCTCAACAAAACGGACGCTATTAGCGATGAAAGCACCCATTATGAAGCGATATATCGGTCGATTGCAGCGGATGATACTTATAAGTTGTGTTCACGTGATGCCATGAGATGCCCAAATCATTTAGTTGAAGTAGCAAGTAGTATTGGCTCAGTGTCCGCTGAGTACGTTATTCCTTATCCGCCTGGGATACCCATTTTGGTGCCAGGAGAACGGATACACCTAGAAACGGTAGAATTATTTCCAGCAGAAAAAACACACATTTTAGTTTTAAAATAGAGGATAGAGGTGCAGCATGAGTAAAGTTAAGCGTGAAATATTTGAATGGGTTCAAGCAATTGTTATAACATTAGTTATATTCTTAATTTATAACTTTTTTTTCGCAACAACGACTGTTTACAACACGTCAATGTATCCAACTTTAGTAGAAAAAAATATGCTTTTTATGGTAAAGCTAGGCCATATTGAATCAGGTGATATTGTATCCTTTAAATCTGAGCTAACCTTGTCACGAAACGATTATGATAGTTTGAATATCCTTCAGAAAATCTTGCATAAAGAAGGTGAGAGAAAGAATTTAATTAAGCGTGTGATCGCGGGTCCAAATGACACAATTGAAATAAAAGATGGCGTTGTACGCGTAAATGGTGTGGTTATTGATGAGCCATATATCAGCTCGGTAACGAATAAAAATGTATCTCTTCAAACGGTACCAGAAGGTAAGATTTTTGTAATGGGTGATAATAGAAGTGTGAGTTATGATAGCAGAGACCTAGGTTTTATTGCTGAAGAGGACATCATAGGCAAAGTGATCTTTAGGTTCATGCCGCTCAATAAAATCGGAATTGTGAATTAAAGGACGATTTTGTGGTATAATTATAATAGCAACCAAAATATGCCGCGAATAGGAGGGATTTTATGAAACTGATCATAGCTATCGTACATGATGAAGATGCACATTCATTGGTTAAAAAATTGAATGCATCAGATTTTGGCGTCACGAAACTCGCATCCACAGGTGGATTCCTGAAGTCTGGAAACACGACGTTGATCATTGGGATCCCGAAAGAACGTGTTGATGATGCAATAAAAATTATTGAAGATACTTGTAAGACTAGAAAAGAAATTACGACCACAACCTCTCTTATGGGTGATAATAGCGTCATGGGCATGCCACTTGAAATTTCTGTTGGTGGTGCAACGGTATTTGTCATCGATGTTGAGAATCATTTGAAATTGTAGTGGGTTTTTGATGACTAAGATTATTGATTTTTTCAATGAAGCACTAAAAAAAAGCCATTTATCCCATAGTTATTTGATTTCTGGCACCGAAAATATAGAACTCGCTAAAATAATTGCAAAAAACATACTTTGTCGACAGGAACACACAGGCTGTGGTTCCTGTTCGTCTTGTCTAAAACTTGCTTCTGATAATCATCCAGATTTAATGATTGTTATTCCTGATGGGGCTTCAATTAAGAATGCTCAAGTAGAAGCTTTTCAAGAGTTTATTTATATTAGACCGTTTGAAAGCATGCACAAAATCGTTATTTTTAATGAAGTGCACTTGATGACAGAACGTGCACAAAACAGAATTTTAAAAGTACTTGAAGAACCACCAGAATATGCAGTGTTCATACTCATGACGGAGCATGCTGAATCGCTTTTAGAAACGGTTTTGTCAAGATGTCAAATTGTAAATGCAGAGGCGTCTTATACAAAGGCTGTAGATCCAATATTTCTATCAAAGGCGTTTGAACTTGTACAAGGCATCGAAAAATTAGATGCAGGACGTGTGCTTGAATATGGCGCTTATATGAAACAAGAAAAAGCAAACATCACCACTTTTTTAGCGCAGGTAACAGCGATTCTAAGAGATATTTTGATTTTTAGAGAAACGCATAATTATCAATTGATTAGTCCAGAGAATTTCTCTATACTAAATTATAAGGAGCAACTTGGCAAACTCGCGATGAACATATCCAGAAAGAAGAATATTGAGTTAATATTTCTAATAGAAGAGATTGATCAGAAAATCAAGAGTAATATGAATTTTGATTTAACAGTGGATAAACTGTTATTTAAATGTATTGAAAGGGAGGCATAAATGATCACAGTAGTAGGTGTGAGATTTAAAAAAGCCGGAAAGATTTATTATTTTGATCCAGCAGAAGTTCCGGTGAATCAAGGTGATCATGTAATTGTTGAAACAGCCAGAGGCATAGAATACGGAGAGTGTGTTATAGGGAAACGTGATATTTCAGAAGAACAGATTGTCAGCCCACTTAAACCCGTACTTCGTGTATCCACGGTTGAAGATGATACAAATCATAAAAATAATAAAATAAAAGCACAAGAAGCCATGAAAGTATGTCTTGAAAAGATAAAACTTCATGAGCTCGTTATGAAACTCATCGATGTAGAGTATACGTTCGACAATAATAAAGTGATTTTTTACTTTACAGCAGACGGACGTATTGATTTTAGAGAACTTGTGAAAGACCTCGCCGCTATTTTCAGAACACGTATTGAACTGAGACAAATCGGTGTGCGTGACGAATCTAAGATGGTTAAAGGATTAGGTCCATGTGGTCGAGAAATATGTTGTGGCAGTTGGTTAGGTGATTTTGCACCTGTCTCAATTAAGATGGCCAAAGATCAAAACTTATCACTCAATCCTGTTAAAATCTCAGGACTTTGTGGCCGTTTGATGTGCTGTTTGAAGTATGAATACGATACGTATGTTCAAATCAGAGTTGGGATGCCAAACAGAGGCGATAAAGTTAAAACACCAGAGGGCACAGCGGTTGTCGTTGACACGAATATTCTGCTCGAACAAGTTAGGGTAAGACATTATCTCAAAGACAAACCAAACGAGCTCAGTGAAGATATCGTTCCTTATACGAAAGAGCAAATTAAAGTGGTAGAAGTTAATAGAAATGCACCACCTGTACCTTCAGTAATCGTTGATGCAGGACCAATTGATTTTGCAGCACTTAAAAAGCTTGAAGATTAAACATAAAGACGTTTTGAAATTTAAGCATTTCAAAACGTCTTTTTATGAGTGAGGCAGTAGATGCATACAGAAATTGAAATTAAGTTAAAAGAAAATGAAAGAATCGACGATTTGCAGTTAGGTGGCCTTAAGATCATCCAAGATCCGAAAGGGTTTTGTTTCGGGATTGATGCCGTTTTACTCAGCAATTTTATCAAACTCAAACCGCTAGATCAAGTGGTTGAATTTGGTACAGGCACGGGAATCGTCCCAATTTTGCTAGCAGGAAAGACGTCATTTAAAAAAATACATGCTTTTGAAGTGCAACATGCAGTGGCTGATATGGCGAAACGCAGTGTTGACCTCAACCATTTAAATGACAAGATAGAGATTATTGAAGACAATTTAACGGCCTCACATAAGTATTTTGAAAGCGGTTCTATTGATGTCGTCTTTAGTAACCCGCCCTATATGTCTCCAGATGGGGGGCTAAAAAATGAGCATACACTTAAAGCGATATCAAGGCATGAGGTCCTTTGTTCATTAGAAGATATCATCGCAAATGCCAGCCGACTACTGAAGCACAGAGGCAGATTTTATATGATTCACAGACCGAACCGCTTAGTAGATATTATCGCTCTTTGCCGACACTATAAACTGGAACCAAAAGAGATGCGCATGATACAGCCTTATTTTGATAAAAGGCCGAACATCTTTTTAATGATGTGTGTCAAAGGTGGGCAATCTGATCTAAAGGTACTCGACCCATTAATCGTTTATGAAAAAGAGGGCCGTTATACCTCAGAGATTTACGCTATTTATGGAATGGAAAACATTACCGTATTCAAAAGGGATGTGAAATAATGTCTGGCAAATTATTTTTATGTGGCACGCCGATTGGCAATTTAGAGGATATCACTTACAGAGTTATCTCAACGCTTAATGCCTGTGACGTCGTCTATGCAGAGGACACGCGGCATTCCATTAGACTACTCAATCATTTTAAAATTAGTAAACCCCTCCATAGTTACCATGAACACAACATGGTTCAGGCAGGGCGTGACATTGTTGAAAAACTAAAAAAAGGCGAACGCATTGCCCTGGTCACCGACGCGGGAATGCCGGGCATCTCCGACCCGGGTGAAGCCTTGGTTAAATTATGTATCGAAAATGAACTTGATTTTGAGGTTATACCAGGCGTAACAGCATTTTCAATGGCTCTGGTGGGTTCTGGACTGGATACCTCGCGGTTTGTATTTGAAGCTTTTTTAAGTCGAGATAAAAAGCAGAAGCGTGCATTGCTTGAGAAAATCAAGAAAGAGACGCGTACCATCCTTTTTTATGAGTCGCCACATCGCTTGAAAGAAACGCTAAAAGTTATGGCTGAGGTATTTGGCGATCGTAAATTGGTACTCGCACGAGAACTCACAAAGAAGTTTGAGGAATTTAGACGCGGATCGATTCAATCTATTTTGACCTATTATGAAACACATGAGATAAAGGGCGAAATCGTATTGGTCGTTGAGGGCTATAAAGAAACCGAATCAGACTTGATCGTATACAACCCTGATGAATCTGTAAAAGACCATGTAAAACGGTTAATTGCGGAAGGCATCGATAAAAAAGAAGCGATGAAAATCGTTGCGGGTGAAAGAAAAATTAAAAAAACGGAAGTTTATGCAGTCCTCATTGATGATTAAAAGCCTGAAATTTATAGACAAAAAAATATAAAAGCACCGACGCGTTTAGGTCGATGCTTTTTATTTGTATAGAAAGTTAATTATAATACTTTGATTTCATCCACGCATGCTGGACATATGTTTTTACCTTTTATATTTTTAACACCTTTTGCTTGACCACAAAAAATACATGCAGGTTCATATTTTTTAAGTATGATGGTTTCACCTTCAGTGAAAATTTCCAAGGCATCTTTTTCGCCAATAGTAAGTGTTCTTCTTAATTCGATTGGAATGACTACTCTTCCGAGTTCGTCAACTTTACGTACGATTCCAGTTGATTTCATTTTTAATTACCTCCTAATACAAATATTGTAAGCTACTTTAACTCATGATAGTACATATATTTCCAAATGTCAACGGATGTCATTAAATTAAGAAACCTATAAAATTATTTTGTTGCATCCTCATGTTTCTCGTTAAAGGCTGCTTCAGCTTCGCTTACGGTGTCTTTGATATCTTTGATTCGCGATGCAAAATATTTGTCATAAAAAGCTTTGCCGATTGCAACTGTATGCATGAATGATGAAAGACCACTCATAAAGCCTTGATTTTCTTTAATCGTACCTGTAATGGATTCCGTTGTACCCGCAATGTTATCTATGGTTGAACGGAATGCTTGAACGTCATGTGCCACTTCACCTGTTATCGCTTCAACATGTTTTGTTAAATCTGGGACGATATTCAATGTGGCATCAATATTTTCGCGATTGCTAGCCACAACTTCATTAAATGCTTTCATGACTTTGAGAACGCGTCTCAAGATCAAGATTAAGTAAACAAATAGCGTTACAATACCACCCCATAATATAAATAGAAGAAAATCTTTTAATGTGATGACCAATTGACTATCCATAGCGCCTCCTAAGGTCCGTGTATTAAAATTATTATACATCATCTGAGTGTGGATTAAAAGATTAAGGAACCATCATGCATGAATTTCATCGCAATCAGGTCCCTTATACGCGTTTAATGTATGATTTTATCTAACTCTGAATTCTTGGTCGTTGATACGGATTTTGTGCGCATCAATGAATAATGAAGAATCATTGATATTTACAGCAAAATTCGGAATTGAAACAAACAACTCGTCATCTGTTTGCGGGCTCGCAGCTGAAAATTCTCCAAAGCCAAATGTGTCATAGGAGATTGTATTGAGTGCATCATCGGATAAATGAATTTCAGTTGGTATATCATGATCAATGTAATAGAAAGCTTTTACATCTTCAAAAATAATCTCTGCTGCGTCTATAGAATTGTTAGCGCTAATAGCGACTGATATTTTATCTAAATCCATATCAAAGTTGATGGAATCAATTTTGCCTTTTGAGTAGTTGTTGAGTAGTGGATGAAAACTATTTGACATAAACACCTCTTTCTTTTAACGTATCGAAATCGGCCACGATGCTTCCTCTTTCAAACTAGTCTATTAATATCATATAATAATGATAGGTGCAATACATTTTTTGAATGTTACAAATATTTTACGTTGCACTTTCTTTTTTCATGTGTTAAAATTTGCATATTCAATAGTATAAAGGTAGAGATAGGAAGAGTAATTGGTTGAAATCAGTAGAGAGTCGGCGATTGGTGAAAGTCGATGATGGCAAATCAGTGAACATGGCCCTTGAACTGAATGCGTGAAAAATATTGAGCGCGTTACGGATTTGTACACGTTATCGTACTTATGATTCTTTGATTAAAACATTGTTCAAAACATTGATTAAAGAATCATCTTGAGGAAATTGTAGTGATGCAATTTTGAATTAGGGTGGTAACACGACATTGACTTCGTCCCTTGGTGGGTCGGGGTTTTTATATTTTTTGTTAGGAGGTTATGACGATGTCAAAAGGCACATATTATGTAACGACACCTATTTATTATCCAAGCTCTAAGCTACATATCGGTCATACGTATACAACTGTGGCGGCAGATGCAATCGCGCGCTACAAACGTGTGACAGGTTATGATGTTATGTTTTTAACCGGTACAGATGAACATGGCCAAAAGATTCAAAACGTGGCTTCTGAAAAAGGGTTGCACCCTAAGGTATTTTTAGACGGTGTCGTATCCGAAATTAAAAAACTTTGGGAAACAATGGAGATTTCTTACGATTATTTCATTCGCACAACAGATGCAGATCATGAACGCCGTGTGTCTCAGATCTTTGAGATTTTACATGCAAAGGGTGATATTTATAAAGGTGAGTATGAAGGGTTGTACTGCACACCTTGTGAATCGTTTTGGACAGACTCACAACTTAAGGACGGCAAATGTCCGGATTGCGGTAGAGACGTGCAAAGTACCAAAGAGGAAGCTTATTTCTTTAAACTTTCAAACTATCAAGATAGATTACTTGAACTCTTTGAATCTAACCCAGATATCCTTGAACCAAAATCAAGAGTCAATGAAATGATTAACAATTTTATCAAGCCAGGTCTAGACGACCTTTGCGTCTCAAGATCAACATTTGACTGGGGCATACCGGTACCAAAAGATGAGAAGCATGTTATCTATGTATGGCTGGATGCACTAAGTAACTATATTACAGCTCTTGGTTATCCAGAAGATAAAGAGGGTGCCTTTGCAAAGTACTGGCCAGCGGATGTTCATATGGTTGGTAAGGAAATCGTACGATTCCATACAATCATTTGGTTTGCTATTTTGATGGCACTTGATATTCCAGTACCAAAAAAAGTATTTGGTCACGGTTGGATTTTACTTGAAGGTGGTAAAATGTCAAAATCCGTGGGTAATATTGTCGATCCTGTGGTACTTATCGAAAGATATGGCGTAGATGCCCTAAAATACTTTTTATTAAGGGAATATACATTTGGTCAAGATGGTCTGTTCACAAATGAAGTGCTTTTAAATAGGATTAATGCGGATCTTGCCAACGATCTTGGTAACCTCGTCTCGCGTTCAATCTCAATGGTTGAAAAATATAGAGAGGGCATCGTACCCGCTGTAGGTGAGCCCACAGCGTTTGATGCAGATCTTAAGCAAATTGCAATTTCAGCCAGCCTTTTAGTGGACAAACGCCTTGATAATCTTGATTTTTCTGGCGCTTTAGAGGAAATCTGGAAAGTGGTTAGACGCACGAATAAATATATTGATGAAACAGCGCCATGGATTCTTGCAAAAGAGACAGCCAATGCGCCTCAACTTGATACCGTGCTATATACGCTTATTGAGAGCATCCGTATTATATCGGTACTCATTCAACCATTTTTGATTCACACATCAAGAAAAATTTGGGAACAAATTAATATTGAAGAGGGCGTTGATACGTCATGGGATACAAGCGTTTTGTTTGGTGTTTACAAGCCAGATACAATCGTTAAAAAAGGCGATGCGTTATTCCCTAGAATAGATATCAAAGTAGAACTTGAAGCGCTTGAAGCCCTTTCAAATCAAAAGAAAGAAGCGCCCTTATCTGAGGAAAAGTCGGCACCATCTGCTGTAAAACAAGAGGTTGTCGAAATTAAACCAGAGATTACAATAGACGACTTCGCAAAAGTGGATTTAAGGGTGGCTAAAGTGATTGATTGCAAAGTGCACCCGAGTGCAGATAAGCTCTTAATTCTTACGCTTAAAATGGGTGATGCGCAAAGACAAGTGGTATCAGGCATTGCAAAACACTATACGCCACAAGCGCTTATCGGACTAGATGTCATAGTCGTTGCAAACCTAAAACCTGTTAAGCTCAGAGGCGAGCTGTCTCAAGGCATGATTTTAGCAGCATCAACGGGTGAACAGCTGACACTCCTCACCGCAGACATTGAAGATGGCAGTATTGTCTCTTAATCAACATACCCTGTGTAATCTCACAGGGTATTTCTTTTTGAGCGTAAATAAGGCATAATAGAGGTAGGTAAGTTATGCAAATTGCCGATATCACGTTTGGAGGGATGAATTTGTTATTTGACTCACATTCACATTTAGATGATAAACAATTTGATCATGATAGAGATTTGGTGATTAAACGTGCCCGTCTAAATGATATTTCCTATATATTAAACCCAGGCGCTGATTTTGAATCAAGCGTAAAAGCAGTTGCCATTGCCGAGCAATACGATTTCATATATGCTGCGGTTGGCGTGCATCCCCATGACGCAGAGTCAATGGATGATGCGATGCTAGCGCGTTTGGAGAAACTCGCAACAAACCCAGTTGTCAAAGCGATTGGAGAGATTGGACTGGACTTTTATAGGGACCTTTCCCCAAGAGACATTCAAATCAAATGGTTTGTTGAACAGGTTCGCATGGCAAAACGTTTGAAATTGCCCGTTATTATACATGATCGAGAAGCAAACGAAGCGGTTTTTAAGATTCTAAAAGAAGAACATGCTTTTGAGACTGGCGTACTCTTGCATTGTTACTCAGGGAGTCGCGAACTGGCTATGCAGTATATAAAACTCGGCGCAATGATTTCCATTGCTGGCCCCGTCACCTATAAAAATGCTCGAAAAACAGTTGAAGTTGTAGAAGCGGTTCCTCTTGATCGTTTGATGATTGAGACAGATGCCCCTTACTTATCGCCTGAGCCGAATCGCGGCAAACGCAATGAACCGATGTTTGTGACGCATACCTGTCAGCGAATGGCAACGATTAAAGGTATCCCATACGATGAGATGGCAAAAGCAACCCTAGAAAATGCCATTCGATTTTTTAAGATTAATGTGTGAGAAAGAGTGATTATGGAATCTATTAAAGAAACAATAGTTGTTGAAGGTAAAGACGATGAAGCGGCTGTTAAACAGGCCGTGAACTGTGAAGTGATTATTACAAGAGGTTTCGGGATTTCAGAAGCCACATTTAAACGCATAGAATATGCCGCTCAGACAACAGGCGTCATTTTATTTACAGATCCAGATTTTGCGGGAGAACGTATTAGAGAGCGCATCGCTAAACGTGTAAAAAACTGTAAACATGCTTTTTTAAGCCGAGAAGATGCGGAACTTAAAGGCAATATTGGCATCGAGAATGCATCGCCTGAATCAATAATCGAAGCGCTTTCCAAAGTAAGAACGCTTAAAGCAACGACCGAATGTTTGTTTACAAAGCAAGATTTGATTGCACTTAATCTTGAAGGGTTTCAAGATTCTGCTAGGCGCCGAAATTTGCTTGGAAAAAAACTTGGTATAGGCTATTGCAATGCAAAGCAGTTTTTAAACCGTTTGAATCACTATGGCATCACACGCGAAGAATTTATTGAGGCAATCGAAGCCTTACAATTATAGAAAGAGGCACATTATGGAGCGATTAACCTCGCCTAGAACGATTAAATACATTATGGAAAAATACAACTTTAAATTTAGCAAAGGGCTTGGACAGAATTTCATCATTGATGATCATGTGATTGAACGCATTATGGAAGGTTCAGAGATTTCACCTGATGACGTCATCTTAGAAATTGGTCCTGGTATTGGCGTTATGACGCACGTTTTATGTGACATGTCTAAGAAAGTCGTTTCAATTGAGATCGACAAATTTCTGATACCCGTGTTAAATGAAACCGTTGGCCATCACAAAAATTTGAAGATCATCAATCAAGACGTACTCAAAGTCGATTTACTTGGCCTTATTAAAGAAGAATTCGGCGAACAAAAGCCGAAATTGGTGGCAAACCTACCTTACTATGTGACAACGCCCATCATCATGATGTTTCTCGAAGAGAGAATTCCCGTTTCCGATTTGATCGTTATGATACAAAAAGAAGTGGCCGATCGTATAATCGCCAAACCATCTACGAAAGCCTATGGCGCTTTATCTGTTGTTGTTCAATATTTTACAGAACCATCCATTGTGACGCGTGTTTCTAGGGGTTCATTCATGCCAATGCCAAACGTCGATTCATCCGTGATAAGGCTCAAAGTGCGTGAAAATCCACC
>Ga0138256_10003754_pt1 | contig 16137 bp, 18 predicted proteins | sample KNB2016incub_MG_FD_105486 | JGI IMG/M metagenome (GOLD analysis project Ga0138256, IMG submission 105486) | Active sludge microbial communities from wastewater in Klosterneuburg, Austria - KNB2014incub_MG | ecosystem: Engineered > WWTP > Activated sludge > Unclassified | place: Austria... | reverse complement strand
GAGCCCAACGCAATGGCGAGCTGAACCACCGCCACCATCAGCCCACCACCGGCCTCTGCATCAGCGGGCAGCGTTTTAGCCAGCCACGACCACCAGCCCACCGGCGCGGCGGTGGCAACCAGTCCCCACACGCCCAGCAGAATAGCAACTGCGGCTAGGTCGTCGCCAAAGAAAGTGAGCGCCAGCGCAATCACGGCCATCAAGATCGAAATGCCGACCATGGTGCGGCTAAAGTTCCACTTTAGAAACGTGCCAATGGCCGAGGTGCCCATGAACCCTGCGACACCAACGGTCAGCAGAACGAGCGACAACGTCGATACGTCAACGTGGGTTACCGTTTCAAGAAATGGACGCAGATAAGTGAACAGCGCAAACTGCCCCATAAAGAATGCACTCACCGCCAGCATGCCCATAAGGACCGCTGGGTTTTTGAGCAGCTTGAGCGCGTTGCCGGAGCTTGCCGGGCGAGGCTGCGCCGGCATGGACGGTAGGCTGACCCACTGCCAGACGAAAGCAATGGCCGCCACCGGCAACAAGCAAAAGAACGCACCACGCCAACCGATGATGGAACCCAGGTAGCTACCCAACGGAGCGGCAATCACGGTTGCCAGCGCGTTGCCACCGTTGAAAACGGCCAGGGCTCGGGGTAGCTGTTGGGGCGGCACAAGGCGCATGGCCGTGGCTGCCGACAAAGACCAAAATCCGCCCACCACCACACCGATCAGCGCGCGCCCAGCCATGTACGTCAGATAGTTGGGGGCCAGCGCGACCACGACACCAGACACGGCCATCAACGCCGTCAAGCCCAATAACAAAAGCTTGCGGTTCATGCTGCCGGCGATACGTGAGATCGACAGACTGGTCAGCACTGCGAATGCGCCGGATATGGCGATGCCCTGCCCGGCGAGGCCTTCGCTGACCCCCAAATCGTTGGCCATAGGCGTCAGCAGGCTCACCGGCATGAACTCCGAGGCAATCAACGCGAAGACACACAGCGTCATCGCGAAGACGCCGCCCCATAGCGCCGCTGGTGCCTCGGCTGCGCCTTGCTTGGCGGCGTTGTTGAAGGAGGTGTTTGTTGTGGATGCCGTCATGCAATACGCGTTTGGAATGGAGTCTGGCGGGTCATAGGTCAATTTCCATTCATTCTGTGCAACAGACTGAATTTTCGTGGCCAGGCTTTGTTTTGACTAGCTAATGAATGCTTAATGACCATATAAGTCTTGCTAATCAATATCCATGGGAAACTACAGTATGGTCAGACGCAACCTCAACGATCTTTTGTCCTTTGTGACGGTGGCCCGGGAAGGCAGCTTTACCCGCGCCGCTGCGCTGCTGGGCGTAAGCCAGTCGGCGCTCAGCCAAGCCATCAGTGGTCTGGAAGCCAGACTCGAAATCCGTCTACTCACACGCACCACGCGCAGCGTGTCGCCAACGGCAGCTGGCGAGCAGCTATTGCAAGCCATCGGCCATCGCTTCGATGAAATCGAAACCGAGTTGGACGCTTTAACCGAGCTGCGGGACAAACCCGCTGGCACCGTGCGCATCACTTGCGGCGACCACATCGCGCGAGCGACGTTGTTGCCAAAGATCGCGCCGTTGCTAGCCGAGTTTCCCGACATCAAGGTCGAGTTCGATATCAGCTACGGCTTCAGGGACATCGTGGCGGATCGATTTGACGCGGGCGTGCGCATGGGCGACACCATCGACAAAGACATGATTGCGGTGCCCATAGGCCCGAAACTGCGTATGGCCGCCGTCGCGTCGCCCGCCTACTTTGCCAAGCATCCTGCGCCTAAAACGCCACGGGATCTGGTGGCCCATAGCTGTATCAACATGCGCTTTCCAACGCATGGCGGGCTGTATGTCTGGGAGTTTGAGCGCAAAGGTGTGCCGTTGAACGTGCGCGTCGACGGGCAGGTTGTATTCAACAGCACGCCCCATATCGTGCTCGCCGCACTCGAAGGACTGGGCGTTGCCTTCCTTCCGGAAGAGGAGTTCGCGCCACACATCGAGCATGGGCAATTGGTGCGCGTACTGCAGGACTGGTGTACACCATTTGACGGCTACTACCTTTACTACCCGAGCCGTCGACAACCCACTCCGGCGTTTTCGCGGGTGGTCGATGCGCTACGTTTTAGCGAGCCAAAGCGCCGATAAAACGGTTCTTGCCGCAAACGCCGCCGTCGTGTTGCTTTCGGTCAGCGGTTGACGTCCACCACGATGCGGCCTTTGACTTCACCGTTCATTAGCTTGACGGCAAACGGCACCACCTCGCTCAGGCCAATCTCTTGACTGATCGCACCCAGCTTCGCTATGTCAAGGTCGGCCCCCAAACGCCGCCATGCTTCCAGCCGGTCGGGCGTGGGGCACATGACGCTGTCGATGCCCACCAGGGTGACACCGCGCAAGATAAACGGTGCCACCGACGCCGGTAAATCCATGCCACCGGCCAGGCCACACGCGGTGACCACACCGCGGTATTTGGTGGTGGCGCAAATGTTGGCCAAAGTGTGGCTGCCCACCACATCGACCGCACCCGCCCAGCGCTCTTTGCCCAAGGGCTTGCCCGGCGACGCAAATTGCGCGCGTTCCAGCACGTCAGTGGCGCCCAGCCCTTTCAGATAGTTAGCCTCTTCGTGTCGGCCGCTAACCGCGACCACGGTGTAGCCCAGTTTGGCGAGGATGGCTATGGCCACGCTGCCCACGCCGCCCGCAGCACCGGTGACGACAATTTCTCCATCCGACGGCTTCACGCCATGGCGCTCTAGTGCCAGCACGCAGAGCATGGCGGTGTAGCCTGCCGTGCCGATCGACATGGCCTGCTGCGGCGTAAAACTCGCTGGCAGGGGCACCAGCCATTTCCCCTGGAGCCTGGCCTTTTGTGCCAAGCCACCCCAATGGCCTTCGCCCACACCCCAGCCGTTCAGCAAGACTGCGTCACCGCGCTTGTAGTCGGGGTGCGCAGAGTCTTCAACGATGCCAGCCAAGTCAATGCCAGGGACCATGGGAAATTTGCGCACCACGGGGCCCTTGCCGGTGATGGCCAGACCATCTTTATAGTTGAGCGTGGAGTGGCTCACGCGCACGGTCACATCGCCATCGGGCAGCTGTGATTCGTCGATGTCTTGCACACCGGCGCGGTAACCGGCGTCATCTTTCTCAATCAAAATTCCTTTGAACATCTTGCGCTCCTTGTTGATGTAGACCGATGGTCTAGTTGCGTTAAAAAATCAGTGGGGCGTTAGCCCTGCAAAAAATCCACGTCCGAAGATTTCCAGCGGCGACGCGCTTTGCTCCAGCTTGGCCCTGAGCACGGCGCCCTCCCAGCCAATCCAGAAGAAGCTGGCGACTTGTTCGCAATCGACTTGCTTGGACACCTCGCCGCTGGCTTGCGCCGCACACAAGCAGACTGCGAATCGCGATTCCCAATCGGTGAAGACAGCCCGCAGTTGGCTGCGAAAACTCTCCGGGAGCGCGCCCATTTCCTGGCCCAGGTTGCCAATCAGGCAGCCGCGCTGAAAGGCATGGCGGGCCATGCCCGCCTGCGCATCCGCAACAAAGGCATGCAAGCGGGCCATGGGCGTCAGGTTTTCGTTCAAAAGATGGCGGTCTATCTTGCGTGCGAAGTAGTCCGCGTACTGCGTAATGAGTGCTGAGCCGAACGCTTCTTTGCTGTCGAAGTAGTGATAGAACGAGCCCTTGGGAACCCCCACGCGGCGCAGGACTTCGTCGATGCCCGTGGCCGAAAAGCCTTTTTCGGTCAGCACCTCCAACCCTGCGCGTAGTAGCACACCACGGGTGTCGGCCAAGTGCTCGCGCGCTTTGGGCGGCCGGCCGCGTCGGCGCGTAGGGGTGGCAGGGGTTTCCATTCGGCCGATATTAGACCGATCGTCTAGTTAAATCAAGTCAATTGTCGCAAGCACCTGGTGGGTTTGTTGTCTTTGGTCAAACGCTTCTGAACCAAATTGGCCTCTAGCCCTCGTGAAATATACACATGCAACTTCTATTTTTATAGCAGTCGTCACTATTTAGCTGCGCTTCCTTTTAGCAAGACGCACATGCGTGACGGTCTCAGACCCAACCGTTTCCACGCAGTCGTAGTCGCGCGCGAGGTTGTCCGTCCCATCAAACAAGCGCTCGCCAGACCCTAGCAATTTGTTGGTCATGACCAGGTGCAGTTCGTCGATCAGCCCTGCCTTGAGATATTGGCGCACCAGCGTGGCGCCGCCGCCCAAGCGCACGTCTTTACCCTCTGCAGCGGCAAACGCCTGCTGCAAGGCAGATTCGATGCCATCGGTCACAAAGTGAAAGGTGGTGCCGCCTTCCATGGGCAAGGGCGCGCGGGCGTGGTGGGTCACGACAAAAACCGGCGAATGGTAGGGCGGATTGGGGCCCCACCAACCTTTCCACTCCTCGTCAGGCCAAGGCCCGCGCACGGGGCCAAACATATTGCGGCCCAGAATATTGGCGCCAATGTTGTCAAAGCCTTTGGCCAGAAAACTGTCGTCGATACCGGTGCTGCCGCCCTCCTGCCCAAACATGGTTTTCATGGTGCGGGTCTGAAACGCCCACTCCATGATCACCAGCCCGCCGTTGCCAAACGGGCTTTCCAAACTTTGCCCCGAGGCAGAGCTAAAGCCGTCCAGCGACAAGGCAAATCCGCGCACCACCAGCTTTTGTTTTTTTGTTGACTCCGCCATGGTCAGATGCCCCGCTGAATCATGGCCACCAGTTGGTCCAGCGCCGCGTCCCAACCGGCTTCAAAGCCCATGGCGGCGTGCTTTTGGCAACCGGCTTCGTCGGCATGAATGACGGTAGCGGTGTAGCGGGTGCCGCCATCAGCGTCGGCCAGTTCGACCATGGCGGTGAACATGAACTCGGTGTTGGCATCACCGCACGTAGCCGTGGGATTGGCGGGCCGGAAACCGGGCAGCAGCGCATTGGTCCACACCAGCTTTTCCTGCGGCACCACTTCCAGGTAACAACCAGCATTGGGAAACTCAGCGCCTTCGGGCGACTGCATGGTGGTGCGAAACAGACCACCGGGGCGCAAGTCTATTTCGCAGTCAATCGTCTTCCAGGGCATGGGGCAAAACCAGGGCATGAGCAACGCAGGTTCGGTCCAGGCGCGCCACACCTGCGCTCTGGGCACATTGATGATGCGGGTAAAGCTGAGGTCTAGGTTTGCGTTGGGCTGGTAGGTTGGTTGCATGTTGTGTCTCCGGTTGTAGGCGTTGGGTTTGGTGGGTGTTGCGATAACCCTGAATGAACCAATTGGTTGAATATAAGAGCAGCCGAGATTTGGTGGGCGCAGTGCCCGCTCGGCAAGCTGCCAACGGGGCACTGACATGGCACGGCGCCTGCGCGCCAGGCAGTCCGTTAGACTGCGGCAAAGGAGTAATCACTATGGCAGGCGTTTTTGGTAAAGATCCCAACATGAACAAGGCCGGCGGCCACAAAGAGCTGGATCGCGTCATGGGCGAGCGCATACGCAAAAAGGCGGAATTGGCAGCCAAGTTTCTTCAAAAGAAGCCGATAGCGAGCAGCAAAAAGACGGAGCCATCGCAGAAGAAGTGAGCCCTGCAATACCCAAACCACAGCCACGCGGCTGGAGCTCGGCCTGGCGGTGGTGGCCATAAAGTCCCGACACTCTTTGCCAGAATAGGCCCGAACAGGCTGGAATTAGGCGGATTCTGGCTACACTTCTCCAATGCATTGCGAACTGCAGGTACGTTCAGTCTCCTGTACCCGCCTCTCCAGCGTCGCAGGCCCGATTCGCGGCCTGACGAGCGGTAGGCGCGCTGTGGCGTGCACGCCCTGGTTGCATAAGCCGGTCGCACATCCCTCGGCCCGGCGATAACTCCCTCTCTATTTAGCGCAACACCATCTATCGCCGGGCTTTTGCTCAAGCGCGAATGCGGCCGCCCCCGGTGTAGGGCAAGTACCGCTGCCGATGGAGAATCGTCATGTCCCCAACCACCATGGACTTCACGACAAAATTCGTGCGCTCGAAAAATCCGTGCGCGCAGGGCTATCGCTGGTTTGTGCGCAACCACCAGGAAGGTGGCGACTATCAGCAGGTACTTGACGCGCTGGTGGAAGCCGGGCGCATCGATGACGCCTGTTGGCTGCTAAACCAGTTCGGCCCTACCGACGCGGTGTTGAAGCTCGACGCTGTCGAGGCCGAGGCGTTGGTGTTTGCGGGGTCGATTGAGGTGAGGGGTGGCATCGAGGTCAATTCCCTTGTCCGCGCCGGTCGCTCCATCCGCGCTGGCGGCGGCATTCGCGCTGGCCGCACCATCATCGCGGGGGAGGACATCCAGGCAGGCGCGGCTATCCGCAGCGGTGACACGCTGGAAAGCGGTGGCGACATCCGCTGTGAAATGAGCATCGAAACCCTGGGGGCGATTCGCTGCGGCGGCGGGCTGCGCGCGTTGTGGGACGTTACCTGCGGCGGCAAGTTCGACGCCGTGGACAAAGTGCTGGTCGGGCAGGACCTGGTGGTGGAGGGAGCGATTGCCTGCGGTAAGGACTTGCACGTTCGCGGCGCCATCACCGGTTCGGACAGCATCCACGCTAGGCAGGGAATTCTCTGTGGCGCATCGCTGCGCTGCGCACTGCACCTGGAAGCCGGCTTGGGCATCAAGGCAACCGATTCGATCATCGCCGGTGGCTCGATTCGCGCCGGCGAAAGCCTGAGTGCGGGGCACGAATTGCGTGCCGGACCGGGCTACGGCGTGTTTGCCGGCCTGTGCGTGCAGCATGAGGCCTGGGAGGCCAGCGCCATGGTGTCCGCTAGCGTCAGGCCCGAACGGTTGATGAGCGGGTGTTGGGCCGGCGCCTGCCTGGTGTGACTGTGCTCAACGCACGCAGCTACATATGGCTTTTCCATCAACGCCTGCGGTGGACTGATAGTTGACTAAAGCTTTGCCCGTTAGATCTGCTGCAAATGAGGCGTCCTTACTTCGTGCGGTTGATTGGCCAGGGTTTTTGCGGCGCTGTAAAAGGCTGTTCAGTCGCCGCTACTGCTGACAAACAGCGTCTCAAACGCATCGACCCAGTCAACGTAGGCCGCCAGCGCGGCAAAGGATGCGTTGTTGGCTCCAGCTACGTTTGTCGCGTAGATCGCTTGCAACTTTCTGCGTGTTGCGAAAATCCAGCCGCCGGGTGCTAAAGCGGGTGGGGCAACGACGTTCCACACTACGGGACGGCGTTGCAAGTCGGCATAGCCCGTGTAGCTGGCGTTGTCGGGGCGTTTGAGTGTGTCCACCGCGCAGCCCACATGATGTCGACGTGCCCCTTGGCCGCCTGCAACAGGCAAGACATGTCGGTGCAGCCCGAGGCCAAGCTTGCGAGCGCTAGTAGAAGCGTAACTCGAAAAGTGGGGCGAAAGTGCATGCGGCTTTCTGGTTGTTTGGCTTTAGATTGACCGTGGGCTCATTGCCATTAATTGGAGCTCTGCAATGCATCAAACTTGCGCCGAATAACGCCATGGCGTACGCGGCTATTAACCCCTGCCCGGATTTGGCACGACGGATTTCCCCTCAGCTGCGTCGCTTTTCTTCGCAGTTGAAATAATGCCGACGATCTTGGAAGCGTTAGGCGCTGCGTTCAAACACGAGCGCGGCTGCAGCCAGATCTTCCAGTGCAGTGCCAACCGACTTGAAAACGGTGCGCTGGTCTTCCGATTGCCGCCCAGAAACCTTTCCGCGGCATAGGTTTTCCAAGGTACCGCACACGTCGTCTGCCAAGAAGACGCCGCGCGACATTGGGCCAAGCAGGTCCCCACTCTTTTGTAACGCTTCGGTAGTGTCCACAAAGAGACTGGCACCAGCGAAACAAGCATCGTCAGCCTCGCGCATGGTGGGCGTAAAACTGCCGATCAAGTCAAGATGGTTGCCTGGACTGAGCCATGCCCCTTCGATGACCGGATTGGTCGCCAGCGTGGCACAACTGACGATGTCGGCCCGCGCTGCGGATCTTGAAAGTTCGATCGCAACGCTGGCCGCGATGCCGTCAGCTTTCAATTCATTCACCAGCAGTTGTGCTTGCGAGGCCTTGCGGGCCCAAACCTGAACCTCTTCAATCGGCAATACCTGGCGATAGGCCTCTGGGATGAGACTGGCAACACGCCCTGCACCGACTACCAGCAGGCGTCTTGCATTCGGGCGTGCCAACATCGAGGCGGCCAACGCTGAGGCTGCTGCCGTGCGGCGCGCCGTAATCTCATTGCCATCAATGTGCGCCAACGGCTCTCCAGTGCGTGCGTCGTAAAGCACATAGGTAGCAAACAACCCCGGTAGACCTCGCGCTGAGTTGCCCGGAAATATGTTGACCGTTTTGATCCCAAGGTACCGATCCGCACGCCAAGCCGGCATGATCAGGACGGTTCCCTGGCTACCGTCGGAGGCTTTCAGTGTGTGCGTGTGCCGAAGTGGCACCTCGCAGCCCTCAACGAACATGCGCCGCAACGCCTCGATCAGACGGTCAAAGGGCAATGCGGTGCGCGTTTCGGTTGCGTTGAGAATCTTCATGAATGGAAGTGACTCTGGAGGGAAATAGGAGCCGTTTGACGGATTTGATAATGTGTACACCTCATGGTTCGACCCCATTGAGTACCTGCGCAAAACGATTGCCTGTCATGCTCAAGCGTTGAGTGACATGTGTCCGGGATAGTTCGGCATAGTCTAATCTCACCCTTTGAGACGGGTGATCCGTGCGCGAAGCGATCTGGCGTCTGCGCATCTCCAGAAAAACAGCCAAGCGCTCTGCCGCTCAAACCCCACCTTTGTCCATCGCGCCTTTCTGTGGCGGCGAACGAATACCCGAGAAGGTCATGAGACATTGGTTGGGTGTCTTCACATAGGAAGAAGGCTTACCGGAATGTTGACCTTCACGCGTGAGAGGTCTATAGGGTCCTGTCAGACTTGCCGAATAGAAGCAAGTGTCGCTGCGGCCACCGGTTCCAAGGGGGTCCCGTATAAATTATCAAAGAAATTCACTGTGAAAAGAAGAACCTTGATTCAGCAGATCAGCCTACTGACTGCTGCGTTTGCCTCGATATCACGCGCAGCCAGCGCAGCACCCTTTCCGATCAAGAAGACGCAGGAGCAGTGGCGTGAGCTTGTCTCGCCCGCAGCCTTTCAGGTATTGTTTGAAGAGAGCACAGAACCCGCAGGCAGCAGCCCGCTGAACGCGGAAAAGCGTGCTGGCACGTTTGTGTGCACCGCGTGCTCTTTGCCCCTGTTCAGTTCGGCTCACAAATATGAAAGCGGCACAGGCTGGCCCAGCTTCTGGAAGCCGCTAGAGGCAGCCGTGGGCACTAAGACTGATTTCAAGCTGATTTTCCCGCGAACGGAATACCACTGCGCGCGCTGTGGCGGCCACCAGGGCCACCTATTCAGTGATGGCCCCAAGCCAACCGGCAAGCGCTATTGCAACAACGGCGTTGCGCTGGCGTTTGTGTCTGAGGGACAGGCCCTGCCGGCTCTGCGAAGCTAACTATTGAAGGTTCGATATGAAAAAAATGTTTTTTGCGTTCGGTTTGACAGCGCTCACAGCGGCCGCGCAAGCCGCCACCGCCACGGCTGTTTTTGCAGGAGGCTGCTTCTGGTGCACCGAGTCTGACTTTGAAAAACTCCCGGGTGTTATAGCGGCCGAGTCGGGCTATACCGGCGGCAAAGTGGTCAACCCCAGCTATGAGAGCGTGAGTGCGGGTGCCACGGGTCACACCGAGGCGGTTCGCGTGACTTACGACCCCGACAATGTTACCTACACCCAGTTGGTCGAATACTACTGGCGCACCATCGACCCCACCGAAAAAGACCGCCAGTTTTGTGATGTGGGCAACCAATATCGTTCTGGCATTTACTGGGGCTCAGAGGCCGAGCGAATCGTGGCTGAAGCCAGCAAAGTTGCGCTGCTCAAATCGGGGCAGTTCAAAGACATTTACACCGAGGTGAAACGCGCCGACCCGTTCTATCTGGCCGAGGATTACCACCAAGACTACTACAAAAAGAACCCGGTTCGCTACAAGTACTACCGCCTCAGTTGTGGGCGTGATGCGCAACTCAAGCGCATTTGGCAGGCAGCAGCCAAGTGATTTTTAGGGGAACAGACTGCACATCGCTTGGCGGGGCACCATGACCACCGGGCACCCGGTCGCATTGAAGACCCCACGGAGGTGGGGTCACGAAGTATGTGGTCCAGCTCAATGGTGGGGCGTCCACCTTGGTCAGTGGCCATGGTCAGTGTTTTTGTTGTATTGAGCGATAGCACTAGTCCAAATGGCATCCGTGAAATCGGAGTAATTAGTAACCTCCATGTTAGGTTTTGCCGCTCATAAGCCATAGGTCCGCAGTCCGATGACGTGAATTGGCCGTTTTCTCGCATCCATTCAGCCACCGTTCACCCATCCAGCAGCAAGATACGCCCATACCAACCCAAAGGGGCATTCCATGAAACGTCTTGCTATCGCTCTTGCTTGCACTGTTGGCACTTTTGCTGTGCAAGCCGATATTTTTTATGACAACGCCCGCGTACGTAGTGCCGAGCCGCAGTATGAAAATATCACCGTACCGCGCGACGAGTGCCGCAACGAATGGGTGACTGATTCTCAACGTGTCAGCAGTGGTACGCCCAACTATGGTGGCGTGGTGCTGGGCGCGTTGGCCGGTGGTGTGGTGGGTAACCAGTTGGGCAGGGGAAATGGAGGCCGCGAGGCAGCCACAGCCCTCGGCGCACTGGTTGGGGCCTTGGCGGGCGACCGCATTGCCGGCCGCAACAACCATTACGAACAGGTGCAGGAAGCACCGCGCCAAGTCACCCGCTGCCAAACGGTAAACGACGTGCAGGCGCGCCTAACTGGTTACCGCGTGGCTTACGACTACCGTGGTCAGACATACACAACCTTAATGCGCGAAGACCCGGGCCCTAACCTGCAAGTGCGTGTGTCGGTAGACCCCGTTGGCCCCGCCATGTACTAATCCGATTTCCTAGTAGTACGATAGCGTCCATGCTCACACGTCTTGCCTGCTCGCTGCTCGTAGCCCTCATGCTGGCCTGCACGCCCGCTTGGGCGGATGTGAGCCGCGACGAAGCGGTTGTAGCGGCCTTGCAGGTGGTGAGTGGAAGGGTGTTATCGGTGGACAAGGCTCAGATGGGAAAACGGGTAGCGTGGCGCGTCAAGCTGGTTACAGCCGGTGGCGACGTGCGGGTAGTAATGATCGACGCCGCCACGGGTCGGCCGCTGTAGCTTAAATGCGCCTGCTGCTGATTGAAGACGATGCGCCGCTGCGGCTCTCACTTGCATTGCGGCTGGAGGCTGATGGCTACCGGGTGGACCAAGCCACCGATGGTGAGGACGGTCTTTTCCAGGTGCGTGAGTACCCTGTGGACCTGGCGATTGTCGATCTGGGTCTACCCAAGCTGAATGGCCTCACAGTCGTGCAGCGGCTGCGTGCCGAAGGCAAGGCTCTGCCCATCCTCATCCTTACCGCGCGCGGCAGCTGGCAAGACAAGGTCGTCGGGCTGGAAGCTGGCGCTGACGACTACTTGGTAAAACCCTTTGAATACCCCGAACTTGCTGCGCGCGTCAAGGCGCTGCTGCGTCGCGCCATGAAGGCCGCCACTGATGTGCTAACGGTGGGGCCTCTCAGCTTGGACATTGGTGCGCAGGCTGCCAAGCTGAATGGCTCGGCTATGGAACTCACCGCGTTTGAATACCGTGTACTAGAATTTTTGGTGCGGGAGCGCGCCCGCGTGGTAAGCAAACAAGAGCTATCGGACTATCTCTACCCCCACGACCAGGACCGTGACAGCAATGTATTGGAGGTGCTGGTGGGCCGCCTGCGCCGCAAACTGGACCCAGAAGGAACGCTGGAGCCCATAGAAACCCTGCGCGGACGCGGCTACCGCTTCACCTTCGAATGACGCGGGTTACCTTTTCATGAGGTTCGACGCGTCGTCCATCCGCACGCGGCTGATGGTGGGCGCCGTTTTGGTATTTCTGGCCTTCATGACAGTTGCAGGCGTGGCCTTGCAGCGTGCCCATGCGGACGGCGTGCGCGCCGCACATTACGCTCGACTGCAAAGCACCGTGTATCTTTTACTGGCCGGGGCCGAACTGGACACTTCCGGCGCGCTGGTTATGCCGACGGAGTTTGCAGAGCCACGCCTGTCGCTACCCGGGTCGGGCTTGTATGCCAGTATTGTTAACGTGGCGCGTAGCGAGACGTGGCAGTCCGCATCCACGCTGGGCTTTACTCCGCCTTTGATGGCAATGTGCCAGTAGGCGAGTGGCGCTACGACACAGTGCGGGCACCATCAGGCACATTCCTGACCGCCGGCTACGGCGTGCGGTGGGCAGGGCAAGACAAGACCGGGGTGCGATTGGTGCTTTCGGTGGTGGAGAGCAGCGCTGCGTTCGACCGCGAAACGAAGGTCTTTCAACGAACGCTTTGGTCTTGGTTGGGCGGGGCAGGCCTCTTGCTCTTGTTTTCACAGACACTGTTGTTGCGCTGGGGCCTGGCGCCGCTGCAACGGGTGTCACTAGAAATTTCCCGCATTGAAAGTGGTGAGCAGTCCGAAGTGCAAGGCGTCTACCCCACCGAAATTGCCGCCCTTACCAACAACCTCAACACCCTCATTAAACAAGAACGGGTGCGTCGAATACGCTACAAAGAAGCGCTGAGCTATCTGGCCCATAGCTTAAAAACGCCGCTGGCCGTGCTGCGCTCCTCACTGGGCCAGCCCGACCAACTGGCCGACACCGTTGCGCAACAGGTGAGCCGCATGGACCACATCGTGCAGCACCAACTGGGCCGCGCCGGCGCGAGCGGCGCCACACGCTTTGCGCCCTGGTTGGCGCTAGCCCCGGTGGTAGAGCGCATACGCGACTCGCTGGCCAAGGTGTATGCCGACAAGCAGTTGGTCTTTACCGTTGACTGCCCGCCTGACCTGACTTGGCGAATGGACGAAGGAAACGCCTTTGAGATGCTGGGTAACCTGCTTGATAACGCTTCCAAATGGGCGGCAAGGCGTGTGAGTGTGCGAATATGGCGCGATGGAGATGCCCTGCGCATCAGTGTGCAAGACGACGGCCCTGGTTTTACCGATACGCAGGCTGTGCTGCAATTGCATGTGCGCATGGACGAAAAGGTGCCCGGCCATGGTGTGGGCCTGGCCGTGGTGAATGACTTGGTAGCCAGTCACGAAGGCACGTTGACGCTGGGCGCATCGGCCTGGGGCGGAGCGCAGGTGAACATTGCCTTGCCCGCAACCTGAAACACGGTGTTACTACTATGCAAACTTATTGATTTGGTTCAGTTTGCGTTCATGCACCGGGGCGCACTATAGAACCTTGTTAACCCAAGGAGTAATCCATGAACCGTATCGTTTCACTCAAGTTTCTCGCCGCAGCGGCTTTGGCTCTGGGCACTTTGGCTGCTACCACCGCGGCACAGGCACGCGACAACGTGCAGTTTTCCGTAACGCTGGGTAGCCCTGGCTTTCTTGTGCAATCCGCCCCGGTGTACGTGCACCCCCGGCCCACCTATGTGCGGCCTGCCCCGGCCTATGTGCATCCCCGCCCCGTTTATGTGCAGCCGCAACCGGTCTATATGCGTCCCCGTCCGGTTTACGTGCAGCCAGCGCCAACGTACGGTTGGGGCCACCAACGCTACAACCACCATGGCCGTAACGAGTACGCCCAAGGCTCTTGGGGCGACTACGACCGGGACGGTATTCCCAACCGCTATGACCGCTTTCCGGGCAATCCGAATCGCCGGTGAGTGGAGTTAGCGGCGGTAAGGCTGCGGATCCACTGCCTAAATTGGGAGGGCAAAGGATCCGCGCTTCAAGCAGAAGTGTTGGACGGACCAGCAGGGACTGGCTGATTCCAGTCGTTCGTTGAAAGGTAGCCCCTCGTTCGGAATCTGACCAAATTGGTCGGTGGCGGTTTTGGAAACTGCCCTTCGTCCACGTGAACGTCTTGAACTGCGCACTGTATGTCCCCGACGGGGGACGGTGGGTGTCGGCATGAACATTTATGCACGTATGCATTACCAGACTGGCAAGCTGGCTAGCGCGTGGATCAGCAGGGCGAGAGAGTAACCTGCCTATACTTGGAAGTATGGCCCCAGTTAGATACAGTCCGGCAGCCGATCGCAACAAACAGCCGATACTGGATACATTGCGCCGCGTACTGCCCGATCGTGGCAAGGCACTGGAGATAGCTTCTGGCACCGGACAACACGTAGCATGGTTTGCCCAGAATCTGCCACAGTGGAACTGGCAGCCCAGCGATGCATACGTGGATGGCTTTTCCGATATTGCCCTGCATACGCAAGGTTTGCATAACGTACATGGCCCACGCGTTCTTGACGTCCTGAAGTGGCCGTGGTTGGACGATGTAGACGCGAAGTTTGATGCAATTTACTGCGCGAACATGATTCATATTTCCCCGTGGGCTACAACCAAGGCACTGATGCAAGGAGCCGGGCAAATACTATCGCTCCACGGCATACTGATCACCTATGGTCCATATCTGGAAAGGGACGTACCGACCTCAGAAGGCAACCAACAATTTGATACGAGCTTACGAGCTCAGAATCCCGCTTGGGGCATTCGTCACCTTGAAGATGTTGAGAAGGAGGCCGTCGAGGCAGGATTGAGATTGGCGCAGCGGATGAGCATGCCGGCAAACAATTTGCTGCTCGTGTGGACGTTTAGTGCAGCCGTCTGAGCGCCCGAGCACCATCTACAAATGTGGCGCCAACGCCGCTGCCATTCGCGACGTCAACGAACATGCTTGCGTGGACATCGAAGCTCACCAAGCGAAGTATCTCAACAGCATTGTCTACAGGACCATTGAATCGTTAGATAAATCAAAGATCCGATGCTGGGCTGCAAGTTATTTTGCAGTGGCCGCCAGAAACGTCCTGCTTGAAAATTAGACGCTTTTGACAGTGCTACTTGGACCGTTGGTTTGCACGGAGGAAATTCCGTTGTCCCGCCCAGCCGTCGCCTTGTACATTTGGCTGGTACCGATCACCTGATGGTTTGCCGCCTTCAAGTTGAAATAGAAACGACCATCGGTTGCATCCTTACGGTCATAACGCTCCGGCAGTGGGCTGTTCTTCTGTACCGAGGCAATGCCATTTTCTGCTGCAGCTTTCGATTCATACTGCTCACTACGCAGAATCGTCTCCGCATTACCTGCTTTGAGAACAAAGAAATGCTGTCCTTTGTCGTTGGATGAAAGTTCGTACCAGCCTGACATATAACGCTCCTTTAGAAAACAACGTGCAGGTGAAGTATCCTACTAATCTCGCTGACCGTGACCGCCTCGACATGTATTTTGGTTCCCCGTTGGACTGGCAAACCAACTCCATTGGTTTTTCATGTCGTCGTTCTCGTCCAGGGCTCACGTGCCCCGCTATTGCGACACAACCACTCAGTGCCATCGAACACATAGGTCTCGCAAGAAATATGTACAAGAATTTACAGGTCAGATAGCGATCGTTGTAGCGTCACCAGTCGAAGTCTTTGCGTTTGAAGCGGGATGACAACTACCATTTGTGGAGCAAGGTATGCAAAGTTCAATCAACTGAACTTTTTAATGCCATGGAGCGCAACAAGTTCTCCAACGTGATGCTGGGGCGGGCGCCTTTGATGCCAGCTTCGAGTTCGTTGCTGAGTAGGGCGCGCATCTGAACCAAGTCAGAGTTGACCATGATGCGGATGGGACGCGGGGGCTATGCGGATCTGCAGTTTGACTGTATTTGTACTGTTGACCATCGCACAGACAATTTCTCTGCTGCACGTAGAGTGGTCTCCATTGGCAGTCGCGCGAGATTGCGTGGTTGCTGTCTATCACGTACTGATATTTTTCAAAGGTGAATCGTCATGTCGTTTTTTACACCTAACTTTGGCCGTACTGCTGTGATGGCAGGCCTACTTTCCCTGAACGCGATGTTTATGCCGGCATCAGCAGCGGAGTCAACACCTCAGTCGGAGGCGCTGGACAACATCAGTATTTCTATTGGCGATTACATTGTCAGCCCCAATGCCAATCTGACGCTCAATACACCGTACGGATCTGCCAGTTCGGGTGATGTGTCTTCTCATCAGGTT
>Ga0138256_10003753_pt1 | contig 16137 bp, 14 predicted proteins | sample KNB2016incub_MG_FD_105486 | JGI IMG/M metagenome (GOLD analysis project Ga0138256, IMG submission 105486) | Active sludge microbial communities from wastewater in Klosterneuburg, Austria - KNB2014incub_MG | ecosystem: Engineered > WWTP > Activated sludge > Unclassified | place: Austria... | reverse complement strand
GCGTCCCTGCGGGCATGAAAGCTGTCAGGCGCGTTGGTTAAACGGATGACGTTGATATCGGCCGGCAACAATTCGTTAAATTCTTTTAACAGCTGCGAGGGCCTAAGATCAACCTTTAGCTCAGGAACCTTTAGATGCACTATCTGGCTCAGCGCGTGGACGCCCGCAACCGTTGGTTCCCCGCTAAAAACCTCGGCCGGCGAAGCGAACAGCTCCCGCGTGACTGTCATGAACTCGCCCTGGACAGTCCTATTATTATGCTGCATCTGCCAGCCGCGAAATCGCGTACCGTCATATTCAACCTCTAGTTTCCAGGTTGGCATAAGAAATACAATTAGTTGCTTGTCAGACTTCGCCGTTACTTCCTGCAACTACCGCAACAAACTTCGGAGAACTTCCTTTAACTACCGCCCGATCTTCACCTTTTCGCGGGCTTCATTAATCGCGACAAACGTCAGGTCGGCTGATGTTACCAAAACAATTTCGCCCTTGTTGCCAAACCTCTCAGCCTCAACATCAACGTGGACCGTGATCGAGGTGTTGCCAACCTTTAACGTGGTTGCATAAAAGCTGACCAGATCGCCGATAAAAACCGGTTCGTGAAAGATAACCTCTTTCATCGCCACCGTCACAAAACGCTCGTGTTTTGTATGCCTAACAGCCTCGACACCGCCCGCGACGTCGATGTAGCTCAAAACTACGCCGCCAAAAACCGTGCCGTGAGCATTCGTGTCGCGCGGCATCATTGTCAGGCGAATCGCCGCGTCTCTGGTTACTTGATTTTCCATATAACGAATTTTTACAGGATGCTCAGGACAGCCTTCCTGTTTGAATTTTCTGTGTTATCCATTGCGTAATTGTTTCGCGAAGCTCGTTCAAATGCTCGTCAAAAAAATGGCCGCAGTTCTCGAATATCACAACCTCTGCGTGCGGGATTTGATCAGTCAGCGATCTGAGGCTTTCAACTGAACAAAACTCATCCTGATCGCCATGCACGAACAAGATCGGCTGCACAACCGCAGTTAAGAAGTCGTAATCGCGATACTTCTCAACCGGCGTGCCGATTGAGATGAGGCGTTTTACACGGTTGTCGTTCATTCCAATGGCCATCCCGGTACGCGAGCCAAATGAAAACCCAGCGAGCGTGATTTCTTCGTTAGGATACTCTGCACTTAAATAATCAAGTGCGTCGCTGACGTCTTCCATTCCGCCCTTGATCTCGTCATGCTCTCCCGTCGACCCTCCAACACCGCGAAAATTGAATCTGAGAGTTGTCAAGCCGGCATCGACCAACCCTGCGGCTGCCCGAAAAACGACCTTATTATGCATCGTCCCGCCGCCGAGCGGATGCGGATGGCAGACGAGGCCGACACCGCGATGCTCGCCCGCCGGTTCTTTTAATATCGCCTCAAGCCGTCCATGCGAAGCGGGAATGTATAGGTTGCCTTTTGGATACATCGTCGAACGTTCGATTTTAGGTTTTGCAGCTTGAATTCGCAAACCTGCCTGATTTCGTGATACTTTTCACTTAATTTATCTTTATTTTCGATGGAAGAAATCAAAAACCAAACAGTCCCAAACACAGACGAAAAGGCAGATAGCCCTCAGCAAAACTGGCGTGAGTTCCTCGAGACAGAGGCGGCGGTGCGCGTTATCTATCTGATCTTTGGTTTTCTCGCGATATTGATGGTCATGACCTTTTTGCAATCGCGCACCGACGCTATCTGCTGCGGCGATTGGGACGGTTACTATCACATCAGGTGGTCGTCGCTGCTGTGGGAAAATTTCAGCCAATTCAAGTGGCTTCCGACCTTTGAATGGCTGCCGCTCACGGTTCTGAATCCACAGGACTACGCCGATCATCATTTCCTCTTTCATCTCCTGCAAATACCATTTCTATGGGTGTTCGAGCCAGTTACGGCGGCAAAGGTAGCTGCCGTAGTTTTTGGCTCGCTCGCCATTTTCTCGATCTACTGGATGCTGTTCCGGTACCAGATAAAACATCAGCTAGTTTGGCTGGCGGCGATAATGGTTTGCTCCAATGCTTTCTTTTATCGAATGAACATGGCCAAGGCTCCGCCGCTGACCATCATCATTACGGTGCTCGGCATTCATTTGCTGTTTCAGCGAAATTATAAATGGCTGGCGCCGCTTATGTTTGCGTTTGTCTGGACGTACAGCCTTTTTCCGCTCCTATTATTTGCTGCAATAATTTGGACTGCAGTCATTGCATGGAACGAGCGGCGGCTGGAATGGCGGCCCTTTGCGTTCACATTTGGCGGCATGGTCGCCGGCAATATTATTAACCCGTATTTTCCTAACAATCTACAGCTATTTTTTGAACACTTCTGGACAAAATTTAAGATTGGGACCGACTTTGTCGTCGCAGTGGGAGGCGAATGGTATCCGTACACGGGCATGGAGTTGTTGATGAATTTCCCGATCGCCCTCACGGCGATGCTCATTGGGTACATCCTCTTCGTTCCACGCGGCGGAAAACTGCCGGAAAAAGCGGCATTTTTCCTTGTCTTTACCACGATTCTGCTCGCCGCGCAGTTTCGCTCAAAGCGATTTGCGGAATATTTTCCGCCGTTCGCAATCTTGTTTGCTGCCTTTGCGTGGCAGGCATTTACGGCCCCAAAAATTGTGGAGCTGCCGGATGATTTCAAACGCGATATCGACCCGTACCTTGACGCCCCTGTCTTGACTGAAAAGCAGCAGTGGTGGGATGCAGCACGAGCTGCATCAGTTTGGGTAATCGGTATTGCTCTCGTCATTTTTTGGCTTTTCAACCTTGTCGGATTCAGCAAACTCGGATTTGAGGAGGGCGGCATGATAGGCAACATATCGAGCAATGAACCGGGTGATAAGTATCGCCGGGCGATGGTGTTCGCCACCGGTCTCGATGAAACGGGCGCCGACAATATTCCGAAAGGCGCGTTGATATTTAACTGCACCTGGGATGATTTCCCAAAGCTGTTTTTCTACGACACCAAGCATACATACGTTTACGGCCTCGACCCAAACTATCTCTACACACAGAACCCTGAACTATATAAGCTGTTGAAAGATCTAACCGAAGGAAAGGTCGATGATCCGGCACCAATGATACGCGAAAAGTTTGGCGCTAATTATATTTTTGCCGATGCCAAGGAAAATACTGATATGATCGCCAAAGCCCTCGAAAGCGGCTGGGTCGAAACGATCTACGAAGATGACGAGGCCCGGCTGCTAAAGATACGCGATGTGAAGGGCCAGGCCCCGGGTGATACCGAGGAGGCCCCTGAGACAGCCGAGGAGAAAAAGATTCTCGATGCCGAGGAAGCGAACGACGCAAACCTGACGAATACAAACATGGATCCCGATGAAGATAACTAAACGAGCCTCGGAGTATCAGAAATTTCGATTGATCGGAATATGCCTATTTTTCGCCGCTCTTGTGAACGGTTGCGGCGGCAACGAGAGCATTCTCAAATCAGGCAAAGAAACGCCCGCGCAATCCAATGCTCAGCCAACCAAATCGACATTTGATTCCGATCTCGAATCGGCTCGGACGGCGGGTTTTAACTATATCTACGTCTTGCGGCGCAAGGATGGAGAGGCGTTAAACAGCGAGGACCGCGGCGTGATCAGAACAAATACTGCGACGGCGAATCGACGATTTGCGGCAGATGAGGGCCGGGCGTTTATTATTGGGTCAAACCCGCCGGTCGCCCCCGAGAATTTGGCGGCACTTCGTGCACACTTCGCGGTGGAAGATCATTCGCCGCCTCCGCCGGCAAACGCGAACGCAAATAAGTAAAGTATAATTGACCGGGCCAATGGACGAACCCCAGAAACCAACCAACCAGGCTTCAGCCAAAAAGGCTCTGCGCGAGAGGCAGCAAACATCTCGGCGGGTTTATCTCGACCCTTCGACGCCATCCGTCCGGTCAATTGTTCGCGTTGTCATCATCACTCTTCTTTTGCTGTTTATCGCCGGGTTTGTGCAGAACGTAATATCGTCGCTGACATACCTGGTATTTCTCATCATTCTCTCGGTATTTTTTGCGTACTTGATCGACCCGCTTGTGCGGATCATCCGGCGCCCGTTTAAGGAACGGCATCTGGAAAAACTAATGCCGCGGTCACTGGCCATCATTTTGGCATATGTATTTGTATTTACGGTGGTTGCGGTCGCGATTGCAAATATTGCCCCGCGCGTTGCCGAACAGGCACGCGAGTTCGCGGCAAACCTGCCCGCGTACGGAAACGCGATTCGCGCCCGCGGCAATGACCTGAGCAATCGATTTAACCGGCTGCGAATCCCTGAGGAGGTACAGACGGAACTCAACCGGCGGGCCACGGAATTTGGCGCTGGCATAACGGCCTCGATCGGAAATTCTGTCTTAATTTCCGTGGCCTATTTACCGTGGTTTATCCTGATACCGATTTTGGCATTTTTCTTTCTAAAGGACGTAAATCTATTCCGGCTTTCGGTCCTGAGAATGTTTCCGGCCGGGCGATGGCGGGCGCGGGCCGAATCGGTCCTGGCTGACGTCAATACTACCCTGGCGGCCTATACCCGTGCCCAATTGATATCGTGCGTGCTCATCGCCTTTCTTTGCACGGCCGGATTCTATATCATCGGTCTCAAATACGCACTGCTATTAGGAATCCTGGCTGGAATTTTTGAGTTTGTGCCGTTGCTCGGGCCGCTGACTATTGGCCTAATTGTCATTTCGACTGCCGCTGCATCGGACAATCCGTGGAAGGCCCTCTACGTTGCAATATTCCTGGTTGTCTTGCGTATCATTCACGATTATGTGACCTATCCGCGTATCGTCCGCGGCGGCATACATCTGCATCCGCTTGCAATAATTCTGGCAGTGCTGGCGGGCGAGCAGGTCGCCGGCATACCCGGGGTTTTTATCGCAATCCCAATCGTTGCCGTTGCAACGGTCATCTATCGCCACGTTCTCGAACATCAGGGCCGCCGCGGTTTCCTGGCCGGCTGGATCGAGGAATCAGAGGCCGCAACCGCCGACGAGGCCGCATCCTAAACTATGTCATCACTAGCCTGGCTCATCGCCTTCTTTTTTATACTGTTGTTTATCAGTATTTCGGTCTATGTACTGGTTGTGAAGTTTTTCTACTGGGGCGATAAGAAAGAACCGCCGACAAAAAAGCGCTAGATTAATCGGGCAAACTCCGCGGCATCGTTGATCTCTAGATCTATCGCAACCACATAACACGCAATTTTAAATTTCAAATTTGATAATTTCACCGCATCTTTTGCCGTCGTCAAAAGTGCGTCAGCACCGCTTTGGCGGGCGAGTCCTTCAATTGCTGCGATGTCCTGCTGATCAAACTTATGGTGATCTCGAAACGCGTGTGTGCCCGTCAGCGCTATGCCTTGACGACGAAGTTGTTCGAAGAAGCTTTCCGGATTTCCGATCCCGCAAAATGCAAAAGCGTTTCTATTTTCAAGTATTTCGCTTGTTATTTTTGCGAAGGTGTCATTTAGAGCAACAATTCGTTCGACCTTGTTGAGCGCCGTAAATAACCCTGCGTTCGGACTCAAATTTGAGATTTCAAATTTCAAATCTGAAATATCGGCGACGAGATCGGTTCGCGTAATAACGAATGCGTCGGCTCGTTTTAAGTTTAACAGCGGCTCTCTCAGGCGTCCGGCCGGCAGCATTTTGCCGTCGCCGAACGGGTCGGTGGCGTCTATGCAGACAATATCGACATCGCGTTTTGCCTTTCGATGCTGAAATCCGTCATCGAGAACAAACGCCGTAACGCCGAATTCCCGTTTTGCCCATTCTGCGGCGGCAACGCGGTCACGGTCGGCAACAACTATAGCTTTTCCGAGGAGTTTTTGAGCGAGTTCGAATGGTTCGTCGCCCGAATCGTGCGGGCTGGCGACAACACGTTGGCCGTCAGAAACCAAAATCCGTTTCGCTGGATTAGCTCGGCCGTAACCGCGCGTCAAAATGCACACCGTCTCACCGCGCTCGGCCAACAGAGCGGCGACATATGCCACGAGCGGTGTCTTGCCCGTTCCGCCCGCCGTAATATTGCCAATACTTATGGTTCGCGCACCGAGATCGTGGATCTCAAAGATGCCTCGTTCATAAAGGCGATTGCGAATATCCGCAACCTTTCCATATATCCAACCGAGCAGTGACAGCATTGTGGCTAATTATCAATTAACAACTAACAATTAACAATTAACCACTCGATTTCTTATTGGTGATCTGGATCAGCCGGTCGAGTTTGTTCTGTGCCTGTCCGCTGTCGATGCTCTGTTCAGCGAGGCGGGCGGCGTAGACCGGGTCCTTGGCGACGCCGCCTATTATGAGGGCAACGGCTGCATTAAGAACAACCAGCGAACGGGCCTCGTCGCGGCGGCGGCTCGCCAGGACCTCGCGGATTATCGCCGCGCTCTCCTTTGCGGTTTGAATTCTCAAATGATCAATCGGTGAAGCTTTGACAGCAAAATCCTTTGGCGTCACTACATACGAGCGCACTTCGCCATTCTTGACGGTAGCGACAAACGTCTTTCCCGCCAGCGTCACTTCGTCGAGGCCGTCTTCGCCGTGGACGACCCACGCATTTTCCGCTTTCAATAACGCAAGAGCGTTTGCCACGGGTTCGACCAGCGAACGATGCCAGACACCGATAAGCTGGCGCGAAACCGAGGCGGGATTGGCGAGCAAGCTGAGAACATTAAGACAGGTTCGAATTCCGAGGCTGCTGCGAATATCACCGAGACGCCGAAGAGCAGGATGGAATTTCGGGGCGTTCAAAAAGCAAAGCCCGGTGCTGAGGGCCGTCTGGGCAACCGACGGCTCGGCCGCTGCCTTTACCCCGAGTTCCGCCAGCACATTCGCGCTTCCGGACGCGCTTGTGACACCTTTGTTGGCCTGCTTGGCGACGCTGAGTCCCGCCCCGGCCGCAACGATTGCAGCCGCGGTCGAAATATTAAATACCTTGGCGGCGGATGAGCCTGTGCCGGAAATATCAACCGCAGCTTTCTGCGTGCCTTTTACCTTGATTGCGGCCGCTCGCATGACGCTGGCCATACCTGCAAGCTCTTCAAACGTCTCGCCTTTCGCGGTTAATGCAGTCAAGGCTCCGGCCATCTGCCTGGGATAGGCCGAATCATCGATCAAAGCCCGAAAAAACACTGATGCATCGGCAAAATTCAAGTCTTCGCCGCGTATCAACCGTGCGAGGTATGGAAATAGCGCCGTGTCAGCTTTGGTATTTGTTGCCGAGACCGGTGCCGACAGCAGCCAGTCTGACTTTGTTTTGGGCATAAGGTTGGATTTCCAACGTTAGTCGGTTCCAGACAAGAATCTCAAAGTTCTAGAAAGTTTTGCAGCAGCACCTTGCCGTGCTCGGTCAAGATCGACTCAGGATGAAACTGTACCCCTTCGATCTTTTTTGTTCTGTGCCTTACCGCCATCACCAGTCCATCGGACGACTCGGCTGAAATTTCAAGTGTTTCGGGCATCGAACCGCGATCGACGATCAGCGAATGATAACGGCCGGCCGCGAACCCATTGGGCAGTGATTCAAATATCGTCTTGCCATCGTGATTGATGACAACCGGTTTGCCATGGACCGGCTCGGGTGCCCTGATCACCTTGCCGCCAAAATGCTGACCGATGGCCTGATGGCCCAGGCAGACGCCGAGGATCGGGACCGAGTCTGCAAATCGTGCAATGACGCCAAGGGAAATCCCCGCCGTATCCGGTGTTCCCGGCCCCGGCGAGATCAGAATTTTTTTCGGATCAAGTGTCGCGATCTCATCAACCGTAACTTCGTCGTTACGAAAAATCCGCATTTCGGCCCCCAACTCGCCCAGGTACTGGACAAGATTATATGTAAACGAATCGTAATTATCGACGACTATCAGCATCTAAATCCTTTCTCTGCAAAATGGTGTTACTTCCAACGTTCTAATTTACTATACTTGAGCGATGCTTCAATCATAAATAAGCGACCGCGGGAGACCGAAATCAAAATGCTGCGAAAGGTTCAAACAATATTATTTATCCTGATGTCGATTTCCGCCGCGGCCGCGCAGAAAAAGCCCGACACAAAGTTGGACGAAAAGGCCGAAAAGCTCCGACAGGAGGCGGTCGTCTTTTTGCGGGAATCGATAGCTGAGGTCAATTCGATGCGGTCGCTCGAAAACCGCATTAGTTTTGGTGCCGAGATGGCATCGCTCATGTGGTATCACAGCGATAAAGAGGCCCGGGCCATGTACCTGGGCGTGATGGACGATTTTAAGCGCCTCATTTCCGAGTTCGATGGCCGGCTCAATCGGATTGAAACGGCCCGGGCGGCCGGCGACGAGAATCTATCCGCCGAATTCATGGCCGAGTTGAGCGGACGATCAAATATAGAACGTAAGTTTCGCAAGGCCTTAGAGATCCGTCAGGAGATCTCAATGAGTCTCGCCGAGCACGAACCCGATCTGGCGTTTGCATTCTATTATGACAGCCTAACATGGATAACAAACCCCGGGATCCGTGAGCGTGCAGGCGAAAGCGACGACTATTTTGAGCTGCGCCTAATGACGGCGATTGCCGAAACAAATGCGAATAAAGCAGCTCAGCTTGCATTGAAATCGCTCGACAAGGGCTTTAACGTACAGCATCTGGAGCTGCTAAAGAAAATTTACGCCAAGGATGCCGATAAAGGTGCCGAATTTGGGGCCGCAATCGTCAGCCGCCTAAAAAGTTCGCAATCAAACGGCCCGGAGCTATGGACATTGAGTTCACTCATTCTGTTTGCCGAGGACACGACAAAAAGTGCTTCCAAAGGGTCGGCCAAAAAGCCAGTCTTAACAAATTCTGAGATTCGCGACGTCGCCGAACTGCTTGCAACGGCCCTGCTCGCAAGTGATGACCCGGGTGCGACCGGGACCGCATACCTCTCGATTCTAGAGAAATACGCACCTGCAAGGGCCATCCAGATCCGTCAGAAAGCACGCAGCCAATCGAGAAATACGAATACCAATTCTGCCACAGTCTATGGCCTATCAACCGCAGCCAACGCCGTTGCAAACACGGCTGCGCATGATGTTGAGTCCGAACGGCGGGCAAAGGTACTCGAAGAACGCATCGAGGCGGAAAAAAAGACGATGGACGACGTTCAAAGTCTCGGAACCAAGCCGCTGTCAAAGGAAGAACGTGAAAAGATCGTCGGGCAGGCGCGAAAAATCATCTCGCGCACACCCGGCGTGGAAAACAAACTCACCGGCCTCAGCCTGCTCGCCGCCCAGGTCGCCAAAGCCGGCGATTTGGAAATAGCTGCCGCGATAATGAAAGACGCCGAATCACTCGTCAACCCGCAGCCCAAGAATTACAGAGATTTTCTGCTGACATGGATGCTGATCTCGGGCTACGCCGAGGTTGATGTGAACAAGGCATTTCCGATGCTGTCCGATACTATTTTTCGCCTCAACGACACGATCGCGGCGTTTGTAAAGGCCGCCGAATTTATTGATGTTCAGGGCGAGATCATCGACGATGGCGAGGTTCAGGTTGGCCAGTTTGGCGGCTCCATGCTGCGGGGTATTACAAAAGAGCTAAAGGTCGCCGAACCGACTTTGCGAAGCCTTGCAAAAGCCGATTTCGCCAAAACAAAGGCCGCGACAAACCTGTTTGACCGGGCCGAAGTCCGAATCCTGGCAAAAATGATCGTGCTGCGCACGATACTCGGCGGAAAGGAAAAAGAAAAGGAAGATCCGAATATCGGGCTGGTTCTGAATTAGGTCAGAACCGCCTGCGTTAGCGGGCGGTCAGTCTCTCTGATTTTCAGCTGCCGTTTAGATTGGAACAAGCTCGGCGAACTGCCCGCCCGCTTACGCCTGCGGTTCTGACTTACGTCAAACTCGTCCCCAGCAGCCAACTGCCGCCATCAACAACCAGCGTAACGCCGTTAATGTAACTCGCGGCATCAGATGCCAAAAACAACGCCGCATTTTCGATATCGACGATTCGGCCAAATCGGCCGATGGGTATCTTTCGCATAAGCTTTTCTTTTATTTCCGGCATAAGCAGGCGTTTCATGCCTTCCGTGTCCTCGATTGGACCGGGCGCGATGCCATTGACGCGGATGCCGTGGCGGCCCCATTCGACGGACAGATTCCGCGTGATCGCGTCGACGCCGGCCTTGGCCGCCGATACGTGTATCTGCATCGGCGTCGCGAGATAATGCAGTGTTGCGGAAATATTCAATATTTGTCCCTGAGATTTCTTTAATTCCTCAAACGCCGCCCGGCAGACATTAAACGTGCCCTTTGTATCGATATCGACAACTGTGCCAAAACCGTTCGCCGACAATTGCTCGGCTCCGCACAGGAAATTGCCGGCAGCACCGTTCACAACGATATCGATCTTGCCGTAATGCTCGACCGTTTTTGCAATTGCATTCTCGACTGCCTCGTATTCGCGCACATCTGCCGCAGCCGCAAAACACTCGCCGCCGTTTTCCTCGATAAACTGCTTTTGCGGGACCAGATTGTCCTCTTTCCGGCTCGTGATCGCCAGCTTCGCTCCGTGGGCGGCAAATGCCCGGGCAACGCCGCCCGTGATACCCGTCCCGCCGCCGGTTACAAATGCAACCTTACCCTGTAAAATGTTTTCAGCAAATATTTTGTCCATATTGATTTGGGATTTTAGCATAAGGTGAAATTGAACCGCAGAGCAACAGAGACGCAAAGAAAGTCCTTGGGAAATGAAGCCGGTCGAATCTTCGGGCTATGCCCGTCTATTTGCGGAAAAGCTATGCTTTTCCGATCACTGCCAATAAATTTTTCGCGGCTATGCCGCCTCATTCGCAAGCCTGAGGCGGCGGCACAGCCGCAGAATTACACTAGGCGCCTTTCGGAAAAGCAGAGCTTTTCCGCAAATAGAGCGGCAAAGCCGCAAAAACTGGCCTTACTTTCTGTCCTTGCTCTGTGCCTCTGCGTCTCTGCGGTGAATCTCTCGTGTTCTTCAAAGCCCACCGACCTTCGCACGCTCGTCCCGGCAGATACGCTCGTATATCTCGAAACAAACGACCTCGCCGCTGCCTTGCAGCCGATCGTTGATGGCAAGCCTTTTACCCAAGTCGCCCATTCAAAACCAAATTTTTCAGCGTTAAAACGCGTCAAAGTCGCCGTAGCCGTTACTGGTTTTGAAACCACCGAAGAGAAGCTTACCGAGGAACACAGCGTCGGCCGTGTTAAGCCACGATTTGTCGCCATAATTGACGCAAATTTATGGGATTCTCAGGCTGTGCTATTTGCCGAGACCAAGCTCAACGAAATTGTTCAGGAAATGCTCGGAGGCGACGCAAAGGGCGGACGCAGCCAAAGGTCTCGTGAAACTGGTGGCACATATATTACTTGGGGTTCCAATACGGGACTAGCCCACGCCCTTATTCTAGATGGACTTATCTATTTCAGCAACGACGAATCCGCCATTGACAAGTGTCTCGCAGTTCGCCGCGGCGAAGCCGACAGTATTGCAAAATCCGGCAAGGTGAAGCCAGCCGATCCCAAAACGCTCGCCGCAGGTTATGTGTCAACCGACGGCGTCGCCCAGATCGCAAGCATCCTGGGTATGCAATTTGCCGCCGAGTCGAGCGACGAGCCTGAGATTCAATCAGCAATCGCGGGTATTTTGCCACAGTTAATACGCAATTCGATAACCGAAGTAAGCTGGACCACCGCAAAAACCGACGAAGGCATAGAGGATAAGTATCTGATATCGATGCCCTCTGATATCGCTGTTGTTTTTGCCGAAACAATGGCCCCAGGAGACGAATCGGCAACGGCAATTCTTAGTCAGTTGCCCGTGGATACGGTCAGTTTGACGGCGTATAACGTCAAAAAGCCGCAAATAGCGTGGCGAAGTGTGGTTTTAACCGCTCAGAAACTTATCGACCCAATCGCGGGTAAAATGATCGTGGAATCCTCGGCCCTTTTCTTCGAGCCGTACGGCGTTCGTGATCCGGAAACCTTTCTCAGCTCCGTCGGTTCCAGTATCGTGACAGCTAGATTCGATCTTGAGGGCGAGCAACCCGTAGTATTCGCGAAGGCGAACGAACCGGCAAAGATAAAGGAGTCTTTCGCCTCCGATATCAGACGACTAAAGGATCCGTCGCCCACCACCAATTCGGACCCAACGGTTGAACAATGGCGCTCAGAAGACGGTGATTTAGCAGCAGCATTCGCCGGTTCGTGGGTAATTGTTGGCGATGCCAAAAGTGTTGGACGGTGCCTTGACGAAAAACCGGATGGCGGTTTTGGCTTCACCCCTTTTGGCAGACGCATGAACGCGAGCAGAGCAAGTGTGACCACGTTCAGCCGGGATACTACTACAATATTATCGCTGATAAACTTACTCGCCCGCGAAGGCCATGGCGACACTAAAGCCGATTCGAATTACATAACCGAAACCCGATTTACGAAAACCGGCATCGACCGCCGCACTGTTTCCGATTTTGGGCTCATCGGATCGATCATTGCACAGTTAGACCGGGACTGAGACACAGATGTTAAAACCATTCAAAGGAATAATGCCTTCCATTGCTCCGACTGCCTTTATATGCGATGACGCCATCGTTGTCGGCGATGTTGAGATCGGTGAGGATGCGAGTGTTTGGTTTGGTTCGATCATTCGCGGCGATGTTAACTACATTCGAATTGGGGCACGGACAAATATTCAGGACGGCACGATTATCCATGTCAGTTCAAAGACGCATTCGACAATACTTGAAGAAAATATCACCGTCGGCCACCGCGTGACCTTGCACGGCTGTCATGTCGAAAGCGGCTGCCTGATCGGCATCGGGGCGATCATTATGGACGGCGCCCGAGTCGGCCGCAATTCGATCATCGGGGCCGGTTCACTGGTGACACCAGGAACGCAGATTCCATCGGGCGTCCTCGCCCTCGGATCGCCTGCCCGCGTAAAACGCGACCTTACCGAAGACGAATTGGCATATCTCGACAAGTCGTGGCGAAATTATGTCGAACTTAAGGCTGAGTACTCTAACCGCAAATAACGCGGATGACGCAGATAAAAGAAATAAATTTAATATTATCTCCGTCATCCGCGTCATCTGCGGTTAATTTCCTTCGAATCTCTCGCTGCAATACGCTCTCTGCGGTAAACTAGACGCTTATGGCCTCAACCAAACCAGCCCGCGGCATGCGCGATTTTTTGCCCTCGGATGTCCGCAAACGTGATTACGTGATCAGCGTAATTAAGTCGGTTTACGAAAGCTACGGCTTCGAACCGCTCGAAACGCCTGCCGTCGAGAATATCGACACGCTGACCGGAAAATATGGCGAAGAGGGCAATCAGTTGATCTTCAAGATACTCAAACGCGGCGAGAAATTGAGACAGGAGACAGGAGACGGCAGACAGGAGTTTAGCGAATCCGATCTGTCCGATCTCGCATTGCGTTACGACCTCACTGTTCCGCTCGCCCGTGTTGTCGCCAACAATAAGAACGAGCTTCCGAAATTTTTCAAGCGCTATCAGATCCAGCCAGTCTGGCGGGCCGACCGTCCGGCACGCGGGCGTTTTCGTGAATTTTATCAGTGTGATGTTGACGCTATCGGTTCGAATTCGATGGTCGTCGAGGCCGAGTTGATCTCGGCTGTCAGTGAGATTCTGCGGCGGCTTGGATTTGAGGATTTCACGATCCGGCTCAACGACCGGCAGGTTTTGACCGATATTCTTGACACCGCCGGCATCGCCGGGCATCTGCACACCGATGCTCTCGTCGCTATCGACAAACTGGACAAGATCGGCGCCGAGGGCGTTGCAAAAGAACTAACCGATCGCGGCGTTTCTGACGAGGCATCGACGATGCTGATGGAGATATTTGCCAAAACGCAGGAAATTCTTGGTCAGGAAAAAGACGTCAACCGCACGATCGTCGCCAATCTGTTGAATATTGTCAGCAATGAAACGCTGACAAAACTTGGCCAGATATTGAAATTCGCACCAAAGGCCCCGATCGTCATCGACCCCAGCCTCGCCCGTGGGCTGTCGTATTACACAGGTGCGATCATGGAGATAAACGTTCCCGACCTCGCCGGTTCACTCGCCGGCGGCGGACGTTATGACGGGCTGATCGGAATGTTTGGCAAGGAACAAATCCCGGCCTGTGGCTTCTCAATTGGGCTCGAACGCATTCTCGTCGTCATGGAAGAACGCGGCATGTTTCCGCCGCAGATCGCCGATTCGACGCCTGCCGACGTGTTGGTCACGATCTGGAACGAGGAGACTGTCGCCGATTCCCTGAGATTAGCCAACGAACTTCGCGGGCAAGGCCTTCGCGTCACGCTTTATCCCGAAGCCGATAAGCTCGGAAAGCAGTTCAAATACGCCGATCAGATCAAGGTTTCTTTTGTGTGTATTCTCGGCGAAAGCGAGCTCGCCGAAAACGTTGTGACGCTCAAAAATATGAAAAGCGGGGTTCAAACCTCTTTCTCACGTGAAGCGGTTAGCTTTTTAGTCAAGGAACAGCTTTCAGCTATCAGCCTTTAGCTGTCAGTCTGGCTTAGGGCTAATGGCTAAAAGCTGACGGCTGTAAAAATACATATGCAGGATTTTCGAAACCTAAAGGTTTGGCAAAAAGCCCATGAACTGGCGATGAAAACCTATCGGCTGTCTGCTAACTTTCCACGCGAAGAAATGTTCGGTTTAAGACATTCACTCAGAAAAACGGCGGTCGATATTCCAGCATATGTTGCGGAGGGAGCGGGAAAGGCCACGGACGAAGAATTTGCGTCCTCGTTAAATTATGCTTTGTCGCTGGCGATGCGTTTGGAGTATTACGCGTTGATGGCCCACGATCTTCAGTTCATTAAAGGCGATACCTTTTCCCATTTTTCTGCTTCGCTCGTCGAGGTCAAGAAAATGCTCGCCGGATTTAAGCGAACGCTGGTCTAAAATGTTTAACGATGCGGCCCGGGATTTTGCCACAAAAAACCAGTAAAACATTGACTTTTTCATCGTATTGTGCTATTGATAAGACATTGGCTCTTTGACAATACACCGAAGTAGAATGTTTTGAAAAAATCTAGATAAATCGCAACAGAAACGCTCTAAATCAAGGAATATCAGTGGTTTGCGTGTCCCAACCGGGGCGTGGGACACGCGTGGGACACTTTGGGACGCACACGCAATGCGAGGCTCGGGGTTTGTTGTATGATAAGCTTATCGATTGGTTTTTATGAAGTCCATCTCCATCCTCGGCTCGACCGGCTCGATCGGCTGCAACACGCTAAAAGTAGTGGAACATCTCGGCGATATACGCGTCGTCGCCATGGCTGCCGGTCGAAACATGGCGAAATTTGCCGAGCAGATCGCGGGGTTTAGGCCGGAATTGGTTTCATGCGAAGACGATAATTGTGCGGAAATTCTTGGACGAGAACTTCACGTCAGGGGCATTAAGGCGCCGCGAATCGAAACTAATTCAAAGGGCCTGATCGATGTTGCAACGCATCCCGAGGCGGAAACCGTCGTATCGGCGGCGGTCGGGGCCGTGGGATTCATGCCGACGCTGAAGGCAATCGAAGCCGGCAGGCGTGTCGCAATCGCCAACAAGGAAACCCTTGTTATGGCCGGCGAATTGATGACCGCGGCCGCGAAAAAATCGGGGGCCGAGATCTTACCGGTCGATTCCGAGCATAATGCCCTCCATCAATGTCTGAGAGGTGAAAAGGCCGGTGAGGTAAAACGCCTGATCCTTACTGCGTCCGGCGGGCCGTTTCGCAATAAGACAAAGGCTGAGATCGAAAACGCCACTCGCGACGAAGCGCTCAATCACCCAAACTGGAAAATGGGCGACAAAATCACGATTGATTCGGCGACACTGATGAACAAGGGCCTCGAAGTGATCGAGGCCGGTTGGCTGTTTGGTTTCGGAGCGGATCAAATTTCCGTCGTCGTCCATCCGCAATCGGTTGTTCATTCGATGGTTGAGATGGTCGATGGCTCGATCATTGCGCAACTCGGCGTGACGGACATGCGACATGCGATTCAATATGCTCTGACCTATCCGTTGCGTAAGCAGAACTCGATGCCGCCGCTCGACCTTGCCGCAATGAGCCGATTGGATTTCGAAGAG
>Ga0138256_10003751_pt1 | contig 16141 bp, 16 predicted proteins | sample KNB2016incub_MG_FD_105486 | JGI IMG/M metagenome (GOLD analysis project Ga0138256, IMG submission 105486) | Active sludge microbial communities from wastewater in Klosterneuburg, Austria - KNB2014incub_MG | ecosystem: Engineered > WWTP > Activated sludge > Unclassified | place: Austria... | reverse complement strand
TGCTCCACCTTCACCAGCCGATACGCCTCGAAATCCCGCCAGCTCGGCGGCAACGACACCTTCATGGCCCACCCCTCTTCGCGAACACATGCTGCGCAACACCCCAACCTTCTTTCGCGACTCTATCAACACCTCGTGACTCGTTAGGTCACGAGCGGGCCTGCCTTTTCCCAGGCAACCCGAAGCGTCAGCGAGGAGCGTGCTCTTCGTCGCTTTGAATTATGCCGCCGTTTGACCATTCGTTCCGCTCTCGGGCAATTCACTCCGAGAGTCGGATGAAACGGCTCTCGAGAGAGCTCAATTCTGTGCCTCCCGTTCGCTCTCCTCGCTGACGCTTCGGGTTTTCTGGTCCAATGCCAGCGGGATCGCCAAAGTGTCGCATCGGCTGATTTTTATATTGCGAAATCTACAGGAGCGCGCTAGACTGCTCGCACATCCCACCTCTCTGAATGATAGGGCTTCCCCGCCCCGGTTGTTCGGTGCGCATCCCTACCCAGCCAACTCACTCTGGAGCATACGCATGATTGCGTGGCTCGTGTTGAGATCGAAGCGTTGCTTCCGAGCCCGGCCTATCGCCGTGGTTGTTCTGGCGTTGTTGCTACTAACCGCTTGTTCGGTCAAACCCAAGTCGCGAGAGGACGATACCACGACCGACTTTCGGCACATTGCCAGCGCTTACGACATCGTTCAGTCCGGTAAGAATCGCCCACCCAAGGACATCGATGAACTCCGCAAAGTCCTCACCGAATTGCACGACGCAAAGCTAATGCCGGCGCCCGATGATGTGCTCATTTCCTCGCGCGATGGGTTGCCCTACGTGATCGTCTTTGGGCTGAGTCTTGGCGCACAGGTTTCCCACGACATCTTTATTTATGAGCAACGGGGATTCGATGGACAGCGCTACGTCATGACGATGTCCAGAAATGTGCAGCAGCTCTCTGAGGACGGTTTTCGCGGTGCCACTTTTGCCAAGGGGCATCGACCCGCACCACCCAGCAGTTAAGTCCGCGTATTTGCTTCAGCAAGGAATGATTCGATGAGTCGATTTCGTAGCGGCCATTTTCAATCAGCCTTTACGCTCGTGGAACTTCTTGTGGTGATCGCCATCATCGGCGTACTGGTGGCGCTCTTGCTGCCGGCGGTACAAGCGGCCCGCGAAGCGGCCCGAAGATTGCAGTGCAGCAACCACCTCAAGCAAATGGGACTGGCCTTTCAGAATCATCATGATACTTACCTAGCTCTGCCCAGCGGCGGGAACATCATTGATGGGCCACGCTCGCTCACCAATGGCGTACCAGCAATCTTGAATGCCCAAAACTGGGGCTGGGCCTATCAAATTCTGCCGTTCCTCGAACAACAGCCTTTGTACAGCAATTTAGACGACGACAAAGTTCGAGGCACCGCTATTAAGATGTACTCTTGTCCGACACGCAGGCCTCCGCAGATCTGGGATATTAACGGTGGCGGTAGCGTTGGCAAACGCGCGCAACTCGACTACGCCGGGTGCCGCGGTTCGACGAACGATGGCATTGACGGCATGGTAGCGCGTGCTACTGCGGCCATATTGCCTACACGCTTTCAACACGCAACCGATGGCTTATCCAATACGATGCTCGCCGGAGAACGTGGCTGGCCTGTTGACTGGTATCTCAAGCCAGGGGGGTCGGAAAACAATTGGTATCGAGGCGGATTTATCACTGGATACGACACGTTACATCGTTCGCGCTATGCCCTCACCGGAACGAACGGACCGTTGGTCGATGGTCGCGGTCCCTTTCCCAATTTTGCCGCCCAGGAGTACATCACCGTGCGGTTTGGCTCGGCTCACCCGGCAGGGTTTAATGCCTTGCTCTGCGATGGTTCCGTTCGCAACGTTGCCTACCACGTTTCGGGAGCCGTCTTCCTGAACTTTGCCAAGCGGGACGATGGCAATCCGTTCAGCCCCGGCGACCTTCAGTAGCCATTGTGCTTTAGCACGTCTAAGGATTGGGGTTTTCCGACCTAGTTGCCAGGTCCGTCCACCAAGCGTCTTACTTGGCCGCTTGAATGGTAAGGGCGGCAACGGCGACTGCTGCACCAATGATATTCAGCAGCACGATCAGCAATCCGACTCCGACGATGGTTTGTGTGCCGTCGTCCATTTTCGCCCGCTTGCTGCGAGTGAACTGGGTAACCAACATTCCGCACACCCAGCTCCAATGGAGCATCAGGTGAACGAGGATGCCAAGCGCGAGGGCGGCAATCACACCAAATTGAAAGGTACACCACTGCTGATAGTTGTAGCCCCAGAGATGCCAGCCTGCGGCATCGGGCCCGGGAGGAAAGACGAACCGAACGATAACTGCCGTCGCCATCAACAGGGTAAAGTTGACCAGCAATAGCGCGTCGAGCAGGAAGTTGATTTGGGCGCGGGACAAGTGCATGGTGTTTCATCCAAAGGCCGAATCTAGTTGGCGGCTGCGGCCTTGGCGGTACAGAGGGGACATCCGGCGGCCGGACGATCGCCCCACGACACATGCGAGATGCCTCTCACCACGGAAACGACGCCGGTGAGCATCAGACACCAGGCTGCGATGCCGAAGAGCCAACGGCGCGAGGCCAGGCTCAGCAACTGGCCCGTGGTGCCGGCGAGTACGAGCAGCGGCATCGTGCCTAGGCCAAAGACCAGCATGGTTGCTCCTCCGAGCAGCACTTGATGCGTACTCGCCGCGAGCGTGAGCATGCCGTAGAGCAATCCGCAGGGGAGGAATCCCGTGCAGACACCAGCGATCAAGGCGCCGGTATGACCTCGCCCACGGAAGAACGGAGCAAAGAGCAAACCGCAGCTTCCAGCGTGATGCGAAGGGGTTGGAGTGGACTGTTTCATGCCGAACAGGCGCAGAAGGAATGGTTGAAGTTTGGCTGCCAGTCCCGTTTCTTGAAATCCTTTGTAGATGAAAACCACACCCGCCACGATAGCAAACGCAGCGGGAACATTGATCAGCGACGCGGAACGACGCGCAATCCACTCACCACAGAAGCCAGCCATCAGCCCGAGAAACAAGTAGCTCAAAAGCCTTCCCGCTGAATAGAGGAGTTGCCGCACGAAGGCGACGGACCAACTCTTCGCGCCCGTACCAATCCCAATCGCCAGCGGCCCGCACATTCCCAAACAATGAGCGGTCCCAAGCACTCCGGCAAGGAACACGAATGGAAGTTCAATCACGGGGAGGCTCCCGGGGCAACCGTGATCGGCGGGTGGTCTTCGTTCCCGACGGCTCGCGTTGTTTCGAACCTCGCCAGTGCCAGCGAGTTCGTCACGACAAACAGGCCGCTCAAGCCCATCGCAATGGCCGCGATGACCGGATGCAGCCAACCAGCCGCAGCAAGTCCGAGGCCGATCACGTTGTAGCCTAGTGCCCAGACCAGATTCCAGTGGAGTGCGTGACGAGTCTTGATGGCGAGACGGCGCAGAAACAGAAGGGAATTCAGATCATTGCGCAGCAGGCAAATCGGAGCCGAGTGCCGAGCGATATCGGTCCCGCCAGCCAGCGAAATACCAACATCGGCCGTGGCCAGTGCCGGCGCATCGTTAATGCCGTCACCCACCATCGCGACGGGGCCGCAGTTCCGAGAGAGGGACTGGATCGCAATCAGCTTGGCCTCCGGCAGTAGTTCCGCTTGATAGCTCAGACCCAGACGAGTAGCCAGATGATTCGCGCGGGACTCGCGGTCTCCGGTCAGCATCAGCAGGCTCAAACCCTCGGACGCCAGTTGCTGCAGCGTCTTTCTTACGCCGTAGCGCAACTGTTCGGAGAATAGGAACTGAGCTCGTACTTTGCCACCCCAGGCAACCAATGTTTCTGCTGCCTCAGCGCTGGCCGGCGAGGCCAGTTCGCTGCAATTTTGATGAGAAGCTTCGAGCCAGCGGCGATTGCCGAGAAAGACATCCGTGCCGACATCCGCCGAATAGCCAACCACTCCCCGCCCAGGCAAATGTCGCAGGCCAGTCAGACCGCTGGAACCGGTTCGATGTGCTTCGCTCCAAGCCGTAAGCGAGTGGGCCAAAGGATGACTCGAATCCAGCGCTAGCTCGGTCACATGGTTCGCGACCTGCGCCAGGGAAACACCGACCGATCGTTTGCAGTCCGTAAGTTCCGGCTGTCCCGTCGTGAGTGTACCCGTTTTGTCGAAGCAGATCGTCTTCACGGCAGCAAACTGCGTGAGAGCATCTCCGCTACGAATCAGAATTCCTTCCTGCGCCGCGCGGGCAATGGCGGCCCAGAGTGCCATCGGAGTCGCCAACCCCAAACTGCACGGACAAGCGATGACGAGCACGGCCACTGCCGCGAGCAAACCTTGTTCGAACTGGCCGCGGCTCACATGCAGGGCGAAGGTTCCCAGCGCTAGCAACAGCACGACGGGGAGAAACCAGCGGCTGATCCGTTCGGCCAGGCGCTCGTAATGCGAACGGGAGGCAGTCCCTTGCTTGACGGCGGCAATCATCTTGGCGATCGTTCCTTCGCCCGCAGCAGACGTGGCGACAACCACCAAGGGGCCGTCGATCACCAGGGTGCCGCTGTAGACGAGCGCCTCACCCACCTTGTGCGCGGGCACGCTCTCACCAGTCACTGCCTGTTCGTCGACAAGGGCTTCGCCCTGCCGAACGATGCCATCGGCGACGATCCGCTCGCCGGGCAAGACGCGAAACGATTCACCCTTCTGCAGATCACGGGCAGGAACAATCGTTTCTTCGTTGTGCCGCCAGACTCTCACCGTGTCTGGCAACAACTGCGACATCGCGCGGAGCGCCGCGGTCGTTTGCAGTTTTCCGTTGGCTTCGAGCCATTTGCCGAGCGTGACCCCAAGTAGGATCGCGCACGCAACTTCGCAGTAGATATGCCCGCCGAAGATTACCGAGTAACACGAGTAGCCCATCGCGGCGGCTACGCCCACGATCAGCAGCACGCTCATGGAACTACGTCCGGCCAGTAGTTCGCGCCGCGCATCTTCAACGATGGGAGGTCCGAGCAGCAACAATACCGGCAGCGAGAACAACAGCGAGGCGGAGCGAAATAACCCATACCAGGCTGAGGAAAGCTCGTTTGCAGCGGACGTTTCCGACCACAACAAGAGCGTGCAGACCATCACATTCATTGAGAAGAAGACCGACAAGCCCAGCTTGGTCATTGTCCAGCGGGTTTGGGCTTCGTCTCCACTGCTGGCGGCAATCGAAGCGGCGAAACGACAGCCGTAGCAGCAGTATTGATGTCCGGCCGCATCCACGACAGAGCCCGTGGGGACGGGCAACTCGCAAAAGTCACATGGAGCGCGCTCGTTGGCGGCAATGCCGGTGGTAGATGCCATGACCGATGCGCTCACAGCTTCTGGAACAGTTCGGCACGGAGCGAAGGAAAGACGTACAGAATTGTGTAAGCGATGGCGAAGATCCAAAAGCCGATCCAAATCACGCGAACGTACCAGGGAATGGCGTTCCCCGTGTAATCGTGATATCGCTGATCGCTCTCGGGAGTTGTCGGATCGGATGGGGTCATGGTTCACTTCGTTCGATGGGTTATTTCTGTTGATCGAGCAGAGCTTCGCGGTCGAGCATCTGTTGCTTGGGTTTTTCGATATCCCGAAACATGCCGCGACCTGCAGCCCATAGCAACAAGCAGAAGAAGCCCAGGCTGGCCAGCAAATAGTTCATGATCGGCGCGACGGCGAAAGCACCGCCGGCTTCACCGCGAGCAACATTGATCAGCTCGATGAACTTGCCGATGAAGCCGTAGCCGCTCGGAATCAGGATGAGAACCGCGAGCAGAATCGTCACGCGAAACTGCCACTCGCTGCTGTTGATCGGCGGATCGGTTACTTTCGCGTTCATTCGGAACTCCGCAAGTGATCGATTTCTTCGTAGTAAGGATAGCTGTCGAGCCACGAACCCAGCCATTGCACATAGGCAATGAGGGCCAGGCCGCGACGATTGGGTTGGTCGGGGGCTCCGTCGAATAACCACGGATACTCCGGCATCGGCGAGTCGGTCGAGACCAGCGAGGGCTTGAAGAAGTGAACCGCATGCCAGTCGTTGCTGCGGCGGCCACCTTCGCGGCTCAGATCGGGCCCGACTCGACGCGTGCCGAACATCACCGGACGTTGCAATTCGTTTTGGTACTCTTCGGTCTTCGCGACGGGACCAAAGCGGAGCGACTCGTTCGAAACGGGACGTACAAACTGACTGTGGCAGTGCCAGCAACCTTCGCCGACGTAGACCTGGCGTCCTAAGCGAAGTGCCTCGGCCGACTTGAGCACCACCTGCTCTTCGATCTTGGCATTGTCGGCTGCGAGAGTCGCTCGCAGCTCCGTGGTCGCGTCGGCGGGAATCTCTTTGACTTCCGGCAACTCGCCAAAGGCCTTAAGAAACGCTTCCGGGTAACGATCCTGCAGGTTGCGGAACTGACGAACCAGCCGCGGGTTTACGACTTGCTCGGCGGTCTTCTCGGGCAGGTCTTTGTACATCATCATCGGCAACGCACCGTTGCTGATGAAGGCGAAGACAAAGAAGCCAATTCCCGCAATGAACAGAATGCCTGTTTTGCTTTCGAACATCGACTAGAGTCCACCCAAGGAGTGTATTGATTCCGGAGATTAATTGCCGAGCACGACGACGGACGTGCTGTCGCTGCTGGTCGCCGGAGCGGCCGCGCCGCGAACGGTCATGGCCAGGTTATAGAGAAAGCAAAGCAGCCCGCCGAACATCATGAAGCCTGCGAAGGCACGCACGATCCAGAAGGGCTGCGAGCCGTTGGTCGAAACCTCCCAAGGTTGCATCGAGGCCCAGTAGTAACCTTGGAACATACCAACCAGCGTGAGATCCAAAAACATGATGAAGAGCCCTACGGCCGATAGCCAATAGTGCCATTCGATCAACCCGCGGCTGTACCAATCCCGCTTCAGCAGGAGCGGAATGATGTACGTCATGATCCCGAAGAGCCAAAGCGAGAACACACCAAACATTACCAGGTGCGCGTGACCGACTACCCAGTCCGTGAAGTGAATCAATTTCTGGAATGTCAGCGTCACTTGCAACGAGCACTGAAAGCAGGTGATGAAGTAAAAGACCATGCCGGTATAGAAGTAACGAATGGGCAGGTTGTCGATGAACGCGCGGCCTCTTCCCCACAAGGTGCCAAAGAAGTTGATCACCACTGTGGCCACCACCAGTTCGACCGCGATCGTCGAAATCACCGCTCCATATTGCAGGAACATAGGAATCGGGGTGTACAGAAAGTGGTGAATCCCTTGCAGCGGATAGAAGAAGGCGAGACCCCAGAAGCCGACTAGCGACAGACCGTGGCTCCAGATCGGCTTCTTCAGCATGATGGGGACGAAGTAGTACATCAGTCCCCAGCCCAGCGGTGTCACGAACAGACCGACCAGATCGTGAATGAACAGGCCGCCGATTGCACCGGCACTCGTTCCCGCCACGGTGTATTCGGGCAATAGGTTGCCCATTGCCACGGTGAGTGGCGTCCAGACAAACATCGCCATGAAATACCACAAGCTGACATACATGGGCCCCTTGGTCCGGGCGATTGGCACCATGAAGTTGAAACCAACCAGCAGCAGGCCAACCAGCGAAAGAGGATCGATCCAGAAAGGAGTCTCGCCCCATTCCAGGCCTTGAGCTCCGAGCCCCATCGGAAGGTGATATGTCTTGGCGAGGTTCATGACCCAAGGTTGGTCCTGGAACGTCGGTCCCAGGATGATTCCCGCCGCCGTGCTCAACACGACGAACTGCCAGGCGAAGAAGATGAAGTACGACAGTTTGCGACTGGCAACGGGGTGGAATGTGAGGCGCGGAATCGCCCAGTGAATCGTTCCCAGAAAGGCGTTCGCTAGAAAGCCATAAGCAATGGCATTCGTGTGGAGCATGCGCCAACGACCCGGCGAGAAGAGCTCGATGCCGCTCAGTGGGTTCGCCTTGATCAATTGAAACGCCATCAGGATGCCAGCGAGCATCGAGATTGTCAGGAACGTCAGCGCCATGTAGTAGTACCACAAGATGAGCCGGTCTTCGACGAGCTCTTCGTGCCTGGGCGCTGGTTCAAGGGGTGCAGCCAATGCGGTCATGTTCACTTCGTCCGAGCTTGGTATGGTTCAAACTTGCCGAGCGGATAAACGAGCGCCATCGTCCAACCAAAAACCAGGTGGGTGAGCGCGGCGACCCAAATCGGCAGATGTTTCGGGTCCACAATCCAGTTGCCGCCAAACAGAGCAGGCTGCAACCAGGAGAGAACTAGATAGAAGTTGATCAGCCAAATCGCCAATGCCACAACCGTGGCGATGGCGAGCCGCTTCGGCAAGCCACCACCATTCGCAAAGCGCGTGAGAATGATCTGAAACGGAATGCCGAGAAACATTCCCGTCGCGATGTACAAGCAACAGCCAATGATGAGGATCAACCCATCGGGCAGAGGCTCGAGAGCGCGTTCGCCGAGGCCAAAGGTGAGATACACCTTGATCAACTGCAGTGGATGCTGATCGGGCGAGCCAAATAGCACCGAGCCGGCCACGTTGAAGGCGAGGCTCACGAGCGCGGCAATCATGCCCAAAAAGAAACCAGCCGTCGCATAGTAAGTCAGGTAGAAGCCGCGGGACCACTCCCGCGAAGCTGGTGCTTCAATCTCGACTGCTTCCGCTTCTAACTGAGCGACGCGCCCGCGTAGCTCGGTTATTTCCTGCAAGATGGCATTCAGGTTCTGTTCGGTCATGGGAAATCGAAAATCTGGAGAGGTGTTCGGAATAGACAGCTCAACGAAGCGATCACTACTCGGCTGGGGCGACTGCGGGTTCCGTCGGCTGAGCCTTGAGTTGTTCGCGAATCTCCGCGTCGATCACATCCAGAGGCAAGGGCTCGCCGCTGGCGACACTCGTCACAAAGTGCGAGAGGTGCCAGATGGTATCGCTGCGCTGTGTTTCTGTTTCGCCTTTGTTCGCATCGGGCTGGGCAAACGCCGGCATCGGCGTGCCGTTGATGCCCGAGTAAATGCGGCGATAGATATCAATCGGACGCCCACCCCCGTGCAGTGTGCCTGTCGTCAGGTCAGCAGCGCGAGCGGTGCGTCCCCAGTCGTCTTTGCCGATGTTTCCCGTCTTGATGCCGCGTCCATCGCGTCCGTGGCACTTGTAGCAATTGAGTTGGACGAATGCCTTCGCTCCCGCTGCGATCGTATCGGGAGTGGGCGAGATCTCACGCGTTAGAGGGCGCACGATCTGTTGCTCGGCTTCGTCCCACGAAGCGGCTATGCCTTGAGCCTGCTCCGCGACAAGCGCGGGCGCGACATCATCGTCTTCGGTAAGCTCAGTCTGCGCAACCTGCCCCAAGCGATACTCGAGTTCTCCGCGAGAACTGAGCAGCATCACGTAGTCAATCACAGCCTCGAGATCGTCGTCCGCCATCCAAGGGAACGAAGGCATGCTCGTCCCCTTCGCGCCGCGACGCAGAATGCGCTCCAGGTCGGTGCGCCGCGGTTTTACTCCGCGGGGAGTGCTTGTGAATTTGAATTTGCCCAGGCGATAGTCCCTTGGAGGTGGATCCAAGTACTTCGCCGCGAGCCCTTGGCCGTCGCCCGTTACACCGTGACAGCCTGCGCACTGATTGAGATAAACAGCCTGGCCGTGCTCCAGGTGCCGACGATCCTGACGCTCGATCAACTTGGGAGCCGGCGCATCCGCAGGCTGTTCCTCAGCGGGAGCCACCGCGAGATACTTCGGAAAACGAGCGGTACCAAAATAATCTTCGAGGCTCGACTGGATCTGCTCTTGGTGCTTCTTCGGCAGCTGTTGCAAGTCTGCGCGCGGGGTGAACTTTAGCTCGACCGGCGTACCGCAGCCTGCGATGCACAGCGTTGCGATAACGACGCAGCAAGCGATGGACCAACTACCCAATGACATCGACGTTCACTCGCTCGATTCGAAGAAATGTTCGTTAAGACTGCTGGTAACTTGCCGGCTTCACTTTGGCTCTACTTCGACTCGCGCAACTGCTTGTGGCATTGCACACAGCTCACCGTGAGTTGATTGAATCCCAAGGTGACTCCTTCGATGTTGTCTTTTTTCGCCTGGCGAATGATTTCGTCCAGCGACATTTCAAAGGAGATCAGCTGGCCGCGATAGCCGGGATTCCTGCCTCGCATGAATGCTTCGATCTTGCTCAGGCTGCGCATGGTCTGCGCGTTTTGAGCAATCTTGTCGCAATCTCCCGAAGCGATTCCCTCCAGGATGTTCTTGGAGAAGTCGAGTTTCTTCTTCATCCAAAAGCTGACCGGTTCACCTTGGTGCATTTCAGTGCTTGCACTGGGCTTTGCTGCTTCCTTATCGGAGGCGGGTTGCTGTGCGAACACCAATCCATAGGTCGCACAGAGACAAGCAAAACCAACTACGCAGTACGTCATTCGTCCAATCGTGCGCTTCATAAGTTGACCTCGGTGATGGAGAGGGAAAGCGTTGTTGCCTCGGAAATGCATTTCCCGAGCCAAACGGTGCAACTTTGCAAAGGCGCTCCCTTTCCTCGAAAAATGCGAGTTGTGTGGGCTCATGCCTGCCGGGACGATTGCAAAGCGTGCGAGATCGCGCGTGCGATCCCCGAAAAGCGCGCGGTTTGGACACACTGACCAGGCGGCGGAAATTAAGAGGCAAGCGCTGGGCTGATTTCCGCACACAGTTGACGAAGGTTCTTGTCGGAAATGCAACTTCATTGCATCGAATTCGGAACTCAGGAGGGGGACTCGAACGACTTCCCGAGGCGCGTCCGTGGACTCCTCAAGCGTCGAAGTCATTTAGCTTGCGATGCTCAGCGCAGAAAACGCTATCTGCAACTGAGTCTCGAGGGGTTGGGTGGTATCCACCTGGCATTGAGGAATTTCGGACGACCAGGGAACCCAGCTTTGATGCTGCTGATCATAAACGGCCATCGTTGCTCGCGAAGCATCTTGTCCTGCATCCAGACGACTGGCGATTCGCTCTTTAGCAATCCGCGTAGGGCACGTACACTCGATGGCGAGCAGGCGAGCGCCGGAAGTGATGGCCAAGTGTCGCACGACATCCAACACTGCCGGGTCGCCAAAGGTTCCATCCAGAACTACCGAGCACTGGCTTTGGAGACTTTGCTTCGCTCGCAGTAGAATCTCTTCATATACTTGTTTTCGCGATTGCAGCTGATAGACACCGCTATTCACAGCCTGTGGCGAATGCTGGGCAAAAAGCTCCTGGCGGATGACATCGGTTCGCAGCAAGTCGGCTCCCAGTTCGGCGGCGACTTGCAGAGCGAGCGTCGATTTGCCGGTTCCGGATAGTCCACCGACGACCAACAGTAGTGGGCGTTCCACAGGCTGCAGATAACGCTCGGCTTGTTGCAGATAGTTCCGCGCTTGACAAATTGCCGCTTGCTGCTCGCTGCCTGTCAATTGATCGGCACGCAGAGCTGCCACTTTCGCGCGAACACAAGAGCGATAAGACTTGTAGAAGTTGAAGAGACGTTTGGGACACTCTTCTCCCAGTAGACGAGTCATCTCCTCCAGCAATGTTGCGCCGACCCACGAGGCGCCCAAGTGATCACATTCGGAGATAAAAAATGCCAATTCGTCGGCGATATCCAGCGTGCGAAACTCACGACTGAACTCGATACAGTCGAAAATTACGAGGGGTTCCGTCAGGCAGATGTGCTCGGGCCTCAGGTCTCCATGTCCCTCGATCACATAGCCCTTCGCCACGCGGTCGTCGAACAATTCCCGCTGAAGATGCAACAGTTGAAGCTGGCTGGCGTGAATGCGTTTGACGAGATCCACCGGTAAATGATGCGAAACAGCGAGCAGTTCGTCTCGATTGTGCTTCACATGACCAAGGAAACGCTCGCGATATTCAGCCGACGTCATTTCTGCCGGGCATAGGTTTTGATAGAACGCTGCAAGCACCGCCGCCAGGCGTTCGATGTCGTAGTGATGGAGCCTCCCTTGGCGAAACCGTTGGTCTAAAGCCTCCTGTTCGGGGAGACGACGCATCTGCACCAACCATTCGATGGGAGTTCCTTTGCCATCAATGGAAACATGCCCGTTGGTGCGAGTGGCCGGTACAACGCCCAAGTAGGTATCGGGCGCCAGGCGCCGGTTCAAACGCACTTCTTCGTCACAGGCATGCCGACGGCGCTCCAGCGAACTAAAGTCGAGAAAGTCGGTCTTCACCGGCTTCTTGCACTTGTAAACAGTGTCTCCCGCCAAAAAGACCCAGGAGATATGAGTCTCTTTCAGTTCAACGCTTGCCGGATGATGCGGATAGACTTTCGGATCCAAGAATGCATTAGGGAGCAGAATGGTTGCTGGCCGGGTCATCGTTCACTCCCACCGGGAATCTCGCGGCTGAGCAATGGTTGCGGGCATCTCGTCCGAAATGACTTTTGAAACGGCTTCAAACTGTTCGGCCCAAGCCAGGATGATGTCATCGAGCGTGATCATTCCGCAGACAGAACCTTCTTGGTTGACGATGGGTAAGCGGCGAAACTCCCCTTGCCGCATGAGTTTCAGCGCGTCAGCAATGTCTCGGTCCTCTTTGATGAAGATCGGGTTGGGAGTCATTACATCCGCAACACTCGTAAGACAGGGATCTTTGCCTGCCGCCAACACGCGTTCGACGAGATCACGGTCGGTAACGATGCCGATGGGCACTTGATGGTCGTTGATGACAACCAAGGAACCAATCGCCCGTTGTTGCATTCGCTCGGCAGCTTGCTTTGCCGATTCGTGCGGCTCGGCCACATCTGGCGAACCCTTGCTAAGGCCTTTGACGGACATCGGATCACCCCCCAGAATCGCGTAAACAGGGACGGAAGTTTTGCCAGCAGCTCGCTTCTCAGGAAGTAACCGAGCGAGCTTGCCGGCAATTCGACTGCGGATTGCTTGTAGCTAACTTAGCCGGCTTTCACGGTGACCTTCTTGGGTCGGGCGTCGTTGGCTTTTGGCAGTTTGACCATCAGGACACCGCCCGTGTACTCGGCGGCAACTTCGTCAGCGGCGATGTTGCACGGCAAAGTAATGGTGCGAGCAAATCGCCCCGTTCGACGTTCTACTCGATGAAACGTCTTGCCCTTCTCCTCAGTCTCTTCTTTTCGTTCGCCTCTGACTGTGACGACGTTTCCGTTCACGTCAATATCGAAGTCTTGAGCCTTCATGGCAGGAGCGTCCAGCCGCAGTTCGAAGGCATTGTCCGTTTCGGCCAGATCCAAAGGCGCCGCGATTTCACCCATGTGCCAATTATCTTGGGGTTCGCCCCACAGGCGACCGAAGATGTCTTCCATTTCGTCGCGAAGAGTGCGTACCGTTTGCGGACGTCGTGTTGTCATTGTGCCGGCCATTGTGAAACTCCTTTCGGTAAGGAAACTGAATTGCCACGACCATTCATACGGAGGAAGCAATCACGGTGCCACACGGAAAGAATCGTCGGTTCACGTATTTAGCCGGCAAATCGCAGGCTTTCTGCGAATTTGTCGCAGACGACGTTGCCAGAATCGTCACGATCGCGCGCTTAGCCGAGGCACGGTGAGCGAAACCGCACAGACATCCCGCCTGGCCGGTCGAAACACACGACCGACTACAAACCGGCGGAACCTCGAACGCCTCGAAGAATGCCCTGCAATGACGCACCGTGCGCCAACAGCGGGTGACTCATCCGTTGACCCGGTATCACATTCAGGGTAACTGGCACCGCAATTGCAAACTTGAGCCAGCGAAGAGCTTCCCTCTCTTCCGCTTTGAGGCATCCGTTGGAGGATCCTGCCATGAAAACCAGAGTTTTATTGCCGATCGATTTTTCTGCCGGAACTGCTCAGGCCGTGGAACTGGCCGCTTCGCTGGTTCGCGATCGGGATGGAGAATTGTTCCTGCTGCACGTGGAAGAACCCCTCATGTCGTATGGAGGCGGCGAATTCTATTGCGGGCTGGAACAACCTCACCGTGATCACCTGCTCGCTTTACTCGATGACATCAAGGTGCATGACGCTACCTTCGCAATCCATCGACATTTGACGGTCGGTCTGCCTGCGACGGCCATTATCAACTTTGCGTGCAAGCACGATATCGACTACATCGTGATGCCGACGCACGGCCGCACTGGTCTGAATCGTCTGCTGATGGGAAGTGTCGCCGAGGAAGTCGTTCGTAAAGCTCCGTGCCCGGTTCTGACCGTAAAGTGCAACTCGGTCAGGTTGCCGAAGGCGCCCATCGCGAAGGAGACTAGCCATGTCTGAACATGAAGAATGCCGCGCGTACTTAGATCATGTGCAACTGCAACATCGTCACATGCAGCACTTATTGGAAGGGCTCCGCTTGTTGGTCCTAGGAGCCAAGGGGGGCTCGTTTGCCTTCGACGACGCCAAGACGCTGCTCGGCGATCTGGCTGACCAATTGGCCAGGCACATTGCCGAAGAAGAGGGTGGTGGTTGCGTCGAAGAAGCCGTTTGTCGTTGCCCGAGGCTGTCTCTGCAAGCTCGCGACTTGAAGGCGCAACAGCCACGACTGGTCGCGGCAATCGATCGAATTGCTGCGAAGTTCGAAGGACGCGACCGCCTGGGAGCCTGCGCGTTCATGATCGAGCAGGAAATTCAGAACTTGGCCAACGACCTGCGGCACTACGAAGAGAGCGAGCGAGCCCTATTGGCAGAAGCTTTCGGTGTCGATGAGGATTGCTCGACTCGCACCAGTACAGGCCCGCCTCTCTGAATGATGGCACGATTGGCGAGAGGCCAATTCACTGCCCCGTCGGAGCAGTGAATTGGAAAGACGGGATTCCTTGTCGACGCCACGCACAATCCTGGCGGATGAATCCAGGATGATAGCTACTCCGGCGAGGAATCGGCCAGATCGTATTTTTCTAACAGGCGATACAACTTGCGGCGGCTGATGCCTAGGGCTCGAGCGGCTTTCGCCTTGTTGAATGATTCCCGTTTCAACACCGACAGAACCTTAGCGCGTTGAAATGAGTTCAGGTCATCGGACGCATCGGGCGAAGCCGCGGGCATAGGAACCGCAGCGACGGAATCCGTCGATTGTCCTTGCAGAACTTCTTTGGGCAGATCCTTCTTTCGAATCACATCGTCGTCAGCGAGGATCTTGGCGCGTTCCAGCACATTCACCAGTTGCCGAACGTTGCCGGGCCAATGGTAACCGTTGAGAAGCTGCAGCGTTTCGTCGTCCACATGCCAATCATCGCCCAGGAAGTGATCGACGAGCAGATCGATATCACCGACGCGTTCGCGTAGCGGTGGAAGTTCCAGCGACATGACGTTGATGCGATAGTACAGATCTTCGCGAAAGCGCCCCGCCTTGATTTCGTTACTCAGATCGCGATTGGTGGCTGCGAGCAAGCGGACATTTACTTTACGTTCTTGAATGGAACCGACGCGGCGGAGCGCGCCGTTCTCCAGCACTCGCAGCAGTTTTGCCTGCAACGCTCCGGGCATCTCGCCGATTTCATCGATGAACAGCGTCCCGCCGTCAGCCGCTTCAAACAGTCCCTGCTTGGCGGCAATGGCACCGGTGAAGGAGCCCTTCTCATGACCAAAGAGCTCGCTTTCGAGCAACGTTTCCGGCAGTGCTGCGCAGTTCACAGCTACCAGGGGATGATCGGCACGCAAACTGGAATGATGGAGCGCTTCGGCGACAAGTTCCTTGCCAGTGCCACTTTCACCTTGGATTAGAATTGCGCGGTCGCTGGGCCCCGCACGTTCGATCAAGCGGAATATCTCCTTCATCGGAGCCGATTCGCCAATGATTCGCTTGCCGTGCCGATTGCGGGCAAGCAGTGTACGGAGCTGCTCATTCTCTTTTCGCAGGGCGCGCCGTTCTGCTGCTTTTCGAATCTGGACCTCAAGCTCGCCCAGGCCAAACGGTTTTTGCAGGTAGTTGAAGGCTCCCAATTGCATTGCCTGTACGGCTGACTCAATCGTCCCTTGGCCGGTCAGCACAATGATCTCCGTCTCGACAAATTGAGCTTTGTATTTCTCCAGCAGTTCGAGTCCCGACATTCCCGGCATCTGCATATCGAAGATGGCCACGTCGAACTGGCGGCGTTGGGCCAGATCGAGTGCTTCCGCTGCGTTGGCGGCGCCTTC
>Ga0138256_10003750_pt1 | contig 16141 bp, 11 predicted proteins | sample KNB2016incub_MG_FD_105486 | JGI IMG/M metagenome (GOLD analysis project Ga0138256, IMG submission 105486) | Active sludge microbial communities from wastewater in Klosterneuburg, Austria - KNB2014incub_MG | ecosystem: Engineered > WWTP > Activated sludge > Unclassified | place: Austria... | reverse complement strand
CTCGATGGCGCCGTCCGCTTGGCAAGATCGCTCAGAGCGGATGCGAACTTTCAAAATCTCGCAAAAGGCACGTCGATGGTACCGCTTGGCTGGAATATGCCGGCAACCAATTCAAGCATCGGCGGCGGCTCGTTCGCATGGTCGCAACTCATCACCGGCGACCATACATTCATGACCGGCGAGAACCTGGTTTCTCAGTTCCAGACCGTGTACAAGCGCGAGAATACCTTTGGATCAGGCATCAGCTTTGCAAACGGAAACTTTCTAGTAAACAATACCTACTTCACTGCCGGACTTGGCGTTCACAGAACCGTCAACGTTAGCGATGGTGGATCTGTTGGATCTGGTTCGATATGGCTGTCATACGGTGTTCTAGTCGGCGATGGCGTCCTTGTTGGCGATGGTGTACTGGTCGGCGATGGTGTACTGGTCGGAGATGGTGTCCTTGTTGGTGACGGGGTCATGGTCGGCGATGGCGTTATGGTCGGGGACGGTGTTATGGTCGGCGATGGCGTTATGGTCGGGGACGGTGTTATGGTCGGCGATGGTGTTATGGTTGGTGACGGGGTCATGGTCGGCGACTGCGTCTTGGGTGATGACACGGCTTCGATGCGTTAGTATTAGGCCTACTAAATCGAGAGCGGCGACGCGTATAACCGCTCTCGATATTCGTATCTTCGGACGGCTGGTGCAAAGCAATCATCGATGACGGCCAATTCGTAACCAGCCTTTTGCCCTGAACCAGTTTTCTCCGCTCATCTTTACTTCCCCAGCGAACCTTACTGCCCGACAACGCGAGATAGAAATTCATGGACAAGAATGTTTAACACGTGTATAATCCTCAAGAGAAGATCTACCACTCTTCAAACGACCTTATATGCCTCCCGGGCCGTTCCACAATTAGTAACCCATCTTTTGAGTTAATACCTTCAAACAGCGCCGACCGGCGATGTGAAGCTCGAATGGACAAGACGAACACTTCCGACAGATTCATGACGACGATTATCGTCGCCGGGACGATTTGCGTGGTATCAGCCGCTGCAAATATTCGGACGGAAATAATAGACGCGTATTTTGGCCTTCTTTGCGTTTTCACGATCGCGGTTGGTTCGCGAATGACTATCCAGATTCCGAGATTCAAATCGCACATCTCGGTCTCTGATATTTTTATCTTTCTGGCCCTTTTACTGTACGGCGGTGAGGTAGCAATTGTACTTGCCGCGTGCGAGGCCGCAGCCTCTGCCTGGAGGTTTTGCAACCGAAAGTTGACGGTTTTCTTCAATGCCGCAACTATGGCAGTCTCTACAAGCTCGGTTGTGCTGGCACTGAAGGTGTTTGGTCTATATGATTCGATCTCGCCTTATGGAAAAGTGCAACATCCGGAGAGCCTAATAATTGCACTTTCAGTGATCGTCCTAACCCAATTTATTGTAAACACAGCGCTAGCTTCAATACATGACGCCCTTAAGGATCAGATGCCGCTCTGGGAGACATGGAAAAATAAATATATTTGGACTTTTTTCTCGTATTTCTTTGGAGCGATCAGTGCCGGCTTGTTGGTCCAATTAGCAACATTTGTTGGGCTTGAGATCATTCTTGCTACATTCCCCGTTATATTCTTCGTATACCTTACGTACCGGATGTACCTCAAAAATATTGAGATATCGATCCAGCAAGCAGAACAGGCGGAGAAAAGTGCGAAGATCATGGAAACTCAGTCCGAGGCCCTTCGCGAATCCGAAGAGCGCTTTCGTAGCGCGTTTAATTACGCACCAATCGGTATCGGCCTTGTTGCACCTTCCGGCAAATGGCTCAAGGTTAACAGGGCCCTTACGGAAATCCTCGGTTACTCGGAAGAGGACTTTCTGGCTACCGATTTCCAGTCCATCACAAAGGGCGAAGACCTAGGACTAAAGCTGGTTAGGATTCACGAGTTGCTTTCAGGTAAGATACAGAGCTGTCAGATGGAACAGCGCTATATCCATAAATCGGGAAAGACAGTATGGACCCTGTGGAGCGTTTCCGCAGCCAACGATGCAAGACAGGCACAGCCGAATCTCATTTTTCAAATCCAGGATATTACCGATAAGAAATGCACGGAAGAACAACTTCAGTATGAAGCCACTCACGACGCATTGACCGGCCTGCCAAATCGCCCGTATTTTACGAATCGGCTCGCCGCTGCAATAGGTCGAACCAAGACCCTAGACGACTATAAAGTAAGCGTTCTGTTCATTGATCTCGACCGATTCAAGTATGTAAACGATAGTCTCGGACACCTGATCGGGGATGAACTGCTAAAAGAGATTGCGGTTCGGCTGAAAGATTGTATGCGCCCCGCTGATATCGTAGCCCGACTCGGTGGTGACGAATTCACAATTCTAGTCGAAGGCATGGATGATACATCTGAGGTAACCCGGATCGCAGAAAGGATCCAGCACAAATTTGAGATACCGTTCGAACTTCGTGAGCATGAGGTTTACAGCTCGGCCAGCATCGGAATTCTTCATGTTACCGAGAAACATCGGACTCCTGAAGACGTCATGCGCGACGCAGATACGGCAATGTATCAGGCAAAGCGTACCGGCAAGGCTCGACACGCAGTTTTCGACGATCAGATGCACAATGCTGCAAAAGAAACGCTGCGACTGGAAACAGACCTACGGCGGGCATTGGAACGGGAGGAGATTCAGGTCTATTATCAACCGATCTATTCTCTGAAGAGCGGAGAAATCCGTTGCTTTGAGTCGCTTGCGCGGTGGGACCATCCCGAAATGGGCACGATCCCGCCAACGAAATTTATTCCGCTTGCGGAAGAGGTCGGCCTGATCGATCGTTTAAGCGAACAGGTGCTGCGTCAAGCGATTAGGGACATTGGATCGCTCCAAAATCGACATACGGATGAGAGGGAATACTCAGTTAGCGTTAACCTATCTTGCCGTCAGTTCGAACAAGGTACTCTCGTACAATGTATTCAAAATATTCTCGATGATACCGGTTTTTGCGGTCGGAATTTGAAGCTAGAGATCACCGAATCAGTCTTTTTCGAGCATCAGGAACGGGCGGTCAGCATGCTCAATCAACTTCGTGCACAGGGTGTCGAAATCGATATTGACGACTTTGGAACTGGATACTCCAATCTTGGATATCTGAAAAGGCTGCCTATTTCATCCCTCAAAATCGACCGATCGTTCGTCTCGATGATTCAGACAGACGGCCAAAATGACGAAATCGTATGTGCGATTATTACGCTCGCCAGGAATCTCGGACTGGCGGTCGTCGCCGAAGGTGTTGAGACAAATGCGCAACTCGAAGCGTTAAAGAGACTTGGTTGCGAGTGTGCTCAGGGCTTTCTGCTGGCCGAACCGATGCGGTTCGCAGAGCTTAGGAAATTCCTGCTGCAGGAAAACGGGACCGACATGCCGCCGCAGGAATTTGATGATGTATCGACCATAACTCTGATCCAGTAACGAGTTGCGGTAGGTGCAGTAATACGGCATTTACGGTTGACGGATGATCAACCAAGGTAAAGAATGGATTACTGGATATGTACCGGCGACCAAAGTTTCTGGAAATTTTGCTCGAGATCCGTCGTGAGATGGCTCGCGAAGTTGACTATGATGTCGACTTGTTTGCCGAAGTCGCTCGTTTTGGCAAAACGGGTGAGCGTTTTGAGACGGGTTCCGATAAACGATTTGGGCACGATGTTGAAGATTTGGCAACGACCAGCAAACATACCGAGTGTCGCGACTTGAATTTCTGATGTTTCGTTACCTCTTGTCATGCGCTATTATTTTCGTTCTCATTTTGGGTTCCGCAACATTCTTCTTTCCGTCATATTGGGAGCACCGCTTTGACGAACTCATCACTCGCCAGGCTCGCGTGTACAGACTGGACGAGAAGCTCGTGTGGAGCTTAATTTACGAAGAAACCTGGTTTCGCCCATGGTTGGTCGGTACAGATGCCGAGGTAGGACTGATGCAGGTTACGCCTTTGGTTGCCCGCGAATGGGCCGCTCAAACGGGCTTCAAGGAGTTTGAAAGGCAGGCAGCGGAAAACGTAAACGACTTTCTGGCCGATCCCGAACGCAACTTACAGGCTGGCTGTTGGTATCTTGAAAAACTTCGCGAACGTTATCGAGGACGGCCGGCCGAGACATCATTGACACTAGCTGCCTACAATGCCGGTGCCAGTCGTGTCGAGGAATGGACCAAAAACTCAGACCCGGCAACCCTTTCCGAATCCGAATTTATAGGCCGCATAACCATCGCATCAACAAAGTCTTACGTTGTTTCGATTCTCGACCGTTATCGGAGAAGCTCGGCTGCTGAGACCGCGAGAGCCGACTTGGGTGTCCGGTAGAAGGTTGTTTCAGTATTCGGAAATGCCTTTTTATATTCGTACGAGCCCTTTCGTTTTTGGCTCATCGTTTGCTCTAATGAATGAGTGAAACTACTCACAGCCAATTATATTCTCCCAATCTCGTCAACCCCTATCCATTACGGGGCCGTTGCAATCGACAAGGATCAGATACTCGCGGTTGGAACGACCGACTGGATGCGAAGGGAATTTCCTCTCGCCGAAGTCGAAGATTTTGGCGAAGCCGCTATTTTGCCGGGATTCGTCAATTGCCACTCGCATCTCGAGATCACATCGATGCGTGGGGCACTCGATGACGTGGAACACGATTTCTCGGCGTGGCTATTGAAGCTTAATGGGCTGCGGGCCGATCTAACGGATGACGCCATTTGCGATGCGGCAGTAGCCGGGGCACATGAGGGAGCCCAAGCCGGGGTGACTTGTTTTGGTGACATCGGGCGGATGGGGCACGCGGGACTTGCGGCTTTGAAACGCGTCGGGCTGCGGGGTATCGTTTTTCAGGAAACTGAGTTTTCTCCGGACAATCGAACGGCGGACGAAGATTTTAAGCAGCTCGCAGCCAAGTACGAGGCCCTGAGTGCGGAGGAAACGGCGTTAGTGCGGCTGGGACTTTCGCCACATTCGCCATATACCGTCGGTTCTCGGTTGTTTGAGCTGATCGCTCAATATTCCATTCTCAACCGTATTCCACTGACCATACATGCTGCGGAATCTGCACATGAAGCCGAACTGCTGGAGCACGGCACGGGATTGTTTAGAGGATTTTACGAACGTTTTGATCTGGAATGGGAAAGTCCTCAATGCACCTCGATTGAATACCTTGAGCGGCTCGGCGTCTTGGCTGCCCGGCCGCTATTGGCTCATTGCGTTAGGTTGTCAGAGAACGATATTCGCCGCCTGGCGAACAACGGCATTAGCGTCGCTCACTGCCCGAAATCAAATGCAAAATTCGGCCATGGCTATGCGCCGTTTGAAGCATTGCTCGACGCAGGCATCCGCGTCGGCCTAGGCAGTGATTCAGTCGCCAGCAACAATGTCTGCGATCTGCTCGAAGAAGCGCGTTTTGCCGTCTTTGCTGCCCGGAACCGCGACGATTCCGCCAAATTCATTACCGCTAAAGACGTACTTGAAACATGCACCATGGGCGGAGCCAAGGCTCTAGGCCTAGATCACCTCATTGGCACGCTTGAAGCGGGAAAACAAGCTGACGTAACGATTATTTCCCTGGCAAATATTGCCCAAAAGCCGGTCAGCGACGTGCACGGCGCCCTTGTTTTTTCTTCGAACGCCAGAGATACGCTGTTGACGATGGTCGCCGGACGAGAAATCTATCGCAAGATGCCGGCGACCGCTTAAATGGCCAGCAAAGCTGGAATCGCTTTGTAAATCAGATCGCTATTCCTTATCACAAAAGCATAGGCGTAGCGGGCCGGAACGGAAAACGCACCCAACTACTGCTTCGCCGCAACTTCATACTCCGGTTTTGCCGCGCCGAGCAGCCATTTGTCGAACCAGCCGACGATGTGCTGGAGCCGTTCGATGCGGTGCCAGGGTTGGCCGGAGCGGGAAAGCTCGTGGCCCTCGTTGGGAAAGCGGACCATGACCGTCGGAATTTTTCGATATTTCAGCGCGCGGAATAGCTCTTCGCCGCCGGCGGTTGCCGGCGTGCGGTAATCGGCCTCACCGAGGATAAACATCATCGGCGTCTGTATTTTGGCAACGTGCGTTATGGCCGAGCGGTTGCGAAAGCCCTCGACATCCTCAAACGGTGCTCCCTTAAACCAGCTTGGCTGAAACTGTGCAAAATCAGCGGTGTACCACCAACCAGCCCAATCTGAAATATCGCGTTGCGAGACGGCTGCGGCAAATCTCGGCGTCTGCGTGACCGCCCAATTTGTCAATACACCGCCGCCGCTGCCGCCGGTGATGCCGAGCTTTTTCTCGTCGATGTAGCCGCGTTTGATGACCTCATCGACGGCCAGCATCAGGTCTTTGTGATCGTCGCCGGGATAATTGTGCTGGATGATGTTGCCAAAATCCTGGCCATATGTCGTCGAACCGCGAGGGTTTGGATAGACGACGACGTAGCCCTTGGCGGCCATCCATTGAAATTCGTGGTCAAATACATATCCATACGCAGCGTGCGGGCCGCCGTGGATGTTGAGGATTAGGGGATATTTTTTGTTAGGATCAAAATCAGGCGGCTTTTGAACCCAGGTTTGAACCTTTTTGCCATCAAAGCTCGTGTACCAGACATCTTCAGGTTCGGTGAGTTTTAGTTTCGAAAACAACGCATCATTAATGTGTGTTAGTTGTCGCGAATTGCCGCTGGTACGATCGAGGATATAGAGATCGGTAATGACGGTCGGCGTCGAACGTGTGTAAATGATCTTGCCGGCGTCGCGCGTCGGACGGTAGCTGAGAATGGAATGATCGCCTTTTGTAACGTCGGTCATTTTGCCGGTCAATGCGTCGAACATACCGAGATTTGAGCGGCCTTCTTTGGCATAACGCTCAATTATCGAGCGTCCGTCCGCCGTCCAGATCGGACCGCCGCCGCCGCCAGCTCGTGGCGGCGCATTATCCCCGCCGATACCGCCGCCGATGTCGTAATCAAAACCGGTCGTTAGATTCCTAGGCTGTGCATTTTGTGCAACATCCATTACCCAGAGGTCGGGCTGGGTATATGAAAGCACCGGTTTTGACGAACGGGACGCATTAAATGCGAATTTCGTTCCGTCCGGACTGAGGCTAAGGCCGCCGACACCGGTCGTAACCCTTGTGAGCAGTTTGGATTGACCGCCTGATGAAGGGACGGAATAAATCTCGGTATTAGGCGTTTCGTCGTAATACGGCTCACAGGTCCGGTTTGTTGTGTCATAGATTTCGCCGCCGTCGCGCGACCAGACAAAGCTGCCTTCGCTATAAGGGCCGCTGGTCAACTGTTTTGCTTCCGGTTTTTCCTCCGGGCTGCGTGGGGCGGCGATGACCCAAAGATGATTTGGATGGTTAGTATCCACATAACCGCCGCCATCTGAGCGGTAAACGGCCCGGGTAATCACCCGAACATCGGTCTGGCGGCCATCGGCCGGTGTCGGGGCCGGACGATTGCCGCGTGCAATTTCGTCGGCTGTCGCACTGTTTCCAAACGCAATCCATTTGCCATTGGGAGACCAAATCGGCCCACCAGCCCCGCGCGGCAGGCTGGTAAATGCCCATGAATCGCCACCCGCCATCGACAGCATATACAATTGCGGCCCGCTACCCTGTCCCGGAGTTTCCGATGACCGGACAAACGCAAGAAAATTGCCATCCGGCGACCAACGCGGAGTCGTATCGCGGGTGCCGCTTGTTAAACGCCGAGGTTCGTCTGAGCCGGTTGTTTTGACAGCCCAAATTGAGGTGTCGTAATTGGTTTTTGCGGTGTTTACCGTTACCTTGACAAAAGCGACGGTCGAACCGTCAGGCGAGACTTGCGCATCGCCGATCCACTGAAAATCAAATAGATCTTTTTCGGTGATGGCGCGCTTTTGGGCAGATGCGAGTGCAGCAAATGCCAATACGCAGATAGAGACTGAAACCAGGAACCTTTTCATCGAGTGTTCTCCTTCGGGCGGCCAAATTTGTAATGAGTACGCTTAAAAATATCAGAATTGAGCCTCAAAAAGCGAATTTCTGTTGTCCCAATTCCCATTTGTCCCAGGCTTTTCACCGTTCTTTCTGTCAAACGGGGTGTCGTCCCGAGGTTGAGACTGATCTAGTCCACAATCGTGAGACCGCTGATGTGATTTGCCGCTAGGGATAGTTGAACCAGTCGGCCCGGGCTCGTAATATCTACTCAAAAAAGGGCGTTGCTCGGTGGCTCGCCGACATCCAAAATTACTCGGAATTCATGCATGAACTGCAAAGTATGCAGGATTTACCGGGGTAGGGCTGTTTCGAGTTCATGCGCCAGGTCGTCGGTTGTCCATTCATTTCCTGCAAATATCTTTGTTACGGTGCCGTCCGGATCAATTACCGCAGTTCGCAGTGAGTGATTTATCTGAGTTTTGTCGTTCTCATCAATCTCATATCTGAGGCCGAAAAAGTCCGCGATTTTTCGCACTTCGGCATCATCACCGACGGCCAGCTGCCAAACCGTAAAATCGGGCTTTGCTCCTTTTCCAAGATAGCCGATGCCGTATGATTTTAGCTTTGCCGGCGTGTCGTTTGCCGGATCGAACGAGATGCTGAGCAATCGAATCTTATTTCTTAGGTCTGGGTCGGCATTGAGTTTTAGCGCCAGGTCGCTAAATGCGGTTGACATCTTGATGCAGTAATCTGGCAATGGACACCGGGCGTAGATAAACGTGATCGCAAGGGCCCGTCCACGATAATCCTTGAGCGATATCTTTTTTCCCTCTTGATTTGTAAGCGTAAAATCGGGTACAGGTTTACCGACTTGAGCAAAATTCTCATTGACCGGCGGCCCGGCCTGTCCGGGTTTTGCAGCAGCAACGATGCTAATGTTCTCGAGCCAATACGGTTCGGTCGCCGCACTGTTTACGACAAGTTCCGCCCTGAGTTCAGCTCCGGGAGTTAGATCGTCCCACACCCAGTCGGCGTGGATCGGAAACTCCATCGTCATCGCGTCCATAAAGCCGTCAATTTTCTCGTGATCGATCTTGGCCTTTCTTGAGGGCCGGTCTACCGAGACGACGACACCTTTTAGGGAATAGCGCTTTTCGTTTCCGGAGACGGTTGGGGCCGTGCCGGTTCCGCAGGCGGCGAGGAGTGTTGTTAATAGAAGGGTAAGGATAGATAAATATTTATACATTTCAGATACATTGCCTGCACAGGTTCCGGCCGTCGATTTGTGCATTGGCCACTCAGTTTCGTTCCAGCTTTTCATTGTAAATCAGGCAGTACATCCGGTAACTCGCCATTACCTTTTGAACATAATCCTTTGATTGCGAATAAACAATTTCGGGAATGAACCGGTCAGGCTCGTTCGAACGGGATCGTGCCAACCATCGCTTCATATTGTCGTCGCCGCCGTTGTAACTTGCAACAACTGCTTCCGGCTGGCCGGGAAAAATCTTGAAAAGGTCCGCCAGGTATTGAGATCCAAATAAAATTGCAGTCGGCGGATAATAAAGGTCTTCCTGTCGAAAGCCGTTTCGACCGACCTCACCGGCGACTCGGATGGAGGTTGTTGCTATGAACTGCATCAGGCCGCGAGCTGCCGCAACGGATTTTGCGTCTGGGTTAAATCTAGATTCCTGCCGCATGATGGCAAGCTGAAGCCGCGGATCGACGCCGCGACCGGGCGCATACCGAAGCAGATATTCGGCATACGGAGCAGGATACAGCATCGAAAGCTGCTCACGGTCAATTAGCTCGATCGGGTAATCCGCAGGGATTCTAGTCCAGAGCGGTTCGATAAATGCAAGAGCGAGATCGGCGCGGTTTCCACGCAAATAATAGTTCACCAGGACGTACGCCTTGTCCGGAGGAAGCTTTGAAATATCAGGTTTCTCAGATTCCAGTTCATTGGCCGCTTCGTCAAATAACCCGAGCGATATTAATCTGTCGGCAATATCTCCGGTGACAGGCCGTTGATCTGCGACCGATTTGAAAAACGGAATTTCACTGTATTTGGGCAAAGATTTCAGCGTCGTTTGCAGCGTGAGAATGGCGTTATTCCGAAGACCCGGATTTTCCGTAAGTCTCAAGATCGCCTGTGCTCCGCGGCGTCTTGTATCCGGATCGCCGGCCCTTAGTTCCTCTGAATGGGCGCCGATGGCGCGATCAATGTAAGGTTTCGCAGACTCGGTCGCCGCCATCACCTTTAATCGCTCGGTCGCATGCCAGCCGTAATATTCGCCGCGCCCGTCAGGAATCGACAAATACGTCTCTATCGCCTCAGGATATTTGGCGAGATGTTCAAGGACAAATGCCCTGAGGAACGTAACCTCGTTTCTGGTCGTGCCGCCGGGAACCGTTGCTCCGCCCAGTTCGGCAAACGATTTCAATTTCTCCAGCGAATCAAACGAGCGCTGCCATTCATTCCGGGCGATGTGAATTCTGGCTTCAGTAAATGCCGCGACGGCTTCGGGCAATTTGCCCCTGAAGGTCTCACCAATCTTCGCGCACCATTTCAAGGCATCAGTGTCCTCACCGTGGTCGCGAAGTATATCGACGATGTTGAGGTACGCGCGATCCAGTTTTTCGTCAGCCGGGAATTGCTCAATGAATCTCTCGTAGCGGGTTGTTGCCTCGACCGGTTTGCCGACACGGCCGTAGGCGGAAGCGGCTTGCAGGAGCGCGTCTTTGGCCGCCGGTGTTTGTGGATACTGCTCGAGCACACGTTCAAACCATTTAAGGGCTTCAACAAAATTGCGTTGCTGCGCATAACCGCGACCAATCTGAAACACGGCATCCGCGCTGTCTGCAGGGCTGCCAAGCCCAATGGCCGCCTGGAAATGCAATTTTGCCGCAACAAATTCACGGTTAAATTGATAAATATTTGCCCGCCGCCGGTGTTCGCTCTCTGATAATGCGGCGACCTTTTTATCAAGGCCCTCGCTGCCGACATCCAACAGATCGAGGTTTTTTGCGGCGGCCAGGGCGGCATCATCGGGCTGGGCCGGGTTCGGCACAGAATTGATCAAGCTGGCAAAAATCTCGCGTGAGCGCTCAGCCTGTCCGTTACGCAGAAGCGCCGCGGCGAGAAGTGCCTCAGCATCACGGGTAAGCGAAGAATAGTTCATCGCATTTACACCGCGTCCATTATTACGGTCGCGAGTCAGAATCAATGTCGTCAGGCCGTAATTGCCGCTTTCAAAAGCATTTCGTGCCAATCTCAGCAAGGCGCTATTCGCCAATAGACTATTGGACGAACGCATCCACAGTTCATTGAGATAAATGCGTTCGAGCATGAAATTTCCGGTTGAGCGGGCTATCTCCGAAAGATGCTTTAGGGCGTAGGCCCGCAGTAGGGATTCACGCCCGGCAACCGACCGGTAATTCTGCATCGCCGTCGCCAGGTCACCGCTCTCTTCGGCCATCCGGCCCAAGAGGTAATCATAGTCGGCGGAAGTGAACGCATCCTCATCGTTCGCCTTTAGGGCTTTCAACTCGTCAATCGCGGCGGTGTAGTTTCGCGATTCGACTGCTTGAATGATCTTCTTCTCGTTCGCTCCATTCCCCGGCAGTACCGTGCCGGAAAACCCAATGGCGAGAAAAAATGGTACGAGAAGAAGTCGTTTCATTGATCCCGATTTTAGCAAAGTTTCGGCTATTGCTATAAAATCAGCTATTACGATCATGGCTGCACAAATACTAAGCGGAAAAGAAATCTCAGATGCAATCAAACGTGAGGTTGCGGCCGAGGTGGCCGATCTAAGCGAGGTTCACCGTTTTTCGCCGTGCCTGGCGGTCGTGCGCGTTGGCGAGGATCCCGCATCGGCTGTATATGTCGGCAGCAAGGTGAGAACGGCCGATGAAATGGGAATCATTTCCGAACATCTGCATTTTTCGGCGGACACTTCGGAGGAAAAGATAATCGAGATCGTCGAGAGCCTTAATGGCCGAAATGACGTAGATGGCATCCTGGTTCAGCTTCCGTTGCCAAATCATATCAACGAACGCAATATTCTCGAACGTATTGACCCGGAAAAAGACGTCGACGGGTTCAATCCAATTAATGCCGGCCTGCTTGCACAGGGTTATCCGGCCCTTGCCCCATGTACGCCGGCCGGAGTGATCGAGATCCTTAAACGGTCTAATATTCAGATTGCGGGCAGGCACGCGGTTATCGTCGGACGCAGCAATATCGTTGGAAAGCCAATGGCGATGCTTTTGCTCAAAGAAAATGCTACTGTCACGATTTGCCATTCGCGGACCGCAGATTTGGCGTCTATTACAAAACAAGCCGATATTTTGGTCGCCGCTATCGGACGCGCCGGATTTATCCGCGACGAACATATCGGCGATGGGGCGACCGTCATCGACGTTGGTATAAATAATTTTTCTGAAATCGAAGCCGTGGACGACCTCTTTCCGGTCGAACAGGCCGAAAAGCGAGTCGCCGCTATTAAGAATCGTGGTGCGACACTTGTCGGTGATGTAAATCCAAAAGAAGCCATGGCAAGGGCGGGCCATTTTACGCCGGTTCCGGGCGGTGTGGGACTGTTGACCGTCGCCATGCTGATGAAAAATACGGTTCAAGCGGCTAGGCAGCGACGACTGCAATAGCTGAACCGTTCACGAAAAAAAATGTCTGTGCCAAAACTATGAAATTTGAAGAATACCAATTGGAAGCAAGCCAGACGGCGTTGTATCCGCGACGCCTGCAAAACCTTGAATACCCGACACTTGGTCTCGCGGGCGAGGCGGGTGAAGTCGCAAATATCGTCAAGAAAGTTCAACGTGACCATGCCGGCGTCATAACAGATGAAACTCGCCTCAAGCTCAAAGACGAGCTCGGGGATGTGCTTTGGTATATTTCGGCCTGCGCGGACGAGCTTGGCCTAACGCTATTGGAAATAGCCGAATTCAATGTCGATAAGCTCGCGAAACGGCATGGACGTTGAGTTTGCTCCTCGGTGCGATGCTCAAAATCGGTCTCACAGGTTCAATTGCCGTTGGCAAAAGCTTTGTTTGCGATGTTTTTCGTGAACTTGGCTGTCACGTTCTCGACGCTGACAAGACAGCGCGGGATGTCGTCGCACGCGGGACAGCGGGACTGCATCTAATCATTGACGAATTTGGCGGCGGGGTCTTGCTGCCGACGGGCGACCTAGACCGAAAGAAGCTCGGCTCTATTGTCTTTGATGATGAGGAAAAGCGTCAACGTCTGAATGCAATCGTCCATCCGCTTGTCATTGCGGCACAAGACCAATGGATCTGCGACGTCGAGGCAGCAGATGCAAACGGCATCGCGATCATCGATGCCGCCCTGATGATCGAGTCAGGCGGCTACAAGCGGTTTGAGAAACTCATTGTTGTGTGGTGTGAACCCGCGATACAATTGAAACGGCTGATGTCGCGTGACGGGTTGGACCAAGGCGAAGCCGAAAAGAGGATTGCCGCCCAAATGTCTCAAGAGGAAAAAAAGGGATTTGCCGATTATCTGATTGATACCTCGGGCAGCCGCGACGACACTAAGGCAAACGCAACGAGAATATTTAGCGACTTGACGGAGCTAGGTCTAAAACAATTACGATGACTAAATCGGGATCAACAACGCCTTCTCAGCCACGATGTTTGATCGGGCCGCTGGTGCTGTGTCTCGCAGTCGCGATTGGTTTTGCGGGTTGTGCAAATCTCGAGCAGCCTAAGGTTGAACCGTTTTATGCGGTCACGAATCCGCCACCGAAACAGGAACTTCGATGGAGCAACGGCAAGCTGCCGAAATCTCTCGACCCTGCCCTCGCGGCCTCGGCACCGGAAACGGACATAGTAAGGGCGATTTACGAAGGGCTTACCGAGATAGATCCCCGATCTCTTCGTGAGGTGCCGGGCGTGGCCGAATCGTGGGAATCGAGCGATGACCTGCGCGTATGGACGTTTCACATTCGAAAAGACGCCCGCTGGTCAAACGGTGATCCCGTCGTCGCCCGTGATTTTGTGGACTCATGGAAACGCCTGAAAGATCTCAAAGGCTCGGCGGTTAACCGACATATCTTTCAAAATATTGTCGGTATGAACCTCACGGACGTTAAGGTCGATGCAGATTCCGGAGAAACGATCGATTCGCTGGCTCCGGCTGAAGTACCCGGCACAATAGATTTACCGACGGTTGTACCGCCGGCTAAAAATGAGAAAGCCATGATCAAGCCACCGGCGAACAGCCAGGCGCCGTTGCCCACGATTCCGGGCAGCAAGCCTGTATTAAGCGAATCAACATTTGGCGTCGAGGCGGTCGATGAAGCGACATTAAGAGTGACACTTGAGCTGCCGGATAAAGACTTTGCCAGGTTGGTGGCCAATCCTGTATTCCGTCCGGTCCACAATGGCGGGGCAAACATTGATCAGACGGCCTCGCCGGTTGCAAACGGTGCTTTTCGTATCGTTAAAACCGGCGATGACGGCATAACCCTCGAGCGGGCGGAAACCTACTGGAACCGGCCATCGGTCGGACTCGAACGCGTGCGTTTTGTCCCGGCTGTGTCGGCTGAGGCGGCCCTTATTGCCTATCGAAAGGGCGAGATTGACGTTGTCACAAATGCCGTTTTTGCCCCGCTTGCGCTGAAAATATTGTCACCCTACGAGGATTTTAGGCGAACACCGTTTAGCGCCCTGAATTTTTACGAGATTAATACTGCCGCTGCACCCTTCAACGACCGCCGGGTCAGGGCGGCGTTGGCGACGGCGATTGACAGGGCCAAGCTGACAGACGGCGATTTGGAAGGTACTAACCAGCCGGCCTATACGCTATTTCCGCTTGGCGAACGCCGCGGCGAACCGATGACCTTTGACGCCGGCAAAGCAAAGGAATTGCTCGAAAAAGCGGGCTATAGCGACGGCAAAGGGTTTCCCGCAATCCGGCTGGTTGTCAACCGCAACGACCTGCAGCAACGCGTCGCACGTTCGGTAGCACGGATGTGGAAACAAAATCTTAATATTGATACCACGATTATTGTCAAAGAATCGTCGGAAATCGAGGCAATAAGAAAATCAGGCGATTTTGATGTACTGCGTCGCGGGGTTGTGCTCCCTACAAACGACGAGCTTGTGAATATCGCATCTGTGCTTGGTTCGGCCAAGAAGTCGCCGCCGATTGCTGCCGATGAAGCACCTCAGGCTAATGCGGATCTAAATAGTTCGGGGCCCAGTGATGATTTGGGCCAGGAGGCGCCGGACGAGAGGCCGCCAGCACTCGTCAACGAGGAAGTGAAAGATTTGACCATTAGCGAGGATGACGCGATCTTTGCCGTAAAGGTAATTCCGCTATACTTTCCGGTTTCTTATTCACTGGTGAAACCTTATATCCGCGGATTTGAAACAAACGGGCTGGACGCAATCTCGCTCAAAGAAGTGAGCATCGATAATCATTGGAAGCCTAAAGCTTCGAGCCAATAGGCGGCTTTCCATCCAAACTCCAAGGCTATTATCCTCGATCATGAATCAGGCCGGAACAATTTTGTCGGTTCAAGGACTGGAGACACATTTTATGGCCGAAAATGGCGTCGTTCGTGCGGTGGACGGTGTCTCGTTTGAAGTAAAAAGGGGAGAAACGCTCGGTATCGTTGGCGAATCGGGCAGCGGGAAAACGGTCGCGAGCCTGTCGATCTTGCGCCTGATCAGTTCAGCGGACGGGAAGATTGCGGCCGGAAAAGTGATGTTTGACGGCAAGGACATTCTCGATTTGCCGCTTGGCGAAGTGCAAAAACTACGTGGCAAGCGGATCGCAATGATCTTTCAAGATCCGATGACATCACTTAACCCGTTCCGAAAAATATCCTCGCAACTAATGGAAGTAACGCGCCTGCATCTCGGCCACACGCGGAGCGAGGCGCTGGACCACGCGGTTGATATGCTGGGGGCCGTCGGCATTCCTCAACCTGAGCAGCGTATTCACAATTATCCACACCAGTTCTCGGGCGGAATGCGGCAGCGCGTGATGATTGCGATGGCTCTTAGCTGCAGCCCCGAACTATTAATCGCTGATGAGCCGACGACCGCTCTTGATGCGACGATTCAGGCCCAAGTTCTCGATGTTATCAAAGATACGAAAGTCAAAATGGAGGCAAGCGTTATCCTGATAACGCATGAT
>Ga0138256_10003748_pt1 | contig 16144 bp, 11 predicted proteins | sample KNB2016incub_MG_FD_105486 | JGI IMG/M metagenome (GOLD analysis project Ga0138256, IMG submission 105486) | Active sludge microbial communities from wastewater in Klosterneuburg, Austria - KNB2014incub_MG | ecosystem: Engineered > WWTP > Activated sludge > Unclassified | place: Austria... | reverse complement strand
GCGAAACGCGACATTTTCAAGACCCACGGCGGCGACGTCAAGAACACCGGCGGCAGCGAAAGCCAGATCGCCCTTTTCACCAAGCGCATCGATCACCTGACCGAGCACTTGAAGGTGAATAAGAAGGACCACGCTACGGAGAAGAGCTTGGTACGCTTGGTAGGCCAGCGCAAACAGTTGCTGAACTACCTGAAGATGTACCACATTGAGCGTTACCGTGCGATCATCAGCACGCTCGGCCTGCGTAAGTAGGCCAATGGCTGTCCGGCTCTCGGGCAGCAGCAGCAATACATATGAAGGGGGCAATGGCGGCAACGCTCATTGCCCTTTTTGCTAAGTACACTTTACACGGACGGGAGCACATCCCGCCCCAACAACGAGAAAGGGCACCCGGCATAGGGCCGGGAATAGAAGCCCGATATGGAGGCTAACAAGAGGCAAACAAGAAGAAAAAGAAGATGAGACCACAAGGAATTACCAAGACCATCGACCTGGGCGATGGCAAAGTCATCACCATCGAAACCGGTGTGCTGGCCAAACAAGCGGACGGTAGCGTTACCGTACGCATCGGCGATACGATCCTGCTGGCTACGGTGGTAGCCACCAAAGAAGCCCGTGAGGGCATCGATTTCCTGCCATTGCAGGTTGAATACCGCGAGAAGTTCAGCGCGGCCGGCCGTTTCCCCGGCGGCTTTTTCAAGCGCGAAGCACGTCCGAGCGATCACGAAACGCTCACCAGCCGTTTGGTGGACCGCGCAATACGCCCGCTGTTCCCCGATGATTTCCACGGCGACATGCAGGTGATCATTTCCCTCATGAGCAGCGACAAGCAAAACCAAAGCGACGCGATCGCATGTCTGGCAGGTGCTGCTGCTCTTGCCGTCAGCGATATTCCCTTCGGTGGACCGGTGAGCGAGATCCGCGTGGTACGCGTGAACGGCAAGTTCATCCTCAACCCAACATGGGCCGAGCAGGAAGGTGCTGATATGAACCTCATCATCGCCGGTACCGCCACGGACATCCTCATGGTGGAGGGTGAGATGAAAGAAGTGCAGGAGGCTGACATGATCGCAGCCATCAAAGTGGCGCATGAAGCGATCAAAGTGCATTGCAAAGTGCTCAACGAACTGAGCGCAGCGGTGCCCAAGAGCCAAACCAAGCGCACCTACAACCACGAGAACAACGATGCAGCGATCGGCCAGCTGATCAACGACTTCTGTTACCAGAAGTACTACGACCTTGCCTTGGTCGCCAGCGGCAAGGAAGAGCGTTCGGCCAACTTCGCCGCCATCAAGGAAGCTTGTTTGGCCACACTGACCGACGAGCAAAAGACCGACAAGGCGATGCTCGGGCGTTTCTTCAAGAAGACCCAGAAGAAAGCAGTGCGCAACGTGGTACTGGACAAAGGCGTTCGCCTCGATGGCCGCAAGACCACCGATATCCGCGACATCTGGAGCGAGATCGACGTGTTGCCCGGCACCCACGGCAGCGCCATTTTCACCCGCGGTGAAACGCAGGCGATCAACATGGTGACACTCGGTAGCTCGATGGACGAACAGACCATTGACGTTGCTACCGGCAAGAGCACGGTGAACTTCATGCTCCACTACAACTTCCCCAGCTTCAGCACGGGCGAAGTGAAGCCGATCCGCGGCCCCGGCCGTCGTGAAGTGGGCCACGGCAATTTGGCGCTCCGCGCGTTGAAGCCTGTGATCCCACCAGCACCCGGCAACCCCTACACCATCCGCCTGAACTGCGATGTGCTCGAGAGCAACGGCAGCAGCAGCATGGCCACGGTGTGCAGCGGAACGCTCGCGCTGATGGATGCCGGTATCAAGATCACCGCACCGGTGAGCGGTATCGCCATGGGCATGATCAGCGACGGCAAGCGCCACGCGATCCTCAGCGATATCCTTGGCGACGAGGATTTCCTCGGCGACATGGACTTCAAAGTGACCGGTACGGCCAAGGGCATTACCGCCACACAGATGGACATGAAGGTTGACGGCCTGCCTTACGAAGTGCTCGCACAGGCGTTGGAGCAAGCGCGCCAAGGCCGCCTGCACATCCTCAGCGAAATGCTGAAGACCATCGCTGAACCACGCGAAGACTACAAGCCCCACGCCCCACGCATCATCACATTCGATGTGCCCAAAGAGAGCATCGGACCCATCATCGGCCCTGGCGGCCGCGTGATCCAGGAGATCCAGGCGGAAACGGGTGCTGTGGTATCCATCGACGAGGTGGATGGCCGCGGCATCGTGGAAGTGAGCAGCGAGAACAAGGCCAGCATCGATGCGGCTGTTGCACGCATCAAATCCATCGCCTTCCCGCCACAAGCGGAGATCGGCGTTACCTACAAAGGCAAGGTGAAGACCATCATGCCCTACGGTGCGTTCGTGGAGATCTTCCCAGGAACGGATGGCCTGTTGCACGTGAGCGAGCTCGCATGGAGCCGCGTGGATCGCGTGGAGGACTTCCTGAAAGAAGGCGAGATGATCGAGTTCCAAGTAACGGGTAAAGACCCACGCAGCGGCAAACTGAAGTTGAGCCGTCGCGTGTTGCTACCCAAGCCGGAAGGCTACGTGGAGCGCGAACCCGCCATGGAAGGTGATCGGCGTGATGACCGCCCACGTCGCGAGTTCCGCGATCGTGGACCACGCAGGGACTAAGCCTCACCCCATCCTCTCGAGTGGAGAGGGAGAAAAGCCTACTAAGCAAGGGCCGCCAATGTGCGGCCCTTGTGCTTTTGGCATGTGCGATCCGAACAATGTGCGCTGCCCGTAAGTGTGCTGCTCAGCGCCTGATACCAAGGGTTTCGGAATTGTCTTCAACAGTTCAGTAACCCACGCCTCGGTGCTGCCGTTGAAGGCTCCGGCTTAAAATCCCCGCACAGCATATGGCACGTATGAGGCAGTTGAAGATCGTGAAGCAGGTCACGAACCGCGACACACCGTCGTTGGACAAGTACCTGACCGAGATAGGCAAGGTGAAGTTGATAACGGCTGCCCAGGAGGTGGAGCTCGCGCAACGCATTAAACGTGGCGACGATCTCGCGTTGGAGGAATTGACCAAGGCCAACCTGCGTTTCGTGGTATCGGTTGCGAAGCAGTACCAAGGCCAGGGTCTTACCCTGCCCGATCTGATCAGTGAAGGCAACCTCGGTTTGATAAAAGCGGCCACCCGTTTCGACGAAACACGCGGATTCAAATTCATCAGTTATGCCGTGTGGTGGATCCGTCAACAGATCCTTCAGAGCTTGGCCGAGCAGGCACGTATCGTGCGCCTGCCGCTCAACAAGATCGGCTCCATCAACCGCATCAACAAGGCCTTCGCTAAGCTGGAGCAGGAGCATGAACGGCCACCCACCGCTGCCGAGCTGGCCGAGGTGCTGGAGATGACCCTTGAAGAAGTGAAGACCAGCTTGAACAACAGCGGCCGTCACTTGAGCATGGATGCTCCCCTACGTGAAGGCGACGACAGCGGCACTATGCTGGACGTGTTGCACAATCGCGACATCCCCGACCCCGAGGAAGCCATGATGAGCGACAGCCTGCGCACGGAGATAGAACGCTCGCTGGACGCACTGACAAGCCGTGAAGCCGATGTGATCCGCCTCTACTTCGGCCTGAAGGGCAACCAACCACATACGTTGGAAGAGATCGGCCAGAAATTCGAGCTGACGCGCGAACGCGTTCGCCAGATCAAGGAGAAGGCCATTCGCCGCCTCAAGCACCATGGCCGCAGCCGCACGTTGCGCGCATACTTGGGCTGAGCCATAACATTGAATGAGAAGGGCCGTTCCGACAAGTCGGAACGGCCCTTTCCAGTTCACGATACCTTCGGCGCCCACAGACAGCACATGCCCCACATTATTGCTCCATCACTGCTCTCTGCCGACTTCGCCGACCTGAAGACCGCCGTGAAACTGGTGGACGAGAGCCCGGCACCGTGGCTGCACCTCGATGTCATGGACGGCGTATTCGTACCGAACATCAGTTTCGGGATCCCAGTGATCAAAGCCATCCGCATGCACACCAAAAAGGTGTTCGATGTGCATTTGATGATCGTGCGGCCCGATCAGTACATCGGTGCCTTCCGGGATGCGGGGGCCGATGTGCTTACGGTACACTATGAGGCGTGTACACACTTGCACCGGAGCATTCAGGCCATCAAAGCCGCTGGCATGAAGGCCGGGGTCGCTATCAATCCACACACACCTGCAAGCGCTCTAGAGGATATCATGGCCGACGTGGATCTCGTGTGCATCATGAGCGTGAACCCGGGGTTCGGTGGCCAGAAATTCATCGAGAACACCTACACCAAACTCAACACCCTCGGCGCGCTGCGGAAGTCAAAGGGATCAGGTGCCCTGTTCGAGATAGACGGCGGTGTGGGCATCGACAACGTGAACAAGTTGCTCGCGCATGGTGCCAATGTGCTGGTAGCCGGGAACAGCGTGTTCGGCGCAGCCGACCCAATGCAGGCGATCAAGGCCCTAAGCGCTGCGTAACCGTTTCTTCAGAGGCGGTTCCCGTTCCCCGTTCGTCCGCCTTTCCCTCATTCATTTGAGCGACCCGAGGCGCCAAGCATGGCGCCTACCTTCGTCGCTACGCCTGATCCACATCAGGAATGCTACAAGACTTGGACACGGTTACCGTATACACACCGCTCCCGATAGTCGCGCGCTCGAGGGAAGTGGTGCTATCACCAACTGCCCGGGCGGTGGTCCGGACCCTGCTCTATTTCGACATCTTCAAGCACCCACTGCGTAAGGAAGAACTCAAAGCCTTCAGCCATCTCCGCACGGACGAACGTGCTGACCTGAATGCTGCCTTGAACCAGTTGCTACAGGCGGGCCTTGTTGTTGAAGCGGACAGTCATTTCGCGCTCAGCGAGGCCGGCGAACGCACTGCTCGACGGGCCCGGCATGCCCAACGTGCCAAAGAGCGCATGGCAAAGGCACTGCACAATTCCACACTGATCGGTAGTTTCCCGTTCGTCAGGGCGGTCATGCTCAGCGGAAGTATCAGCAAAGGTGTGCTCGACGAAGAAGGAGACATCGACTATTTCATCATCACTGCGCCGCGCAGATTGTGGGTAGCACGCACCCTGCTGGTATTGTACAAGAAGCTCTTCCTATTGAACAGCCGCAGGGATTTCTGCGTGAACTACTTCATCGACACCGAGCATTTGGCGATCGAAGACCGCAATCTCTTCACCGCCACCGAAGTAGTGACCCTTGTACCGACCTATGGTGCTCAACTGTGCCGTGACTTCTTCCGTGCGAACCATTGGGCGTTCGATCGATTCCCCAACATGCCCATGGAGCGCCCAATGCCGCAAGAGCCAGAAGCGTCCCGATGGAAGTCCCGATCGGAACGGATGCTGCGATCAGGCGTTGGCGAATGGTTCGATGACGCGTTCATGCGTCTCACGTATATGCGATGGCGCCGGAAATTCGGCGGACTGGATGAACGCACGTTCGAGTTGGCGTTGCGTACACGCAAGTACGTGAGCAAGCATCACCCACAGGGATTCCAACAGCGCGTGCTCGATGCGTTGAGCGAACGCATCGCCCACTTCGAGGCGCAGCACGGCCTTTCACTGGCTTGAGCAATGCGTGTCCTGTTGGCCAACGCCTATTTCTATCGCCTTGACCCGAAACAGTGGCGTGATGGAAGGCCGTACCCGCCATTGGCCACTCTTCAGGTCGCAGCGAAGCTGCGCGCAGAGCATGAGGTGAGGCTCTTTGATACTTGCCTGCGGCATTCACCGGAGGAACTTATTGAGGTGATCGGGCAATTCAAGCCGGACGTTTTGGCCATCTACGACGATGGCTTCAACTACCTGACCAAGATGTGCCTAACTGTAATGCGTGAAGCCTGCTTCCGCATGATCGCCATCGGCAAGGAACAGGGCTGCCGTGTAGTGGTGAACAGCAGCGACTGCACCGACCACTATGGAGAGTATTTGAGCAAGGGTGCCGACGCCGTGATCATGGGTGAGGGGGATGCAACGCTTGCAGAGCTGCTTCATGCTTGGTCCTCCCCCGTTTCTTCCATTGCATCCGTTATCGGACTCGCTTTCCTCGAAAATGGAGCGGCCACGCTGAGCGCCCCTCGCCCGGTGCTCCGCGATCTGGACAGCTTGCCGATGCCCGCATGGGATCTGGTGGACGTGGCACCATACCGCGCCATATGGAAAGCGTCACAAGGCTTCTTCAGCTTGAACGTTGCGACCACCCGCGGCTGCCCGTTCAAGTGCAATTGGTGCGCGAAGCCGATCTACGGCAACCGATACAACAGCCGAAGTCCGGCGCACGTGGCCGACGAGATCGCATGGTTACACGCGCACCACGAACCCGATCACTTGTGGTTCTGCGACGACATCTTCGGATTGAAGCCGGGATGGGTGCGCTTGTTCAGTGAGGAATTGAAGAAGCGCGGCGTCCGGATCCCGTTCAAGATCCAGAGCCGCGTGGACCTGTTGCTGGAGAGCGATACCGTCGATGCACTTGTCGATGCAGGCCTACAGGAAGTTTGGGTGGGGGCCGAAAGCGGCAGCCAAAAGATCCTGGATGCCATGGATAAAGGCACCACGGTGCAGCAGATCGGCCAAGCCACGCGTCTGTTGCACGAAAAAGGCATCCGCGTGGGCTTCTTCCTCCAGTTCGGCTACCTCGGCGAAACCGATGACGACATCGATGCGACGCTGTGCATGCTGGAAGAACTGCGACCGGACGATATCGGCATCAGCGTCAGCTATCCGTTGCCCGGTACCAAATTCCATGAGAAAGTGAGGGACCAACTGGGTGCGAAGGCCAACTGGAGCGACAGCGACGAACTTGCGCTGATGTTCAGAAACACGCATCGTCCGGCCTTCTACAAGCGGCTTCATCGATACGTGCATAAGCGGTTCCGCCGCAGACAAGCGTTGACCGAATGGCGAAGTATTGTGCGCAATCCCTTGGGCAAGTCGCACGATCTTCGGCGCGCCGCAAGCGTAGCGTACTACCTGCCCGCAGCGGCTATCGACAAGATCCGATTACAACGCCTGCGCGCCCCGATGGGTCGGGATGAAAACACATGAAAGCCGTCTTCGACCCGCTGGCTTCGGCATACGACCGGGAGTTCACGCATAGCCGCATAGGGCTCTTGCAGCGGCAATCGGTGTGGGATCACCTCTCCCCGCTTCTGCTGGCAGTGCGAGGTATGGAAGTGCTGGAGTTGAACTGTGGTACTGGCGCTGATGCCATCTACATGGCCCGACATGGCCACAATGTTCTTGCCACCGACATCAGCGGCGAAATGCTGAAAGCCGCCGAGGACAAGGTGATGCAACATGGTTTGGAAGATCGCATCCGCACCGAGCGAATGGGCTTCGATGAAGTGAAGGGCCGTTTCGAGCCGGGGCAGTTCGATATGGTCTTCTCCGATTTCGGCGGCCTCAACTGCATTGATGCGAACGACTTGGGCGCGTTGTGCGACCCGCTTGCCGATGCCATCCGACCGAAAGGCCGTTTCATCGCCGTGATCATGCCCGACCGTTGTTTGGCCGAAACCGGCTATTTCCTGCTGAAGGGAAAATGGAGCGAGGCATTCCGTCGCGGGCGCCACGAGCCGCTATGGGCCAGCCTCAGCGGAAGCGGCGTGATGACCTGGTACCACTCACCCCGAACTGTTTCGAAGATGTTCAGTCAGCGGTTCAGGTTGGTTTCCTTGAGGCCGATCGGGCTGTTCGTTCCCCCCAGCTACTTGGAGCCTTTCTTCAAGGAACGGCCGCGCACGCTGCGCCGACTGTCGGCGCTCGATGAGCATTTCAAAGGTCAAGCATGGACGGCGCGCTACGCCGATCACTACCTCATCGATCTGGAGCGCAGGCCGTGAAGGTTCTTCTTACCCACGGGTACTTCATCCGCGAGGATGCGCGCGAGCAGCTTATTATGAAGCCGTATCCACCCTTGGGGTTGTTATACGTGGCGGCTTACTTGCGTATCTGCGGTCATGATGTAACAGTGTATGACAGCACCTTCGGCGATCGGGAAGAGTTGTTACAACGCATCGCTGATGTGCGACCGGGTTGTATCGCGATCTACGTGAATCTGATGACGCGTGCGAATGTGGTCGCTCTGATGGCGCGGATACGCGCGTTGAATGGCCTGCAACAAGTACCCATCATCCTGGGTGGTCCGGAGACACGCAACCACGCAGCCAACTTCCTTGCGCACGGCGCGACCGTTTGTGTTGTGGGTGAAGGGGAGCGAACGGCTGAAGATGTCGTAGCAGTATTCAACAATGGGGACCTTACGCGGTTGAAGGAAGTATCCGGGATCGCCTACCTCGACGTTGCTGGCCAAACCGTCTTCACCAACGAGCGCGAAAAGCTGAAAGAGGTGGACGCGCTGCCCCTCCCGGCACGCGACCTCATCGACATCGTTGCCTATCAACGCGCGTGGAAGGAACGTCACGGATACAGCGCGTTGAGCGTCAGCACCATGCGCGGTTGCCCCTATACATGCCGTTGGTGCAGCCGCGCGGTGTATGGCTTGAGTTATCGCAGACGCTCTGCTGCGTGCGTGGTGGATGAACTGGCCTATCTGGTAGCAACCTACAAGCCCGATCGCTTTTGGTTCGTGGATGATGTGTTCACCATCAGCCACAAATGGATGCTTGCGTTCACGGAGGAATTGGAACGACGCGAGCTCCGTATCGCATACGAGTGCATAACCCGCGCTGACCGCATGAACGCCGAAGCCATCGCCCTACTTAAGCGCAGTGGTTGTGTGCAAGTTTGGATCGGTGCCGAAAGCGGAAGCCAACGCATCATCGACGCCATGGACCGTCGCGTGGATGTGCAGCAAGTGCGTTCCATGTTGCGCGAAAGCAGATCAGCAGGTATTGGCACGGGCACCTTCATCATGCTCGGCTATCCCGGCGAAACGGAAGCCGACATCCGGGAAACCGTCGAACACCTCATACAGAGCGACCCCGATCAGTTCACCATTACGCTGGCTTACCCCATCGCTGGTACCGAACTGCACGCGGAGGTGCGAGAGGACATGACCAACACACCCGAGTGGGCCAAGAGCAGCGACCGCGACCAAGACTTCCGCAGGGTGTACCGAAAGGGGTACTACCGCCATGCGATCCGTTATCTCACGCACGCTGTCCATGCCCACCAACAATGGAATCGGGGTAAGTCCATATCCGCAGCCAAACATGCGGCACGTGCAGCCTATGGCCGCCTTGGTATGTTGTTGATGAAATGACCCGCTGCGCAACGCTCGCGCGTGCTCGCACGTCCTTCTTTTGCCGCCCCCCATACAAGCACATGCGCCTTACTACCCTTTCCCTCGCGACGGTCCTCACCTTCTCCGCAGCAGCCCAGCACGATTGCGCTGCACACCGCATTACCCAACAACGCCTGCAAGCCATGGGCATGAGCACCGTGGTACGCGAGCATTTGCCCACCGCCCTGCCGAAGGGCGGTGGCAATCCGGTGATCCCTGTGGTGGTACATGTGGTATGGAACACCGCTGCAGAAAACATTCCGGATGTCACGATCACGGCGATGATCGCGCAAATGAACTTGGACTACAGTGAACAGAACAGTGATGTGACCAATGTGCGCGCTGCCTTCGCCGGTGTTGTCACCAATACGGGCATCCAGTTCTGCCTCGCTTCCATCGATCCGAACGGGAACCCAACGACGGGTATCGTCCGCAAGAATTCCACTGAAGTCTGGTTCGATCCGGACACGGAGACGAACGACATGAAGTACAACCCGCAAGGCGATCCCGCATGGGACCCGGACAGCTACCTGAACATTTGGATCTGCGACATCAGCAGTGGCCAGACCGGTGGCGGAGTGACCACTGGCTACGCTTACCTGCCTGTCGGGGGTATCGTTGGCACAGGTGACGACGGGCTCGTTCTTGATTTCGATTACGCATTCAACGCCGGTGCGCGCACGGCGACACATGAGGTCGGACACTACCTCGGCCTTCAACATCCATGGGGCGACAACGGCGGATGTGTCGATGATGACGGATTCACCGATACACCGGACACGGACGGCCCAACCTTCAACTGCCTTCCCGTAAACCAAACAAGTTGCGGTGTGCTAACGCAGTACGAGAACTTCATGGACTATGCTGATTGCAGCCTCATGTTCACGGACGATCAAGGGGCATATATGAACGGCATCATTGCCGGGGTGCGCAACTCGTTGCTCGCCAGTGGTGGTTGCGGAAGTACGGGCTCAGGGCCTTGTATACCGACCTCGACGAACGGCACCACCGATGGCGACTTCGTGAGCGGTGTTGGACTGAACACATTGAGCAATACCGGCACCGGCGGCAACGGTACACCGACATACGTGGACTATACCCCCTTGAGCACCTCCCTTGAGAGGGGCGCCACGTACACAGTGGATGTTACGAGCGGATCGTACACACAAGACATCCTTGGGGCGTGGATCGACTTCGACGGTAATGATGTCTTCGGCGCGGGCGAAGAGTTGGGTAATGGCGTTACTTCCACTGCGTTCCAAACCCTATCCTTCACCTTCACCGTGCCAGCGAACGCTGCGCTGGGTGGAACGGTGCTGCGCGCACGCTGTGTGTACCCGGGTACCGGACAGATCACGGTTGCCGACCCATGCTACAATTTCGACTACGGCCAAACGGAAGACTATACAGTCATCATCACCGATCCCTCGACATCGCTCTGCATACCCGTCTCGGCCAACGGCACCAACGATGGGGACTTCGTGAACGGGGTGCTACTGAACACGATCAACAACGGCAACAGCGGAAGTACAGGCGGTCCCACCTATCAGGACTATACGGCACAGAACACCCAGCTTGGTCGTGGCTCCACGTACGACCTTGAGGTACAGAGCGGCGATTACCAACCTGACCTGATGGCCGCTTGGATCGACTACAACGCCGACGACCAATTGGATGCGAACGAACTGCTCGCCTCATGGGTCACGAACGCGATCTTCCAAACGGCGGTGGTCACATTCGTTGTGCCGAACAATGCGGCATTGGGCGCAACGACCCTTCGGGTACGCTGCATGTACCCGGGCAACGGTCAGATCAACACTGCCGATCCGTGCTACGACTTCGACTACGGGGAGACCGAGGACTACGCGGTCATCATCGACGTAAGCACGGGCGTGGTACCGCCGACTTCCGGATCGGAACTGAGCGTGCGGTATGCCGAGGATCACCTACTACTGAGCTGGCCCACGTCCGCCGCCGCCATCATCAAGATCATGGATGTCGCAGGGCGGGAAGTACTTACTGCCAACGCGCCCAACGGCTCCTTCCGTTGCGAGAACACCATGCTGGCAGGCGGCACCTACCTGGTGGAAGTCACAGCCGGGACGGAACGGTTCAGTGGGCGGCTTATGGTCCGTTGATCCGGCGGTAGCCTGCAGGTATTCGTAGGGCTTGATGGGTGTATTTGTCGAATGGCGCGTTCCATAGGGAACACGGGCGTTGACGAGCCCGTAAAGAGCGGCATGAACTATGGCCCCCGACCCGTCGGGATGAAACTCATGCAACTCCGTTACCACATTTTTCTGCTCTCGGTGTTCGGTCTCTGTCTTGCCTCTGGTCATGTGGCACGTTGTCAATCAAGCGGACTGGGCTTCAAGGCCGGTGGACAGATCACTACTGCTCGTGCCAGTGGGGCCACAGCGCGCCCTATGGCCGGGGCGGTCTTGGGGCTGTACGGCACCGTCTATGGTGGTCCCCGATTGGAACTTCAACCTGAGCTCTTGCTGAATATGCAAGGACGCGTGCTGGCGGAAGGCGAAAATGGTTTCGCGGGTTTGCGATTCTACTACGCCCAGTTGCCCCTTTCAGCAAAATTCTTCATCGGCAATACGTTCAATATCGCTGCGGGGCCACAGGCTGGAAAGCTGCTCTACGCGCAGCAGTTCGGTGATACCACGATCAATATCACCGACGACGTGAACAAATGGGACTTCGGCATGAACGCTGGCATTGGGGCGGACCTGCGCTCGGGCTGGGACTTCACGCTCCGGTATTACAGTGGCCTGAGTTCAGTTATGAAGTCCGAGCAAAGCACGCTGCCACTGCATCGTAGCACACAACTTACCATCGGCTACCGCTTCGCCAAATGGCGTCACAAAGCACGCCGCGGCCGTACGCGCAAATAAGCGTTGCGAACAACGCGCGGTGAGAACTGGCATATGGTCGGTTGATCCACGGGGTCCGGACCGTTCAACTTTGGGTCCTGCGCATTGCTCCGCTTCCGGGTCACGGCCCAATGCGCATCCTACGGAATGCTCTTCCAACGCATCGCCCAGCATGTTGTGGAACGACCCTTCGCGAGTGCCATTGAGGCACCTGATCGCGCCCCATTGTTGTACCGCGATCTGCCAAGCGTGTTGGAGGGCCTGCGCCAATGGTGCGCTGACCAAGGGTTCTTGCGCGGCGATGTGATCGGTTTGTGCATGCCGAACGGGCCAGAAATGGCACTGACGATGCTCGGCTGCTCCATGCATTGTACCGTAGCACCCATCGACCCGACTTTCAGTGCACAGGAATTGAGCGCTACACTGAAGCGTTTCGGGGCACGCGGCGTTATCGCTGCAACCGCCACATCGTCCGTTGCGGAAGCGGCGGCCCAATTGGACATTCCACTGGTCACCAGCCCGTTGATGAGCACGGGGCCGATCGGCCGCAGTAAAGAGATCTCCACCAAGAGTGCCTTGATGGCTCCGGTAACGGAGGATCACGTCATGATCCTCCTGCAAACCAGCGGCACCACCGGCCTACCGAAACGCGTTCCGCTACGACCGAGGAATATCGGAGGACAGGCGCGGAACATGAGCGAGAGCATGGGTCTCGTGGGCGGTGACACCAGTTTGGTGATGATGCCGCTCTTCCACATGCATGGCTTCTCGTGTGTTACCGCTTCACTATGGAGCGGCGGAACATCCCTCTGCACCCCCGGTTACGACCCATCGCGCTTTTTCGGATGGTTGACAGGACTGAAGCCAACGTGGTACAGTGCCGTGCCGACCGTGCATGCTGATGTGCTATCCGTATTGTCACGGCAACCTGCCAGGTCCAACGGTCATGCGCTACGGTTCGTACGCTCCCTCAGCGCGGCCCTGCCCGACGATGTGCGCAACGGGACTGAACGAGTACTTGGTGTTGCCGTGGTGGAGCATTACGGGTTGAGCGAAGCACTCAGCCCATTGACGATCAAGGAAGCCACCACTGCCCCCGGGGCGGTGGGCAAGCCATATCGATGTGAGATCCGCATAGTTGACGAACAGGGTATGCCTGTAGCCGACGGCACTGAAGGCGAGGTGCTCGTTCAAGGGGAAGTGGTTATCAGCGGTTACATGGAAGACGAGGAGGTGAACAGAGCTAGCTTCCAAGGTCAATGGCTCCGCACCGGCGATCTGGGCAGGATCGATGCGAACGGCAACCTGTACATCACCGGGCGCATCAAGGAGATCATCAACCGAGGTGGTGAAAAGGTCAGCCCCATTGAGGTTGAAAGTGTGATCGCGCAATTCCCCGGCGTTGGATCCGTAGCCGTGTTCGGAATACCGCATGCCACACTGGGTGAGGATGTCGGCATGGCCTATACGGTCAACGGCTCGATCCCGATAGAGAGCGAAATGCGAAGGTGGTTGCAAGGCCGATTGGCACCGCACAAGATCCCGAAGCGTTTCATACGGGTGGATGAACTGCCCAAGACGGCCACGGGCAAAGTGAAGCGAGCACAACTGGCCGCGCTTCTCGGGGTCGATGCGCGAACAGGACCCACGATCAGCAGACATGCATCGGCAGCTGAACTTTATGAGGAGACCGGCGCCGGTATCGCGCGGGATCCGGAGCATGCCGGCGCCAAACCGGAACAGATCCCCGCCAGGCACTTGGAGAAGTCGATCGCTATGCTCTGGGCGCAAGTACTGAAAAGGGAACGCGTGCTCCTGGAGGATGATTTCTTCGCATTGGGTGGTGACAGCTTGAACGCGGTGCGCATGTGCGCCCAACTGAAGGATCTACTGGGGTACGACATCAACCTCGCGAAACTCTTCCGTGCCCCGACGTTGAGACAGTTCGTCGCCGAACTCGGCACACAGGGACGGCATGAACGATGGACCAACCTTGCCCCCATTCGTACGCGCGGTTCGCTTACACCCTTTGTATGCGTGCATGGCGATGAAGGCAACTACAACTTGCCGCGGTACCTGAGCGCCGATAGGCCGTTCATCGGTTTCCTTCATCAAGGCGAAGATGGACGTGGCATGAAATACAAGAGCATACCGGCCATTGCCCAGCACTACGTCGATGAGCTTGTCGCTGCCCTACCACAGGGACCTTACATCCTGGCAGGGTTCAGCATGGGTGGCATCATTGCGTTCGAAATGGCACAGATCCTCCGGTCCATGGGCTTGCCGGTGCCTCTGCTCACCATCATCGACTCGCGCGGACCGAAATTCCAGTGGTGGCGCTATGCACCCAAGACCAAGATGGCCGACGCCAAGGGCACTCTGCTCCATCCGCGCTGTGAGGCCTTCCTCCGAAATGGCGAAGCGATCCCATACTCCCTTCGGAATTTTTACATCATCAGCACATACCGCAGGGCGCTCCTGCGGTACAAGGCTAAACCCTACTACGGCGATGTGCTCTTGATCCGTAGCAGCCAACGCACCGGCAAGGAGCCAACGGGGTGGAACGGTCTCTTCAGTGGGCGCCTGTACTTCGAGGTGAGCGAAGGCGAACACCTTACCATGCTGCGTGAGCCCAATGTTCGGGAATTCGCCGCGCTGTTGGAGAAACAGTTGGTAGGCAAGGGCTTCTAGACCCCCGGTACTGTTCAGCGTACCGCACGACTGGCGGACCCATCGCGCGCCGCTTCTTTCTGCTTTCCTTCGCGCCCATGGCGCACAAGCCCATTATCGCATTGCTCGGCGGCGGTCAATTGGGCCGCATGTTCTTGGAGAACGCAATGCGTTACGACATCACTGTCCATGTGCTTGATCCGGATCCACAATGCCCATGTGCCCATCTGGCGACGCGTTTCGTTCAAGGTGATTTCGATGATCCCGATACTGTTTTGCGCTTCGCGCAGCATGCCGATGTCATCGGCATTGAGATCGAACACGTCTCCGTTGAGGCGTTGGAAAAATTGAAGGCACAGGGCAAGACCGTGATCCCTGACCCCTCCGTCTTGCGGACGATCAAGGACAAGGGCCTTCAGAAACAGTTCTACCTCGACCACGAAATCCCGACGGCCGATTTCGCACTGATCCACGACAAGTCGCAGATCGCAGGACATGCGCAATTGTTGCCTGCATTCCTCAAGGCACGAACGGGCGGCTATGATGGCAAGGGCGTAATGCCGATCAACACCTTGGCCGATGCAGCACAGGCATTCGAAGGCCCTTGCGTGCTCGAACGGAAAGCGGAGATCGATCTGGAATTGGCCGTGCTGGTGGTGCGTTCGGCGAAAGGTGCTGTGGCAGTATACGATCCTGTGGAAATGGTCTTTGACCCACGGTTCAACTTGGTGGATCACTTGCGCGCACCGGCCCGGGTCGCGCCTGCGATCGCCGGGTCGGCCAAGTCACTTGCTCTACGGGTCGCGGAGGCCTTCGCGATGCCTGGACTGTATGCCGTTGAACTCTTCCTGACCAAGGACGGTGAACTGCTGGTGAACGAGACCGCACCCCGCGCCCACAACAGTGGACACCATACCATAGAGGCTTGCGCGAGCAGCCAATTCGATCAGTTGCTACGCGCGTACATGGGCTGGCCACTTGGCGATGCAACGTTGCGAGGGCATGCTGCCATGATCAATCTGGTCGGGGAAGGCGGTACCGGTCCGGTTGAATTGAGCGGCTTGGACGATGTACTACATGTACCGGGCACCTTCCTTCACCTCTATGGCAAGACAGAAACGCGCACCGGAAGGAAAATGGGGCACGTTGCGGTCGTGGCATCTTCGCATGCGGACCTCGACCAAGCGATCGTCGTTACGAAAGTGCATTGCAGGATACGTCCTGCTTCAACTGGAACAAGCAAAACGAATGGGCCGGCGAGTGTCGCGCCCCACAACTCTTGAACATGGTAGGCATCATC
>Ga0138256_10003747_pt1 | contig 16145 bp, 13 predicted proteins | sample KNB2016incub_MG_FD_105486 | JGI IMG/M metagenome (GOLD analysis project Ga0138256, IMG submission 105486) | Active sludge microbial communities from wastewater in Klosterneuburg, Austria - KNB2014incub_MG | ecosystem: Engineered > WWTP > Activated sludge > Unclassified | place: Austria... | reverse complement strand
TCTGATAGCTTTAATAATAAATTTGAGTTTACTACTGATATCAAAGCTGATTCTGTCAAGGTGATGGTGATCAATGCTCAAGAAGACCAGACCATAGCCCACAACGGACCACATCCTTTAAAAATACTTACTCAAAAGAAAGAAATTGGCCCAAAAGGGGGCATCACTATCAAAAGAGAGATCTCTGAAGACAATCGCTCCCTGCATCAGACTGAAGGGGTCATCTCACTAATCCTTCGATCCAGTGTAAACAAAGGGATGTCTATCGATTCTCTCCACCGCACACTCAGCACTGTTAATAATATCTCCGATAGTTTAAAGGAAAAGTTTGATCTCAACCTGCAGCGCGCAGGCATACCCATCCACTATACACTCAATCAATATGCTGACACCGGTCAGGTCTCCTGGAATGAAAAAAATATAGCCGGAACCTACCATGACCTTGCTACCAATGAAAAATTTGATGTGTTGCTGCAACCAGAACCCTGGTTGATATTAAAAAAATTATGGGCGGAATTTTTTTTGGCGCTACTGTTATTGGCTTGCCTGGGCCTGGCATTCTACAGTATGACCACAACGATCAGAAGAGAAAAAAATCTTCTCGAAGCCAAAAGTGATTTCATTCAAAACATGACTCATGAGCTTAAGACCCCCATTTCGACGGTGCGTGTAGCACTAGAAGCGCTGCACGAGTTTGATGGAATCAATGATGTCGCCAAAAGGGATGATTACCTGAGGATATCCCGTAATGAACTGGATCGACTATCGCTCCTGGTCGATCGGGTGCTGTCTATGTCCAATATCGATCGGGCCTTACCAGCCGCCCAAAAAGAGATCATCCCTCTTACACAACTGGTCACTAATATCACAGAGACCTTGCAGCTGCAGACTGAAAAGCAACATACCCGTATTCTGATCCATCAATCCGAGCCTGATATCAGCCTGTATGCCGATCCTCAGTGGGTGTCCGGCATCGTCTACAATCTACTCGACAATGCTCTAAAATACAGCGACAAGGAAGAACTCCAGATAGACATCTATATCAATAAGAATCAAGATCAGGTAGAACTCATAGTAAAAGACAATGGCCCCGGAATAGGCAGTGACCATCAGCAAAAAATTTTCGAAAAGTTTTATCGGGTCCCTCGTGGCAATGTCCATACGGTCAAAGGGCATGGCTTAGGATTGGCTTTTGTCTGGCGCCTCGTCAAAGAAATGGGGGGTGTTATCTCCATCGATAGCGAACTGGGTAAAGGATCTGTATTTAATGTCATACTCCCTGCCGGATGATCAGACTATTGTACGTAGAAGACGAACCCAACCTGGCGAAAATAGTCAGCGAAACTTTAAGTAGTCGCCAATTTGAGGTCCGGTTAGTGACGAGAGGAGATCATGCTGTGTCAGCTTTCACTGAATTCCAACCTGACATCTGTGTGCTGGATGTAATGCTCCCTCATCTGGATGGGTATGAAGTCAGTAAACGCATTCGCCTGCAGGACAAAAATATACCCATCATCTTTCTTACTGCCAAAAATCAAACGGAAGATGCCCTGGATGGGTTTAGCAGCGGAGGCAACGATTATATCCGCAAACCGTTCAGTATGGAAGAATTGATCGTCAGGATTAAAAATTTGTTGGTACTTGTCAATAAAACTCCTTATCCAGATTCCAAACAAGATTTTATCCCCCTAGGCAGATACCTATTTTTTCAAGGCCGCCAGGAATTGTTGTTAAACGAAAAAACAAAAAGATTGTCCCACCGCGAGACGGAGCTGATGTCCATGCTCCTGGAGAATAAACACGAAATCGTCCTGCGTAAAAACATCCTTGATAAAATCTGGGGCGATGATTCTTTTTTCAATTCCCGCAATCTCGATGTGTACATTACAAAATTGAGGGACTACCTCAAAGAGGATGAACAAATACAAATCATTACTTTAAAAGGAGTTGGATATAGATTGGTGGATTGAGGTGTGGGGTGAAGCTGCTAAATCTGTTACCTTTGCCAAAAAAAATTACATGTCGGGAATACAAGATCATGAGATAGACTACAAAATCTATGGCGAAGAAATGCAATATGTGGAGATCGAGCTGGATCCCAGTGAAACAGCCATCGCTGAAGCCGGAGCTTTTATGATGATGGACGAACCCATCCAGATGGAAACAATCTTTGGGGATGGCCGTAATCATGATAAAGGGTTTCTCGGAAAGTTAATGTCCGCAGGTAAGCGTGTTCTCACCGGGGAAAGTTTGTTTATGACCGCTTTTACTAATATGGGTATGAATAAACACCGTGTTTCATTTGCATCTCCTTATCCTGGCAAAATCATTCCCTTAGACTTGTATGCCCTGGGGGGTAAAATGATCTGCCAGAAAGATGCTTTTTTATGCGCAGCTAAAGGCGTGCAGGTGGGTATAGAATTTCAACGCAAGCTAGGTACCGGCTTGTTTGGAGGCGAGGGATTTATCATGCAAAAACTTGAAGGAGATGGGATGGCATTTGTCCATGCAGGCGGTCATGTAGTGAAAAAGGAATTAAAGCATGGGGAGACTTTAAAAATTGATACTGGATGTATTGTGGCGTTCACACCTTCGGTGCATTACAGTATTGAATTCATTGGGGGAATAAAAAATACAATTTTCGGTGGCGAAGGATTGTTTTTCGCTACTCTTAAAGGGCCCGGATATGTGTGGGTACAAACTCTGCCGATCAGTCGGCTCGCCAGCAGGATCATCTCTTATGGTGGATTTAAACAAAAAGGTGAAGGCAGCATCTTAGGCGGGCTGGGCAATTTACTGGACGGAGATGGTATTTAAAATTTAACCGGCATTAGCATATGACCAAATGGAAATATTTACTGGCCTATGCCGCTCCGGCAAGTGCTATAGCGGGTTTGTATTTCAAGGGGTGGGCAGCCCCCGGGGCTATGTATATTGGATTTGTTTTGATACCACTGATAGAAGGGCTTTTTTTTAATAAAATGAAAAGACCTGCAAAACCTGAGTCGATCCATGAAAGCCCTGTCTTATTCAATTTGTTTCTTTATCTCAATCTTCCCTTACTGTATTTTATTGTTTTTTATTATTTGTATACGGTCCAATATACTTCTGGTCTGACTTTGGCAGAACATATCGGATTTATATTCAGCGTAGGGTTGGTCATAGGGACAGCAGGGATCAATGTAGCGCATGAATTGGGGCATCGGCGCGAGTCCTACCACAGATGGATGTCATGGAGTTTATTATTGCCTGCATTGTATTTGCATTTTTTTATCGAGCATAATAAGGGACATCACAGATATATTGCCACTCCGCAAGATCCGGCTACAGCCCGGCGGGGTGAACCGATCTACAGTTTTTGGGTTAGATCAGTTACAGACTCCTACCGGCATGCCTGGCAATTTGAGAAAGAAAGATTGCGATCAATAAATCGACCTGTCTACGGCAGGCACAATTTGATGATCTGGTTTCTGCTGGTCAGTTTGGTTTATCTGGCTGGCATCTTTGTTTTATTTTCATTTTATGCAATGATCATGGCGATGGTGATTGCTATCGTTGGTTTTCTATTTCTGGAAAGTGTCAACTATATAGAACATTATGGTTTAATGCGTACGGTGGACGAAAAAGGTAGTCCGGGACCGATCCATGACGGACTTTCCTGGGATGCAGATCAGCCTTTAGGCAGAATATTTCTGTACGAACTTACCCGGCATGCAGATCATCATACCAATGCTACTACTCCTTATCAGAGATTGAGCTTTAAGGCTGACAGTCCTAAACTAGCGCATGGTTATCCTGCTTCTATTTTATTGTCGTTAATTCCACCATGGTGGTTTAATACGATGGATAAACGATTGCCCACACAACCATAGGCCTTGTCACCGCTTCAGCCACCATCCCAGCCAGGCACCTACCAATCCCCAGGATACGATACTATCTATCAAGTCACCCATGGTATGCGTCTGGAACCAGATCGAGTTGGTATAGACAGTGGTCAGATAACCGATCATTCCAACCGCAAGGCTGGACAATAGAATCGACTGAAAATTCGTATTGTTCATTTTCAGGAGCAACCATGCCAATAACAAGACTGCTATGATGTCGACGAATAGACCTCGCCCCATATTGGCACCCATGCTGGCATTATAGGCCTTGTGGTAATAAACCTGTGCCCAGGGTTTACCGACATATGCTTCCATAGGATTTTCATGTTCTTGCCCGGGAGGTGTATTAGGCATATAATAAAAGCCTTCCTCCAGGTTTTCATTAAGGGCTTTAAGTACTTCGTCCTGCTTTGGCGTATAGGCCTGCATGGAGCTGTGGATATTGAGTACAGACCAGGACAAAAACTGCCACAGAAATAAGATGATGCCGCCTAAGAGTGCGCCGATTCCTAACTTTTTCATAATAGAGGTTTACAATTTTTAAAAAATAGTATTAAGCATTCTAAATTTAAAAAAAAAGGAGGATGTTAGACAAATTCAAAAAGGGTAATGGGTATATCTTTATCAGTTTACACCCTTTTTAGCCATTTTGACAAAGAAAGTCGCTTTCTGCTTTGACATAGGATGATGATACTTTGGGATAAAATCGTTGTAGTTAGCTTCGCTAAATGCAGCAAGCAACAATTATTTGCAATATGAAATAAATGAATGCGGGTATTCACACTTATATTTAATCCATAATCATTCGATATGTCATCCAGAAGATATTTTTTAAATCAATCAGGTGCTTTGATCCTTGGTGCTGGTGTTTTGCCGTCAGTAACTCCATTTTTAGAAACCAAAAAAGGCATGGCCTCTGCAACGCCTGAGAGCCAGGGTGTATCCAGTGAAGCAATCCTGCATTATTTACAAGCTGCCAACGCAAGTGATCTGGAGCATCACTCATTTATGTTGATGCGGCATGGCAAAGTCATCTCAGAAGCTTATTGGAATCCATTTACCCCAGATCATATTCACACTTTATATTCATTGAGTAAAAGCTTTACAAGTACAGCCATCGGCATGGCGGTGCAGGAAGGCAGATTTAAACTAACTGATAAGGTCATCTCGTTTTTTCCGGAGCACTTGCCTGTGTCGGTATCAGACTATCAGGCCAGGCTGGAGATCAGGCATCTGCTCAATATGGCCTCAGGACATACTTCGGACACCATGGGACCGATGCGTGCAGCAGAAGGAGTGTCCTGGGTAAAGACTTTTTTTGACAGACCATTGGAAAAAGAGCCGGGTACGCATTTTTTGTACAATACAGGAGCCAGCTATATGTGCAGTGCTATCCTGACAAAAGTGACGGGGCAAAAAATGTTTGATTATCTCACTCCCCGTCTTTTCAAACCACTCGGTATCACCCAGGCTGATTGGGAGGAAAGTCCTGAAGGAGTCAATGTCGCCGGCTATGGCCTGAGGGTGACTACCCGGGATATCATCAAGTTTGGTCAGTTATATTTAAACAAAGGACTATGGCAAGGAAAACAATTGATCAATACAGCTTATGTAGATGAAGCGACTACTTCACATATAACTTCCAATCCGGGTGATGGTGATTGGTCCCAGGGCTATGGGTACCAGTTTTGGCGATGCAAGCCGGGTTTTTACCGGGGAGATGGAGCCTTTGGTCAGTTTTGTATCGTCATGCCCCAGTATGATGCCGTCATCGCTGTCAATTCTGAAAGCACAGATATGCAGAAACAAATGACTTTACTTTGGGATCATATATTGCCGGGCATCAAAGATGGCCCTCTGAAAAAGGACAAATCGGTGCAAGAAAAGGTACTGCAATTCAGTAATAATCTGACTCTGAATGCGAAACTAGGTGAATCGACTTCTCCATTGGTCAAAGAATTAAACAACCAGACATATCAATTGAAGGAAAATCCCTGGGGATGGCATTCGATTCAAATCAACACTAGTGATCAAGGCGGTGAGATCATTTTGAACAAATCAGCCTCTGCGGGTGCTAAAATAGCTATTCCCTTCGGCTGGAATGCCTGGATATCCAATAGTCAACGAATATTGAACCCTTTCTCCGGGGATTACCGTAGCCTGGTGCCTTCCATGGTAGCAGCTACTGCCGGTACTGAAGGCAACGATGTGTTGAAGATTAGATTAAAATACACAGAGGGCATCCATGGTGATCTATTGACCTTAAATCGTCTAAGTAATACTGGAATTGAACTGACACTTTTGAATAGCCTTGCTGAAAAAAATCCAAATACAAAAGAAACCAGAAATAAATTGACAGGAATAATCTGATGCATTTTTTCGGATGTTGGCCTGTTGATATTTATAAAAATCAAATACAATAACATGAAAATTAATATTTTTTCAATACTACTCCTTACATTCCTTATCGCATTGTCTTGCAAAAATGAGAAGGCACCTGCCACGGCAGATCCAGCCCCTGCAAATTCGGAGTGGGTCGAGCTCATCAGTGGCAAAGACATGACCGGCTGGAAATCCTCAACAGAAAATGTAGGCACCTGGACAGTGGTTGATGGAATGCTACAAGCAGTAGGAAAACGCAATCACTTATTTTATGTTGGAGATCAATTAAAGGATAGTTTTAAAAATTTCGAGTTGATTGCCACGGTCAAGACTTTTCCATTGGCCAACTCTGGTATTTATTTTCACACTCATTACCAGGAGACAGGCTGGCCTTCAACAGGTATGGAGATCCAGGTCAACAATAGCCATATTGGCGAAGGTGATTACGTAGAGCTTAAAAAAGCGGGTAGCTTATACGGTATTCGAAATGTGTACAAATCTTTTGTTGAGGATAATGAATGGTACGAGACCCGTGCTTTGGTAGAAGGCAAACACGTACAGATCTGGCTCAATGGCCTAAAAACAGTAGACTACACCGAGCCGGATGATTTTAATGGAAAAAAATTGAGCAGCGGTACTTTTTGTCTTCAAGGACATGATTCACTGAGTAAGATGCAGTACAAAAGTTTTAAAGTCAGACGATTGCCCGATGATGCAGTTTCCAATACTATAGCCGCAGCATTTGGACCCTGGCAAGATAGTATGGCAGTGCTGCAAAGCCGCCAGTTTGCCTTCATCGATCTCAATCCGCATACCGATTTGAGTACAGATGCGCTGGTAGTCTATTGTTATCAATCCGGTATCAATGTTTCTATCGTCAGGGACCCTGCTCAAGCTGCTGAACTAAATAATATAGGAGCTCAACCTGTGTTCAAAGGGATACGTGTAAATGCACTCACTATTGATACCCATCAACCGGGCAGTGAAGATTACACCGTGGCTGAAAGCAAGGACCTCAAGGAGGCAAGGGCTTTGTTGTCTTCCGGCAAAATCAATATCTGGTCACATCATGGAGAAGCCCTCACGACTAAAAATGCCTCAGCCCTGATAGATCTGGCTAAAAAGAATAGCGTAGCTATAGAGATAGACAATGAAGCCAGGACTCCATCTGTCGAAGTGCTCAAGCTCGCCAAAGCCAAAGGATGCAGATTCACTTTTGCCAATCTGGTTCCTGCTTCTAAAATGGATGCCTCTATGTATGTGATCGAAGTACTGAAAGCAGCTGGCATGACTTATAAAGATCTATATGTTCCTAAAGGAGTTATGTAGATATCCAGGTTAAGCAGGCAACTTTCTGATCCTCATCAGCTCAGGGTCATGAAAACACGTTTAAACTTGAAGTTTGATAAAGTGTAGACTTGTACTCATGCATTATGTAAAAACCTACGCTGCTTTATGGCTTTATCCCACCGTATTGATATGGATAATGGTCATGTCTAATTGTAAGAAAAAGGACCTTGGTGCTAAACTTGTATCTCAGGATATCCTAAAAGTGGAAGGTAAAGTGCCTGGCTCCGGTTTGCAATCTGTTCTGTACACACCCCCATTTGAGAAATTGGTGACTGTGGCAGCATATTTTTGTTTCATCGACAGTATCGTACACCAGTATGATACAGCGATGGATCACCTATTGACTGAGCATATATTGGTCCAGGCCAATCCATGGATAATAGACTCTCTCGCCGCCACAGATTATTATACTATGAGATCTCGTGGTGTCCTCGTTAAAGACCAAAGAACGCTGACCATATTTAAAAAAGGGGACAGTCTCCTGATCCCTAACCGGGAGCAAATAGCTCAAATTCAAAGAAAGTTGGATTCTACCTGGATCGATGTCAATGTGCCGGAGTTTAAGCTCAGGATATACGAGGGAAATGTTCTAAAATATACCTTTCCTGTACGAGTCGGTCAAAACAGAATCCGTTACCTGGCTTTGGTAGGCAGAGCAGTAAGCTTACAGACTGATCTCGGTTCAGGCCATATCTACCGCATAGAACGTGAGCCATATTTTATCAATCCGGTGGATGGAAAACATTTTACTCAAACTAAAAGGGATGACGGCATTGTCACCGAAATGCCACTTATACCTTGGTTAGAAACTGAAATCAATGGCGTACGCAACGGAGATATGATACATCCGACGACCAATCCGACCACGCTCAGCAAACCCTGGTCCAATGGCTGCATAGGTACCTCAGAAGCTGATGCCTGGCGCATATATTATCACGCACCTGTTGGCACCAGGGTAAATATCCGATATGACTTGAAGGTTTTGGGCGAGGGCGGTGACTCTATCAGGTTGGAGGATATTTATCGGAGATATTGAATCGATGTCTTTTTTTCAAGTGTGCCAGATTCTATTTTGACCCGCAGACCATACTTGCTTCAGAGGACAGGGTAATGGAATCCGGAAGAATGTTTTTAATCATATGCTTTCAATTAACTTTACGTTTTTTCATAAAACTAAGCTGTTAATTTTTATTGATCATGATTATCTATTCCTGTCAGATAAATAATCACGAGAATAAGACCACTGATACTAGCACGCATGAAGAACACGGAGGGTATTACCATGGCCATTTATAGCGGGTATCTCGCTGCCTGGGCGATTGCAGGATCATTAAATCGCCCTTCCAGGAAATTATTTTATCAGGATACCTACGTTCAAAACTTAAAGACGAGACTTACTTTGTTTTACCTTCTAACTTATCCCGACAAAGACATACCTGTGCATTTGAGATCAGCCATTCGGGAGAGTATTATCAATCAAAGCGAAAATGAAATCTATCTCACTTTTAGCCAACCTACACTGACGAGTAGAGCAGTTGGATTTAACAGAATCTTGCATGAGCATGGACTTAATATGCAACAGGTAATCAGAAATATTGCGTTGCCTCAAGAATTGATGTGAAAAAGCGGTGATCATCTAATAGGACCCTTTTAAGTAAACAATTCCTCTTCTGGGATATGGTAGTTTTATTATGCTCTCTTTATTTTAACAATGCAGGCAATATAAATTCAGTCATCATCCGATCTACCTGCGGGTGTGCATAAGGAGCTCCATAGGCCGTGGCAGTGACTACTATGACCAAAGGCTGATCTTTAAACACATATATTTTATTGCCTCCATTGCCCGTACAATAGAAAGTCTCATAAGTTTTATCTTTAATTTTAAATTTTTTATTCCAAAACAAATAGCCGTAGTATTCGTCTTCTCTTCCTGGAATCATTCTGTGCTTTGAAAATGTGTGATCGATCCATGATCGGGGAATGATTTGTTCACCATGCCAATTACCCTTGTTTTTATATAGCTGTCCATATTTTGCAAAGTCAAGCGCTCTCAATTGTATGCCACCGGCGGTATTGACTACATGCTGAGGAGTATACTGCCATTGGTAGTCGGTGATGTTTAAGGGTTTGAACAGCTTTTGGTTAGCATATGCTTCAAGACCACCAGGTACTGACTTGTGTAGAATATCTCCCAAGACCACCACTCCTGCAGTAAAATAATGCCATTCGTCTTTGGGCCTGGTGAGATTGACCGGCAGGTCCAGGGTAAATTTTACCCAGTCATTTGTAGGATACATATTCTCCTCATTACCTGGAGAATCATAGTCGTCGTCATTTCCATCCAAAACAGCACTCATCGTCAATAGATCTTCAATGGATAATGCTTCCTTTTCCGAAGAGTAGTTTGCAAATGATTTAAAAGGATAAAATTCCTTGAGCGATTGATGCACACTTTTTAGATACCCTTCGTTTAGAGCTATCCCGGTCATCGTAGATGCAAAGGATTTGCCCACAGATCTCGGATCATGAAGGGTATTCCTGTTTTCCCCATTAAAATATTCTTCGAACAAAAGCTTGCCATCTTTGATGACGACCACGCTGCTGATATGCCTAAATACTGATTCATTGACATTACCCATCATTTCTTTCATTAGAGATTGGTTAAAGTCATCCTGTGAGATATCAAATCCATCATATGGTTTTAAAGGAGTCAAGTGAATATTTGAAATGTCGATCTCAGGTTTTAGTTTGACTTGGATATCCAGTTCGCCAGCTGCCATCAGTTCGCCTACTTTCACTCCTGATCCAATATTGATATAGGGTCTGACCTCTAGTCTCAATCTATGAGGCCCTTCAGTCATCGCACTGTCTCCTCCAAAATGCATAAATCTTCCCCAAAATGATTGACTCCACCATCCACCTTCATGTTGATTGTCGATGAGCGGTTTGGTAATAATAGTAGCGGTATCTTTAATTTTTGGATATGGAGCACCGGGATGAAGATTGCTTTCATAGATTTTTTTACCATCCACCATCATTTTAAATTGAAAATTTCCATTCTTTGTTAGTTCTTCTGTTTTTGAGTCAGGTGATAGTACATGCAGATAATTGGTCAAAGAATTCCCTAAAAACACAGTGATAAACAAATCGCTTTTATTAGTCAATACATAAGATTGCATAAAATCAGTTTCTTTGAGCTCTTGCGGAGGGTACGATCGGTCAGTGAATGCTATTTTACCAATATTGGCCTGATGTATGGGTAAGGTAATGCCCTCTGTCTTTACGAAGTCTTCAGGCACTATGATGTTGTCATGACCACCGGCTTGAAAACAATTCGCAAAGCTCATTAACAAAAAAACAATACAATACTTCATAGCTTGAGTAATTATTAATTGCAAAAATATCCTAAAGGCTATTGTGAAAATAGAATGAGATTAACACTAGTTTAAAACAAGTAAGCTTAACTCAATAATATCCTGCGATAGGCAAGCGGATTGAAGCCAACAAGCTCCTTAAAATTTCTTGTAAAATGACTTTGGTCTGCAAAGCCACATTCAAACGCGATTTCAGTCAGAGAGTATTTTTTGATGGGCAGCAGGGAAATTGCTTTTTCAATCCTTACCTTCCGGATATATTCACCGAGGGTGCAGTTAAAGTATTTTGGAAAACACCTGGACAAGTGGACAGGGTGGATATCTAAGGTTTGAACAAGGCTATGAAGGGATAGATTCCGATTGGATTCCTCCTGAAGTATAGCCCTGAGCTTTTCAACCCACAAAGGTTTTTTGCTGGTGATATTTTTTTGCTGATGATTTAGTTCGGACAGACCCTGTAACAATAGGCATTCAATAGATAATATAGAAGCCACATCCAACTGTTTGCTTTCACCAAATATCTTATACAGTAATAGTTTGATTTCCGGGCTGGAAATATTAAAACTGCCTTCTAAGTGATGGTCTCTTAAATCATATTTTTCAAACCATTGTTTTTCAATTTCAATATGAAAACCTCTTGTATACCCCTCTGGCTTAATATTATAATGCGGCTCTTGCCAATGGTGAAACAACAGGCTGCTGGGTGTGCAGGTATAAATTTCTTTTTTATTGCCTTCTAATACCTGACCTTGGAGTATAAAGGTGAAATATGCATTCTCATGATAGTGCCAATCCACTTTGGCTTGCGTGTATTCTGTATCTGTCAGGGTGATACCGTCTAATGTATGGATTTTATTAGTTTGCCCATGAAATTGTCCTGTAGTTAATACTTTCATTCAATTGGGGCATGTTCAATAAGAATAACTTCTGGATGGGTGAATTTAAAAATGGAGAATATAATATGTAACGGACTACACTTTCACCCTTTTGGCGATCATCTGATCTACGCCGGAAGTAAATTCCTGTACGGTAGGCACATAACCAGTCTTCCCTAATGCCCTGATGCTAAATTGGCCGGTGCCTTTCTCTTTATCAAGGTCAAATACCCATATAGTAGGATAGCCACTGACATTAAACGCCTGTTGTAAAGATTGATTTTGTGCACGGATCGCGTCAGGGATTTTTATGCCCCTGGGAAAATCCAATTCCAGCAAAACCACATTTTTATCAGCCCATTTTTTAAAGTCAGGTTGTAAAAATACAGCGGCTGATAGCCTTTTACACCAACCACACCAATCACTTCCTGTAAAATTGGCCATGATAGGTTTGCCGGTTTTCTTAGATAGGGCAAATGCTTCATCAATGGACACCAGCCAGCCTTCATGAGTAGCTTTATAAGGCGTATTTTGAGTAAATGCAGTCAAAGTCAATCCAAGGGCTACAATCAGCAGAAAAGGCTTTTTGGAAATGGCAGTAATATTCATGATCACTAAATTAGACAAAAATGAGGTACAAAAGTACGATTTTTTCTATTGCAATGCCAGGCTTTGATGATCGGGGATCTGCTCGATGATGCCATATTATTTTCTCATATGATATTTACAGCTTTGACGGGGAGTAATCATATTATTTACTGTGAGTGAACTTTTTATTCTCCTGTCACTCCAGCCAAGCAGATGGTCCCAAAAAGCCGGAATTTTTCTATTTTTCCATAGCCATAAAATCCACTACCAGATTAGCCATCGCTTTTAGGCCTGTGATGAATCCACTGTCATCGATATAAAAATCCGGAGTATGATGTGGAGCCGAGGATTTTGGATCCTTGCCTTTGGGTAGACCACCAATATAAAAATACAGGCCAGGTACCTTGTTGGCAAAAAACGAAAAATCTTCAGCTCCGGTTTCTGCAGGTACCAGGATGACATTGGACTCACCAGCGGATTTTTGCAAGGAAGGCAACATTTGCGCAGTCAGTGCAATATGATTGAAAGTGACCGGATAATGCGTTGAATAAGGTAGTTCTACGACGGCTTCAGCCCCATTGGCTTCTGCCGTTTTAGTCGCTATCTGTCGAATGCGATCAAAAATCAATGTTTCATCCCCCTCACTTAAAGTCCGTACTGTGCCCAGCATCTCCACTTGCTCAGGTATAATGTTAGAACGGTTCCCACCATTGATCGCTCCGATAGTCACGACCGCAGCATTTTCAGTAATATTGACATTGCGACTCACGATGGATTGCAGACTGGTGATGATCTGCGCCGAGGTCAGCACCGGATCTACGGATGACCATGGTTCAGCACCATGAGAAGATTTACCTTTTACCGTAATTTTGAGATCTCCTACTCCAGCGAACATACCTCCGGGCCGATAGGTGATCTTACCTGCTTCCGATTGGGCATTGATGTGTAATCCAAATATCACATCGACTTTTGGATGGTCGAGTACGCCTTCTTTCACCATGAGTTCAGCTCCACCTTCTTCGCCTTTGGGCGCACCTTCTTCTGCAGGTTGAAAAATAAATTTGACCGTGCCTTTTAATTCAGGCTGGATTCCTTTTAGTATTTCTGCGACGCCCATGAGAATGGCTACATGAGCATCATGACCGCAGGCATGCATCACTCCCGTCTCTACTCCATTATATACCGTTTTGACTTTTGAAGCAAAGGGCACCGAAGTCCGTTCGGATACCGGCAATCCATCCATGTCTGCTCTGAGTGCCACCACTGGACCTGGGTGCCCTCCTTTGAGTAATCCTACTACACCGGTTTTTCCCACATTTCTGGTCACCTCCATGCCCAGTGATTCAAGATGCCTGGCGATCAGACCTGCCGTGCGGAATTCTCGATTGCCCAACTCTGGATGTTCATGAATATCATGTCGCCAAAGGATCACTTTCTGCTCTATTTTTTCTGCGGCTGATTGTATTTGTTGTCGGAGATGGTCTGATTGTGCATGTACATAACAAAGATTAAAAACAAAGCTTATCAGAACTGGTATGATTGTTTTTCGCATGAGTATTTTGTTTATGATTTGGCTAATTTCTTTTGGCAAGTTTTTCGATGGTCAGACCTTGAACAATGATGCTGAATAATACACAAAAATAAGTTGCGATGAGCAGCATATTTTTGGTTTCGCTGGAAGGTAAGGACAATACCAGGGCTATAGAAAGACCTCCTCGCAGACCTCCCCAACTTATAATCTTGACCTCCTTGTCAGTCAGTTTTAACAGATTGGGAATGATCAGATGGGGCAAATACACGACTACAATCCTGGAACATAATACAATCAGAACCGAAAGGAGTCCGACAAAAAAGTATTTCGTTTTAAAATCAATTTCAATGAGGACTAAAGCGATAAGAATAAACAGGATAGCATTCAGCACGACATCGACCAATTCCCAAAATTTTTGAACATACTCCAGCGTAGTATTGCTCATCGATACTTCAGTTTTAAAATTGCCTACCATCAAACCCATGACCACCATGGCCAGAGCGCCTGAGATATGGAGATAATTGCAAAAAGAATAACCAGCCATGACAAATGCCAGGGTCAGTAAAATTTCAGTTTCATAATGATCAATCCAGGATAAGAGTACATGCAAAGCATAGCCCAAAACAAAACCCATGATAATACCGCCGATGGCCTCCTGAATGAATAATATCCCAAAATGAGACAGACTAAACGAACCGGTATTGAGTGTATCCAATATAGCTATAAAAAGGACTACACCTACTCCATCGTTGAACAGGCTTTCCCCTACGATGGTATACTCCGTCTTTTTAGGCACGTTTGCTTTTTTTAGTATCCCCAATACTGCGATCGGGTCGGTTGGCGAGATCAGGGCACCAAATATTAGACAATGTATAAAATCGATGTTTAAATCAAATAGCTGCGTCAGTCCGTAGAACAAACCTGCAATGATCATCGTAGAGACCAGGACTCCGCCTATGGCGAAAGTGGCTATAGGCTTGATTTGTTGTCTGAGGTTATTCCAGTTGGTGTGTAGCGCACCTGCAAAAAGTAAAAAGCCCAGCAAGACATCCAGGATGATTTCGTCGATCTTCGCACGTTCGATATAGGTTTTGATTTGCTCGGCAGGAATGTCCAGCCAGTACTTAGAGGTGATGACCAGCAAGGAAAGAATAGTTGAGAGAAAAAACAACCCGATTACAAACGGGAGCTTCATAAACCGCTGGTTGATAAATGCGAATCCTGCTGATAAACAAATGATAAAGGTCAGTGCAGTATATAAATTCATGCTAGTACTCCTTTTATTGCTACTTATTTTTGTAGCGCTGCTAAAGTACCCAATATATATCTTTTAGTCATCACCGACTTCCTACATTGGCTTAACCTATATGAGCCGGATCCTTAAATCTTGGCAATTGAAATCAAATGGCTGTGCTTAATCAATCTACCAATCTACTACAGAACCATCACCGGCATCATAAGACTCCGGATTTTTCCAATCATGGCCAATCTTGTCCGCTAATTTGTTTTCATCCAATTCTATGCCAAGACCAGGTCCGGATGGTATCAACACGGTACCATCCTTTTCGAGTTTAAAGGGTTGTTTTAGATATCCCTCCCCCAATGAAACTTGCTCCTGCACCAGGAAATTTGGAATGCTGGCTGCCAGTTGTAAACCAGAAGCCAGTGATATTGGGCCCATTGGATTGTGTGGAGCGATCACCGCATAATAAGCTTCCGCCATTCCGGCGATTATTTTTCCCTCAGTGATGCCTCCAGCATGGCAAAGATCGGGCTGGAGGATAGAAGCAGCTCCTTTTTCCAGTATTTCCCTGAATCCCCATTTGGTAAAAATTCTTTCACCAGTTGCGATCGGCAAAAAAGTGCTCTTGGCGATATCTACGAGGACATCCACATTCTGAGGCTGACATGGCTCTTCAATAAACATAGGTTGATAAGGTTCGAGCTGTCGGATCAATATTTTTGCAGTCTGCGGAGAGATGGCCCCGTGAAAATCAATCCCGATGTCCATACTATCGCCTCCGGCTTGTCGGAGTGATGCAAAATTTTCAACTGCATATTGAATAAATTTTGGATTCTCTACTGCCCTGGCAGGATTTAGCTTCGCCACTCCAGTCTTGATGACAGTATAACCTTCTTGTACCCTGAGCTTCATGTCCTC
>Ga0138256_10003746_pt1 | contig 16148 bp, 16 predicted proteins | sample KNB2016incub_MG_FD_105486 | JGI IMG/M metagenome (GOLD analysis project Ga0138256, IMG submission 105486) | Active sludge microbial communities from wastewater in Klosterneuburg, Austria - KNB2014incub_MG | ecosystem: Engineered > WWTP > Activated sludge > Unclassified | place: Austria... | reverse complement strand
GAGGCCGATCGTGGGGGCGTAGACCAGCGGAGCGTCGAGCGCCGCGTGCAACAGCACCGCCAGCGCCAGGTACCCGAGGTTCCGTCGCGTCACCGCGCGCATCACCAGCACGCTGGCCCCGACATGAAAAGCGATGGCGCACACTCGCTCCCAACCGGCCAAGAGCGGCAGGTACCACGGCAGCGCCCAGTACTGCCGGGCGGCGTGGCGCAGGATGGCCTGGTCGCCGTCGGGCACGCCCAGCGAACCGGCGTGGGGCGCGATCAACACGTTGACCAGCCCGAGCAGCGCCAGGCTACCGAAGATCATGGCTTCGACCCCGCCGTGCCCCGCGCCAAGCCCCAGCGCCGCGGGCCAGCCGCGGTCGTTCTTCACCACGACGCGCAGCGTGAGGTAGCGCGCCAGCTCTTCGCACAGCCCGGCGGAGAGCCCGGCGATGAGCCCGACCCAGGGCAGCGGCAAGAGCCCGACCCCTCGAGGCGGGCCCATCAGGCCCAGCGCCCAGTTGAGCGGCAGGTGCACCACCTGCGAGGCAACGAACGTAGCCCCTCCCACGCCGAACAGGGCGTAGCGCGCGCCCACGCGGCGCCGCAGCGCCACCGCCAGGGCCAGAGGGAACAGCAGCATGAGCGGGAACTGCCCGAGCGCCGCCGCGCAGAGGTTGCCCCACGCGATCTGGATCGGGGCCGCGACGAGCCCGCTCGTCAGAGCTGGTCCTTCCACGGCTTGACCCAGAAGCCCGTCAACTTCCCCTGCGCGTCGAGCACCACGCGCACCTCGCTCGCCACCTTGCTCTTGTCGAAGGTGGCCTTGAAGCGAAACACGTCCATCTTGCCGTCCTTGGTGCGTAGCGTCTCGTGATAGGTCATGGTCACGAAGCTGCCGAGCTCTTTCTCGATGGACTTGTCCGCGGCGCGCTGCGCGTCTTCCGCGTTGTGAGCCTTGCGAAACGGCTCCGCGGCTTCGTCTCCGAGCAGCGGGTACTCGTCCTTCGCCCAGGCGCTCAGGATCTTGGTGCCCATCGCCTCGGCGTTGGCCTTCTTCGTGGCGTCCACTTGCGCTTCGGCCACCTTGTCGAGTTGCGGCTTGCCGCACCCCATGCTCGAGCACGCCAGGGCGAGCCCCAGGATGATTCCCATACGTCGGGCCATGAACGGCACCTCCGCCGGCGAGCCTATCACGCGGCACGGCCCGGCACGTCAGGCGGACTCGAGCGCCCGGCGCAACCCCTTGGCCTCGTCGCGCACCTCGCGCAATCGCTCGAGGGCCTGCTTCGTGAGCCCACCGCCCGAGGCATGCGGGTGAGGGTCGCGGTCGCCGAGCCCGGCGTCGCGATAGGCCTGCAGCAGCTGCAAGATCCGATCGCGCACCTCTTCCGCGTTCTGGATGCCGGCCAGCACGCCGCGGTGACTGACGAACGGCTGCTGCTTGTCGGCCCCGCCGCCGCCACCCGCGGTATCGATCTGCACGTTCGAGATGCCCAGCAGCCGGTCGATGGGCCCCTGCTGCACGCTGACGTTCTGCACGTTGGCGAAGGTGAAGGTGCTCTCGCGGATCACCAGCGCGCCCTCGCGAATGCGCAAGCTGCGATCGGTGACCACGTAGTAGCGCATGTCGTAGTCCAGGCGCACCACGAACCAGTGCCCCGCCGTGAAGAGCAGCGCGACGGCCAGCACGACCGAGAGCCCGATGACCAAGCCGCGGTGGCCCGCGGCCAGCGCAGCCGCGATGCCCACCGCCTCGGGCAAGAGGATCAGGAAGCCCACCAGCGCCACCTGCAGCGCGCGCAGGGTGAGCAAACGTGGCGACGCGCGGAACACCCGCGTGGACCCGGGGGACCCGAGGGGCGCCTCGGGCGGCTCTGCGGGCGCAGCCAGGACGCGGAGCAAGAGCGAGCGTGTCGGCTCGTACATCAGGCCCGCCCTTCGAGCTTGCCGCGCACGGCGCGCAGATCGTCGCGGATCTCGGCGAGCAAGAGCGCGGCGGTGTCCTCGGCCGGCTCCGAAGGGTGGGTGGCGCCGCGCATGCGCGAGTAGAGGAAGTCGCGTACCGCTTCGTACTCCACCAGCCCGTCGATGCTCATCTCGGCGCCGGACGTACCGGCGGCGGTCTGCACGTGGATGGTGCCCAGGCCCAGCCAGCGCTCGAACAGACCACGGCTGATGTGGATGTCCTGGATGCGCGCGTAGGTCAGGTAGATCTCGCGGCGCCACAGCACGCCCCACGACATTGCCACGCCCTCCCGATCGAACCGATAGCGCAGCGAGTGATAGCGGAAGTAGAGCGGCAAGAGCGCGATCCAGAACCACGGGCCGAGCAGGCCCAGCGCCAGCACCCGCAGCACGTAGAGCCAGAGCAGCTTCGTGCTCGGGCGCTCGATGGCGTAGATGCGCTCGGCAGCGGGCATGCGGGGCGCCTACCGAGCGGCCGGGCTCACTTCTTCGCCTTGTTGCCCTGGGCGTCGAAGAACGTGACCTTGCGGTCCAGCCCCTCGAGGGTGGGCGCAACCAGCTTGCGATCGCCGGCCAGCACCACCACGAACTCGTCGGGGTTGCAGTAGCCCTTGGCGAGCTCGTTGGCCTGCTCCACGCTGACCGCTTTCACCCGCTCGGACCACTTCTCGAGCCAGTCGTCGGGCCGCGCGTAGAGCGGAATGTTGGCGAGCTGCCCCGCCACGTCGCCGCCGCGCTCGAAGCGACCGGGGAAGCCGAGCAAGAGCCCGCCCACCGCCTCGTCCCGCTCTTTGGCCGAGATCGGCCGCGAGGAGCAGAGCTCGCGCAGCTCTTTGAACGATTCGTCGATGCTGGCCCGGGTGGTCTCGCGCTTCACGCTGGCGGTGAGGCCGAAGAGGCCCGCCTCTTTGAAGCGGCGGAAGTTGGAGCCGGCGCCGTAGGTGTAGCCCTTGGCCTCGCGCAGGTTCAGGTTCAACCGGCTGGTGAACGCCTCGCCGAACACGCGGCTCATCACCATGGCGGGGAAGTACTCGGCGGTGCCTTCGCCCGGCGCGCGGCGCGCGATGGCCAGGGCAGTCTGGGTGGCGCCGGGGTAGTCGACGAAGAAGATGGCCTTGTCGGGCTTGGCGCTCGAGACCGGCGCGCTCTTGGACTTGGCCGTGCCCTTCCACTCGCCGAAGCTGGCTTCCAGCGCCTTGACCGCCTGGGCCTGGTCGATGCCGCCGACCACGATGAAAGCGGCGCCCTCGGGCACCATCAGCGCAGAGTACTGGGCCTTCACGTCGCCCAGGCCGACCTTGCCGAGCGTGGGTCGGGTGCCGCTGGCGACCTCCGAGCCGTAGCCCTCGCCGAACAGCGCCTTGCGCAGCACGATGGTGCGGGCCGAGCTGGGCTCGCTCTCGGCGGCCAGGGCGTCGGCGATGCGCTGGGACTTGCGCCGGGCGAACTCTTTGGGATCGAAGGCCGGCTTCTGCACGATGCTGGCGAGCAGCGCCACGGATGCGTCGTAGCTGTCGGCGATGGTGTTCATCGCCAGCATCACGTAGTCGACGTCGGCGTTGCCCGAGTAGTCGGTGCCCAGCCGCTGCAGCTCTTCCGAGAGCGCGAGCGCGTCTTTGCCGCCGGCGCCTTCGTCGAGCATGTCGATGGTGAGCGCGGTGAGCCCGGCCTTGCCCTTCGGGTCGGTGGCGCCGCCGCGCGGCAGCACCAAGAGCACGCTGACCAGCGGCGTGGGCCCCTGCTGCATGAAGTACACCTTCATGCCGTTCTTCAGCGCCGAGATCTGCGGGCGCGGCAGGGCCCAGCTCGGGGTGGGCGCGGGCACGGGCAGCTTCGCCCGATCGGGAGCCGAGGGCGCCACCGCTGCTGCGCTGGGCGCAGTGGCCGGCGGCGGGGGCGGCGGAAGCTTGGCAGGCTCGGGCGGGGGGCCGCCGCAAGCGACGGCGATCAGCGCGGCGCAGGCAGAGAGGCGGCGGATCATTGCTGCGCCCCCCCGGCCTTCGCGCCCGGCACGATGTCGATGCGGACGTAGCGCCCGAGATCGAGCCACTTCGTCGCGGCGCCATGCACGCTCTTCGACGTGGCGCCGGTGTAACGCGCGAGATCTTGCTTCAAGAAGTCCCCCTTGCCGGTCGCGTGATAATACGTGCTCAGCGTCGAGGCCCGGGACACGGCGCCCTCGACCCGCTCGAAGAAGTCCTTCTTGTAGCCGTTCACGGCGCGCTTCATCTCGTCGTCGCCGGGCGGCGTGGCGAGGGCGGCCTTCAGCGCGTCCATCAGGGCCGCTTCCAGCTCTTTCAGGGTCTTGCCGGGCGCCGCGGTGACCTGCACCACGTAGAAGCTGGAGAGTTGCATCGAGGCCTGGAAGGCTTCGACGTCCTTGGCCACCTTCTTGTCGTAGACCAGCGGTTTGTACAGTCGGCTGGTCTTGCCGCTGGTCAAGATGCTCGACAAGAGATCCAGCTCGGCGTCGCCCGGGGCGAAGATCGCCGGCGTGTGCCACGCCAGGTAGATGCGCGGCAGCTTCACGTCGTCGGTCTTGGTGACGTGCACCACGGACTCGATCTTCGGCATGCTGGCCGTGGGCAGCGGCACGCGCTTGCCGGCGCTGCCCTCGGCACCGCCGAAGTACTTCTTCACCAGCGCCTTCGCCTCGCTGGGGCGGAAGTCGCCGACCACGGTCACCACGGCGTTGGCCGGGCCGTAATACTCCCGGAAGAAGCCCTTCACGTCGTCCAGGGACGCCGCGGTCAGATCGGCGTGCGAGCCGATCACCGAGTGCCCGTAGGGGTGGCTTGCGGGGTACAGCGACTCGGTCAGGTAGATCCACGCCATGCCGTAGGGCGGGTTCTCGTAGCGCTGGCGGCGCTCGTTCTTGACCACGTCGCGTTGGTTGTCGAGCTTGTCTTGCGAGAGCGCCGGAAGCAGGTGGTGCATCCGGTCGGACTCCATCCACAGCGCAACGTCGAGATAGTTGGACGGCACGCGCTCGTAGAAGTTGGTTCGGTCTTGGGTGGTGGTGCCGTTCACGCTGCCGCCGATGGGCTCGAAGGGCTTGAAGTACTCGTCGTCGAAGTTCTTGCTGCCCTGGAACATCAGGTGCTCGAACAGGTGCGCGAAGCCGCTACGCCCCTTCTTCTCGTGGGCCGAGCCCACCAGGTAGCGCACCTCGGCGGCCACCACCGGCAGGCGGTGGTCCTCGCTGAGAAGCACGGTGAGACCGTTGTCGAGCTGGTATTGCTCCACCGGCAAGCTGAGCGCCGCCGGGGGTTTGCCCGGGGGTGTGGCCTGAGACAGGCCGGTGACGGCCAGGAGCGCGCCCGAGACGAGCAGAGAGTGGAGTCGCATCGCCGGGGGTTTTCCGAGCGAGGCGCGGACGCGTCAAGGAAGAAGCGCTACGGCACGTCCACCAGGAACAAATCCATGGGCTCGTCGGTGCCGGCCACGATGCGGCGCGGGTGATGCGGAAACACGTGGTTGCCGTAGAGCGGGCGGTGGGCCGCGAAGCGCTTCTGGCCGCGCTCGAGGTCGTAGACGTGGAGCCCGCTGCCGCTGCCGATGGTGAGCAGCTTCGCCCCGGGGGTCAGGGCGAACAGGCTGCCGCTGGTGGCCTTCACGCCTCGAAGCGGACGCACGCTGAGCGCCGCGAAGTCGACCAGCGCGAACGAGTCACGCACCGTGTCCGGGCCACCGGCGTAGGTGATCAACGCGTGGGTTCCGCCGCCGTCGAACACCAGGGTGTCGCTGGTCGGCTTGGTCCACACCCGCTCGGTGCGCTCGTCGGGGTAGCGCACGCAGGAAAAACCGCGGTCGTCGGCGGTGCAGAGGCGATTGCCCGCGGTCGAGAGCACGCCGCCCTGGGCCGGCGGCGTCAGCGCCCGTGCCCCGCCGGTGCGCCCATCGACCAGCCAGCGCTCGGCGTAGCTCTCGATCAGCCAGGTCGAGCTGTCGGGCAAGGCGTGGCAGGTCTCGGCAGCCCGCGGGTTTCCCATCGGCGTGGGCGCCGGCGCGCCAACAGCCCAGCGCCAGAGGCGCGCGTCGGCTTCTTTCGAATCGCCGTGAAACACGATCTCGTTCGGACCGGCGAAGCGCGCGTTGCAGATCGCTCCGCTGTGCTTGCCCAGCAGCTTGCCGCTCTGCACGTCGAAGATCGCCAGATCACTGGTGCTGAAGACCAGCGCTCGCTTGCCGTCGTCCGAGAACAGCGCGCGCGGCACCCACACCGGGTGCGACACGCCCTGGGGAAACGCCGGCGTGATGAGCTTCACGGTGTTGCCCGGCCCGTCGATGATCCAGCTCTTCGCGTCGGGCGACAGCGCGTGGATGGCGGTCTGCTGAGCGATGGGCACGATCTTCAGCGACGCCCCGCCGCGGAATTCGAGGACCGGGCCGACGCTGAAGCCGACGGTGCTCGGCGCGGCTGCGGGCGGCAGGGGGGTGACCGGTGCTGCCAGCGGCGCAGGCGCCCCCGCGTCGGGCGCGCCCACCAGCGGAGGCGACCACGGCGGCGTGGGCGGATAGCGGCGCGCTGGGCGCGCACCGCGGTCGGCACACGCGCCCGTGAGCGCGAGCAGAAGGATCAGTTGCCGAACCACCGGCGCCAGAACGGCCCCTCTTTCTTCGGCGCGTCGTCTTGCACCCGCGGGCGTGCCGCAGGCGCGGCGCCTTCGGTGGGTGCGGCGGGAGGTGCGGCTGCGGGCGCAGCGGCGCGCGCGGGGGCCGCGGGCCGGGCCGGCGCCTGGGGTCGAGGCGGCGGAGCGGGCGCATCCGGCTCGTCCGGCTCGACCTCGATCGCCTCGGGCTCTGGCACCGACCGGGCGGCCTCTTCGAACACCGCGTCGAGCCCCCACGCGCTCGGATCTTCGAAGCCTCCGCCGCCGGCCTCGATGCCGGGCGTGCCGAGAGTGGCGCGAATCGCCTCGGAGGCCACGCTGCCGGGCGAGCCCGAGAACTGGTGCAGGGCATCGAGCACCAGATCGCCGATGTCCCCCGCCTGGGTCTTGCCCTCGGCCTTTCGGCGGCGCGCGCGCTCGTCGGCGGCCAGGCGCACGACCTCGGCGATGTCCAGATAGGTGACCGGGCGCGACAGCTTGCGCAGCACCAGGCCCAGATCCCGCGCAAAGTCGTTGCCGCTCTGGTAGCGCTGGGCCGGATCCTTGGCGAGCGCCTTGCCGAGCACGGTCAACACCTCGTCCGGGATGTCGGGACGGAACTGACGCGGGTCGGGGATCGCTGCGGCCCGCACCAGCTTGAAGGTCTCGACGTCGGTGTCGCCCAGGAACAGCCGGCGCCCGGCCAGCATCTCCCACAGCAAGATCCCCGCGGCGAAGATGTCGACGCGCTTGTCGGGCCGCTGCCCCATGGTCACCTCGGGCGCGAGGTAGCCGAACTTGCCTTTGACCATGTCCTCGTCTTCGGCGTTCAGGTGCGAGCTGGCCTTGGCCAGGCCGAAGTCCACCAGCTTCACCTCGCCGAAGCGCGTGATCAGCACGTTGTGCGGCGAGATGTCGCGGTGCACGATGTCCAGGCACCGGCCGGTGTGGTCGCAAGCGGCGTGGGCGTAGGCCAGGCCCTCGCACACGTCCATGGCGACGCGACACGCCACCTCGATGCGCATCTGTTGCTTGTGCGCCGAGAGGTAGTCGAGCACCTCTTTCAAGTCGGCGCCGTCCACGTACTCCATCACGATGAAGTGCGCGCCGCCGCCCTGGCCGATGTCGAACACCTGCACGCACTTGCTGTGGCACAGGTAGGCGCCGAGCCGCGCCTCGTCCAAGAACATCTGGATGAACTCGCTGTTGGCGCTGAGCTTGGGCAGCACGCGCTTGATCGCGACCTTCTTGCGGAAGCCCTCGATCCCCGCGCTCTCACCCCGGAAGACCTCGGCCATGCCCCCGGCGGCGATCTTCTCGATCACATGATATCGCTGGCTCTCACTCACGATCGACCTCTTGCTTTGGAGCGAATATCCCACGCTCGGCCGCCGGAAGGCCAGGCTGGTGGAAGGCCGGGGGCCGCGCCGCTCGGCGGAAGACGCACTTCTACCCCGGCCGGCCGAGCCCCGATGAAGCGGGCCGCGACCCCGCGTGCGTCACCGCCTGTGGTACCCTTCCTCCGTGTTGCGCGACTCCATCGAACACGCGCTGCGAAGAGCGCTCGAGTCCGAGAGCTCCCTGGCCTGGGCGTACCTCTTCGGGTCGGCGGCCCGAGGCGAGGGCTTCCGCGACGTCGACGTGGCGGTCATGCCTTGCGAGACCGGGCTCGCCAGACTGGTGGATCTCGGCCAACTCCAGTCACGCCTCGCTCGGGTGGTGGCGGCGGACGTGGATCTGGTGGACCTGCGTCGTGCTCCTCTGGTTCTGGTTCAATCGGTCCTCGCTTGTCGTCGCGTGCTGCTCGATCGCGACCGCGACCGGCGCCACGTTTGGGAGGCGGAAACGCTATCTCGTTCGCTCGACTTCGAGCCGATCCGCCGACGCTACCTGGCGCTCCGGGAAGAGCGCTTGCGCCAGCGGCTGGCAGCTGGGGGCTGAGTGGTTCGAGCGGAAGTCCTTCGTCACCGGCTCGGCGTGCTCCTCGATGCGCTGGCAGACTTGCGCCGCTATCGCGACCGCGTGACGCTCGAGCTGCTTCAGGCGGACCGCGACACGCAGCACATGGTCCTCCACGCCATGTATCAGGCTGCGCAGGCCGCCATCGACGTGGCGTTGCACGCATTGGCCGACGCCGAGTTGCCCGCCGGGCAGTCCTATCGCGAAGCATTCGCCGCGCTCAGGTCCGCGGGCTTGCTCGATCCCGACCTGGCAACTCGGCTGGAAGGCTGGGCGGGCTTGCGCAACGTGTTGGCCCACCAGTACGCGAGCGTCGATTTCGCGCTTATCCACGCCGCGCTGCACGACGACTTGCGCGACCTGGAGGAGCTCGGAGCACTGGTGTCGGGGTGGCTGAACGAGGGCAAGGCCTGAGGCGGTCACGCGAGAGCGGCGACGAGGCCTTTGCGTGCTAGCCTGCACGGCGCGTGCGACGCGCCCTCTGCTTTCTCGCCCTGGTGCCCCTCGCAGGCTGCGCGGACGGTGAAGAGCGCACCCTGCCCGAGCCGGTGCGCGCCGATCTGTTCGCGGCGGTCGATCCGCGGATCGGGAACGGCGGCATCGGCTTCGCCGTGGGGTCGACCTACCCCGGCCCGGCCGTGCAGTTCGCCATGATCCACCCCAGCCCCGACACGCGGACCGCGTCGGGCGCCGTCAGCTTCTATCACTGCGCGGGGTACTACGCAGACGACCCGCTGATCAGCGCGTTCTCGCTGGTGCACTTCGAGGGCACCGGCGTGCCCGACTACGGCACCATCGGCATCTTGCCCACCCTGGGGATGACGGACGCGAAGCGAACGCAGGCCGGCCACATGATCGGCTTCGACAAGGCCAGCGAGCTGACCCAGCCCGGCTATTACTCCGTGACCCTGGCCGATGGCATCCAGGTCGAGCTCACCTCGAGCGAGCGGGCGGCGATCTTCCGCTTCACCTTTCCGCCGGGCTCGCCCCCGGTGGTGCTGCTCGATCTCGATCATCGGCTCGAGGGCGAGATCAAGGCGGCCGACGTGCAGCTGGATGCCAAGGCCGGGAGCTTCGATGCGCACATCCGGCACTTCGGCAGCATGTCCGGGCGGGCCGACGGCTACGATCTGTTCGCTCGAGGCGTGCTCGACGTGACCCCGAAGGCCGTGGGCACCTTCGACGGCAGCGGGCTCGCTCCGGGACAGACCAGCGCGAGCGGCGTGCCGCTGGGCGCGTATCTCGAGCTGCCGGCAGGCACGACCCACGCGACCCTGCGCCTGGCGGTGAGCTTCGTGGACGCCGCGGGGGCGCAGAAGAACCTGGCCGCCGAGGCCCCGGGCTTCGACTTCGACGGCATGCGGGCGCAGGCCGAAGCCCGCTGGCGCACGGCGCTGGACCGGCTGGAGATCTGGGGTGCGTCGAGCCGCGACGCCACGCTGATGTCGACGGCGCTCTACCACGCGCTCTTGATGCCCACCCTGACCAGCGACGTGGACGGACGCTTCGTGAACGCGAAGGGCGCGATCGCGAAGGCCAGCCGCCCGCGCTACAACGACTTCTCGCTCTGGGACACCTATCGCACGCTGCACCCCTGGCTCTTGCTCACCGAAGACGATCACAACGAGCCCTTCGCAGCGTCGCTGGTGAACATGGCGGCCGAGGGCGGCGCCGTCCCGGTGTGGGGCATCGGCCACGGCGATGCGCACAGCATGATCGGATCGCCGGGCGAGATCGTGCTGGCCGAGTCCGCCCTCAAGGGCGTGGCGTTCGACGACGAAGCCCAGGCCTACGGCCTGGCGCGCGTGGCAGCCTTTGGTCCGTCCCCGGGCCCGGTCGGCGGCCGGGACGCCGATCTGCCCGACTACCTGGCCAAGGGCTACGTGCCCTCGGACGTCGCCAGCGGCTCGGTGTCGAAGACCCAGGAGTACGCGGTGGCCGATGCCGCCCTGGCGCGCTGGGCCGAGAAGCTGGGCAAGTCGAGCGACCAGAGCGTGCTGGCCGACCGCGGCAAGAACTACCAGAACGTGTACGACCCGAGCTTCGGCTTCTTCCGGCCGAAGAAGGCCGACGGCAGCTGGGCGCCGATCGGCGACCCGACCGCGATGCACAAGGCCTACGTCGAGGGCAACGCCTGGCACTACCTGTGGATGGTGCCCCACGATCCCGAGGGGCTCGCCCAGACCCTGGGCGGGGAAGCGGCCGCCCTCGAGCGTCTGCGCGAGTTCTTCGACGCCAGCCGGGAAGACGTGCCCATCTTGGGAGTGCGCGCTCACTATTGGCCGAGCAACGAACCCGACATCAGCGCGCCCTGGTACTTCGCGGCCTGGGGCTCACCGGGCGAGACGTGGAAGTGGGTGGACTGGATCGTGAGCGACCTCTACGGCGTGGGGGTCGACGGCCTGCCCGGCAACGACGACGGCGGCACGATGAGTGCGTGGCTCTTGTTCGCCGCCACCGGCCTGTACCCGCTTCCCGGAACCGATCGCTACATCGTGTCGGCGCCGCGTTACCCCAGGGTCGTGCTGCGGCGCCCGGGCGGCGATCTGACCCTGACCGCGTGGCCGCCACCCGAGCGGGGCATGCGGCCCGGGCGCGTGACGCTGGACGGGGTGGAGGTCGAAGGCACGACCCTGACTCACGCCGAGCTCGCCGGCACTCACGAGCTCTACTTCGAGATGCGGTGAATCAGGCGCGCTTGCCCGGCAAGAGGGACACGACCGAGTCGTGCGACACGGGCGGGCGCGACCGCCGCGTGCGCTCGCGGGCGCGGGCGAACACGACGCGGAGCTCGACCGCAGACAGGTTGGCCAGCCAGGGGGCCCTCGGGGAATTGCGACGCATGGTCATGGCGATCTCTGACCTTCCCCTGAAGCACGCGGCGTGCCGGCGGGGCTGTGGGGCCGATTTGCCGGTTATTCGCGGTATTTCGCCGGGGCGGCGTGCACCGGCGTGTGCGTATCCGCACACCTCCCGTGGCTCGGCGATCAGACCCCTCGGGTGTCATACTGCGCGCATGCGCGGTCTCGCCTGCCTGGCGGCACTGGTGATCGGCTGTGGCAGCGACGACGGCAAGGGCCCGCCGGTCGTGGACGCCGGCATGGGTGGCAGCGGTGGGGGCGACGCGGGAGCGCCGGCGCCGAAGGTGGCGTTCGTGAGCTCCCACGAATACACGGCGGTCTTCGACTCGGCGCTCGACGCCGACGGGCGGTGCGGCACGCTGGCCAGCGAGGCGGGCCTCTCGGGCAGCTTCCGCGCCTGGCTCAGCGACGACGAGTCGTCACCCAGCACGCGCTTCACGCGGCCCGAGGGCAACTATGTGCGGCCTGGCGGTACGGTCATCGCCAAGGGCTGGGCGGGCCTGACGGCGGGTCCGTTGAAGGTGTCGCTGGACTACGACGAGTTCGACGACGAGACGCTTCTGGGCTTCGACGCCTGGACGGGGACCCACGCCGACGGAACACCGAGCGGACAGAGCTGCACGAACTGGACGGGGAAGGGTCAGGTCACCTACGGCGACATCCGCGAGGTCGACGGCCGCTGGACGAAGATGCCGAACGCCGGGCAGTGCAGCGGCTTCAAGCACCTTTACTGCTTCGAGCAGTGATCAGATCTGAAGGCCCAGGACCGACGCGGTGAGCGCCGCCGCCAGCGCGGCCGCGAGCGGAACCGTGAGGTTGTCGTCCACGCGGACGCTGACCGCCTCGGCGATGGCGCCTGCGATGCCGGCCGCCGCCGAGACCAGGACGAGCAGCGGGACCGCGGCGGTGCCGTGCCACAGGGAAATCACGGCGAAGGCCGCCAGCGAGCCGAACAGCGCGAAGGCCACGGTGCCCTCGAGGGTGCGCCCGCCGGTCAGCGGGCGCCGCCCCCAGCGCCGACCGACCAAGCCGGCGGCCGGGTCGCCGAAGCCGAGCACCGCCAGGGCCGCGGCCGAGGCGAAGGGCGGGCTGACCAGCGCCAGGATGATCAGCGCGGTGCCGTACCACGTGGCCGAGTTGATGTGGTGGTGCTCGTGCGGGTGGATGATGGCCTGGAAGAACCGCACCTTCATCAGGCGCTCGTTCCAGCGCTTGCTCAGGGCGCGACCGGACTCGTTGATCCAGCAATAGGCCGCGAAGCCGCCCGTGGCCCACAGCGTGCCGGTGCGCGACAAGAAGACCTCGAGCAAGAGCAGTGCACCGACGGCCGAGCTGACGTGGAAGCCGATGCGCGCCCAGTTGGTGGGGCGCAGCGTGGGCGCGCGCACCGAACGGCGCCGCAACTCGCCCGCCAGCCGCTCGTATTCCGCCATCAAGTGCGGGCGAAGCGTGGTCCAGTACCCCACCGACTCGCGCGGGCTGTCGACCGGCTCGTCCATCAGCGCGCGGAGCGTGGCCACCGACGCGCTGATCGGGGGCGGCGCGGCGGTCTCGGTCGAGAGCTCTTCCACCGAGGCGCGGATGCGCGACCAGCGCTCCACGGCGCGGTGGCTCACGGTGTCGGTGAAGCGGGCGGGATCCGTCTCGCGCAAGAGCGCGAACAGCTCGCTCGCGAGGTCTCCGGTTTGGCTCAGCGTCGCGGAGTTCATCGGCGAAGACCCAACCCCTAGCGCAATTCGGGGCTCGCCGCGAGATCGTCGCGCACGCGCGAAATGCGCTTCGCACTCTTGTCAGGAATTCGTCAGGAAGGTCAGCGTGGTTTCATCCGCGCGCTGGTGACCCACTCGTCCCACGAGCTGGCCCAACCGTCATAGTGGATCAAGTACTTGTCGCCCTTCACGCTGAGAACGGTGGCGTTCCACCAGCGGTTCCCCCACAGCACCGAGACCTTGGCGCCCACACTGTACGCCGCCTTCTTGGACGCCGAGGCTACGGGCTTGGCCGGCCCCCCCTTCGCCGGCGCCGACGCCGAGGGCGCCGCGGCGGCCGCCGCGGTGGTGGTCACGAACGGCGCGGCGTCGACCGACGGCTTCGACGAGTCGACGTAGTACGGCGCGAAGCCCGTCTCGGTGAGCCAGTGCGTCAGCATGGGGCGCCACTCGGACTCGGGCAGGCCCGTGTCGCCGAGCGAGCCCTCGACGGCCAGGCTGGCGACCTTGGCACACGAGTGCTCGCCCGGACGCGCGCCCGCGTCTTCGGTCAGCTTGCGGCACGTCGCGAAGACCTTCTCGTACTTCCCGAGCAGGCGCTTTGCACGCATCTTGGGCGTGCAGGCGCCCAGCGCGAGCGCCGCCAAGAACACGAGCGCCAGGGCACTGCCGCGGGCCACGCGCTGAGGGTGGCGTCGAGGTACGAGGGCCGTCAAGGCGCGGGTGTAAGGCCGGCGCGCGACCTGGCGTTTGTCCGGCACCGCCATGTCATTTTGCTCGAAGCTTCCGAAGACGCTGGCTGTCGTGGCCCTGGGCCTCGGCGCAGCCCTGACCCCCGCGTGTCACAAGTCCACGAGCGGCGACCCCCTCGCGAAGGTCATACAGCACCATTCGCGCAAGACCCTGACGGCCTTCGCGTCGGAGGACGAGCTGTCGCGCTTCTTGAAGGACATGGCCAAGGCGCAGCGAGCGGCGTCTCAGCCCACGGGCAGCCCCGGCTACGCTTCCGAGGCGGCCGGGGCGCCGCCGGCTCAGGCCGCGCCCGCCCCCGCCTCGGCGCCAGCCGACAAGGCGTCTTCGGCCAAAGAGGGCGAATCCGTCACCAACACCCAGCACGCCGGCGTGGACGAAGGCGGCATCGTGAAGGTGCACGGCGATCACCTGGTGGTGCTCCGCCGCGGCCGACTGTTCACGGTGCGCACGTCCGACCTGTCCCCGGTCTCGGCGGTGGACGCCTTCGGCCCGGACATCGACCCGGGCGGCACCTGGTACGACGAGATGCTGATCGGCCAGAGCACCATCGTGGTCGTGGGCTACAGCTACAGCCGTGGCGGCACCGAGCTGGGGCTGTTCGACATCAGCGACTCGGGCCGGCTGAAGTATCGCTCGACCTATCACCTGCGCTCGAACGACTACTATTCGTCGCGGAACTATGCGAGCCGGCTGATCGGCGACAAGCTGATCTTCTACACCCCGCTCTACCTGTCGGTGGGCGACGAAGATCCGTTCCGCTCGTTCCCCGCACTGCGCAAGTGGCGGAAGGGCGTGAAGGACACCGACTTCCAACGCATCGCGTCGGCCACGCGCATCTACCGTCCGATCCAGAAGTCGTCGTCGCTCACGCTGCACACCGTCACCGTCTGTGATCTCGCCAAGCGCGACCTTCAGTGCGACGCGACGGCGGTGCTCGGGCCGGCGGGCCGCGTGTTCTACGTGTCGCCGGGCTCGGTGTTCGTCTGGGTGACCGACTACGAGCAGAGCGGCGAGCGCTCGCTGCCACGCTCGTTCGTGTATCGCATGCCGCTCGACGGCTCGGGGCCGTCGGCGCTGGAAACCGCCGGCAGCCCGGTCGATCAGTTCTCTTTCCTGGAAGACCCCGAGGGGAACCTGAACGTGCTGGTGCGCGCCGACGCCGCCGGCGACGGCATGTGGAACGCCGAGGTCACGGGCGGGGACGTGGCCATGATGCGCGTGAAGCTCTCGAGCTTCTCGGATGGCGCCGACAAGGTGCCGGCGTCGCGCTACCGCGCGCTGCCCAAGCCCCAGGGCTACACCTTTCAGAACCGCTTCGTGGGCAAGCACCTGCTCTATGGCACGGGCAGCGGCTGGGGCGCGCCCGAGCAGAACGAGCGCGGCGGGCTGGTGGCTTACCGCTACGACGGCAGCACCGAGGCGCTGAAGCTGCCGCTCACCCACGGCGTCGATCGCATCGAGGCCCTGGGCAGCGACGCGGTGGTGGTGGGCACCGACGGCAAGGACCTGCACTTCTCGCCCATCGCGCTCGGCCAGCGGCCCAGCGTGGCGCAGCGCTACACCCGCAAGAACGCGTCCCAGGGTGAGCTGCGCAGCCACGGCTTCTTCTACAAGCCGATCGACGAGAAGTCGGGATTCCTGGGGCTGCCCGTGGCCGAGGCCGGCCGCCCCGGGTACGAGCACCTGACGCAGGGCTCGGCGTCGGTGCTGTTCCTGAGGAACGATCTGCTTCGCTTCAGCGAGCTGGGCACCCTGGGCGCCAAGCCCGAGGCGAACCCCGACGACGGCTGCCGCGCCTCGTGCGTGGACTGGTACGGCAACGCGCGCCCGCTGTTCTTGAAGGGTCGCATCTTCGCCCTGCTGGGCTACGAGCTGGTCGAAGGCGAGCTCGAGAGCGGCCGGATCAAAGAGACGCGCCGTGTGAGCTTCGCCCCGCGACGTGCGCAGATCGCGCAGTGATTCCGCCGTGCACATCGAAGTCAGTTGTCGTACTCTCTCGGCATGAGCGAGCCCGTGCGCGGCGGCGCCGACTTCGGAGATGCGGATTTCGAGCCGACGGACGAGCAACTTCGCGAGCTCTCGCGTGAGGCTTTCGCCGACGTGCGTGCCCGTCACCAGGCCGCGCTCGAAGCGCTCCGTACACGCATCGCAGCCCTTCGAGCGGCTGCACTGGCGGAGCTGCACGAAAGCCAGGGCGCGCGACGTTGAGGCCCGTGCTGCTGGTGATCGCCGGGCCGAACGGCGCCGGAAAGACGACTGTGACGACCCGCCTGCGCCAAGACCACTGGAGCCACGGGGTCGAGTACCTGAATCCCGACGACG
>Ga0138256_10003745_pt1 | contig 16154 bp, 10 predicted proteins | sample KNB2016incub_MG_FD_105486 | JGI IMG/M metagenome (GOLD analysis project Ga0138256, IMG submission 105486) | Active sludge microbial communities from wastewater in Klosterneuburg, Austria - KNB2014incub_MG | ecosystem: Engineered > WWTP > Activated sludge > Unclassified | place: Austria... | reverse complement strand
GCCGCGGCCAGTGTTTCGCAACTAAACGGTAAAGCTACCATCGAATTGCTCGGCGGCGACAAGCTGAACGACATTCCGTCGCGCTCGATTCGTGCAATCCGCTTTTACGATCCTACCAATAGCGAACTCACTCCCGCTTGGAACGAAATCCTCGCCGGCACTCGCTCCGGCGACGTGCTCGTACTCCGCAAGACCGCCACGCGGGACGTAGAAGAGAACGGGCAGACCAAAACCGTCTCTACGCTCACTCTCGATGAACTGGAAGGGACAATTCTGCAGATTGGTCCCGAGAGTGTGAAGTTCGATTTCGATGGCGACGTCGTAACCGTCAAACGAGAGAAGCTGGAAGGTGTCGTCCTGTTTCAGCCAGTAAAGCGCGAGCTTCCTGCGGCCAATCTGCGAATGACAGACGTCAGCGACAGCAAATGGCAGCTCAAGTCGGTCGAGATTGCCGATTCGCAGCTTAGCGGCATTACACCGGCTGGCGTGAACCTGGTGATGCCATTGGCGCGCGTGAAGCAGCTGAACTTTTCTTCTGGTAACGTCGCGATGCTGGTCGAACTTCCCATGGAGTTAAGCGAAACATCGGGAGCGTTGCTCCCCAAAGGGCTTTCGGCAGCAGCCACCGGCTGGTTCGGTCCACTAGCCGGCAAACGACCTGGCCCGGCAAACATGACAGCCAGCAATCCGGCGACTTCTATCGCGTTGACCGGCAAGAGTCTCGCCACCTACCGAACTCCGGAACACTTCCGTTGGTTTCGCGCGGGTGTCCTGTTGGCAAGCAAGCCCGGCAGCGGAACGGATGTCGACGTGGTGATCTTGGGCGACGGCAAAGAATTGGCAAAGCATCATTTAACCGCGGCCGGCGAGCGAAAGCCGCTGGCAATCGAGGTGGATATTTCGGGCGTCAAACGTCTGAGTTTGCAAGCCATCCCGACGAGCTCCCAAGGACTCGGAGCGCTGGTCGACTTTCAAGATGCGAGGTTCACGAAATGAGTAACACTCGCAGTTGGTATTTGCTGCACTTCTTGTGTGGCGCGATGACCTTCATTCCATTCGCAAGCGAGATACTTGCTCAAGATGTCGCCGCTGCGGTTCTATCGGCGGAACAACAGCGGATCGAAGCGATTGCCAAGGCCAGCCGATCCGCAGTCGCGGTCTTTGCCAATGGTGGCAACGGCGGTGGCTCGGGCGTCGTCATCTCGCCCGATGGTTACGCGCTGACTAACTTTCACGTGGTGCAGCCTGCGGGCAGCTACATGAAATGCAGCATGAACGATGGTCGTCTTTACGACGCAGTGATTGTCGGCATCGATCCCACGGGAGATGTCGCGGTCATCAAGCTGTTGGGCCGCGATGATTTTCCCACGGCCAAGATGGTTGATAGCGACCAGGTGAAAGTCGGCGATTGGTGTTTTGCGGTGGGCAATCCGTTTCTGCTCGCAACCGATTTTCAACCGACCGTAACCTATGGAATCGTTTCCGGGACACATCGTTATCAATACCCAGCGGGTACGTTGCTTGAGTATGCCGATTGCATTCAAACCGATGCGGCAATCAATCCCGGCAATAGCGGCGGACCACTTTACGACGCCAACGGTGATCTGATTGGCGTCAATGGCCGCGGGTCGTTCGAGAAGCGTGGCCGCGTGAATGTGGGCGTCGGGTATGCTATCTCGATCAATCAGATCAAGCACTTTCTCGGTTGTTTGAAGAGTGGTCGCTTTGTCGACCATGCGACGGCAGGCTTCAATGTGGGCACCAGTGAAGATGGCCGAGTGCTCGTCTCGAACATTCTCGAGAGTTCCGATGCCTATCGTCGCGGTCTGCGGTACGACGCTGAAGTGGTTTCGTTTGGCGGTCGCCAGATCGATACGACGAATGCCTTCAAGAATGTGCTGGGGATTTATCCCAAAGGTTGGCGAGTGCCGCTGACTTATCGATACGACGGCAAGATGGTCAGCACGCACGTCCGCTTAACCGGTGTCCATGCAGAAGAAGAATTGCTGGAACTCGTACAACGCAAGCCGAAGCAAGCGCCTCAGCCCAAGCCAGACGACAAGGCTCCTGGCGAAAAAGAGCCCGAGAAGATGCCTGGCGAAAAGAAGCCGCCCCCAGACCGGCCCATGCCCAAGCTGCCAACGCCCGGTGAAAAGCCCAAGGCATCACCACCACCTCCGGAAGTCGCCAAGCTCATTCAAGCTCGCCGCGGCTATGCCAACTATTATTTCAACCTGCGGAATCGGGAGCGAGTTTGGAAAGCGGCATCTGCAAATGCCGACTTCAGTAAACTACAGGGAGAATGGCAGCTCACCGGGCAGCACTCGCGCGGCGGTGCGGTTGTGATCACGCTCGCGAACGACAAGGTGGAAGGTATCTTCCCGGCAGAGAAGGCAACCATCGATCTGGCGAAAGATCTTGACGAACAGCTGGCTCCAGCGGGCAGCGGCGGCCTGTTGGTTGCCCTGCACCTGTGGCGGCAATTGCTTGTCGAGGGGCCGGAGAAGTTCGGTGATGTCTATTACTACGGCACAGCTCCTCAGCGAGATATCGACGGTCTGTCGGATGTCTTGATTGCTACTCGCAACGTTGTTGAAATGCGGCTTGCCTTCGACCCCAGCGGAGGGCGTTTGCAATTACTCGAAATGATCTCCGATCCGGATGAAGACCCGTGCGAAGTTCGCTTCAGCGATTATCGCGAAGTGAATGGCCGACAGTTTCCGCACTCTCTCGAAGTTCGCCGCGGCGACTTTGTATATGGCAAACTCACCTTGAACGAGATCAAACTGACACCGAGCGACGAGGGAGCATCCAAGTGAGGAACCTTCGACTAGTTTTGGTCCGTTGGATGTTTGTAGTGGCATTCGGCTTGCTCATGCCAAATGCGCTTCCGGCTCAAACATCGCTGTCTGGCGTCATCAGCGACGTGCAACCTCGGATGGTCAAGCTCTACGGCGCCGGCGGCGTGCAAGGGTTGGAGGCTTACCAAAGTGGTTTCGTCGTCAGCAACGAAGGCCACATCCTGACCGTATGGAGCTATGTGCTCGATGCCGATGTCATCACGGCCACGCTCGATGACGGTCGTAAGCTGCCGGCGGAGGTGATCGGCATGGATCCACGGCTAGAAATTGCCGTGCTCAAGGTCGATGCACAGGATTTAGCGCACTTCAATCTGGATGAAGCCGTCGCGCTTGAGCCAGGACACAAGGTTCTCGCCTTCAGTAATCTGTATGGCGTCGCTGCCGGCAATGAACCGACGAGCGTGTTGCGGGGAATCGTTTCGGCGAAGAGTGATCTTGCTGCCCGCCGGGGTGCGTTCGAGACCAACTATCGCGGCAAGGTCTACGTGCTGGACGCGATGACGAATAATCCCGGCGCCGCGGGTGGAGCACTCACCAATCGCAAGGGGCAGCTTGCTGGCCTGCTGGGCAAGGAATTGCGAAATTCCCAGACGAACACTTGGTTGAATTATGCGATTCCGGTTTCGGAGCTTGTGCAGGCCGTCGTCGATATTCGCGCCGGCAAACTGCGGTCGGCCGCGCGGGATGAAACAGTCAAGAAACCGAAAGATGCCCCCACACTGGCCGCACTCGGCGTGCAACTCGTTCCCGACTTTCTCCCCAAGACACCACCCTTCGTCGAATCGGTCCGACCGATGTCTCCCGCGGCGAAAGCTGGCATTCGCCCGGATGACTTGATCTTGTTCGTCAACGATCAATTAGTCCCGTCGCACAAGCAGGTGGTGGAAGAACTCACATTCATCGATCGCGTTGATATGGTCCGTCTCACCATTCAGCGTGGACAAGATCTGCTCGACGTCCAGTTGTCGCTGGAACCGTAACGATTGACTGCTATGACCAACTGCCGAAATGTTCTGCTGAATTTCTCTTTTTGCTTGAGCCTCTTGATTGGAGCGCAGCAAGCTCGTGCGCAAGAAGACGTGCTGGAACTGGAAGAGCGAGCCATCACCGCGGCAGCGGCCAAAGTGGCTCCTTCGGTCGTGCGCATTGAAACGGTCGGCGGTTTGGAGCGAGTCGGCAAATTACTCGTGGCTACTGGTCCTACCACGGGCCTCATTGTAAGCGAAGACGGCTACGTCGTTTCCAGTGCTTTCAATTTCGTGCAGAAGCCAACCTCGATCCTCATCACTCTGCCCGGCGGCACTCGCTCGGCGGCGAATATCGTGGCAAGAGATCACGCCCGGATGCTCGTGTTGTTGAAGGTAAACACCACTGAAAAGCTACCCGTGCCTACTGCTGTTCCACGAAGCGAAATGCGCGTCGGCCAATGGACCATCGCCGTGGGCCGCACGTTTGACGCCGGCCAAGTGAGCATGTCAGCCGGCATTCTCAGTGCCAAGGAGCGAATCTGGAGCAAGGCGATTCAGACCGACGCTAAGATCTCGCCCACTAATTACGGCGGTCCACTCATCGACATTCAGGGTCGCGTGCTCGGTGTACTCGCTCCACTCTCGCCCCAAGGGCAAGGTGGCGAACTTGGTGGAGCAGAGTGGTACGACTCGGGCATCGGCTTCGCCGTACCGCTGACAGATATTCTCGCTCATCTGGCCACGCTCAAATCAGGTAAAGACCTGCATCCTGGCCTGCTCGGCATCTCGCTCAAGCCGGGCGACATCTATGCGTTGCCTGCGGAAATTGCCGCCGTGCCACCGAACTCACCTGCTGCGAAGGCAGGAATCAAGGCCGGTGATGTCGTGACGGCCATCGATGGCCAGCCCATCGTGCGCCAGGCACAGTTGAAGCATGCTTTAGGGCCAAAGTATGCGGGCGAGAAAGTAAAGCTTACCATCGCGCGCAAGGTCGACAAGAAAGACGAGAAGATCGACCTAGAAGCAGAGTTAGCCGATGTGCTCATTCCGTACGAACACTCCATACTGGGCGTGTTGCCTATGCGAGGAACCAAGGAAAAGGGAGTGACCGTTCGGTATGTTTTTCCGAGCACGCCAGCGGCGGAAGCCGGAATCAAAACCGGCGATCGCTTCATCGAAGTCGACGGCAAGGCCTTCACTGATGCGGCCGCGTTACAGCAACTCGTCAGCAGCCTCGATCCGGCCAAGAAAGTGAACCTGAAATTCTTGCGCGATGGCAACGAGCAGACGGCTTCGGTCAGCCTCGCCAAATTGACCGCGGACATCCCCAAGGACTTGCCACCCGCCGTAGTGGATACGCTCGCAGAACCAGGCGAAAAGCCCACGACAGGCGTAATTGAGATCAAACTGCCAGAGGAAAAAAATCAGTGCCTGGCGATTGTGCCGAACAACTACCATCCGCAGGTCGCACACGGAGTGCTGGTATATTTGCCACCATCCGGAAACGTCGATCGTGAGAAACTCACCACCCGTTTTAAGGCGTTGGCAGAAAGGAACCAGGCGATCATTTTGGTTCCCCAATCGGCCGATGCCAAAAAATGGGATCCTACCGAGAGTGCCTTCGTTCGCAAGACACTCGATGACTTGATGGCTCACTACACCGTCGATCCAACGCGCGTGGCCATTTTTGGCGCTGAAGCGAGTGGCACCATGGCTTTTCTCACGGCACTCGAACTGCGAGATCGCATCCGTGGTTTGGCCGTCACCGAAGCAACACCTCCTGCGCGCTTGAAAATGCCCGAGACCGATCCTGTGAATCGTCTGGCGATCTTGCTGGCTGCTGCGGACAAGTCACCCGTGAAAGCAACAATCGCCGCTGTCGAGAAAAAGCTGAAAGAAGCCAAGTTCCCGGTCATCACGCATAGCCTGGGCGAGAAGCCGCACGAGTTCACTGCCGACGATGATGCCGTTCTGTTCCGCTGGCTGGATACACTCGACCGAATCTAGTTTCGGCAAGTAGCCCCTCAATCAAAGCCTCAGTTCTTTGAGAGTGCGCTGAGTCCCCACCTCCTGACGATAGATATCGAGGCCGGCACGCAAATACGTCGAGAGCGCTGCCGGATGATCCAAGTCGCAGGTGTGAACCCAAACTCGATCGGGCGAATAGCTCCAGGCTTGATGCAAGGTCCAGTTCAGAAAGAACCTTCCCAATCCTTGTCCGATGAACTTTTGGAAAAGACCAAAGTAGGCGAGTTCAACTTCATTTCGCTGACGACAGTCTAACTCGCAAAAGCCAGCGGTCTCCGTGCCAACTTTCAATACGAAGATACTGACGCCCGGGTCGGCCAGAATTGTCATCAGTTCATCTTCCGGCATGAGCAGTCGATCGACCCAACAATAGCCGTCGCCAACCGCTCGGTAGAGAGATCGGTAAAGTGCGATGGTGGGTTCAGCGAGCGGTTCAACTCTTACATTCGCAACCGGCGCAGCCTCACAAAGGGCCGGTGGCGAGAAAGACTGCAGATAGGTTGTCAGCGTTTGGATACTCATCGAGGGTACTGGGTATTACACGGGTAAACGTGAGGGCAACTCGTCCTGTGTCCTATTCTGCCAGATTCCGCGATCGAATGGTCGCGTGTTCTTGGCAGTCGTGAATCCCCCTTCCGATCACAACACTGATCCTCGCTGCGTGTTCCACGCGATTCTCCAATTCGGATTACAATTTGCGTCGTGTTTCCACACCCTTACTTGCCCGATCGAGTCCCACCGCATGGACATTTCTCGACCTGCATCGATGCTTTTGGTTGCGGCACTTTCGTGCTCCACCGTGGCCGCGGACATCTCGGTTACCATTCGCTCCGACTTTCCGGGCGGCAACGTAACAGTGCTGAAGAATGAAGGGTCAAGAGTGCAGATTACGCCTGATCTGCGCGGCAGCCAGCCTTGGTTCTATTGGCACTTTGAGGCAACGGCATCGCAGCCGGGGCGCGTGACGTTTACCTTCCCCGCCGCACAGCGAGTCGGCGTGCGTGGTCCGGCGTACAGCACGGATGATGGCAAGACCTGGCGATGGTTGGGAGCAGATCACACTCAGCATGCCGCTCCACCGGGCAACGGCGAAGCATCGCAGAGGGAGTCGTTCTTTTACGATTTCACCGCAGAGCACCTGAAAATTCGCCTGGCGGTGGCGATCCCCTATTTGCAAAGTGATCTCGATCTCTTCCTGAAAGAACATGCGGCGAACGAACACCTCAAGCAAGTGCCGCTGTCCAAAACGCGCAACGGAACACCGGTCGAAGTGTTGCAGGTTGGTGAACCCGGGCCCAAGGTAAAAGCGATGATCCTCACCGCCCGGCATCATGCGTGCGAATCGATGGCCAGCTATGTGATGGAAGGCTGGCTGGCTGAAGCGATTTCCGATTCAGCGGCTGGAGTTGAGTTTCGCAAGAGACACGTTCTGTTTGCGGTCCCGTTTGTCGACAAGGATGGCGTGCAGGCGGGTGACCAAGGAAAGAACCGTGCGCCCCACGATCACAATCGTGACTACGGGCCAATGCCGCTTTATCCCGAGATTGCAGCCATCCAGAATCTAGGTGAGGCCCAGCGGGTGCAATACTCGCTCGATCTGCATTGCCCGGCGCTCCGCGGCGACATTCACGAAGCGTTTCACTTCCTGGGCTTGGGACTGCCGCACATCAAGGACAACGTCAACGAGTTCATCGGTTGGATCAAGGAGGAGCGGCCGCAACTGGTGATGGCCCCGGTCAACATCCTGGCCGATCCGAACAAGCCCAACGCGGTAAATCCAGCGATCAACTCGCATCATTTTGCCTTGCGCAAGGAAAGTATCTTTGCCGCGACGCTCGAGGTTCCCTATACGCAGCCCAACGTACCACTCGACGCAGATCTTGCCCGCAGCTACGGCCGTGGATTGCTGCGAGCCTGGGTACGAGCGAAGTTCAATTCTATGGAAGCAAGTGATACTCGCGGCGAGAATGACAATGCCAGCCTGCTTGCGTTTCGGACGAGCTTTCTGAAGGCGTATCGCAGCCAACCGACCGAAGTCGAGGCAGCGGCACAGAAGTATCTGGACGATTCGTCTTCACCTGCGATCTTTCGCGTGGAGGCACATAACCTGCTCTCGGTTCTGCGTCTGAATCAAAAGAAATACGCAGAGTCTACGGCGTTCTGCACCGCAGCCCGGAACGATCCACAGGCAACGACACTGCAGCGAACCACCGCCATGCTGCAGCAACTGCAAATTGTCGCCCTCGATCCGATGGCGACGACCGAGCAAGTGGCCTCCGCCCTGAAAGACTTTCAGCAAGTTCGATATCCGTCGTTGGAGCAGCAGGCCAAGTCGTTCGACATTGCCAGCAATTACTATGCGACGAAGAACGATCACCAGATGGCCATCACGCTCGCCCGCAAACAAATTGCCGCGGCAGCGTCCTACGAACAGGGGAAAGTGCTGAACCGAATTGCCGGCTGGCACGACCTGCAGAAACAGTCCGATCAGGCGATTTCCGTTCGCCAGGAAGCTGTCGCGTTGCTACGCAAGCAACTTCAGCCCGCGCCGCAGCGAAGTGTGTTCGGCGCCATGATGGTCACCGAACTATTTGACGCAGTATGTGCCCTTCCGACCTCGACGCTCGAAGAGAAGCGCGCCGCCGGCGAGCAAGTGCTCAATCACGACGTCGTGGCAATTGGCGTGAAGGAGCGAGTGAAGAAGTCACTGGCGGAACTGAAGTAGATCGACGTCACTGCTACGACTTCTTCGCTTCCTCGGATGACTTTGCAGGCGCAGGTGTGAACGCCCAGACTTGAAAGCCCGCATGACCGACCGCCAGAAGTTGCTGCGCGGCGTCATCGAAGGCGAAGTGTTGGATGTGGCTCTTGGGCTTTGCTTTGGCAACCGGCGATTCGGTTTTCATGTCCCAGCAGCCAATGATCGGTCCACCATCACCGCCCCCCGCGCCGACGAGCAACTCGCCACCGTTGACGAAGGCGATGTGATTCAGAATCGCCTGGTGCTTGTCGCTGCCGACGAAGGTTCGTTTCGTATTTTGCCAGTCCCAGACTTCCACGCGGCAAGGGCCGACAAAGCCATCAACGTTACTCACCGGGCCGATACCACCGAGCGCTAGACGGGTTCCGTCTGGAGAGAAGGCCAGTCCACGGATACCACCAATGGAGCGCGCCCGCTTCTCAGCATCGTAGGTATAAAACGTCTCGGCACGGAAGGTAGCTACTTGCTGCCACGTTTCGGCATCCCAAACAAACACAACGCCGGTCCGATCGGCCGTGGCGACGTATTTGCCATCGCTGCTGGCCGCTAAGCCATAGACCGTGTTCAAGAACCCTTCGGGTGTCAGCCGAAGGTGACCCGCGCAACTGTGAATGGCTTCACCGGTCTTCGCATCCCAGACCTTCATCAACATGTCGTCGCCAATGGTCGCAAGACGATTCCAGTGCGGAACGACAACGACCTTTCGCACCCAGCCTTCGTGGGCGTGAACCTCGCGCTGTTTTTGACCATTCTCGGCGCGAGTCCAAATCAGCCTGTGATCGTAACTGGCAGACACGATCACTCCGTCGATCCACGCCAGCGACGCGATGTAATTTTCGTGGTTCCGCCAGAGCTTCTCGGCCGGGGCTTTCTCGGGCAATGGCTCGGTCGGGCGGGCCGGCAGGCGATAGATGTGCCCGTCGATACCGCCACCGTAGACATGGCCCGTCGCAGGATCGAGGCAACTGCCGTAGAGAATGCCGGGCGCTTCAGCCGTATGAATCAGCCTGGCGAGCTTTGGATCAATGGGCTTCGCATTCATGAGAGCACCGCGCGTATGGGCTGGGCATCTTCTTTCGCCAGCGGCACAGGGCGCTGACCAACCTGGTAGTGCTTCAGCGGGTCAATGCCGGCGGCCTGATAGATGGTCGCTGCAACATCGGCTGCGTTTGCTTCCCCTTCGACCACCGCGGTGCCGTCTTCGTTCGTTTTGCCATGAATCGCGCCGCCACGAATGCCGCAACCAGCGAAAGCACACGACCAAGCATCGGCATAGTGATCGCGCCCGACATCCTGGTTGATCTTGGGCGTACGTCCAAATTCCGAGAGTACGATGACGAGCGTCGAGGCGAGCAATCCTCGCTCGTCGAGATCATCGAGGAGCACACTGAGCACGTTGTCGAAATCGGGCACCAGTTCGCGATGACTTTCAAAGTTGTCGTGATGGCTGTCCCAGAAGCCGCGGGCCACTTTCACAACAGGCACTCCCGCTTCGAGCAACCGCCGCGCAAGCAAACAATGTTGACCAAACGGCGTGCGGCCGTAACGATCCCGATTTTTGGTTGGTTCGTTTTCGAGATTAAACAGTTCATCCGAACGCATCAGACCTCGGACGCGCGCGTAGGCTTCGTTGTAGCCACTGATCAAGTCGTTCCCGGCTCGTTGCTGAGCGAACTGCTGGCTGAGCGATGATCGCAGCGCTTCGCGGCGGGCGTGTGCTTCGGCGGAAAGGCCCGCCGGAAGTTCGATGTTGCTCGGTTGTAGCGAACCCTCGAGCAAGAGCGGCGCATGCCGTCGGCTGAGAAATCCCGGACTCGGACGGCGGCGACCTTCGCTGGTCGTGAAGAGCGAAACGTAATCCGGCAGCAGACTATCTTGCAGCGCCAGTTCTTTAGCGAGCACTACTCCGATCTCAGGATGCTCGAGTGCCGGCTCTTTCGGCCAACCAGTGCTAACGAGGTCAGCCGCTTGAAAATGTTCCGAGATTTTCGTGTTTAACGACCGGACCACGGCGATCTTGTTCATACGCGTGGCTAGCTTGGGCATTAGTTCGCAGACGCGATAGCCGCTGACCGCAGTGCCGATATCGCGAAAGGGCCCACCCGTCTCGCGCCCCGGCTTGGGATCCCACATTTCGAATTGGCTCGAACCGCCCGCGAGCCATAGGAACAACACCCGCTTTTGTTGCTGCTTCAGTGAACTGGCCGCAGGCACTTCACCGGCGAACGAAACGCCGGGCAACGTCAGCGAAGCAGCGCCGCCCGTCAGCATGCCACCTACGAACGCCCGGCGATGAAACCGATGCTCGTGCGTTATGCAAGTGCCGCTTGGCTGCTTATGTTCGTTGTGCTGAGACTTCATGCCAGTACCTTTAGTGTCTAAACCGAAACTCGGCGGAAGTGACGAGCGCCCAGACAAGTTGCTCAGCGCGTTCTTTGGCCGGTGCATTGCCTTCCGCGAGCCACTTCGCCAGCTGATCGACTTCGTTCTCGCGCGGCGCGCGGCAATAGACTGCGCGAATGACTGTCTCCGCCAGCTGTTTGGGGTCTTCAACTGCCGCGAGCTTTGACGCTAGTGTTGACTCATCAGCCGCGACCAGCGTTTGTACGCCGCTGTTGTTCGAAAGATAGAGTGCTTCAGCGGCGCTGGCTTGGCCATCTTGCACAGGATCGAGTTGCGGTAAGAGACTCGCGGCCTGCTGCTCAACGGCCAGATACTGGGCAATACGGTGTGCCCCGGTTGTACCTGTCAGCCGTTCGATTCGGGTTTCGGTCGAAGTTGGTTCGGCAAAGCTAGCCCGACCGGTGGCGACTAGCAACGAAAAAGCGTATTGGCGTGGCGAAAGCGGGCTTAGTCGCCGCACGGCAAAGTCCGCTTCAGCGGGTAGTGGCGCCGATTGTTCCCAGTGGCTCGACAGGCGATAAGCACGGCTGCTGACGATACCGCCGATGAGGCGTTGGATGTCATAGCCCGAATTTACGAAATCGTCTGCGAGCCATTCCAGCAAACCGGGAACCGACGAAGGATTCGCGGAATGCATCTGATCGACCGGGTGAACCAGCCCACGACCGAAGAACTGTTGCCAAACGCGATTGACGAGCGATCGGCTTAGGAACTTCTGCTCGGCAAGTGCCACCGTGACAAGTTGCTCTCGCCGGCTGACCTTGGGTTTCTGGCCGTTCTCGGCAGCGGGGTCGGTGACCATGCTACCCGAGAGAAACATCACGCGAGCCGTTTGCTGCGAGCCATCAGGGCCCTTGAACGTTACGTCACCTTCACTCTTTTCGCTGATCGAACCTTTACCGCCGCCGGTGCGATTGAAAAACGACGCCATGCCGTAGTAGTGATCCTGCTTCCAATCATCGACTAGCGGATGGTCATGGCAACGAGCACAGGAAACATCGACGCCAAAGAAAACTCGCGTCGTATCGGTTGTCAGGCGATCGAGATCCTTCGCGCGAATCTCCAGGAACTTCGTCGCTGCTTTTCGCTCGGGCGAATCCCACGGGCCAACGAGCAACTCGCGAAACAGCGCATCCCAGCGCTTTCCGGCTCGCAAGCTCGTGCGCAAATAATCGGTGAAGTCGGCATTTCCCGCCGCGGATCCCTGCAGCATTTCTTCCAGCACCGCGCCATAGTGCAGATGAAACTCGGGCGCGCGCAGAAGTTCATCGACGAGTTGCGACCAGCGATCTGCAAGGGGCTTGTCTCCCTTCAATCGCGATTCCCATTCACTTCGCGTGGGAATTCGACCGGTCAAGTCGAGCATAACTCGCTTGAACAGTGTGGCGTCATCTGCCAGCTTCGCGGGGGTGATGTGTTTCGACTGCCAATGCTCGCTCAGGCGACGATCGATTTCGCTGGTAAGTGCTGCGAAACTGCGATCCGCAGCACTTACGGTGATCGCCCAGGAGTGCGCGATCACCAACGTGAGCAGGAGCATCGCGATTGTGTGAATTCGCTGGTTCACCGAGTTTCTCCGCACGACATCCATCGCCCAGTAATCATTCAGGTTTCCCTCTCAGGATGGTTTTAGCTGTCGATCTAGCCAGGTGAAAGCATCGTTCTGCATGGCGACATCGAAGCGATGGGGAACATCGTAGAATCGTCCACTGAATTTCTCTTTCGCACCCGCTTTTTGATAGATCGCGCCAATCTTGGTGAGCGAGTCTTCCATGCCTTGAACGGGAAAGAGACCATCTTGGCGGCATTGTTGTACGAGGAGCGGCAACGGTGCTCGCAGGGCAACCACGTCGGGCAAATCCAGATGTTGATGGAGCCCAGGCACGAAGTGCGCGAACGAATGCGTGTCGATATGCCTTTCGATCATGGGCTGCACCGTCGACATGAAACCCACGACACAAGCAGCGGCAATGCGGTCATCAAGTCCCGCGAGAAAGAGCGTGCGCCAGCCCCCGAGCGAAACGCCCAGACAGCCGATGCGCTCGGCATCTACTTCCGGCCGCGTGACGAGGTAGTCGACCGTACGCATGTCATCCCAAGTGATAATGCCGGGCCACGTAAGTCCGGCATAGATCAGCGATTTCGCCAGGGTGGATTCTTTGCTGCGACATTTGCGGTTCAGCAGATCGACCGACTCCTGCGACAACTCACTGCGCTCGGAGCCCAAGGCCTGATCCTCGGCAAACCGCGCTCGACGTTCGCCGAACATAAAGGCATCGATGGTGATCACGACATAGCCCCGCTTCACTAGTTCAGTCGTGGTCGGTCGTCCACCGTAGTTCCGTTCGTGATACGTCTGCATGGTGGGATGATTGGTCCCAAAGTCGATGACTTTCTCCTTGCCGAACAGGAACATGCCGCCGTGCGAATGCAGGTCGACAATGGCCGGCGCGCGACCCTTCAGCCCGCGCGGTATGTGTACGTATGCGGGGACGCGAAACTGAGGTGATGTCGAGAAGACAATTTTCTCGCGAATGAACTCTGGAAACTCCTGCCGACTGATCACTTCGGCATTCGGAACGACCACCGCGGGGCGATAACCAAACGCTTCGAGGACTTTCGCCCGACCGGCGATCTTTTGCTCGGCCAATGAGGCAAACCGGCCGCTGAGCAAGGAGAACGGATAGCGGCATTCGGTGGCCAGTTTGTTGACTGCAGGAAAGAGTGAACCAAGATCGGTTCGCGGCGGCGGAGTCTCCACTGCCAAATCGCGAGGTGCCCCTTTTCCGCTCGCTTCCGGAATTTCTGCTGCCGCCGAATCATTCATCAGCGCCCCGCTACCAACCAGCGTACCGGCGCCGAGCGCATGCAGGAATTCGCGTCGCGATTTGGTTGATTCGGCTGGCTGCATGGAGGGATCTTTGGGGCGAGTCATTCGAATGGGGATTCCTCATGACGCTCCATCCTAGCGCGAAATGAATTCCGCTGCTTCCTCAAAGTGGTTTGCCCAGTGATTTGTAAAAAGACATTCGCTGGAGTGAAGTGCCTTTGGCGCTAGCGAGGGCCAGCAGGTCTTTTTTCGCTGACAGCCTGGCGTGCAGGCAAGCCGCAGCCATCTGCTTACTCCCATAATCCTGTTGTGACGAGCAAATTCTGTCGTTTGGCGATAGCACAACTTTTGCTACAGTACCCCCGCCTCGCTTCGTGAAACCCTCGCCCTCACTGCTAGCATCCATCGCCTTGCCGTGAACATCCTTGCCCGCTCCATCTTGTTTGACCTCGTCAAGGTTTTCGCCTTGTGGCTGGTCATTCTCACGTTCGTGATGGTGTTGATTGGCATCGGGCAAGAGGCAGTGCGAATGAACCTCGGCGTCGGGCCGACCCTCAAGTTGATTCCCTTTGCACTGCCGAATGCGCTGGCATTTGCAGTGCCAGGAACGATTTTGTTTTCGGTCTGCTTTGTCTACGGACGCATGTCGGCCGACAACGAAGTGGTCGCAATCAAGTCGATGGGCATCTCACCCCTCTCGTTGCTCGCGCCTGCTTTCGCGTTGGCATTCTTGCTCAGTCTGGTTTCGGTGTGGCTGAACGACGTGGCCTACTCGTGGGGCTTTACGGGCATGCAGCGCGTCGTGATCCAATCGGTCGAAGAGATCGCCTACGGCATGCTTCGGACACAGCGTTCTTTTGCCAATCCTCGATTTTCGATCATCGTGAAGGAAGTCGATGGCCGCCGCTTGATCCGGCCCATCATGAACTTTCAGCCCAACAACGATATGCCCGCCTTCACGCTCACCGCGTCTGAGGCAGAGCTGCGATCAAACCTCGAAGAGAACACGCTCAGTCTGATTCTCATCGATTGCCAGATGGAAACCGACGAAGGTCTGCGGTTCGATTGGCCGGGACGGACCGTGCAGGACATTCCCCTTGCTTTTGCGGCGGCGAAGGATGTGGGCGAAAGCAGTCCGGCTCACTTGCCACTGCGAAAAATGGCTTCGGCCATCGTGCAGCAAAGATCGACGATTGCTGAACTCGAGCAGTCGGTCGCTGCAGAAACGGGCCTGTCGTTGATGACCGGCGACTTCGAACTGTTCGAACAACAGAATTGGCAGAAGCGGCAAACCAGCATCTCGAATGCTCGCTTGCGGCTCTATCGCTTGCAATCGGAACCGTGGCGACGTTGGGCCAGCGGCTTCAGTTGCCTAGCATTCGTGCTCATGGGCGCGCCGCTCGCCATGCTCTGGCGCAGTGCCGATTATCTCACTACGTTCGGCCTCTGCTTCGTGCCGATTCTGGTTCTGTACTATCCGCTCTTCTCGGTCGGCCTCGAATACAGCAAGAACGGCGTCACGCCACCCGCCACGGTTTGGTTGGGCAATCTTGTTTGCATCGCCATTGGTGTGGCACTGACCCGCCGCGTCATTCGCAATTAGTTGTCACTTGATGCACAACCGATTGGCGTTGGACGCATCAACAGGCAATAATCGGTCCCGGGTGCGCATCATTCTCGATGACGCGGACGAAAACCGGTTTTGAGGAAGTCGAAGATGCAGCCTTTGATTCAGCGAGTTCTGGCCTTTGCTGCCATCGCCTGGACTTCTCTCATCCTCTCCAAGGGCCAAGCCGCCGATGTGATTCCTGCGGTCGACACCCGGTTCGTGAGTGCTACCGGCGATGAAGAACCCAGCTTGCGTCGCCATGTGTTACCGCTGATGGGTCGCCTGGGCTGCAATGGCCGAGCCTGTCACGGCTCGTTTCAGGGGCAAGGTGGATTTCGGCTTTCGCTATTCGGTTACGACTTCGCCGCCGATCACGCGGCCATTGTTGGTGGCGATGAACCGCGCACGGACACCAAGAATCCCGCCGGCAGCCTGATTCTGCAGAAGCCCTTGCTGGCCATCGATCATGAAGGAGGCAAACGATTCGAGAAAGGAAGCTGGCAACATCACTTGTTGCAACGGTGGGTGGCTGCCGGAGCCAAGACGGTTGCCGACGACGAAGCTGAGATCACCGGGCTTGAGATTTCGCCGCGGGAAATTTTGTTTGCAAAGAAGGGGGAGACTGCCCAGCTAAAAGTCATCGCCAACTGGTCGGATGGGACACGCGAAGATGTCACTCCCATCTGCCGCTTTC
>Ga0138256_10003744_pt1 | contig 16155 bp, 10 predicted proteins | sample KNB2016incub_MG_FD_105486 | JGI IMG/M metagenome (GOLD analysis project Ga0138256, IMG submission 105486) | Active sludge microbial communities from wastewater in Klosterneuburg, Austria - KNB2014incub_MG | ecosystem: Engineered > WWTP > Activated sludge > Unclassified | place: Austria... | reverse complement strand
GTGCGACCGCGTCGGCACTTGTGCTCGGTTCGCTGTTGATCATGCTCAACAACAACGAGACCTATTTTCAAAAGATCGACGCGGCAAATCCTGTAGCGGCTAAGACGATCACCGAAGAAAACCTGTTCAAACAGGGCGGACAGTTTCAGTCCGAAAAGATCACAAACGGCAAGTATAAAGATACCGACACCAACGCCTATCGTGTCTGGCAGAACACCGATCCGGCACAGGGCCAAGTCGGTAAATACCTGATCGATCAGACGGGCAAGCCCGCGTATTTCGTTGATCCCGGCATCAACGGCGTCCTCAAAAAAGATGACGACGGCAACGACCTGACGCGTTACGACGCTCCAAAAGCGACGCTGATGTCGTACATTATCAAGGGCGTTTTGGGACAGGATCTGCCGTGGGGGCTAGTGATCCTCGGTGCGATGATCGCGGTCGTGCTTGAGCTTGCGGGCGTGCCTTCGCTGGCGTTTGCCGTGGGTATCTACCTGCCGTTATCGACATCGACGCCGATCTTTATCGGCGGTATCGTCCGCTATCTGGTGGACATCTACCTCAAGCGAAAACTGGCCGCTCAAAATCTCAACGATGACGAGATCGCGGCTGAGACCGATAAATCGAACGGCGTGCTGATGGCGTCGGGTTACATCGCCGGTGGTGCTATCGCGGGTATTTTGATAGCTCTGTTTGCGGTACAACCGACGCTCAAGGGCATTCAGGACGCGGCGGAGCATTGGTCCAAGGGTGGAAATCCGTTCTTCTCGTCTGACATTTTAGGATTCCTGCCGTTTTTAGTAATTGCGGGCGTTCTATATGTTGTGGGCCGCGAATGGTGGCTGGCCGGTAAAAAGACTAATTGATCTGTCTGACAAAGAAAGGCCGTCTTTGTCGGATCTTGTCCGGTGAAGACGGTCTTTCTTGTACATTTTTGAACTATGAAAACTCTCCTATCTCTATTGCTGCTGTTACTCGTTTCGCCTGCGGTATTTTCTCAGGACGACGATGAGGGGGCTCCACCGCCAAAAGCCATGCCGAGGGCAACCGTCCCGGTTTCGGCAAAGACCACGTTGCGGGCCCGCGTCTTTTATGAGGATACCGGGCGTTCTGTAAGGCGAACTTCCGTAATGCTGATGCCCGTCGAGGGCGGTGGGCGTGATCTATCGGGCATAACGGATAACGACGGCAATCTTGAGATCAAAAATGTGCCGACGGGGCGGTATTATGCGTTTATCAACGCTCCGGGGGTGGTTTCTCCGTTTGCTTATGCTGACTTTCGCAAAGCGGGCAGAGAATTACTTGATGAACCCCAAGCAGATTTTCCGGTGATCGATGTCAACGGCATATCCGACATCAACGTCCAGATCGGTGCCCGCCGCGGAGGTGCAATTGGCGGACGTATTACGTATGCAAACGGCGACCCTGCCATAGGCGTCAAGGTCGAAATACTCAGAAAGGTCGAGGATGAATACTTGCCCGTTCTGGCAAATATGTCGGCTCTTATAGGTATGTATTCGGGCGGAGGGCTGTTTCAAACCGACGACCGCGGCATTTATCGGATGTCGGGTTTGCCCGAGGGGGAATATATTGTCAAGGTTTCTGAGAGTGCGAGTCACGGAAAGCCGGATACGAGAAACGGCGGGTACGGCGGGGGATTTGAGTCGATGCTATTTGGCGGATCGTCTATGCTCAATGTCTTTTATGACAACGCTTTTGATCAGGAAAAAGCTCAGAAAATTAACCTACAACTCGGCCAGGATCTCAGTGAGATCAATATCATTATCCCCGATCGCGAGCTGCACTCGATCGAAGGGAAACTGGTTGCCGCCAAAGACAAGCTGCCGGTCCGCAACGCCAAACTAACGATCAAACGGGCGGACGATGAATCAACGGAAGAGCGCTCGATCTTTCCTAAAATACCGCAGGTCGTTTACACGGACGGGAAAGGAATATGGCGGTTTAACGAGCTACCAAAAGGCACATATAAGATCGTAGCCGAGCCGGTAAGTTCTGATTTTAATGCGAAAGATCAGGCGTATGGGACTGAACCTATCGACCCTTCGGAGATCTATACCGCAAATGCTGCGAACGCTGTCTCGAATGCGGTTTATTACAATACGAACGCTTCGGGTGGGGATCGTGGCCCGTTAAAACCGCCTGAACCGGATTTTGCCAAGGCGATCAAAGAATTCAATGTCGAAGAAAAAGACCTTATAGAACAGGTCATCGAACTTTCATTTGGTGCGACGCTCAGCGGCACGGTAGCTTTGGAAAAGCCAAAGGAACTCACCGGCGGTATCACGATAACGGCCAAGGGCGGAACGGACGATATTACAGCTTCGACAAATTTATCGCTCTACGAATTTGGTTTGGAATCCGCGAAGGCCTCGAAAACTTTGCAACCTCAAGAGTTTCGGCTGGATGGGATAACACCGGGCAAAAACAGCATTTCGATCACACCTAACGGACAGAATTACGGTTATTACGTTAAGAGCGCCGCTTCGAATCAGATCGATCTATTAAAAGGGCCGTTTGATTTTAAGGACAGTGAGGTCTTTGCAAATATCAGGATCGTGCTGGCGAGCGATGTGGGTGTGTTGAAAGGTACGGTCATCGACTCGGGACGACAGCCGGTTTCTGGTTTGACGCTGACATTTGTGCCGACCGACCCGGCAAAATTTGCGACCGCAACATATTACCGTACCGCGAAGACAAATGCCGATGGTGAGTTCGAGGTCAAACTGCCGCCGTTTGAGTATGCGGTCGTGTTTATCCCCGAACGGACAAAGAGCCAAGACGATCTTGCGAAATGGCTGACGACGGCGGTGAAACAGGCTCAGACATTTAAGGTCGAGGCCGGGGCTACGTCAAAAACTACCATTAAATTTGATCGACCAAAGTAGGCGGACAGCACCAAAATATTGTTTTACATTTTTTTACGCGGCACGTTATAATGAGATTTAGACGTGTCGCTTTTTTGTCATTTAACCTCTTCCTTTTCACTTTCTTTCAAATGAAACGTTACATCTTTTCAATATTTCTGGTCGTATTTTCAATCAGTTGCTCTGTCACGGAGCCTAAAAATACTGCCCTCGCAAAACCCGCCGCCAATGCCCCAGCGACTGTGAATGCGGCGGCAGAGCCAAAAGGAGCGACGATACCGATCGAGGCGGGCGGCCCGGCGGATACGGTTCGTGCGTTTTATAAGCTGCTGCGGGATAAGAAGTTCCGAGAGGCTTTTTTCCTCACAAATTTGCGGCCCGCTATCGAGGGACTGACCGATGCCGAACTCAAAGATTTTTCACTTGATTTTGAGGTGATAGCCGGACAAATTCCGGCTGAGATCGAGATAAACGGCGAGATCGTTACCGGTGACCAAGCGACCGTTACGGCCATTCTGCCAAACGACGACGGCGACAAGAACGAAATTCAGACCATCAAACTCAACAAAGTGAATGGTATCTGGGTGATAATGACCGCTGAGGAAGAAGCTGCCAAAAAGATACGCGAGCAGGGCAAAAATTACTTTTACAATCTGCGGATCGATACCCACGAAGAAGAGGCCAGGAAAATGCTCGAACGCATTTCAAAAGCAGAGCTGGCACATAGTCTGCAAAACGGCGGCGTTTGCGCCGATATGCAAACGCTGATCGCGGCGGGTTTGCTGCCGCCCGACATAGCAACGAGCGCCTCGACCGGATACAACTATGTGATCAATCTGACGGGCGACAAGCGATCGTACAACGCGACTGCGACGCCCGCCGAATATGGCAAGAGCGGCAAACTGTCATTTTTGTTAAAGCCTGACGTTAAGGGTATTTCGCGTGTTTCGAGCAAAGACACCGGCGGTAAACCGTTGTCGAAGTAACAGAATTGTTAAAATCTGTGGAAAACCTGTTGATATTTTTTAAAAATGGGTTTATAACTTAACATCCTGTCGCATTTTATCAGGCACGATCATTATGATACGTTCGCTGATCAGTAGATTTAGCCGCTCGCTGACCGAGAGAATGGTCTCGTCGCGTAGGGGACACCAAGCGCCAATTAAGATCTGGTTTGACCCTGATACCAAGACCGAGCGAGCGCTCGAAGCTGCGCGTGCCGCTTGCGTTGTCGGCGAGACGGTTGACATCAGCCGCACAGGCATCGCGTTTCTTGTCCCGTCTATCCGCGTCAAAGAAAAATATCTCGTCGGCCATGAACGAATGCTTAATGTCGAGATCGACCTGCCCTCGGGCAAGATCAATATGCGCGTGATGGGCAAGCGGTACGAGATGGTCGGCGAACATTCGACGACCGAGCGTTTTCACGTCGGGGCACATATCGTCGAGATCGCGGGCGAGAGTAAAGAAAATTTCAACACATTTTTGCGCCGGGGAAATGGAAAGGCCCGGCTCCAACCGTCCGGTTCGAACTAGGTTCCGATCAATTTAAACCGAAGAATTACAGAGTATAGAAAGCGTCAGGCACATGCCTGAGGCTTTTTTGTTATTCTGACAACATATGAAAGACAAGGTCGGCGTAGGCGTGATCGGGACTGGATTTGCCCGCAAGGTGCAGATACCGGCGTTTCTCAAATGCGAAGGTGCTTTTATCGCATCGGTTGCAAGCGGCAGCCTCGAAAATGCCCGTGCGACGGCCACCGAGTGCGGAGCCGAGCATTTTACAGCCGACTGGCGTGAGACGATCGATCACCCCGATGTGGATCTAGTCTGCATCACAACACCGCCAAATCTGCACCGCGAGATGGCATTGTTCGCGATCGATCACGGCAAACAAATCCTCTGCGAAAAGCCAATGGCAATGAACGTCGCCGAGGCCGAAGAAATGACGGCTGCTGCGGCAGACAAGCCGCTACTCGCTCTCATCGATCACGAACTGCGTTTTCAACCGGGCCGACAGCTTGCATACAAGATGCTACATGACGGGGTGATCGGCAAGGTCCGTCACGTTAGATCAACCTTTCAAGCGCCACACCGCGGCGACCCGAATGTGCCGTGGAACTGGTGGTCGGATGCGTCGGTCGGCGGCGGGGCTTTGGGTGCGATCAATTCGCATATCATCGATTCGCTTAACTGGTTTCTCGGTTGCGACATCTCCAACGTGTCTTGCCAGCTTCACTCACAGATCAAAGAGCGGCGGACCGCGTCCGGCGAGATGCGGCCGGTTACGAGCGATGACGAGGCAAACATGTTGCTGAGATTTGCTGACGGCGAAATGACGAGCGATTCTACGGGTCTCGTCGCCGTCTCAATGACCCAAGGGCCTAAATATCAAAACACGATGGAGTTTTTCGGTGAACTCGGCACCCTGCGGGTCGAGCATCTCGGCGAACTATTTATCGCTAAACGCGGCGAGAGCGACTGGACAGCGATCGAGACCGATCTTGGCATGGTGCTCCCCGGTGTGCCGGACACTGGGTTTGCACGCGGATTTATGTCGTTTGCACCGGTGATCGTCGATGCGATACAAAACGGAAAAATCGAGATCGAACACGCCGCGACGTTTGTTGATGGGCTGAAAGTACAAAAAACGCTCGATGCCGCCCGTTTATCGCATCTTGAGAGCAGGGTCGTTTGCATTTGAGAATATGTAGTAACCACTATCCGATTCCGTTTTTCGGTCAATGTCGTTATAATCAGCTACTGCATTCTAGACAGTAATTAGAGAGATCGCAGGGAGTGGAGCGGGCAATTTCTGTCACGCGGGTGTTAAGAATAAATTATTTAGAGTATTCCATGGCAAAACAAAAGATCGTCCTCATCATTATCGCGTGTGTAGTGTTTTTGGCTGTTCCGGCCGTATGGTTTGGCGGAGCGGGCGAAAAGCTAAGAAAAATATTTGACCTCGATGAGCCCGATCTTCCTCCGTTTGCGGTAAAGAAGAGAGGTGAGAAAAAGGAAGAAGATGGTATCGACAAAGAGGACTATCTTATCCGCCGTATCGAGAATCTGGACCTGCTACAGGGCTTTGACACGGCAAAACAAGATTCGCGGGTCAAGGCTATACGCGAAATGGATCGAGCAGAAGCAGAACGAGGAAGTTTGGATCCTGAGTCACCCGCAGCCGCGTGGGCCGCGCTTGGCCCCGCCCCAATTCCGATCAGCGCGTCGGTAGCCTGGTCGGGAAGAACCAGCGCGATCGCCGTTCACCCGACAAATCCGAATATTGTGTATGTGGGAACTGCTCAAGGCGGACTTTATCGAACTCTGGACGGAGGGGCGACATGGGTGCCGCTGATGGATAATGCTGCGACACTTGCGATCGGAGCAGTGGCGATCTCGCCATCAGATCCCACGATAGTCTATGTCGGCACCGGTGAATCGACACAGTGCGGCAGCGGCTGCTTTATCGGCGTCGGACTATACCGGATCAACACAGCGGACACGACGCCGGTGCTGACCGGCCCGTTAAATAAGAATGCGTCCAACAATGATGTTTTCTCGGGCCGTGCGATCAGCGAGGTGCTGGTGCACCCGACGGATCCGAACACACTCTTTGTCGCTACGACAAGTGGTGTCGCGGGGATCGGTTCGGTAACAACGGGCCTGCCGCTGCCGGTTCGCGGCATCTACCGCACCACGAACGCCACCGCACCAAACCCGACCTTTTCGCTAGTGCCGATCGGTATAAGCGAGCGTAATGTCACGGACCTAGTGATGGACCCAGCCGACCCGAACAGGATATACGCCGGTGTGATCGGCGTGGCTGCGGGAGACGGCGGGGTTTATAGTACCGCAAATGCTCTGTCCGCCACTCCGACATTTAGCCAGCTGCTATCGATCACACTAACCGGCTCTCAATCCCGCGTCGAGCTCGCAGCCAATCACGTTGCCGGCACGACGACGGTAATTGCCGCAACGGGAGAGGGAACGGAAACGACCTATAAGTCGGTCAACGCCGCACCGTTCGCATTCATGCTCGATAACAATTTCTGCAATGCACAGTGTTTCTATGACATCGCCGTAGCGATCAGCCCGACCAATGCCAATAATGTCTATCTCGGCGGCTCGCCCCAGCTTGTATTTGGGCGCTCCAGCAACGGCGGTGCAAGCTACACCAGCAGCTCATCCGGACTGCATGTGGATACACAGGCGATCACCGTGGCACCGTCGGATCCGAACATCATTTATTTTGGCAGTGACGGCGGTATCTGGCGCTCAGCCAACGCCGGTGTAAATTGGACGACCTTGAATAATACGACATTTAGCGCGACTCAATTTATGAGCATTGCGGTTCATCCGACCGAGGCCAATTACACACTCGGCGGCACGCAAGATAACGGAACGGAATATTTGGTCGCCGCCGACGGTACGACTTGGGTCAACTCAGATGGCGGCGACGGTGGTTTTGCTGTGATAGACCAAACCTCGACTTCGGCGACAAGTATTACCGCGTATCACACGTATTATAATCAGACGAATTCGCAGATCGGATTTACGCGGGCGACGACGACCACGGCTAATGGTGACCCTAATTGGAGTGGATTCCTTGGCTGCGGCGGCACGGCAAATGGTATCGCGTGCACGGACGCGACACTGTTTTATGCTCCGATGGTCGGCGGGCCGGTCGCGTCTGATAGCGCAGGCAAAAACACATTGTATTTCGGCTCGAACAAACTTTACCGGTCGGCAAATATCGGGACAACTATGACGGCAGCCAGCCAGACACTGCCGGGTGGCAATGAACGTGTGTCGGCCATCGGCATCTCTCCGCAGAATGACGCTGTCAGATTGATCGGTTCGACGCTGGGCAAGGTCTATTATTCGAATACCGCCGGGGCTACGATGATGACCGATGTAACCGGCACTCTACCGGCGCGTTATGTTGGCCGAATAGCTTTTTCGCCGACGGATCAGAATACGGCGTATGTCGCGTTGAATGGTTATGGCATCCCCGGCCAGCACGTAATGAAAACGACCAACCTCAACGCCCCTACGCCAACATGGACCAATGCCGGATCAGGCATTCCTGATGTGCCGACAAACGCCCTCGTGATCGACCCGCTTGATGCGAACAAAATTTATGCCGGGACTGATATCGGTGTTTTTGTGACTTACAATGGCGGCACCAACTGGGCGCCGTTGGGAACTGGACTGCCGCGTGTAGCCGTTTTTGGCATGGCGATCCAGCCGACGTCGCGGGTCTTGCGTATCGCGACACATGGCCGCGGTATGTACCAGATCTCGATCGCAAATCCCACAACCGCGACCGTTTCCGGCCGAGTGCTGACGGCCGAAGGGCGAGGCGTGAGAAATGCAATGGTTACGATGACTAATCCGGCTGGCGGTGTCCAACAGGTTCGAACCGGGCCTTTCGGAGCTTATCGTTTTGATAATGTGCCGACAGGCTCTACCTACAATATGGCCGTTGTGTCCCGGCGGTTCACGTTTGCACCAACATTAGTCGTACTTAGTGATAGCCTGACCGATATCAATTTTATCGCCCAGTAGCTTAGAGCATAAAAGAAAGAGGCCTCGCCTTTTTGGCGGGGCCTTTTGATTTGATCTCATCACCTCATCGAATAACACAGATCCTCAATACTCATGCGGCGACATTTTTTGCTTTATTCCTGGTAAGTTTTCGCGTATAATAAGCGACTGTTACCAAAAAAAGCACAAATTGAGTTCTTAGTTAGTCTCGAAGTGTACGTATGAAGGTCTCATACTTGCCATTTAAATGTATCGGAATAGCGATCGCGGTTTTCGCGCTTGCCGGTATTTCGTCTGCGCAGAAATATGACAAATGCCTGCCATCCGATATCAAAGAAGATACGGTGATAGGTTGGGATAATCCTGTTAATTCGGAAAGGCCTTCGACGCCTATCACCGTCCGCCAGACCCTCGCAAAATTAAGGGCCAAATGCGTATGCGACAAATTAGTTAACAGTCGCGGTAAAGAGATACGATTTTTTCAGTTGCAAGGATGCTGGGGCCAGCTACCGCCTAATTATCCGGCAATAATGGAGACCCAACGGACAGAGTTAGAAGCCCTAAAGAAAAAATATTTAGTGATCGAAATGACATGTAACCCAGCCGGTATTCCACGATATTAAGTTCCGCGCTATTGGACTAGTGCACACAGGATACTCGTGAGTTGCCAAGGCATAAGCCCCGTTTGAAACGGAAGGAAGAACAGAAAATGAAAAAGAAGCTATTGATCGGATCGTTTGCCCTAGCTGCGTTGGCAGCGGTCGTGTTTGCTGCCGTATCGTGGAACCGGGCGTATGAAGTAACTCGCGAAGACAAAGAAAATGAAATGTATGATGGCCCTGACTTAGCCGCCAGAGCAGAATTTTATAAAACTGTGGATCTATCTCTGGGTGATGTGCCAAGGGAACGTCTGCTCTCTGCTATTGATGCGGCTGAGGAATCGAAGGCGGAGGCTCGTCAGGCAATTCTTAACCGACAGAACAAGGGGCGAAAAGACTCACCTGCTGCTCCGCAGCTCTTAAGCTGGGTCGAGCGCGGATCGAACACGGATTCTGCGGGTCCGGCGGGCAACGCCAGGGGTCCCGTAGGAAGCGGCCCGTGGGTGACGTCGGGCAGAATGAGAGCGATCCTCGTCGATCTCAATGATCCAACAAATAAAACTGTTTTTGTTGGCGGAGTCGCGGGTGGTGTATGGAAAACTTCGGATATCACCGCCGCACCCGCTACTTGGACCCCGGTCAGTGATCAACTCAGCAACCTCGCGGTGGCGGACATCGCTCAGGACCCGAGGGCGGGGTTTCAAAACATAATGTATTTTGCCACGGGTGAGTCCTACTTTAATGCGGACGCGGTGCGGGGCAATGGAGTTTTCAAGAGCACTGATGGTGGAACGACTTGGAGTTACCTAGCTAGTTCTAGCGCATTTCAAAACGGTACACGGATCATCGTCGACGGCAGTGGAAACGTCTATGTGGCGACGGGATCTGGCCTCTTTCGGTCTGCTGACGGTGGAACAACGTGGTCAGCGAACATCTCACCATCAGGTCTTTCTACCAGCGTATGCGACCTTGAGTTAAGCAGTACGGGTCGTCTCCATGTCGTTACGGGGATCTTTTCAGCTCAAGGTTACCGCTATACGGATACACCATCGACCGTAACAACAGGGACGTGGACGACACCGGTGACGACATTCGTCATTGGCGCGTCGATGAGGGCCGAGATCGCGGTGAGCGGCGACACATTATATGCGGCTCCGGCAAACGGATCATATCAAGTTCCGACGATGTATAAGTCAACGGATGGTGGAGCCAACTGGGTGCCCACCACTACACAGCCCGGGGCCGGAGCTTGGGGTGCGGGGCAAGCATGGTATAACCTCAATGTCGTGATCAATCCGGCCAATCCGCTGGAGGTGGTAGTTGGAGCGGTAGATGCATATAGATCACTTGATGGCGGGATAACTTGGACAAGGATCTCCGCATGGACCACGTCCGTTGCTCCCACCTTACCTTACGTTCACGCGGATCACCATGAAGGCGTCTGGTTTGAAGGGGGCAACAAGCTCCTTTTGGGCACAGACGGAGGCATTTTCTATTCGACCGATAAGGGAACCACTTTTAGTGATCGCAATGTTGGCCTGCGGTTAAAACAGTTTTACTCGGTAGCTATCCATCCTACTCTTACGAATTACTTTTTGGCCGGAGCTCAAGATAACGGCACACACTCTTTCAGCAATGCCGGCCTGAGCGGTTCGGTAGAGGTGACGGGAGGCGATGGGGCCTTTGTTGCGATCGATCAAGATACGCCAGCCAATCAATTTGGAGCGTATACTTACAATCAGTATCGGTATAGTACCAACAGTGGTTCGTCGTGGAGCAACCGAAACTTTAGCGGTTCTTCGGGACGATTCATCAACCCCTTCGAGCTCGATAGCACAGCTAATATAGTGTATGCGGCACATAACGCTGGTAACTTTACCCGTTGGCCAAGCGCTCCGACCGGAGCCTCGCTCTCTGCTATTGCCGTGTCGAATATGGCAAGTCAAGTTTCCGCCGTAGCGGTTTCGCCGTACACTGCGAATCAAGTGCTGCTTGGGACGGGGACTATCGAATCGACCGGTAGCACGACCGGTGCGGGAAAGATATTTCGCGTAGATAATGCCAACACGTTTGCAAGCGGATCTGCGGCAGTAGAAATCTCCACCGGCCTTCCGGCGGGAGCATATATCTCAAATATCGCTTACGGATCGGACGACAACAATTTAATCGCGTCGGTATCGAACTACGGCTCTCCGCATGTCCTTGTCACTACTAACGGCGGCACGACCTGGTCGAACGTCACAGGCAATCTGCCGGATATGCCGGTAAGGTGGGCTATTTTCAAACCGGGAACAAACTTGGGAGCCGTCATCGGTACCGAAGCCGGGGTGTGGGAAACAGACGCGATTAACACAGCGGGTGTAACGACTTGGACTGCGGATCCGACATTTCCAGCCACGCGCGTCGATATGATTCGTTACCGGGCATCCGACACCTTATATGCCGCAGCGACACATGGCCGCGGTCTGTGGACCACGGCTGCTGCGACGGCTGCGAATGTATCGATCTCGGGCCGCGTATTAACTACAGACGGACGTGGGCTGCGTAACGGGGTAGTTACTATCACCGATCAGAGTGGAAATGCACGCAATGTAATAACCGGTGCACTCGGAACATATCGTTTTGACGATCTGGCAACCGGAGCAACTTATGTTATCTCCGTGCGTTCGAGACGGTTTAGCTACGAGCCGCGGGTAGTTGTCCTGACCGATGAACTTACTGGCTTTGATATTACGCCTGGCTCAAATACAAATAGGGTCAGTGAAAGCTTGATAGCTCGTCAGCCGGTAAAACCGGTCGATAATACAAAGCGTCGCTAGACGATAAATGGTGCAAGCAAATACCCGGACAGCACTTAGTGTTATCCGGGGTATTTTTCATTTTAGGTGGCGGCTATTTCCTCATATATTTGTCTAAAAAATCAGCCACCAACGGATAGAGCTCGAGGCGGTTTTTGAGTTTTGAGATGCCGTGGCCCTCGTCGTTATAGAGCTTGTATTCGACGACGGCACCACGTTTCTTGAGAGCGTTTACCATTTGTTCACCCTCGGTGTACGGCACGCGCGGATCGTTGAGTCCGGAGATGACAAACAGCGGTGTTTTGATCCGGTCGATCTTTCTGATCGGTGAGATGCGGCGGAGAAATTCGATGTCTTTGTCGAGCCTGCCGTATTCGACCTCACGCTGACGGCGTCGATAACCTGAGGTGTTGGTCAGGAAAGTCTCCCAGTTTGTGATCGCGACCGTGCCGACCGCCGCTGCCCACAGATCCGGATACAGCGTGATCGCGGCCATCGTCATATATCCGCCATAGCTACCGCCGATAACGGCAATGCGTTTTGGATCGGCTCCGCCGGCGGTTTTAAGCCACTCGACAGAATATGCCAGGTCTTTGACCGAATCTTCGCGTTTTTCAACATCGTCAAGATGTGTGTACGTCTTGCCGTAACCGGTCGATCCGCGAACATTCAGATCGAGAACCGCATATCCTCTCGATACATAGTATTGGAAAAGTGGATTGAAACCGGGCCTCGACTGCCCCTCAGGCCCGCCATGGACCGACACAATTACCGGCACTTTTTCCTTTGTAACACCCAGTTTGTCGCTGCCTTTTGGGCCGACTGTGAGCGTAAAATCGCGCCGCCGTGACGGTTCGTAGTACCAGGCCGGTATCTCAAGCCCGTCAAACGACTTATATTTGATCAGCTTTGGCTCAACAAATGTCTGTTGCGAAACTCCCGCGTAATCGTTTCGCGTGACCTGTCGCAGTTTCTTTTTTTCCAGATCGTACGTCCATATCTCGCCGCTGCTCGTGGCCGAGCTGAAAGAGAACGCCAGCGTTGTCTGAGCACGGTCAACCGTTAATCCGCTGAGCACGCCTTGGGCAGGCAGCGGTATCTGTTCCATCTTGCCGGTAAAAAACGTTACAAGCGGCTTGCCGCCGGTTTCGATGCCTTGCAGCCACAGCTCCGAATAGCCTTCGCGATTTGTCGCAAATGCGATCTTGCTCGGGCTGTCGCTCATCGCGATGCCCGTCACATCGTTCGATACTCCGTCGATATACCGCATCTCGCGGTTCTTATCGCTCCAGTCGCTCGAGTTTGCAGCGTTTTTGAGCCGCATGTTCGCGAGCGTGTAATACTCGCGGCCGTTGTCCGATGCGAGAACAAGCGATTTGCCGTCAGGTAAAAAATCGACCGATCCAAACAGCGACGGCCCCTTGTGCGGCGTGAGCAAGATCTCGCTCTTTGTTTTGGCATCGACGAGGTATAAGTTGTTGTCGAGGCTAAACTCCGTCCCGGCACGCGAGACTATAAATTTCGAGCCGTCGTTATTCACCGCCTCAATATCGTTGTTACCGTCATGTTGATACAACAGCGTCTCAACCCCCGAATCGAGGCTCATCGAGTAAATGTCAAAATACGTGCGGTTGCGTTTGTTTGACGCATAATAGATCGTCTCACCGTTAGGCGTGACCAAGCCAAAATTGTGCCGTACCGATGGATCGTTGGTCAGAGCTTTGACGTTCCCACCGTATTTGTCCATCCAGTAAAATTGTGTGTTTTCATCGCCGCCCTTTGCCTTGCCAAAGATAATGCCGCTACCGTCGCCAAGCCATCTGACAAAACCAATATTGTCGTCGTAGTTGGTCAATCGTGTGGACTTGTTCAATACGAGGTCAAAGGTCCAGACCTGAGTCGTCCCAGTCACGTTCGTCAGATACGCAAGTTGTCTGCCGTCGGGCGACAGCGTTGGCGAACTCGACGATTTGATATTCAAATATTGCTCGATCGTGTAGGGTTTTTGAGCAAAGTTAAATGCCGAAAATAGCAGAACAAAACTAAGCAATAGGGTGCTTTTCATGGTATGCCTCTCTTGAAATTCGTTGGTTGTCTTTCAAACAGAATAGCGCATTTTAGGCCGCTAGACGCGCTCAAATTGGCTGGGAAACATAAACTGCCAGCCGTTTTTGAACACGGGTGTGTGATGAACCGAGTTTTTGACGATAATGTATTTATCGCCGACAAGGTTCATCTGTTCGACCAGATTGGCAAAACAGCTATCTATAAGAATCAGCTTTTTTGCCCGCTCGAGCGTGAGCAACCAATCAAACGGGCTTTCAGCCTCGGATATCTTTTCGAGTTCAATGACCTGCAATCCGTCCGCCATTTGCTGCGGCAAGGCAAGCGGCTTGGCCATGTCCGACGACTGTCCGTGAAAGCACACGTAGTCGCCGCTGATGTTTAGCGAATCAAAAAGAGCTTGTTCGCGGGCCATATTACGGTCGTATTTGAGATTCCACTTTTTTGAGAACGGTACGTCGGCGATCGCGTATTTGTATTCGTCAAACTTTAGCGAACCCGATAGACGCGTGTCATAGATATATAGATCGCTGAGGTACGAATACAGGATGATCGTGCGTTCACACTTATGTTCGCCGATCAGGCGTGCCGGATCATGAAAAAAATAGCCCGGACCTTTCTCGACCGGGAGAAATGTGATCTCAGGTTTGACCGGGGCAAAGATGCGGACGAGATCGGCGTCGATCGGCCACACGACCTCATAACCTAACTCTGTAAAATGATCGGCGATCGGCAAGGCGATGATGATGTCGCCAATGCCACGCGTCTGGATCAGCCCGATTCGTTTTGCCATTTCTATTTATGTTTTAGCAGAAATGCACGGATGTCGTCACGCATCAGCGGGACGACCATATGTGCGATGCCGGGGTATATTCTAAATTCGGCATTGAGGCCCGCTTGTTTATAAAGTGTTTCCGATATTGGCCAACGGTCGACCGGCATTTTGCCAAAGAGAGGGTTGATAAGCTCGCGGTCTTCGTCGTCGTATGAGTCGCCAAAGGGAACTGAGTCGTTCTCGTCCTTACTCCCAATAAAAACAAAGAGCGGTACCTTGCGTAAGGCTTTGAGATCTAGCTTCTTGCCTGTGATCGTTTTGAGGTCGGCAACTCCGATCGGGTATCTCAGCGTTTTGTCTTTGTATTTCTCGACCGGAGCTATTGGCCAGCCGCCCGGCGAACCTATAGCGGCGGCTTTGACTCGGTTGGGATGGAGGAATGTAAACCGGTTGGCAAACATCCCTTGGGCCGAAAACCCATTGATGAGAACGCGTTTATCAAATTTCATCCCGTCCTCAGCCAAACGCTTTCTTGCGTCGTCGATCATCGCGACCATTTGCAGATCGAGCCGACGATATTCTTTCCTTTCCGTCACCATCGAGTCGCGGTCGAGTGCCTGTGTATAGATCCGCCAATCGCTCTGCGGCCGCGGAAAAACCGGCATCAGGATCGCGACTTTTAAGGCAGAGGCGATGCCGCCGGCCGTTGTCATCCGTTTTTTGACATCCGTCTCGTGAACTGCAAAATCATCATCGACCTTACCCGTGTTGTTTGGCAGGACGAGGATCGTGTGTGTCTGCTTTTTTTGACTTTCGTCACGCAGCTCGGGCGGCACGTAGAGATAATACGGATATCCAAAGCCCGCCCTCGAGTCGGCATCGATACGGACAAAATCTTTGTCGGTGAGAGGCGTCGGGACTTGAGCAGCCGCAAAAGTAGTTGAGACGAGGCCGATGAATACAGCAAATATGAGCGTTTTCATAACCTCTAGTTACGCGAGGCCGTGAGAAAAGTTCCGGTGATTCAAGACGAGTGATCCGCAACGATCCGCCAGCCCTCTTTAAATTTGCGAAACAAAAGCGTGAATTTGCCTTTCGGATCGTCCTTTTCGCGTTTCAGGTGCCAGCTGCCGGTCACAAACGCCGCATCTTTTGACAGGACCTCGATCTCGAGATCGGAAAAGGTGAGAGTGCCCATCAGTTCCTTTGTCGCATAAGTCATTTTGTAATTATCGAGCGTCTGCTGCCAACCGTAGGTGATGCGGTCGCCGGAGACGAATTTGAGCTTGTCGGAGCGCCAATAACCGATCGACATAAATGCATCGAGATCGCCCCGATTCCACGCTGCCGTCTGGTCGTCCAGTATCTTGCGGATCGCAATCGCAGACTTGCCGGTCTGAGCGCCGATGCTTGCGACGAGAAGTATTGCGATTACGAGTGAGAATAAAATTTTCATAATAGTGAACCAAAGGCGGAAACACGAC